>Ga0209550_10006537_pt1 | contig 10852 bp, 9 predicted proteins | sample LauGreSuBDMM15SN_2_FD_187567 | JGI IMG/M metagenome (GOLD analysis project Ga0209550, IMG submission 187567) | Freshwater lake microbial communities from Lake Michigan, USA - Su13.BD.MM15.SN (SPAdes) (version 5) | ecosystem: Environmental > Aquatic > Freshwater > Lake | place: Lake Michigan, USA... | reverse complement strand
ATCTTGAATTTGATATTGGGGTTGCTGTTGAATCAGTCGGATGATGTTAAGAAACCCGTGGTAACCCGCTGGAGCTTTGAGAATGTGGAAACGGTTTTGTTTGAAGGCGAACTTTCATTTCGGGCCAGTGGCGAAAATATGAATGTCAAGGAGTGGGGTATTTTCACCTGCAAGGCACCTGAGCTTCCCACTCAGAAAAATGTACAAACGAAGGTGCTGGTGTTGAATGCCAAGACTGCACCAGTTCCGGTGCGCGATTTCAGCCCCTTGATGCGAACCGTGTATTTGAATCGTCTTATTGTGAAAGAGCCGATAAACAAGGATTTGGTAGATGTAAAGGTAAATTATCAGGCAGAGTTGACCGCACGAAAATTAGTACCTGCTACTGCTGATATGCCTGTGGTAAAAGTTGAACCTTTAAAGGAACAGGAAAAAAATCTTTATCTGATGGAGTGGGGCGATGTGAAATTCAAAGATAAGGAATTTCAAATCTGGATGGAAAACAACAAATTGATTCGCCAAGAGGGGGAGCGCGATATTGACTTCGCACGCAAAGTATTCAGGCAGATAAATTACAAGGTCGATTTTGATTTTACAGACAAGATGGATCGCAAATCAACTGCGGTAAGCGTCATGATGAAGTCTGATGCTGGTGGCATCTCGAATTTATTTGTTGCGATACTTCGCGCCAACAAGGTGCCTGCAAGGTCTTTATGGGGCCGCATGATTATGAGTGCTACAGAGATGGAAAAACTTAAAACCAAAGAATACAACCAGATGAGTGTACGATGTGAATTTTTTGCTGATGATATCGGATGGGTGCCTGTGGATCCGGGTTCTGCGCTTTACAGCAAGAAAAATAAGATCGATCCGGATACCTGTTTTGGAATTGATTACGCAGCCTTTTTCACCCAGCATGTTGATCCAAATATTGATGTGCATAATCCCTTGAGTAACAAACGCATCAATATTATTGCATTACAAACCCCGGCTTATTGGATCACGACTCAGTCTACGACCATCGGGCCTATTAAGGTTACTCAAGATTGGAAAGTCACTAAGCGAGAGAAAAAAATCGACCCTGTGAAGTAGCATCCTAGGGTAATGTTTTTATCAAAAGTCAGATTTTTAAGAATCTTTTTTGGGCATATGCACCATAGATGTAAAGCACTTCTTCGCCTTTGTTGATATCTCTGAGGGCAATTAGATAAACCCTCGAACCCTTGATGATTTTTTTGGCGTTGGGGGTATCTGAATGATTGGCAATGCCCCCTAATCCTGTGGGGATCAGCAGATATTTCCCGATGCGAAACTTGTAGGCATCTGCGTAGGTGGTGCAGCGATCTGCAAGCGATTTTGCAGGCACTAAGACTCCTAACACTTCGAGCTTGTCGCCTTTTGCAATTGCAATCTTTGCAAACAAGCCCTTACCCGCACCCTTGATGGTGGATTTTGCAACATAGAATCGAGCATCGGATTCATTGCTGATCATGGCAATCCTTGTGGGGAGTTTTATGCTGCTTGGGGTTGTTTACTTTTTTTCACAGGGGGTTGGTGCTTCCATCTGCGGTGTAGCCAGAAGTATTGCTCGGGGTATTTGCGGATCATGCGTTCGAGTGCGCTGGTGTAGCGCTGGGTGATTGCATGAAGGGCATCGGGTCGGCCCTCGTATTCTTTTGGGTCGATGATATCTTCGCAAACGACTTGGTACTTCATGGGTTTGCCTACCCGGGGCACGCCTACTACAGCCATGGGTACATTAAATTCCATTGCCAGAAGAGCGATTGCTTTATGTGTAGAAGCGGGCCTACCAAAGAAATCAACAAACTGTCCTCTGGGGCCTGCATCTTGATCTGCAAGGGTTGCAATGGTGCCCCCTGCTGCGAGGATATTGGTCATTTGATCGAAGTCGCCTTTCTTGGCGAGTAATTTTTGGCCTGTGCGTTCGCGGAAAGATCGCAGGAAGTTTTCGAGGTGGGGATTATCCAGGGTTCGTGCGATGGCATGGGTGGTAAAGCCGAGCAGGCCGAGAGAAAATCCAGCCATCTCCCAGTTTCCAAAATGCCCGGTGACAATCATGAGGGGCCGATTTTTTAAAAGGGCATCCACGATGATTGGGCTATCGCCTAGATCAAGAAATTTGCGCCAGTTGCGACTGTTCATAATTCTGGGCAGGTGCACGATTTCAATAAGGAGGGTGCAGAAGTGTTCGAGAACTTTGCGCACAATACGATCGCGGGCCGGAAAATCCTCTGCAAGTTCTGGGAAAGCGAGTGCGAGATTTTCATGCGCAACCTGCCTGTGCCTTTTATCCACTTTATAAATTAGCCAAGCTAGGCCCCTTGCTAGGGATTTCCCTGCTTCAAGCGGTATTGCCTGCAACGCCGCAACAACGATGCGAATGGCAAGGTATACCAGATAATTCAACAGAGGTTTTTCTTTTTTCGCCATGGGATCCATCCCGTTTAGATGTTTTCAGATGTATCAAAGTACCATGAAACAAAGAAACACTGGAAGCCCGCTTTTTGCCTATCTTCACTTTTACATTGACCTTCCCATTTTGTTCGATTGTAATTATAGAGCGCAAGCGGTTTTACTGCTTATGAGTTTTTTCAAACCAACAAGGGAGGCACCCACAGTGGGGAAGATCAACAAGGCTAATATTTCTCGTAGGGAAGCAATTAAGACAACTGGTACTGTTGCCACAAGTTTGGCTGTTGCCGCAATGAGCATGCAGGGCGTTTACGCTTACCAAAGCAATACAGTGCAAGTGGCGTTGATAGGTTGCGGTGGCCGTGGTACCGGCGCTGCACAAAATGCCCTCTCCACTAAAAGTGGCCCTATCAAGCTTACTGCGATGGCTGATGTGTTTGAAGACAGGCTTAAAGGTAGTTATGGTTCCATCAAAAAAGCCTTTGATAAGCAGGTTGATGTTCCAGTTGATAGGCAGTTTATTGGGTTTGATGGCTACAAGAATGCCATGGATTCTTTAAAGCCAGGCGATGTGGTTATTCTTACCACACCTGTAGCATTCCGCTGGGTGATGTTTGCTTATGCCATTGAAAAAGGCTTGAATGTATTCATGGAAAAGCCCACCACGGTGGATGGCCCAGGCACTCGCAGGATGCTTGAGTTGGCTTCGAAATCTGAAGCTAAGAATTTGAAGGTTGGCGTTGGCCTTATGTGCAGACATTGTAGGGCCAGAGGCGAATTGCATGATCGAATCAAGGGTGGCGAAATAGGCGATATCACGCTTCTTCGCGCTTATCGTGTTGCTGGACCTACAGGCAGTGCGTTTGTGAAGCCCAAGCCTGCCAACATGAACGAACTCCTTTATCAAATCAAAAACTTCCATGGTTTCCTTTGGGCCAGTGGTGGTGCTTACTCCGACTTCCTCATCCATAACATTGATGAATCTTGTTGGATGAAAGATGCTTGGCCGATTTCTGCAAAGGGCTATGGCGGCAGGCATTATCGTGAAGATTATGTCGATCAGAATTTCGATTCTTACTCGACAGAGTTTACTTTTGCAGATGGCGCTAAACTGATTCTTGAAGGCCGTTACATGCCTGATTGCGATCAAGAGTTCGCCAGTTATGCACATGGTACGAAGGGTTCTGCTACCATTTCTGCAAAGGGCCATTGGCCAGCCAATGCAAGAATGTACAAGGGCCAGAGTATGACCACTGCCAACGAGATTTGGAAGTATACCAAGGAAGATTTGAACCCCTACCAATTGGAATGGGATGCATTAATCGAAGCGATTCGCCAGGACAAAAAGCACAATGAGTGCCGTCGTGGTGCTGAAGCTAGCTTGGTAACTTCGATGGGTCGTATGGCTTGCCATACTGGTAAGATCATTACCTATGATGAGATGCTTAATTGCGAGCATGAGTTTGCTCCAACGGTGGACAAGCTTACCTTGGATGGTCCTGCGCCATTGGTTGCAGATAAGAATGGTAAATACCCAATTCCCCAGCCAGGGAAGTTCATTCGCCCCAAACGCGAGTATGGGATTTAATTTGCAAGCTGTGTAAAAAGAAGACCTGCGGAGATATTATCCGCAGGTCTTTTTTATTTACTTGGGTTCCATTCCTTTGAATTGGATTGCAAACCAATCAATCATGTTGGGAATGAATCTCTTTGCGGTTGCGGTGTTATGTTTACCGTGCGGATCGTAATCAACATCCACATGAATGCCTTTGGTTTGGGCGTGATGCAGGAAGCTTTCTGCTTGGGCATCAAGGTTGAATTCATCTTTTCTTCCATAGGCCAAATACATGTTAAGCATGCCATTTTTGATGTTATAAAAATCAAGCATTTCGGTCGGATTTACCGCAGCGATTTCTGTAGCAATGTTTGGGTCTTTGAAGTTAAACAAGTCAGCTTGAATATCTTTTGCTTTTATAAGAAAGAAGCCAAAGAATTTCCCTACAGTCATGTGACCTTTAGAAAAATCGGTGCGGAGCTCGGTGAAAGCAGCGCTAAAGTCTCCCATGTAAGAGCCTTTTTGATCCATGTAACGGAGATTCAGAGGTGGGGATATACCTGCAATGTTTTTGAAAAACTGGTTGTGTTTGATACCAAGGTGATAAGAAGCTGCGCCCCCCATCGAGGTTCCTGCTAAGCCATGAGCTTCTCTTTCAGGGCGAATAAGATAATTTTTGGTGAGAAAGCCCACCACATCTTTCATGAAATAGTCTTCGAAATTTCCCGCTTTGCTATTGATGAAGAAGCTTCCTGGTGGAATCAATTTAAGTTTTTTATTCAAGCTGCCATCAGGGGCTGCAATTATCATTGGGGGCAGTTTCCCTGAAGCAATTGCGCAATCAAAAGGTTTTACCACATAGTCGAGGAAAACATTTTCATCCTGACTGAACCCATGCAGCCAGATTAAAAGGGGGTAAGCTTTACTGGAATCATAATTGGGTGGTAGATAGACATACAGATCGCGTTTCTCACAGAGCGATTCCGACCAAATTCGATTATCCATCCTGGAATTATTGGTGTAATCAACAATCGTTCCATGAAGATTACGATTTACCCTGTTGTATAAAAAAGGGTTGGTCAGTTTGAAAGCTAAAAGAGTTGGAGTAAGCACCAGCATTAACACAAGTGCGCTGGCACGAATAAAGTGCATGATCCTAAAAGCCTTTCTGGTACAGAAAAGATGTTTATCGTTTTAGAACCATAGCTTCAAAACACTGCCCGGGCAATTTTAGAGCTCTTCTAATTAACCCAGCTTTATTAAATAAAGTTAGCCTGCGATGATTTGATCGATTAAAGCATTTATTTCGAAGGTACTTCGATGGTGAGAGGTTTGCCTGCAACTAGTTCCATGGGTAATTCGTAGGCGAAAAAAAGTGCTTTTCCCATTGGGGCTTCTTCCCGTGGTTTGCCATCGAATCCGTGGATACGAATGATGTATTTTCCTGGAACAATCCCTGAGTTGATATCTTTGGTGGAAAATTTCCCCTCGCTTATCAATGCTCTTCCTTGGGGCCCTTTAATTGAAATATCAGGGTCGAAGTAGATTTCTCCCTTGGGGATGGCTTTGCCTTTGAAAGTTACCATGCCTTCCACCGGAAAAGTCGGAACCTCGGCACTACATCCCAAGATGGCTAGCCAAAGGGTTGCCATTACGAAAAGTCTTTTGCGATAAGGTTTTAGCATAAGAATTAATCCAGAGGTAAGACTTCGCCACCATTGTAACTAGCTGCAGCACGGTAGGCGTTAATGTTAATACTAGCGTTTAAGAATCTTACCGAGGCATCACCCATGGCAAAGTTAGTACCGCCTGTATGCTGGCTGCCAAAAGGCATTTCATTAAAAAGGGTGTTGGAATAGGCATTGATTGCGTTGCTTATGGTTTTAATACCGCCACAAACAGCGGAGCCAGTAACAACGGGGTCTTCACATCCGCGTGCCCAGCCACGAAACCGTGTGCCTGCAATATTGGATGGAGTTATAGCCCCGGGAGACCAAGACATTTCACCCACCATCAAAGTGTTTGAGGTGCCATCCGTTATACTTTCAAGCTTTACCGTATCGGTTCTTTGGAACATGCCTTGTTTTCCCATTCGGCCATGGGTGGCATCATTGGCCTCATTAATATAGTTGGCGGCAGTAAGTGGGTTTACTCCAGCTGGCCCTGCTACGCCATAATAATGGGTGGTGTGAGGGGGCTGGTTGTTGATGACTTCTGGAAGATTTACATTGTGGGGTGGTGTTGGGGAGAGGATCATTTTTTCACCCTCGGTCTGGCTCGGGCAGAGAAATGTTGCAACCCTGTTGTTTACAGGAATATCGTATTTGCCAATGGTTAAATAGCTACCCGCAACCTGGCTTACTTTATTAAATAGGGCGGTTTGTTCGATGTAAGGAAGTATTCCCACATGCCAACTAAGACCGATTTTTATGTTTCCTGCGGGAACGAATCGGGAAAAAGTATCGTGATAGGAATGTACCCCAAGCCCCAGTTGTTTAAGGTTATTCTGGCACTTCATTCGTGCAGCTGCTTCCCTGACTTTTTGCACTGCAGGTAGAAGCAAACCAATTAAAATGGCAATAATGGCGATGACAACCAATAGCTCTATTAGCGTAAACCCTTTTCTTTTCATGACTTACGTCCATTTAATGAAGAATCGATGAATAATTAAAGAATTGAATACAATTATTTTATACAGGAAAACAGTTCTACCTTGCAAATCAATTCCTGTGGGATAGTTGACTTTAAGCTCTAAAATTGTAATTTGACTTCCTTAGGTGTATTTGATTTTTTATTCACGAAAAGTTGAGAGTAACCATGGTTCGCAAGAAATTGGGTAAAGGTAAGAAGAATCGTTGTCGTTTTTGCACCAAGGAAGGTTGCCCTCGTCCCGCTTTTGTTGATTACAAGGATGTTAGCACCCTCAAGAAAATGTCTACCGGGCAAGGCAAAATGCTCAGCCGTAAGCGTACAGGCAACTGTGCTGCTTTCCAGCGCGCTGTTCAAGATGCTGTCAAACGTGCCCGCTTCATGGCTTTAATGCCATACATTGGCGAGTAATCTCGCTTTAATCTATTAAGCAACACCCCATGATCACCCTGAAACTGCCAGATGGTTCTACTAGGCAAGTCCCCGTGGGAACTAGGTCTAAGGATGTTGCTGAATCCATTGGTAAAAGACTGGCTCAAGCAGCCATCGCTGCCAAGGTCGATGGCATCATTGTTGATTTGGAGCGCGAACTTCCTTCCAAGGAAGAATCTACTTTTCAAATTCTCACTGAAAAAGATCCCGATGCATTAGAAGTGCTCAGGCATTCTTGTGCCCACATCATGGCACGGGCTGTTATGCGCTTGTTTCCAAACACTCAACTTGCGTTTGGCCCTGCAACTGAGACCGGTTTCTATTACGACATCGAATCTGCGACTCCGATTCGCGAGGAAGATTTTCCCCGCATCGAAGAAGAAATGCGCAAGATTGTCGAAAAAGCTGAACCCTTCGAGCGCTTTGAGCGCAGCACCAGCGAAGGTCGCGAACTCGTTAACGATCTTAAGCAAGATTACAAAGTCGAACACATTGATGGCGAGTTAAAGAAATACCCCATCCTTAGTTTTTATCGCCAGGGTGAATTTGTCGATCTTTGCAGAGGCCCCCATCTTCCTCATGCAGGCAAAGTAGGGGCATTCAAGCTACTCAGTATCGCAGGGGCATACTGGAAGAATGATGTTTCCCGTAAGCAATTGCAACGCCTTTACGCAACCGCTTTCTTTTCCCAAAAAGATCTCGATGCCTACCTCAAATTAGTTGAAGAATCCAAGAAACGCGATCATCGTTTACTAGGCAAACAACTTCGCCTTTTCACCATCAGCAATCTTGTGGGCGCAGGCCTTATTTTGTGGATGCCCAAAGGGGCCATCATCCGCGGCTTGCTCGAATCCTTTATCAAAGATGAATTAGTAAAACGGGGTTACTCCCCTGTTTATACTCCGCATGTGGGCAAGCTAGATTTATATCGTACCTCTGGCCATTTCCCCTATTATCGCGATGCCCAGTTCCCGCCATTGTATTATCATCCCGCAGCTTCTGCACTCGACTTATGCCAATACAGACTTGCAGCAGGTGAACTCGATGAAGCCAAAGAACGGGACATGGTTTTGTTCCTCGATCGGGCGCAACTTACTATCCCTGGCTATGCTGATGCTGATACCAATGCCAAGAAATTAGATTGTGTTCATCAGTTGGTGTTGAAGCTATTAGATACCATGAAGGTAGAAATTGCACCTTACCTTGCTGCAACTACCACGCCTGAACGCGCCACCGCCCTTCTGGGTTGGTTGGTGAATCAGGAAGGCTATCTGCTTAAGCCAATGAATTGCCCGCACCATATTCAAATTTATAAGGCAGAGCCCCGCAGTTATCGTGACCTTCCAGTTCGCTTGGCGGAGTTTGGCACCGTTTATCGTTACGAGCAGACGGGCGAGCTTTCTGGTTTGACCCGTGTTCGTGGGTTCACCCAGGATGATGCGCATCTTTTCGTTACTGCAGATCAGGTCGAAGAAGAAATGCGGGCCAATATCGAGCTCGTTCTCTTCGTATTAAAAGACCTCGGCTTAACTGATTTCCGCATCCGCATTGGCTTACGCGATCCAAAAAGCGATAAGTATGTTGGCGCTGATGAAGATTGGAACAACGCCCAAGCCGCTATCATCAACATTATCAAATCCCTCAATATGCCATTCTCCGCAGAAGAAGGCGAAGCTGCATTCTATGGCCCTAAGATTGACTTTGTCGTCAAGGATTGCATCGGCAGGGAATGGCAACTAGGCACTGTGCAACTCGATTACAATCTGCCCAAGCGATTTGATCTCGAGTATGTTGGCGCAGATAATAAAATGCATCGCCCTATCATGATTCATCGCGCACCCTTTGGATCTATGGAACGATTCATGGGCATTCTCATCGAGCATTTTTGTGGCGCATTCCCACTCTGGCTTTCACCAGAACAAGTTCGTGTTCTGCCCGTTAGTGATAAATTCAACGACTATGGCAAACAGGTTGAAGCCCAACTTCGAAGTGCAGGCCTTCGTGCAACAGGCGATTATCGCTCTGATAAAGTTGGCGCAAAGATCCGCGAAGCAAGCCTCGAAAAAATCCCCTACATGCTCGTGGTAGGTGATAAAGAAGTTTCCGCATCCACCGTTGCAGTCAGGCACCGTACCGATGGCGATTTGGGTGCTATGCCTCTTGCTGATCTTCTAGCTAAACTTGCTGAAGAAATCACTGGTCGCAAATTGGTTCGAACGCCTGTTTAACTCTTTTCATTCCAGACTCCTTTCAAAATTATTGATCTGAATTCTGGAGGTTTCCCATCGCAAAGTCATCTGCAAAATCTGTGCTCTTTCTTGTTAACAACAAAGTAAACATTAGCGAAATCTTGAAGGTGAGCATTGAAAACTCCCTTAAGATGATGGGCCTGCCCTATGTTGCAGTGATCAACTCTTATTCCCTACCTTTTGTAAAGCCTGAGATCACTGCAGATAGATTGATCGTGGTTTGTTTGCCCGAAGAATCAGAGGCTATAAAAGGAATTCTAGAATCAGGTGCATGCGCATTTGAACTATGGGATATGACAGAAAAACAGGCGACCAAGGAGTTGGTAAGTGGTGAAGTCAACAGTTGGATCGCAAGGTTGATTACAGGCTCGCCTCGCTTGGGGCCGCCTGATCTAACCCCCCTGCCCCAAAAGGTTATCTCATCTCCAGCAGTGCAACCGATTAATAAAAAACAAGTCATCAGCGTAGGTAGAGAAACCAAAGGGCGTAAAGGCAAAGGCGTTACCATTCTTTCTGATCTTCCCATGAATGAAGAGCAAATTCATGAACTTGCAACCACGTTGAAATCAAAGTGTGGCACCGGTGGTACAGTGAAAGATGGAAAAATCGAAATCCAAGGCGATCAAAGAGAACGCATCATTATCGAGCTGGAGAAGCTAGGTTTCAAAACCAAAAAAGTAGGCGGCTGATCCCTTTGTTTTTCCTTGTCTTGCCCTCTTCAAAGATAGTACGATAGAAATTCTGCCTGTAATTTTATCCGCCTTTAATGAGATCATTCCCATGCGACCGATTGTTTTTCTTTCACTCCTACTTTTTGTCTTTAGTATCTTTGCTGAGGAAATCGATAAAAAGTTTCCTCTCGATCCACAGCTTAAAGTTTTAAGCGAAGATGTGAAAAATGAACGCTACAGAGAGATGGTAACCAAGAAAATGCTTTCCACAGATCTTGCTGCAGAATGGCAGCGAGGGTTCACTGCGGACAACCCTGATTCTTTCCTCGAAAAGAACGGCGGTAGGGAAAAAGTGCTTGCGAATCCTGATCTCAAGGCTGCTTACGATAGGCGCCTTTCCATCCAGAATGATTTTCTTGATCTCATGCGTGAAGGTTATAAACGCCATAAGGCGGTGCCCCCATTCGATAAGGGCGCCAAGGCTGAAATTGCGGGGACAACCATAAAGAGTTCTGCAATCAAGAAAGGCGCAACGCTTTCAACTTCCTTGGTGGCAAAGGGAGCAGAAAAACATTGGCCCCGATTTCGTGGCCCCTCGGGCCAGGGCCTAACCGGGTTAAACTCACTTCCCACTAAGTGGAACGACAAAAGCGAAAACATCCTCTGGAAAATAACCACTCCGGATCTGGGCAACTCTTCCCCGATCGTTTGGGAGGATAAAATTTTCATCACTTCTGCAACCTCTAAGGGTGCGAGCAGGACAGTGCATTGTTTCTCTTCGAAGGACGGTGCTAATATCTGGAGCACTCCTATTCCCGAAAGTATTCCTGAAACCAGCGTACTTGGTAAAAATGGTTATGCTT
>Ga0209550_10006536_pt1 | contig 10853 bp, 9 predicted proteins | sample LauGreSuBDMM15SN_2_FD_187567 | JGI IMG/M metagenome (GOLD analysis project Ga0209550, IMG submission 187567) | Freshwater lake microbial communities from Lake Michigan, USA - Su13.BD.MM15.SN (SPAdes) (version 5) | ecosystem: Environmental > Aquatic > Freshwater > Lake | place: Lake Michigan, USA... | reverse complement strand
GTCGTATTGTTGACTTGAGGGGAACTGTGACAGTTGTAATTCGCACATCAGTGATTTTCATCAAATCCCCAATCTGGGTGACGACAGTTGATTACAAAGGGAAAACATTTTTGAACTATAAAGTTATCACCTCGTAAGTCATTTTGCTAGTCTTTATTTCTTTTGGTTTGAACTTTAACGCTGACCCATTTGAAATTGCATCGGCTAGTCCATTTGTTGGAAAACTCGAAAAAGGCTCAAGACCAATATTGTAGTGTCGCCCAAACCATGGATAATCTGCAGATTCTCCAAACTCTTGCCAAAACCACAAATGTGGCATGATTCGAAGGTCCCAACAAACCCGTGCTCCAATTTTCTTTTCAAAATTATTGATTTCATACCAGCCTTCGTTTAATTCTGAAACGTAGAGCATTTCGCTTTTTGTGCGCGCAACGGGCAACTTTGAAAAATCAATGGTTGTTCCCTGCTCTGACTTACCAAAAGGCCATGTAAAGACTTCAGTACTTCCCACTCGTCTACCAGAATTAGATATGGCAATTGGGTGGGGAGTTACAACACACCCAGTAGGAAGTTTTATCTGTGAGTTAGTTTCAATGAATGGTGCTCCAAAGCTAAAATGCGAACCCCACATGACCTGCCATTCGTCTTGGCTTCTATTTTCTACTACTTCGGTAATCTGGCACATCTGCTCGTGTTTTTTTAACAGAAATGTCTTACTCATTTTGAACGGAATTTTTCTTGTTTGAACATCAAATTGAACTTCGCACTCATCAGAACTATCTTTAATAACTTTAATTCTCCATGGCAGGAGAGCGACCTCATCATGCTGTCCAAACTTAACACCTTTGACTGTTGATGGTGAGCCCCCATTAGGAAAGATGCTTTGCCAACCTCCTGGGTATCCTTTTAAGAAAGCTTCATCATCAGTCAGGTCATCATCGGATACAGATGTACTGGGTATCCCAGAACTACTAAGCCATACCAAATCTATGTCTAGTGGTTTATATAAAAATTCAATAACATCAGCACCTCGCCCTGCCAAGACTGTTATTCTGATAAATTTATTCTCGAGGACTACTGCAGGCAACTCTCCCAATAAAATACCAGTAGTAATTCGACAATCACTATTCCTAGACCGAATAGAACTGCTAGATTGCTTATCCAAAGTATTTTAAACTTCCTACGCCCTGAAACCCACTGTCAATTATCGATAAAAGCTTTCCACTGCAGGGCTGCCCCACAAGGTCTAGCTCATGCGCTGCAGTTGTTATTACTAATTCAGTCCCTTGGCTTCCAGCAAAGATACATGAGGTAGGTCTCTGTACCGGCAAATTCAGAGGTTTGCACAAGATACCAGAATTAGAAATTACTTCAATACGCCAACCATCCCACATAGCGACCAGTATTGAACCATCCGTAGCAACGCATAAACCGTCGGGAATGCCACCATCTTTCGGAAACCTATAAAGCAACTCTTGGTTCGTGAGTGCACCAGTATCACCCTCAAAGTCAAAAATCCACAAGCAATATTGCAATGAATCAATTAAATAAAATTTTTTATAATCAGGGCTCCATCCAATGCCATTTGGAAGAGTCAAGTCACTGATAACTATTTCAAAGGATCGATCGGGTCGCAATCTATAAAGCTTGCCTTTACCATTCGAAAAATTGATTGCATTACTTCCGACCCACCAATTACCGTACGGATCTGCCTTAGCATCGTTCATTCGTTCATCTTTAGATAAGAAATTAATCATGGATTCATATGCATTTTCTCCACCAAGTTCTGCAAATCCCTCCTTTACAGCCGCAAAATAAGTACCACCTAAACGTTCCACAATTGCACCGATCATGCTGGGAACGGTTTGTGTCACAGTAATACCACTTGTTAGATTACATTGGTGCCATTTTTTTCCTAAGATATCAACCCACACCACTATATTCGTTTTGTGATTATAGATTGGGCTTTCACCCACAGTTGCAATCACATCAGAGATAACTCTAACTTTCATAAAATTAGCACTTCTAAATGTGATCGATTCAAACAGTTGGCCACCCTCAGAATCTATACGGGAATTTGTACAACCTCAATAGAATCAATAAATTTTTAATCAATGCTTATTCCATATTTGTGTGGCGCGCACGCAGCACTGCTGAGTTTTCTTGTCGAAAAAATTTTATAAAATTCACTAATAGATCACAAACAAGAAATAGTGAAATTTCAAATGCGCTTCCCATCGGAAGTGTATTTTGTGACTCTGTATCATTTGCCATTGTTTGCGCAGGTATAAAGAACTTGCTGTCTGCTAACTCTGCGGGACTAATTGCTGGTTGGGCAGTAAAATATAAAATGCGTGCTCCTGAAATTTTTGCTTGATTAGCAATTGCTTTTACAGTTGAAACCTCTCCCGGTCCACAGGTGAGAATTAGTAGATCACCGGTTCCTATGTAAGGAGTTGTCATTTCTCCTACAACATGAACACTTAGGCCCGCATGAAATAGTCTCATTGCGAATGCCTTCATTGTGAGGCCTTCACGGCCACATGCGTACACAGCTATTTTCTTAGCATTTGTTATCTCTCGTATTGAGGCCTCTAAACTTTCCTGGCTAATGCCGTTTATAGCTTCCGAAATCTCGTTCATTGCAGAAATTTTCTGCAATTCCCAATCAGCCAGCGAAATGATTTGCTTCACGGATTCCCCTTTCGAAAACGGTAGTAATTTAATAGACGATGTTCATTTGCCACTGCTAAAACTTTTTTAGCTAAGTTTCTGTGAACGACTTGACTCAACAACATTGAGTTTAACAGAAAGTTTTGTCTCTTACAAGGCTCCGTGATGTTGATTTGTTTTTACCTTTTTAGAAATTGAAGAGGCGTCTAGTAAAATTATTTCCAAATTTTTGTGTCGGATCAAATGTTTCAACCTCGTGAATAAAATCATAGTATTTTGGAAACACTTTTGAAAGATATTGAGGAGTTGAAGAAAATATTTTTCCTAGGTGGGGCCGATAGTCAAATTCAGAAAGCTCAGATTCTATTGTTTGTACAAGTTGTGGAACTTCAGTTGTTTTTCGCCAGGTAAAGTGAATTCCTAAACTTTGTCGATCATAGTGGGGGCTGAGCCAAAAATTATCACCAGCGATTAGTCGTATTTCTGAACAATAAATATTCTTTGAGATCTGTGTTGAGATTTTCTCAATTTTTTTAAGTGCTGTACCTGCATTTGATATGTCAATAAAAAATTCAGATTGTAATTCATCACCAATACTTGGCTTAAAATCTATTTTAAAGTGAGGTAACCTCATATACCAGGGGCCAGCCACCCCCAATTGCTCATTGCAATTAGAAGGGTCTAATCCTTTGACAGGGTGAAGCATGCTTTTAGCTTTATTTAGCCCAGATAAAATGTGAGGAATAGTTGATCCATCGATGCTCTTGACCCATAGATCACCCTCTTTACGTTCATCCCAGTTGGTGAAGTAACTTACGCTGTATCCACTAGTTAAACATTCAAAACTGTTATCAAGAAAAAATGTACGATCAAGTTTTTCATATATGACTTGGTTCATATAATATGTAGGCTGTATTTTTAACCCTACGGTCGTGACTACCCCTTTTAGGCCCAAACTCACTACGCTGGAATTGAATAAATCTGATGTCTCTTGGTTTATGTGTTTTAAATTCCCGCTGGGGTCGATAATGTCGATAAATTCGATCGCTGACGCAAGATTACCATTCATTATGCCGGATCCATGAGTGCCTGTTGCGATAGAACCAGCAATTGATATGTGTGGCAGCGAGGCCAAATTTTGCAAAGCCCATCCTTGATTATGTAACTCATAAGATAACTCAGCGTATGTGAGATGAGCACTGACAGTGACAACCTGTTTTACTTTATCTATCGATAAAATACGGGGCATATTTTGCAAAGTCAGCGCGTAATTGAATGTGTCAGCGATTGGATTAAAACTGTGGCCAGTTCCTCGAACTCGGACATGTTTTGCATCTTTCACCACACTTTGTAACTCGCTTAGACTGCATGGAGATAGAGTCTGGATTTCGTTAAACGTAATGTTCCCCGACCAATTTGTAATCACTTTGGCGTAAAACTCACCATGGAGTAGAACCCATTTAAATGTATTCGATCCCTACGTAATGACTGAGAAATTTTGTCCCTCTCTGCGGTGGGCGAAAACTATGGCCAGACAATCATAGTTTTCCCTGAAGAGCCCTTATCAAACTGGTCAACTGCCCCCACAGCTTCAGAGAGTGGAAACTTGTGCAAAATCAATGGTAGTAAACTTAATCCAATTTCATCTGCAATGTTTATAAATTCCTGTAAATCAGGTGTGGTAAATAGCCAAACCCCATTGAGTTGCACTTGTTTTTTTATTATCTGTTCATGAACATCAAATTTTGTCTCGTCATCAGCAAATCCGACAAAAGAACTTCTTCCCCAGACTTTCAATAAATCAAGCCCCAAAATTCGGCCCGATGAGGACCCCGAGGCTTCTACTGTCCCATCCAAAGTTCCCAGAATGGAATCGATGGAATCGAGTGAACTAGGATCAAAACATTTCTTTGCACCTAGATTTTTAGCCAGATCGCGCCGCTCGCCTACCGGATCGAATCCGTAGACGGTCAAACCAAGTTTAACCGCAACAATTACAGCTGCTGCTCCAACGGGACCTAAGCCGACAATGCCGATCTTTGACCCCAAGGGGAGTTGTAATCGATTTATGGCGGACCAAGCAGTACCACCACCGCATCCCCAAAAGGCACCTTCTTCGAATGATGTACCTTTTGGCAACATAACACAGTCTTTTGAATCAACTACTGTGAAATCAGCAAGAAACCCATGTCTGTCTAGAGCGTAAGTCGTTTTATTTTGGCAGTGAAGGTCCCAACCACGGCGACAAGAAACGCACTGACCACATCCACTTATGTGATTTACCGCAACTCGATCGCCAACTTTAACGTTTGTAACAGATTCGCCAATCTGATGAATTACTCCCGCTCCCTCGTGCCCTGGAATTATCTCTGAATTGAGCTGTAATCCAAATATTTTTCCATTTCGCTCTTGAGCAGATGGACGGTAAAACAGGTGTAGATCACTGCCACATAACCCAGCTGCTTTATTTTGCAATATTACTTGATGCGCCTCTGGCTTAGGTAGTTGCATTTCAGTAATTTTGGTGACTCGATCACCCGGCATCAAAACAGCTTTCATGATATCTCTTTCCTTTTTGGAGCCCTAATATTACTCACGGATCTTCGTATTTACAAGAGTTAATAGTCTGGCGAACTCAAGCGCAACTGCCGTATCTCTTTTGGGTATGGCTTTATCTGACCACTGATTTTCCTGATAAATAATTTTCTTAGCTTTCACAAATTGAGCATAATCAATTTGAATTCCTTTTGCCGGTCCATCTTTTACGGGTTCAATGAAAAATCTTTTCGGTAAGGTATTACGTGACTCTGAAAAACCATTCTTTATATTGAAAATTTGTTGTGCGTATATACGTAATTTACCTAAAAAAATAAACTCATCAAAACTCAACTGGTCTGATGTTAGAGCAATGTACAAATCTAAAATGTTTTGTTCTGATAACTCTCTCGTTGGTGGACCGGCATAGGTGCACACACCGATGGCGTCCATGGCACTCCAAAGATTCCAAAGATTTAGTGTCGCATAGACTTTCTCTTCTGACAGAGAATGGGCTGAAAAACCTTCTTTAGCCATTCCATATTTAATAGTGGATTCCAAAACTGAAGCACGAGTAAAATCAGGCCAATTAGTGGGATCAAAATCAATGTCATGTTCAACGATGTCATACCTTGGCCCGGATGGGTTAATTGCCATTATCAAGCCCAAACCTTGTGCTCCACGTGGGTCCCATGGTGGTAGAGCGTTTGCTTTTACATGCATCATATATTTGCGATTAAAGATAGAAGTCGCTTTGAGGAGATTCCCAGTTCCTCCAGGAAAAGTGTGTGGGTTTGTGTGCCACCCAGTTAACAGTTTCAACGCATTGATGTGATCACCAAACTCAATTTTGGTGGAACTCTCGGCTAAAAATGCAAGCATTGTGCCCATGCTTCCATGTTCGACTCCTGTCTCATGGCAGGACGAATTAAAATACATCGCTCCATCTAGATCTGTCATACCTAATTGCGAATACCAAATTACTAGAGCTTGCTGGTGTAAGAAATTTGAATTTTTACTATTCGATACCGCGGAAAATTTTTTTAAACAGGATTGAGGACAACCAACACACATATTTGTACTATCATCTATAAAATTAGTTGTTTGAATTGGATCAAAATTTTTGGTTCCCGCCGAGACATCCTGACTAAAATTATGTGCGCCTAGGTAACCTGGTAATCTGGGGCTTACTGGCCATACTCCCATCCCAGGTGAGTTTAACTCGCTTAGTGCTAGAGGATTTTGAGGGACTCGCAACAAATAGTCATCCGATATTTTTTTCGCTATAGGATTCACAGACACACTGCCTACTTCGAAACAAATCATTTTGAGATTTCTTTTACCCCAATCACTTCCCAGTCCACCGCTTGCGGTAGGAAAGCCATCGTCAAAGACGATCGATGAGTATGCAAAACCAGCGGTCCCACTAATGCCAATTGTTGCAGTGAGAAAATCATGGCCAAATCTGCTATGAAACCACTCGTTAGATTCTTTAACGTTTTTATCGATTAGATTTTCAACATTTATAAAACTTGTTTGTAAACTAGCATCGATTTTTAAACATGTGAGTGAGCTCGATGATCCTCGGATAACAATCGCGGAACAGTTAAGATGCCGCAAAGTGGAGGCCAAACGACCCTCAACTTTACACTCCGCAATATCGCCGGATTGTGCGGACAAACCAACGATGTAGCTGACGCCTAAGCCAACGGCAGGAAACCCGCCAATTGCGCCACCACAAACAACGCTTGGAACTGTGTGGTCCATGTCGCTATAGGCATTTAGAAGCAAAGCCCCCAGAATTCCAGATCCAATTTTCTGTTCATCCCATGGAATTATTTTTGTGCTGCGGTTTTGGAGATCTATTTCTAGGATTTGCATCAATATCCCCTTCAAAATTGGATCGAATGTGGTGGTCTGGGTAATTCATGTAAATCATGCCTCAACACTCAGGACGAAGCAACGATTTTCCAATAAAAATCCATAGCGTCAGCCAAGGGGATATGTGGCCCCTTTGCTATTTCTCAAGCGCGGCTGCCGAGCCAGAGCACATCTTCACCCCCCAAAAAGTATTGACCAAGGAGCACACTCCCATTAATGTTTAAGGACCACACCCGTGGGAAAACTATCTGGGAGGATAAATGAGAATAATTAAAACCAAAATTGGTATTGGGGCAGCATTACTGGCTTTAGCTGGTGCTCTTCTGATGCCTACTACTGCTTCCGCCGCAGATTTGAAGGACGCAGATTTTACAAACGCAAAAATTGACTGGAAGCAATTTTCAGGCACAACTCTTGAACTAGGAGTTCAAACGCACCCTTGGATGGTTGCTATGGAAAAATATATTCCACAATTTGAGAGGCTCACAGGTATAAAGGTTAAATACGAGCTTCTTGGTGAAGATGTTGCTGTCCCAAAAATTAAGCAGCAACTGGCTGCCGGATCGAAAACACCTGATGTATTTATGGTGAACGCTCTCGGTCAAGCAGCTGCATCGGGCTGGCTCGAGCCACTTGATTCTTACTTAACCGATACAAAGCTAACTGATCCCGATTGGTATAAAGTTAATGATATTTTTGCTGGAGGTCGTTCACTAGCAACCTTCAATAAGAAACTTTTAGCTATGCCAATCACTGCAGAGGTTCAGGTGTTATTCGTGCGCACCGATCTGGTAAAGAAAGTTCCTAAAACCATGGAGGAGCTACTAGTTGCAGCCAAGGCTGCGACAAAAGGTAAAGTCTCTGGTTTTTCTACTCGTGGGAATCCATCTGGCAATGAAGTTCCATGGCCTTTCGGAGGTTTCGCATTTGCTAATGGAGGCGAATATTTAGACGACAATGGAAAGCCTAAGTTGAATTCAGCGGCAAATATTAAAGCGTTGAAAACCTATGCTTCCTTGATGAAATATGCCCCAAAGGGTGCATCTAATTGGGCTTGGGTTGAGAATCAAAAAGCTATGTACAACGGTACACTAGCGATGTTTCCTGATTCCTCTGCATTTACTGCAGGCTTGAGAGATGCAAAATCTGCTGGAAAGACCAATTTGAATGTGTTCCCTATGCCATCCGTGAATGGAAAGAGCCAAGGTAATGTTTGGTTCTGGACAGCCGGAATTAATTCAAAGAGTGAGAACAAAAAAGCTGCTTGGTTATTCTTGCAATGGGCAACTTCAGCGCCAGTCACATATGAATCTCAGTTAGATGTGACAACAGCCCGGTCTACTGCATGGAAGAATCCATTAGCTGCAGCTAGCATGGGACAAAAAAATGCAGATGTCATCGCTGATACCTTGGCCAAAGTTGAGACCAAAGCAATGGCCAACGCTTGGACCAACGCTAACTGGCCTCAGGTGGCTGACGCTTTGGGTCGTGCAATTAACAAAACGATCACAGGTGGCGATGCTAAGAAAGAACTAGATAAAGCTCAGGCAATAGCTGTAAAAGCCTTAGGCTAAGCTAAAACTCTGGCTTGAAGATATCTCAGCGCACCACAGCAAAGGGTGCGCTGAGATACTCTAATTACGGGGTGAAAGAGCGTCTCAAAATGAAAGTTGGCTAAAGGTTCACCTTGCTCATTGCTTCGAAATACACTGGACTTTTTTTTGGGAAAGAAGAGGAAAAAAGTGAATAAAAAGCAAAGTAGACGCTTATTTCTTGCTCCGATAACCATCTTTCTTTTACTTCTCACGATTTTCCCCTTCGTATATCTAATTATCACGAGCCTCACTGACCGAGCAGCAACAAGCCCCTCGACAAATTTTGTTGGTTTGGCAAATTATAAAGAAATATTTCTGGATGCTGAATTTCGGTATTCGCTGTTGGTAACTTTCGTCATCACATTTTGCAGTGTCTCAGTGCAAGTTATTTTTGGCCTCATTCTTGCGCTTAGCTTCTCAAATATTCGTTCAAACCTATGGCTGCTGCGCGCACTTTATCTGATACCAATGGCAGCCGCACCAGTTGCTACTTTATTTAATTGGCGATTTATGTTGAGTTCCTCGAGTGGAATCATTAATTACATCATTTCTTTTCTAGGTATAAGTGAGGTTGGATGGCTAGATTCGAGGACGATGGCTCTGATATCGATAATAATGGTAGAAACGTGGCTTTGGACGCCATTTGTATTTGTTATTCTAAGTGCGGCAATTTCTTCGATTGACCCTAGTGTGCTGGACGCCGCAGCGATTGATGGTGCGGGAAGAATTAGAATTGCGGTTTCAATTTATATTCCCATGATAAAGCCATTTTTGATTATTGCCCTTGTCTTACGGATTATCGATTCCGCAAAGTCATTCGACACAATTCAGATTTTAACTCAAGGAGGGCCTGGATACGATACTGCTAGTTTTAATTTTCTCATATTTAAAAATGCGATTGAGTACCTTAATTTTGGTTATGCCTCCGCTGAGGCAATTGTTCTTTTGGTAATTCTCTTGGTGATCTCAAGGTTTTTATTTAATAAAATTAAAGTAATTGAGGGTTGATATGAAATACTTGATAAGTTCTTACGATCGGATTGTGGTCGCTGTATTTCTACTTGTCTCGTCTGCACCATTTTTTTGGTTGGTAGGTACCTCCTTAAAGTCGGAGGACCTAGTTCAACAAATACCACCTCGGATTATTCCGAATTTTGAACTCACCGCCTATAAATCGATTATTCAGAATGAAAGCATGCAAAAAACGCTTACAAATAGCTTTGTCACCGCAACAGGAGCAACACTTCTGTGCATAACATTAGGAACAATGGCAAGTTTTGCTCTCATAAATCTTTCCTCAAAAAGACACGTAGAATTCGAATTTTGGATTTTGTCCTCCCGTCTTGCTCCTGTAATTGCAATTGTGTTGCCATTATTTATCGTTTTTCAAGCTCTTGGAATTCAAGACACAATATTGGGTTTGGTTGTTGCACATTCCGTAATGTTAATAGGCTTGGTCACTTGGATTTTGCTGGAAACCTTCAGGGCAATTCCTTCGGATGTCTTAGACGCCTCTGAGGTGGATGGGTGTTCGAATTTGCAGATTTTCAGGTTAGTAGTAGTGCCGCTCTCACGGTCGAGCATAATAGGTGTGGCCAGTTTGTCTTTCCTGCTGTCATGGAATGAGTTCTTCCTATCGTTGGTTCTGACAAGTTCTGATGCAATGACCGTACAAGTATTGCTATACCAGTCCATTGGCTACCAAACGTTTAGTTTGTCGCAACTAGCTGCAACATCAGTAGTAGTTTTGACGCCCACAATAGTTGTCGTGAGTCTTTTTCAAAAACAACTGATTCAAGGTTTGACTTTTGGCTCAGTGAAGGGTTGATCTGAACCAATCCGAGTTTTTCTTGAAGGGATTGTCCTTGCAAGGCGATTTGCAGATCTGTAATTAGTTATATTTACGTATTTTTTTGCGCAGTTCAAACTTTATTTTTTAACAAATACTCAATACGTTTTTCAATTCAATAATTATTTTGTTAGATTGAGGACAACAAGAACTTAAGTTTTTGTGGTCGGTTCAACTCTTCGATGTAGGTGTGCTCATAACAGCGCCCTTAAGACCGCAGTTACCTTACCTAGAATTACCGCATCATCTGCTGGTATTGGTAGGTAATCATCATTTTCAGGCAATAGCCAGAAGTGGCCATCTTTTTTAGACCAAGTCTT
>Ga0209550_10006535_pt1 | contig 10853 bp, 8 predicted proteins | sample LauGreSuBDMM15SN_2_FD_187567 | JGI IMG/M metagenome (GOLD analysis project Ga0209550, IMG submission 187567) | Freshwater lake microbial communities from Lake Michigan, USA - Su13.BD.MM15.SN (SPAdes) (version 5) | ecosystem: Environmental > Aquatic > Freshwater > Lake | place: Lake Michigan, USA... | reverse complement strand
AGTTAATGTTTCTCAACCTATGGGATGTTCTTTTTTACATCGAGGTTTAAAATGATTCGATTATTTAGTTTTTGTTTTGTGTTATTTTTGGCTGGTTCTTTTAATCTAGTTGGCCAAACAACAAATAAAGAAGCGGAAGATGCGTTAGCTAAAGGCATAAAAGCATATGAGAACAATAAGGTAGAAGCCGCCATAAAGCTTTATAACAAGGCGATTAAATTAGATCCGGATTTTGCGGAGGCCTATTACAATCGTGGCGAAGCGAATTCCTATCAAGAGAAGTACCCCGAAGCCCTAGCAGATTTCAACAAAGCCATAGAGCTGAACTCTAAGTACAGTGATGCGTACTATGGCCGTGGGAACGTGTATTCTGATTTGGAGCAATACCCTGAAGCCATTGCGGATTTCACCAAGGCAATCAAGTTGGATTCCAAGAATGCATTGTTCTACAACGATCGTGGTTTTGCATATTCGGCATTAAAGAAGCACGCTGAAGCCATAGAAGATTATACCAAGGCGATTGAGTTAGATGCAGACGATGCAAATGCCTACTACAACAATCGTGGCGATGCGTATGCAGCATTAAAGAAGTTTCCCGAAGCCGTGGAAGATTATACGAATGCAATAAAGCTGGACCCCAAAGATTCGTCGGCTTATAGCAGTCGTGGTGATGCATATTTTGAGTTAAAAAAGATGCCGGAAGCTACTGCAGATTTCAATAAGGCCATCAAACTGGATGCCGATAATGCCAAGGCATATAGTGGTCGTGGTGTAATGTATGGAATGGAGGGTAAGAACCCCGAAGCATTTGCAGATTTCAACAAGGCAATCAAGTTGGATCCGAAGGACCCCAAGGGTTATTTTGGTCGCGGGATGGTTTACTTAATGCAGCAGAAGTTTCAAGAATCTATAACCGAATTTAACAAGGCAATTGAGGTAGACCCCAAATATCCGAAGCCATATGGTCCTCGTGGTGCTGTGTATAATATGCAGGGAAAAGTGCCTGAAGCCCTAGCTGATTATACTAAGGCCATTGAATTGGATCCTATGGATTTTATAGCCTATAACAGCCGTGGGAATGTGTATCAAAAGCAGGGGAAGTTTCCTGAAGCCCTTGCGGATTTTAACAAAGCTATTGAGTTGAATCCTAAAAATGTTAGTGCTTACATTTATCGGGGGCTAATTTACTTCAAACAGAACAAACATTCTGAAGCCATAGCTGATTGCACCAAGGCCATTGAGTTGGATCCCACAAGTGCGATTGCTTATGGTCTTCGTGGAGATGCGTATACAGCATTAAAGAAGTTTGATGAAGCCTTGGTAGATTTTACCAAAGCTATTGAGCTAAATACTAAAAATGCGGGAGTCTACAACGACCGTGGCGCTGTATATACCAAATTAAAAAAATATACGGAAGCTATAGGAGATTACACTAAAGTTATTGAATTAGAACCCAATAATGTGAATGCTTACAAAATGCGCGGTGATGCATATTTTAATCAAGAGAAATATCGTGAAGCCCTAGCAGATTATACTAAGTATATAGAGTTGGATCCTAAAGATGCGATTACTTACTTCAATAGGGGGCAGGCGTTTTTCAACTTAAAGAAAAATGCCGAAGCCTTGGCTGATTATACTAAGGTTATTGAACTAGATCCTAAATATGTGGATGCTTACATTAAACGTGGGCTTGTTTATTTTGAGCAGGAAAAACACGTCGAAGCCATTGCAGATTGCAATAAGATCATCGAGTTGGATCCCACACGTGCTCTTGTTTATGGTTTTCGTGGGGATGTGCATTATGCCTTAAAGAAGTTCCCTGAAGCTCTAGCAGATTTTAACAAATCTATTGAGCTTGATCCTAAAAATGCGGGCATATACAGCGATCGTGGAGCTACATATCTTGAATTAAAGAAGTACGCCGAGGCCATCGTAGATTGCACCAAGGCGATTGAGCTAGATCCTATGTATGCGAGAGCCTATAACGACCGTGGAAAAGCTTATAAGGCACTTGGAAAAACCAAAGAGGCAGAAGAGGATTTTGCCAAGGCTAAAGCTCTGGAAAAGTAACTTTACAATGTAATTAAATGATAAAGCCTTTTTCTTTAAGGCGCTTTGCATTTAATGCTTCCTCCCTAAAAAAATATTTCTTGACCAAGGCATCCTGATTGGATTTTAATGCGATCCAATGTTCCAATTGTCTCGCCAAATTGAATGTGCGTAATGCGCCAACACCGGGCAAAAAAATCATCTGCCCCAAATGCAAAGAAAGCTTTATTGTCGTTGAGCAAGAGGTTCTGACTTCTAAGCCAACCCCAAAAAAACAGGCTCCGCCTCCCGTAGAAGATGATGAGGAAGAACTGGAGGAAACTCCCAAGCCCAATAAGAAAAAGAAGAAGCAAAATGGGTCTGGCTCAGGGTTGGCCACTTGGTTGAGTATTAAAAAAATTAAAAAGCGAAGGCCGTACCAAAATAAGAAATATAGGGTGGTAGATCTTTTACTAAACCAGCATTGTAACTTCCCCAAATGGCGATGGAGTTGGTTAAATAAATAATCGCTCCACCACCTACAAGTATATTTTTGGATAAGTCCGGTTTAACTGCGCCGTCATAAAGTGCTTGGGTAAAAAAGGATAATCGATGAGTGATTTTCTTGGTCAGTGCGCCAGATACCTCTAATTCAAATCCATCCCCACCACGATCTAATCCAATATTGTTACTCTGAAAACCCACGCTTGTATCTAAAATCATATCCCATGGTAATTCCTTGCCAAATAAAAGGTTCAACGAAGGTTGTACCCCAGTATTCAGAAAGCTAGAACCAAAACTACTTTGAAGAAAGACTTCCAAACCGACCGAGGGTAAATAAAGAGCAGCGTTCTCATCCCAAAAGTGAAGTTTCATCCCAAAGACAATAGGCGAAAATCCCGTTCGATTCGAATGATCGAATTCAACCGTTAATGAATTTGAAAATAATTGCAACTCAACATTATCATTCAAACCATAACGAAGCAAAGTCGGAGAATTGTAAGTTTTAGGATCAGAACTGGATTTGCCTGAGATAAAAACAGGGTTAGATTCTAGATAAACCATTCCTTTGGGTAAAGTATAAGGATTGCTTGCAAAGACTTCGGAATCAGGCAAAGGTTTTCTGATGGACGGTGTTGTGAAACTTTTGGTTGGCTCCGGAATAAGAAACTGAGAGAGATTGTAAAAAAAAGTTGCATCTTCAACGGAGCCTTTTTTTTCACTTTCTTTTTCTTTGAAAAATGATTCTTCCGCAACTAAATAAGTTGGCATCAATAAGACCAAGGCAACACAGGTTAAGGTTGCTATAATATTGTGTATATTCATGTTTATCTGCTGATTAGTTAACTGATTTGGGAAAGATTGCAAGCTTAGGTGATAACTTAAAAGTTTAAATTTTAACTTAATAATCGTGTTCGAAACGTTCTTGTTTGCGGAGAACTCTCAGTTTAACATTTGGGTTTTCCTTTAACGCTTATCGTAGTCCATTTAACCTTGGGTCAGTATGAATTGATTGCATGGTTAAGTTGATTTTTTTGAAATGGATTATTCCAAGGTAGTTGAGAAAATCAAAAAATATAGGCGGCTAAGGGTAGGCTATTTTGGGTGCAAAAGCGAATTGTATCGCCAAGAGAAAGTGTTGTAATTATTTCTGACTGCTATTCGATTGCAATGCTGTTCCTAACCAGCAGTAAAGTTTCCAGACGCCGAGGCCCATTTACTGCTTCCCCCTTAAAAGAATATTTCTTGACCTAGGCGTCCTGAACCTTTGTAATATATCTAGCCCTTCGTTATTTACTTTCCCCCAATCGGACTTGCTGTGTCGGAGATTTTATGTCGAGTGATGGAACCGAATCGGAATTTTATGCGATCCAATGCTCAAATTGTCTCGCCAAATTGAAGGTGCGTAATGCGCCAACACCGGGCAAAAAAATCATCTGCCCCAAATGCAAGGAAAGCTTTATTGTCGGCGAGCAAGAGGCTCTGCCTTCCAAGCCCGCCCCAAAAAAACAGGCTCCACCTCCCATAGAAGATGAGGAGGAAGAACTGGAAGAAACGCCCAAGCCCAAAAAGAAAAAGAAGAAGCAAAGTGGTTCGGGCCCAGGGTTGGCCATTGGACTTTCAGTGGGTGGACTTATTCTTCTTGGGGCTATTGGCTATGGCGTTTATTTTCTCTTCTCTAACGGTTTTCTGGGAAGCAAGCATGAGAGTGTTATTAAAAGCCTCATCAGTAATATGGAAGAGATGGCCTCGGTTTTGGAATCTGTCAAGGATGAAAGTTCAGCTCAAGCTGCTGCGCCAAGAATCGTAAGTATCACTGAAAAGCTCTTGGAGTTGCAAAAAACTATGAAAGAATTGAAACTCGATAAGGTACAGGACGAGCGCTTGAAGAATAAGTATGAGGAAAAGTTGAGATCTGCCGTTAAACGCATGGCCCCTGCGGCTACAAATGCTGGCATTAAAGGTGGAAGGGATCCTTCTTTCCGAGACGCCATTAGGAAAATGTCACAACTATCATATTCCAGGTAAGCAAACCCTTCGCACTGCCTTAAAACATAAAAGGGTGACGAAGGCCGGGGTGCTAGAAGTATTATCTTTATGGGACTTTTTTTCCGGTTGTTCCAAACCAGCAATAAAGTTTCCAGACGCCGAGGCCTAAAGCTATACCCAGTAAATCGATTGCAACATCAGAAAGGGAACCGGTGCGTTCCTTAACCCATTGCTGGAGAAATTCGGTAGCGAAAGCATGCACCATTAGAATAATAAAGCAGAAAAGTTTGAAAGATGGTGAACTAGGAAGAAGGGATGCAAAGAGTGCTAACAGGGCGTAAACCCCAAGGTGCAGCCCCTTTGCAGTAATCCAGCCAAGGGATGGGCTGATAAGGTGGTGTTGCAATTGGATGGGTTCGGGGCGAAGTAGGCCGATTGTCCATAAAACCAGAAGTAGCCACCAGCAAGCCCACCACAATAAAACCGTCTTTTTTGACAAGGAATAAGGCCTCATTTGGGGTTCATATCAAGGTCTGGGACTTTCCATGAGTTCGGATTATACCGTCTGGCAATAGGGGCCGAAGAATATTTAAGGTATGTATTTCTAGCCAATAGTAACTAGAATAAAATCATAACCTTTTTTTTCAGGAGATTCCCTTGGCTTTTCCTTCGGTTGCAATCGTGGGCAGGCCCAATGTTGGCAAGTCATCCTTTTTCAATTGGCTTGCGGGCAAACGCATATCTATAGTCGATCCGACAGCAGGGGTTACCCGCGATCGCATCAAATGCTTAATAGAAGCGGATGAACGCTATTTTGAACTGGTCGACACGGGTGGCATGGGCAACCACGATGTCGATAACCTCACCAATTATATCGAAGGGCAGATTGCAGAAGCTCTTAAGCAAGCGTGCATAATTCTGTTTTTAGTTGATGTACGCAGTGGTTTGTTGCATGCCGACTTGAAGGTAGCTGCAACCTTAAGAACCTATGGCAAGCCGGTGTTGCTGTTGGTTAACAAATGTGATCACGAAGGCCTGGATATGCAGGCGAATGATTTCTTTCAGCTCGGGTTTCCCGAGATGATCTGCGTTAGTGCGATGCAGAAAAGGCATAAAGAAGAAGTTTTAAGATGGATATTAAGATTGTTGCCAAAGGGCGGAGATACCTTTGCGCCTCCAGAGCACGAACCGCTGAAGATAGCAATCGTTGGGCGAAGAAATACGGGGAAAAGTACTTTTATAAATGCGCTTGCGCAAGAAGACCGGGTTATTGCCAGCGAAGTTGCAGGCACCACCCGGGATAGTGTGGATGTTCGGTTTGAGCGCGATAATCAAACATTCATTGCAATTGATACTGCGGGCGTACGCAAGAAGAGATCGATCAAGGGTGATATCGAGTTTTATTCGATTGCGCGTGCAGAGCGTTCGATACGCAGGGCGGATGTGGTGTTATTGTTCATGGATCCGCAATTTAAAATCAGCAGGGTGGATAAGCAGCTTGCAGAATACATTCTGATGTATCACAAGCCTGCGGTTTTTGTGATCAACAAGTGGGATCTGGTGATCGAGAAGGGAATCGAGACGGGAAAGATGGCGGAATATGTGCGAAAAACATTCCCTAGTTTAGATTTCGTTCCCATTGCATTTGTTACCGCAAAGACTGGTAAGAATGTTTACCCTGTTTTAAATTTGGCGCAAACTCTATTTAAACAAGCGTGCCAGCGGGTTAGCACCGCAGATATTACCAATGTTGTGGTTCAAGCATTTCAAGATATTCCCCCGCCTATCAGGCAGAATCGCACGCCCAGAATATTTTTTGCAAGCCAGGTGGATGCGAACCCGCCCACGGTGGTGTTGTTTACGAATAAGTCCGACCTTTTTGATCCACCCTACCTGCGCTATTTACTGAAGAATATCAGAGATAAATTGGCATTTAACGATGTACCAATTCGCTTGGTGATGCGAGGAAAAGAATCGCGCTTGGGGCCAGGCGACAAGTTTGAGGATGATGTTGTAGTAGAAGAAAAATTCGCAATCGAGCCTGTGAAAAAAGCAAGATTCTCAAAATCAGCTTATGAGAATCAAGGCTTGGATGATGTATCGGAAGACGTAGGTGAAGATGTAGTTGAAGATGTAGTTGAAAGGAGTACGCCACCCAAGATAGCTGGGCGTAAAGGTCCTCCTCCGAAAATAGGTGGTCCCAAAAAAGGCGTTATTAAAAAGGCCCCGCCTGAGAAAGAAACAAAAGCAAAGGCTCCTCCTAATAAGAAGAAGCCCGATAATAAGTCTACAAAAGGCAGGCTTTGGAAGAAAGATTAGCCTTACTTATCTTGCAACTTGGATAAAGCAAGCGATGCTGCTTTGCGCACATCGCCATCGGGATCCTGAAGCAAATCTCGGAGTTTTGGCAATGCTTGTGCGCTTGAAGTAGAGCCAATTTCAACCAAGGTTCTTATAGCAGTCCAGCGTACAAACCTGTCGGAATCGTCCAGCGCTTTTATAATATTGCTGGTAAAAGCAGCGCCTTCGGGTCCTAGAAGCTCGAAGGTTTCCAGTGCAGTTCTTCGTACTCTGAAATTAGAATCGGATATTGATTTCGATAACTCTTCGATGATTTCTTTCATGGTTACAGGAAATGCTGGTGCATCTTTGATATCGTATGCAGCGGTTTGGCTCTTCCATGCTTTGCGAGCCATCGCAAGCTCTTCCATTGCACGATGGATTGAAAGTCGCGTTTCCAAATCTGTATCTCTTACCATAAGCAACAAAGCGGGCCTTGTTTTTTCAAGCACAACCGCAAGATCATAAGCCGCCTTTCGATCCATAACGAATGTGGGCAATCCTGGATCACTGGAGCCGAGAACTGTTTTCCCGAGGGGGTCCGCAATCATCGAGGTAAGAACATAGCCACTGATACGGGCATGGTTGGCAGCGCGTTTACGCACTTCGGGCTCGGTATCTTGTAATGCGGTTTGCACCAAAGGCAGTGTGCTAACACATAAAATTGCCTGGGTTCTTCTACGGGCGTTATTGCCTTGATCTTTAGATTCTTCTGCGGGCCCGCTGGCTTCGACCCAATAAGAAATACCATCGAGAGCGGCTCTGCGAATACGCATTTCTTTTTCGCCTAGAAGGGCGGTGAACAATTGCAACCCTTGTGCGGTTTCAGGGTTCAACATCCCATATACCCTAATTCTTGCGACTCGTTCGGCCACGGTTCCTTTAAGAGAATCTTTGGCAAAAACTGCAGCAGCAGCTTTGGAAAAGGGTCGGTAGTTGCCCCCCAGGCGTTCTTCTTTAGCAATGGTAAGAACGAGTTCTAGCAGGGATTCTGTTTCCTCGGGTGGCGCAGTGGTTAGGATGGTGTCGAGTTTAGATTGGAATCGTGAGACGAGGAGGTTTTTTGCCTCTCGATCAGCTTTTGCAGGTGAGCCATCGGAGTGAAATTCGCGCCAGTCTGCAAGGCAGGCAGCCCGCCAAATATCTGCAGGATACTGGATTTTAACGCTGGCCTCAGCAATTGCTTTATCGCGATTCCCTGAAATATCGTGAGGAAGTTGCAATGCTTTACCTAAAACTTCGATCGGGTCGCTGGAATCCAAGACCGCTGCATTCACAGGAATTTGGGAAAACTGCAAAAGCATTGCAGAGGGCAACCCCACCAACGCACAACGTAAAATCGAATCAAAGACAAATGGTTTTATTCTCATGGCACAACTTCTCCGGGAAACAATATTGGTCTTAAGAGAAGTCGATACCGCAAATAAAGAAATCATGAAAGATCAACTTTAAGCAAAGACGGCAAAGATGGAGTGTTTGGGTTAGTTCCAGCCCCCTGTAATGGGTAAAACCTGGCCTGTAATGTAAGAAGCTTCTTCAGAGGCAAGAAATAAAATAGCATTTGCGACTTCTTCTGTGTGTCCAAAGCGTTTTAGGGGGATTTGTTTTTTGTATTCTTGCAAAACTTCTTCACGCACGCCTGTTAACATCGAGGTTTCGATCATACCTGGGGCAACTGCATTAACGGTGATATTTCGCGATGCGAGTTCTTTGGAAAGTACTTTGGTGAGGGCAATAACGCCTGCCTTGGCAGAGGAATAATTGGCCTGCCCGGGAAAGCCAACGATTCCCGATATGGATGAAATGTTAACAATACGGCCTTTTTCTGCCAGGATTTGCGCTGCGTATTTGCAGCAGAAAAAGACGCCATCTAGATTGGTTCGCATGACGGTAAACCAATCTTCGGAAGTCATTTTTCGGATGGTTTTGTCGCGTAAAACTCCTGCGTTATTGATCAGCACATCTAATTTTCCGTGCTTCTTGCCTAACATATCCAGATGTTCTTGCACTTCGAGTTCTTGGCTGACATCAAAACCAGCGAGGTCGCACTTTTTACCTTGGGAGTGAAATTCTTTGATAAGGGCGTTGGCATCTGCGAGATTTTGTTCGTTTGGCAGAAAATTGAGCAAACCATGGGCCCCTGCATTAACAAATTGTCTTAAAATCTGGGCCCCCATACCCCTGCTAGCCCCTGTTACCAGTACAACTTTGTCTTTAAAATCAAACTGAATCATCTTTCATCCCCCTTTTATCAGTCTACTACCTCTATAATGCTGATATGATAATCTTAACTAGCAATGTTTGCTGGCGCATTTAAGCTTTTATTAAGAGTTATTGTATGACTGCCCAATCTTCAATTTTAAAAAAGACGAGCTTAACTTTCTGCCTTTGTATTCTTATTTTGGGTTGTGGTACCGCAGAATACGAAGAGCAAGCTAATCAAACCATTAATTTTGTTGCAGAAGCAGATGAAGCAGACAAATTGTTGGGCTACCCTGTTGAAATCCCTGCTCCTAAGGATGGAAATGGGACTGTAATTACCAAACCTACCTTCTTGCGCCTACCCCGGGAAAATTATTCCCGCCCTTATCCGGATTTTGTTAGAGGGAAGGGGATGGTGATGTTTAAGTATGGCAAGCAGAAGGGAAGCACGGTGGTTCCGCGCGATGTATTTCTGGCTTTTTCTGATGAAACCGAGGGAGGTGTTTTTGCGGAAGGGGTGCTCGAGCACTTCGAAGCCAAGGCTCAAAAGAAGAAGGATGATGATAAAAAAATAAAAATCAAAGATGATCTGAAAACAGATCAATATTACTTCACGAATTCTTCTTCAGAAACTATTCATCTTTTCTTGGCCATTGATGAAAAGGTTGCTGTAATATTCAAATACGACCTTGATAAACCCCAAGGTGCAAAACAGGAAAAGGTTTCAGAGCGATCCATGCGGACTTTTCGCTTAAATGGGTTTGCTGATGGAGCCAAGGCGCAGTGGGATTTAAAACAACAGTACGAGGGTGGAGATAAAAAACCTTGAACCTGAGCTTTGTTAAGGATGATACTACTTTGGTTGACACCCCCTTATCAAGACCATGCGATGGCCAAAACAGGCCCGTATTTCTGGCGCATTTAAGTGATATTCATGTCACTGCAAACAGTGCATGGACAAAAAGTGATCTATTTAGCAAGCGCTTTACAGGCTGGATTAACCTTAAGATTTTTGGCAGGGGGTTCCGCTTTCGTAACACCAACGAAATTCTCAGTGCCTTGATGAAAGATATCAAGTCTCACAATTTAGACAGCATTGTATTTTCGGGTGACGCCACGGCTTTAGGTTTTGAAGAAGAGATGGCCAAGGCTGCAGAACTTCTGGGTCTGAATGGCCCTGATGCGCTTCCTGGGCTTGCTGTGCCTGGTAATCATGATTATCAAACTGCCTCCTGTGCAGCTCAAAATCATTTTGAAAACCATTTCTCCTCTTGGCAAAAAGGTGAGCGCATAGGTGATCATGTTTACCCCTTTGCTCAAAAAATTGGCAATATTTGGGTTGTTGCGGTGAATTCTTCGACGCCCAATCGTCTGCCTTGGGATGCCCGGGGTTGTGTGGGTAGTGATCAGTTGCAGCGCTTGAAAATGTTGTTCGATAAACTTGATGACAGCCGTAGAATTCTTGTGACACATTACCCAGTCAAAATTGCAAGTGGCCAGAAAGAACGAAAAATTCGGGCTCTTCGCGATCTTGATTCCCTTCTGAATGTTGCTGCCAAGGGCAAGGTTTCACTTTGGCTTCATGGCCATCGACATGACCAGTTCTATCATCCCACAAGTTCTGATGTTCCATTCCCGGTTTTATGTGCTGGTAGTGCCACACAGAATGGAAAATGGTCTTACTCCCGCTACTCTATCCTGCATGGCAAACTCGGGGTTGAATGTCGATCTTTTAATCCTGGAACTGGCCTTTTCCATAAAGCTGAAAGCTTTGATCTCAATCTCCCCTATAC
>Ga0209550_10006534_pt1 | contig 10854 bp, 10 predicted proteins | sample LauGreSuBDMM15SN_2_FD_187567 | JGI IMG/M metagenome (GOLD analysis project Ga0209550, IMG submission 187567) | Freshwater lake microbial communities from Lake Michigan, USA - Su13.BD.MM15.SN (SPAdes) (version 5) | ecosystem: Environmental > Aquatic > Freshwater > Lake | place: Lake Michigan... | reverse complement strand
GCGTCGGAATACACCGCCACCGTTTGGATGCCCATTTTCTTGGCCGTGGCAATAACACGGCAGGCGATTTCGCCGCGGTTGGCGATTAGGATTTTGGTAAACATTGATTTCTCCTTACGATATTTTTTTTAGCAATCCTGGTGGTTGCTTTCGAACTTTTCTGAACCCGCATCGGCCATGACGTATCTACCGCCGCTCATGTCCCCCGCGCTGCGCGCTCCTCCTTTACTTCGCTGCGGCAGACACACCATGCCCAATGCTGCGAAGAAATTTGATGGCACAAAACAGAGTGAAAATGATTCAGTGGGGGATTGGAAAACTTTAGGCATGGCTAGGTACCCCAGGTAGGTTTTTCAATAGCACCTGCATAAACCGGCGTGGGTTTTCAAGATCAGGGAAATGGCCGCAATCCTCTAACACCACCACTTGCGCATGCGGCACATCGCGAAGGATGGCATTGGGTTGCGTGAATCTGTGCGAACGATCTTGAACGCCCCAGAGCACGGTGCATGGAATCGTCTGCAGACGCGCTGAATCTTTTGGTTCGCGCAGCAGGCCCTGAACCACACCAGCCAAACTGAAGCAACTCCCACAACGCAGAGCGTGACGCGAGACGTTTTGAAAAGGCTTTGCATCCGTGGTCTTAGGTAGCGCAATGCGGTACCAAGCTGCGGCCATCTTTTGGCGAAACATACGACTCAGCAACTGCCCGAGTAATGGCAACTTCAACACCTTAGGCACCACGCGATCGGTCCAGAGGTGCATCGCCTCTATCGACGGTGTTTGAGATAGCACCAAACGCTCCACGCGCTGCGGCGCAAGCTGTGCAACGCGAATCGCATAAAACCCGTTAGCGCAACTCAGGGCTAGAGTGGCCTTAGCAATCCCAAATTTGTCCATCAAATCCAGCATGGCTTTGGCACCGCACTCCAGGCTATGGTCGTAGGCGCTAGCGGGCGCAGAGAAGCCAAACCCTGGCATATCAAAACACAGCACACGGTAATGTGACTTCATCAATGCAATCAATTCTGCGTAGTGTTCAATCACATTGGGGCCATCTGGCGACAGCACGATACAGGGTTTGTCGCCACCAGAATCAAACACTCGGATGGCACCCTGCGGTGTGTCCACCCAGCTGGTGGGCAAAGTAGAGTGCGGCGCCAAGCGCTCGCGCCGCACTGCTCCAGCGTTCAGCCACGCGTCCAGTCCAGCACTCAATTTCGCCATAAACGTGAGCTTCACAGTGGAATATTTCCGTGTTTGCGCCAAGGGTTTTCCAGCTTCTTGTCTTTGAGCATGACTAAACTGCGACAAATTCGCTTGCGGGTTTCGGACGGCAAAATCACATCGTCGATAAAGCCACGGGCTCCAGCTACGAAAGGATTGGCAAAGCGGGCTTTGTATTCGGCTTCTCTGGCGGCTAATTTTTCAGGGTCGCCTTTGTCTTCGCGGAAAATAATTTCGACTGCGCCTTTGGCGCCCATCACAGCAATTTCTGCCTGCGGCCAGGCGAAGTTCACATCCCCACGCAAGTGCTTAGAGGCCATCACGTCATACGCGCCGCCATAAGCTTTGCGGGTAATCACGGTGATTTTTGGCACGGTACATTCCGCGTAGGCGTACAACAACTTTGCGCCATGTTTGATGATTCCGCCGAACTCTTGAGACGTTCCTGGCATAAAACCGGGAACATCAACGAAGGTAATCACAGGAATATTGAAGGCATCGCAAAACCGCACAAAACGCGCCGCTTTAATGGAGCTCTTAATGTCCAAACAACCTGCAAGCACCAAGGGTTGGTTGGCAACGATGCCCACGGTTTGGCCGTCCATACGGGCAAAACCGATCAGAATATTTTTGGCGTACTCGGGCTGAAGCTCAAAGAAATCGCCATCGTCTACCGTTTTAACAATCAACTCCTTCATATCGTAAGGCTGGTTGGGGTTCTCAGGAACCAAGGTATCCAAACTCTTGTCTTGGCGATCGGTGGGGTCTCCGCTTTGGCGCACTGGCGCTTTTTCTTTGTTGTTGAGTGGCAAGTAGTTGTACAAACGGCGCAACATCAAAAGCGCTTCTACATCGTTTTCAAACGCCAGGTCAGCCACGCCGCTCTTAGTGGTGTGGGTGATCGCGCCACCTAACTCTTCAGCGCTGACTTCTTCGTGCGTCACGGTCTTTACTACCTCAGGGCCGGTCACAAACATGTACGAGCTGTCTTTGACCATGAAGATAAAGTCAGTCAGCGCCGGCGAGTACACCGCGCCTCCGGCGGATGGGCCCATGATCATGCTGATCTGGGGAACCACACCGCTGGCCATGACGTTGCGTTGGAATACATCCGCGTATCCACCTAAGGATGCCACGCCTTCTTGAATACGAGCGCCACCCGAGTCGTTGAGACCAATCACCGGAGCGCCGACTTTCATGGCCTGGTCCATGACTTTGCAAATCTTCTCGGCGTGGGTTTCAGACAATGCGCCGCCGTACACGGTGAAGTCCTGGCTGTACACAAACACCAAACGGCCGTTGATCATGCCGTAGCCCGTCACCACGCCGTCCCCTGGGATTTTGTTCTCTTGCATGCCGAAGTCGGTGCAGCGGTGTTCGACAAACATGTCCCACTCTTCGAACGTGCCTTCGTCTAAAAGCACCTCTAAGCGCTCGCGGGCGGTGAGTTTTCCTTTGCCGTGTTGGGCATCAATGCGCTTTTGACCGCCGCCTAAACGGGCTGCAGCGCGCTTGATCTCTAATTGTTCAATGATGTCTTGCATGGTTCTACTCTCTACTAAAAATTATTCACGACCTGGCGCTGAAAACACACCGAGGAGTTGCCTTGCCGCAGTGGACGGTGCAAGTTGGCCCTGGGCCACCTGCTGAGTCAGTGAAGGCAGCAAGGCTTGGACGCTGGGTTGGGTCTGAAACGCTTGCTTAAGGCCCGCGTCAATACGTTCCCACATCCACGAAAGCGCCTGTTTTTCTCGCCGCTGGGTCAGTTTTCCGTTTGCCACTTGCAGCGATTTAAAAGATTGGACTGCATCCCAAAATGCATCCACGCCGCGTCCTAATAACGCACTGGTTTGGATGACTTGCGGATGCCAAAGGCTCGCATCCGAGTGGCCCTTGCCTGAGGAGCCGTGCTGCCCCAGCAATCGCAGCGCGCTGCTGATATGGGCTTGGGCACGGGTGGCGGCATCGGCGTCGATATCGGATTTGTTGATAACAACCAAGTCCGCCAACTCCATCACGCCTTTTTTAATCGCTTGCAAATCATCGCCTGCATTAGGAAGTTGCAAAAGAACAAACATATCGGTCATATTGGCAACCGCCGTTTCACTTTGGCCTACGCCAACAGTTTCGACAATCACCACGTCATACCCGGCTGCCTCACACACCAACATGGACTCACGGGTTTTCTCCGCCACACCGCCTAAGGTTCCACTCGATGGGCTCGGGCGAATGTAGGCTTTCTCATGCACCGACAAATGCTCCATCCGGGTCTTGTCGCCCAAAATGGATCCACCAGACACAGAGCTCGAAGGATCAATCGTCAACACGGCCACTCTATGATCCTGCGCGATCAAATACAAACCCAGCGCTTCAATAAATGTGGACTTGCCCACGCCCGGAACACCGCTGATACCTAGGCGAAACGAATTGCCCGTGTGCGGCAGCATGGCGGTAAGCAACTCGTCGGCTTGGGAGCGGTGGTCGGTGCGGGTCGATTCGAGCAGCGTGATGGCTTTGGCCATGGCGCGGCGTTGTGCAGCGGTAGTTCCATGCCGCATGTCCTGCAAGAGCTGATCTGTGCTTGGCATGCTCATAAGATCTCGAAGCTGCGCCCATCGGGCAGCCGGTAACGCGAGAAGTCGCGTACATCCATGGTCATCACGCTGAGCGTGTTGGTGTCTTGTGCCAACCAAACCAAAGTGGCATCGGCCAAATCCATCTCGGAGCGTGGCGGCGTGGTGTAACGCGCCATCAACTCGGCGAGATCGGGCAGGTTGGACACGTCAAAAGGGTAAACGATAACGCCCCCTTCGGACACCCAGCGCAGGAAACGCTGGACAGCATTGGCACCTAAAAAATGGCACACCTCCACCACGCACGGCCAAGTGGTCGTCAAACGCCAGTTGTCAGCCAACAAGCTGGTGTAGTGGCGGTGCGCCACATCACTGGCGTCAAACAGTGCCACCATGGGGCCTGTGTCGATCAGGGCCACCTTCACGGCGCATCCTTTTCTGTGTCGGGTGCCGTCCACGTTTGACCGATTTTTTTGGACTCTTGAAAAGCCAGCCACTCGGCTTGGTTAGCATCCCGTTTGGCTGTGAGCTTGGAACGAATGGCCGCCTTGGTTGGCGAAAGGAATTGGCTGCCTTCTGGCAAAGGCTCCCGCACCTCAGCTTGCACCTTGAGCAGAAGGTCATAGGGATTCTTGCGCCCCAATGCCCGCTCCAGCGCCGAAACGATGAACTGTGACTTGGTCACGCCCATGCGTTTGGCAGTCAACTCCAGCTCTTTTTCGAGCAGCGGTTCCAGTCGAACAGATACAGCCATATCAGACTCCTTGAAAATGCTTGCGATACCGTATTACTGTATCACAAGTATTAGCCCAATGCCTTCTTAATCTGCTCCAGCACATCCTTGGCACTTACCGGAATAGGGGTCCCCGGCCCATAAATGCCCTTGACACCCGCTTCGTAAAGCATGTCGTAGTCTTGGCGCGGAATCACCCCGCCGACAAAAACAATAATGTCGTCAGCCCCTTGTTTTTTGAGTTCTGCAATGATGGCGGGGACCAATGTTTTGTGGCCTGCGGCCAGGGTGCTCACGCCCACGGCATGGACATCGTTCTCAATCGCTTGGCGGGCGCATTCTTCAGGGGTTTGGAACAGCGGGCCCATGTCCACATCGAATCCCAAATCTGCAAAGGCAGTGGCAACTACTTTGGCACCTCGGTCGTGGCCATCTTGTCCGAGCTTGGAAATCATCACGCGGGGACGCCTGCCGTGGGCAGCGGCGAAGTCAACAATGTCGGCTTTGAGTTGGTTCCAATAGTCCATGGTGTCCCCTGGGTGGCTTGCATCTTCATAGGCCGCAGCGTACACACCGCTGACCTTTTGCGTATCGGCACGGTGGCGGCCAAAGGCTTTTTCTAAAGCGTCACTCACCTCGCCTACCGTCGCGCGCAGTCGAATGGCCTTGATACTCAGGTCTAGCAAATTGCCTTCTTTATGGCCAGCGGCAAAGGTTAAGGCTTCTAAGGCCTGCGTCACCGCTTTCGTGTCCCGGTTTTTCTTGATGGTTTGGAGTCTTGCGATTTGCCCTTCTCGAACGGCGACGTTGTCAATATCACGGGCATCAATCGCATCTTCGGTTTTTAACTTGTATTTGTTCACTCCCACAATGACATCTTGGCCGCTGTCAATACGGGCTTGCTTTTCAGCCGCCGCTGCTTCAATTTTTAACTTAGCCCAACCGCTGTCAACCGCCTTAGTCATCCCGCCCATCGCTTGGACTTCTTCGATGATTTTCCAAGCCGCATCGGCCATATCTTGGGTGAGCTTTTCCATCATATAGCTGCCCGCCCATGGGTCAATCACGTTGGTAATGTGGGTCTCTTCTTGAATAATGAGCTGGGTATTGCGGGCAATACGCGAGCTGAACTCGGTGGGCAACGCGATCGCTTCATCAAAGCTATTGGTGTGCAAGCTTTGCGTTCCACCAAACACCGCCGCCATCGCCTCTACCGTGGTTCGCACGATATTGTTGTAGGGGTCTTGCTCGGTCAAACTCCAGCCGCTGGTTTGGCAATGGGTTCGCAGCATCAGGCTCTTTGGGTTTTGGGCGTTAAAGCCCTTCATGATCCGACACCAAAGCAAGCGTGCCGCTCGCATTTTTGCAACTTCTAAATAGAAGTTCATGCCAATAGCCCAAAAGAAACTTAAGCGACCCGCAAACGCATCGACGTCCAATCCTGAATCAATTGCTGTTTTTACATACTCTTTGCCATCGGCCAGCGTAAAGGCCAACTCCAAAGCTTGGTTGGCTCCCGCTTCTTGCATGTGGTAGCCAGAGATCGAAATCGAATTGAACTTCGGCATATGCTTGGCCGTGTAGCCAATGATGTCGCCAATGATGCGCATGCTCGGCTCAGGCGGATAAATGTAGGTGTTACGCACCATGAACTCTTTCAGAATATCGTTCTGAATCGTCCCTGAGAGCATGTCTTGACTCACGCCTTGCTCTTCAGCGGCCACGATATACCCGGCCAGAACCGGCAAAACAGCGCCATTCATGGTCATAGACACTGACACTTTGTCCAACGGAATCTCGTTGAACAAAATTTTCATGTCTTCGACCGAGTCAATCGCGACGCCGGCTTTGCCTACGTCGCCGGTCACACGCGGATGGTCGGAGTCATAGCCTCGGTGGGTTGCAAGGTCAAACGCGACGGAGACGCCTTGCCCGCCTGAGGCCAAGGCTTTTCTATAAAACGCATTGGATTCTTCAGCAGTTGAAAAGCCCGCGTATTGGCGAATTGTCCAAGGCCTCACGGCATACATCGTGGCCTGCGGTCCCCGCAGATAAGGCTCAAATCCCGGCAAAGTGTCTGCGTGGGCTAAATCGGCAGTGTCTGCCGCCGTATACAAAGGCTTCACGGAAATGCCATCGGGCGTCACCCAGTTGAGCGCTTCTACATTCCCACCGGGAGCTGATTTGGCAGCCGCTTTGGCCCACGCCTCAAGGGTTGCGGATTTGAATTCAGGGGTCTTTGCGGTCATAGCGTTTTCACTTTGGTCGGGTTGCAGCGGTCATCTGAAATACTGGCTGCCAGTTTACATTATTTATAATTATTGATTCAAAATATGAATTGCAGCTTACAATTTCAACCCATGCAAGCCAAAACCAGCGCATTAACCGCTTTACCCTCTCTCTCACCCCGTGCCTTGTACGAGGAAGTGGCGGAGTTATTGCGCCAGCGTATTTTTAAGCGGGAAATGGAACCGGGGACTTGGATTGACGAGCTCAAACTGGCGCAGGCCTATGGGATCAGCCGCACGCCTCTGCGCGAAGCCTTGAAAGTACTGGCGGCTGAAGGACTGGTCACCATGAAGGTGCGCCGGGGCGCGTATGTGACGGAAGTTTCAACAACGGATATGGCTGATGTGTACCACTTGCTGAGCCTCTTAGAGAGCGATGCGGCGGGTGTGGTGGCTCAAAAGGCGAGCGATACCGAGTTAACCGATCTTAAAAATTTACACGCCGAACTCGAAACGGCTGCCTTGCCTGGTGTGAGCAACGCAGACCAATTTTTTGCGATCAATGAGCGTTTTCATATGCGGCTGCTCGAAATCGCCAACAACCGCTGGCGCGATCAAATGGTCGCAGACCTGCGCAAGGTGATGAAGTTAAACCGCCACAACTCCTTACTCAAAAGCGGGCGCATGCAAGAGTCACTCAGCGAGCATCGGGCCTTGATGGTTGCGCTAGAAAAACGCGATGCGGGTTTGAGTGTGAAAAAGATGCAAGCGCACTTTGCCAATGGCTTGGAAGCAGCGGCCTGATCCTCTTGTTAGATCACTTCCCGCGTATCCACTGGAACTTCAGCACCCAGCCTTAAAGCCTCTCGCGCGATGAACAGGACCTCCTGCGGAGGAAGCGGTTTGAGTTTGTGGTTACTCCACACTTGTCGCCACAAACGAGCGCCGCGCTGCCCATGGTAAAGACCCAGCATATGCCGAGCGATAGCATACCAAGGGCATCCGTCTTCCTTGAACGCCCGCTCCATATAGGCCACCATCGCCTCCTCAATCCCTTCACGCGTAAGGGGGCGCAGCGCCTCCCCATAAAACTCGGAGTCCCAGGTAGTCATCAGCCAGGGGTTGTGGTACGCGGCTCGCCCCACCATCACGCCGTCCGCGTAATTTAGATGCTCTGTGATTTGGGCGTTGGTGGTGATGCCCCCGTTGACTGAAATAATTAGATCGGGAAAGTCACGCTTGAGTTGGTAAGCCAATTCATAACGCAAAGGCGGAATTTCGCGGTTCTCCTTGGGCGACAGGCCTTGCAACCAAGCGTTACGGGCGTGGACACTGAAAACCCGGCAGCCCGCATCACTCACCTGCCCCACAAAATCACGAACGAAGCCATAGCTTTCATCTTGGTCAATACCAATGCGGTGCTTCACGCTCACCGGGACGTCAACGGCGTCCACCATCGCTTTGACACACTCAGCAACCAAGGACGGCTCTTTCATCAAACACGCGCCAAAGGCACCGCGCTGAACCCGCTCTGACGGGCAACCGCAGTTCAGATTGATTTCGTCGTAGCCCCACTGAGCGCCAATACGGGCTGCGTGGCCCAGGTCTTCGGGCTCGCTGCCCCCGAGTTGCAAGGCGACAGGATGCTCTTCTTCGTTAAAGCGCAAATGGCGATGTGCGTCCCCATGAATCACCGCCCCCGTGTTGACCATCTCGGTGTACAGCATCGTGCGCTGACTGAGTAGCCGATGAAAGAAACGGCAATGGCGATCGGTCCAATCCATCATCGGGGCAACCGACAACCGCCAGCGTTGAGTTTGGGGAAATTCCATAGACCTTGATTATCCTTTTTCTTCAATTCAAAACGCGCACACTTTCATCAACAAAAGATATGATGGTTTTAAACAATCCAAAAACAGGAATTTGATATGAGCGATACAACCATTTGGTGGCTGGTCACAGGGGGCCTAGTGGCCATGGAACTCACCACGGGAACCTTCTTTTTATTGATGCTTGCCATTGGGTCAGCTGCCGCGGCGCTGGCAACGTACGCAAGCGTTGGGTTTAACGGGCAATTGGTCATTGCAGGTGGCGTAGGCGGCTTGGCTGTGGTGTGGTGGAGCATTTACCGTAAACGCCATCCCGGACTTGCGGCTTCAAGCAGCCCAGAACAACACCTCGATATTGGCGAAACGATATACGTTGACGCGTGGGACGACAATGGAATCACCGACGTCAAACACCGTGGCGCCAACTGGAAAGCGGTCTGTTCTGACAGCCGAGCGTTACAACCGGGCTTACACCGTATCCAAGGAATCGAAGGCAATCGCCTCGTCCTTGAAAAAATTTAATACACATCAATTTCAAAAAGGGAGTCACCATATGGAACTAGCATTCGTCTTCTTGGCCATCGCGGTCTTATTCATCATTAAAACCGTCAAGGTTGTCCCACAGCAGCAGTCTTGGGTGGTCGAGCGGCTTGGTAAATACTATGCCAGCCTCACCCCCGGGCTGAACTTTGTGGTGCCCTTTGTTGACAAAGTGATTCAAAAGCACAGCCTAAAAGAAATCCCGCTTGACGTTCCTAGCCAGATTTGTATCACCCGCGATAACACGCAATTACAAGTAGATGGAATTCTGTACTTTCAGGTGACCGATCCGCGTTTGGCCAGTTACGGGTCTTCCAACTACATCATCGCGGTAACCCAGTTGGCGCAAACCAGCTTGCGCAGCGTCATCGGCAAACTCGAACTCGACAAAACCTTTGAAGAGCGCGACATCATCAATGCCCAAGTGGTCGCAGCGATTGACGAAGCCGCGCTGAACTGGGGCGTCAAAGTCTTGCGCTACGAAATCAAAGACTTGACCCCGCCGAAAGAAATTTTGCACGCCATGCAGTCGCAAATTACCGCCGAGCGCGAAAAGCGGGCGTTGATTGCAGCCTCCGAAGGCCGCCGGCAAGAGCAGATCAACATCGCCACGGGTGAGCGTGAGGCGTTTATTGCCCGCTCAGAAGGTGAAAAACAAGCCGCGATCAATAAAGCCCAAGGCGATGCTGCAGCCATCACTGCCGTTGCCGATGCAACCGCACACGCCATTGAGCGCATTGCCGCTGCCATTGAAAAACCCGGTGGCGAGCAAGCCGTTCAACTCAAGATCGCCGAGCAAGCGGTTCAGGCTTACAGCAAAGTGGCCCAAGACGCGGCCACCACGCTTATCGTTCCGGGGAACATGACGGAGGTGTCCACGCTCATTTCCTCGGCCATGCAAATGATCAACAACGGGAAAAAATAGACTTCAAACAGTGGCGCACCACGGCGCTGTGTTGTTGACTAAGCCCATCCACAGGGCCCACGCCGCACTAGCCGCCAAGGCAGCGCCCGCTAAGCGAACGCCCCAGTCACCCGAACCCGGGATGTGGGGGCTGCCGCGCAAGCGTATCCACAAACCACCACAGCAGTCTTGGTCGTTCGCTAAGAAGTTGCGTCAACATCCTCATCTGCGAAGCGTTCTCGGATGAGGAGAATGTCGTCCCAAGCTTGGAAAAAAGCATCAACGCACAAAGGATCAAAATGCGTACCTGCGCCATCGCGCAAGTACTGCTCCGCCTCATTGAGCGGCCAAGCCGATTTGTAAGGCCGTTTTGAAGTGAGTGAATCGAAAACATCGGCGACCGCCACGATTCGACTAAAGATAGGAATGTCTTCCCCTTTGAGTCCGCTGGGGTAACCCGAACCATCAAATTTTTCATGGTGACCCAAAGCCACCGCCGCTCCCGCTTGCAAAATTTCCGACTGACTGTCTTTAATTAAATCAAAGCCCAAACGCGCATGCGCTTTCATCGCCTCAAACTCATGGGGCTCAAATTTTCCAGGCTTACAAAGTAGCGCGTCAGGAATACCTACCTTGCCAATGTCGTGCATGGCTGCCGCGTCTAAAAGCAGTTCTTGGTCCTCTAAAGAAAAACCCAATTGCTTGGCAATGCGAGCGGAGTAATGTGCCATTCGCAAGATATGCGCTCCCGTTTCAGCATCTCGGTATTGGGCGAGCCGCGCCAAGTGCATAACGGTGTCTCTTTCACGCTCCCGAATTT
>Ga0209550_10006531_pt1 | contig 10856 bp, 8 predicted proteins | sample LauGreSuBDMM15SN_2_FD_187567 | JGI IMG/M metagenome (GOLD analysis project Ga0209550, IMG submission 187567) | Freshwater lake microbial communities from Lake Michigan, USA - Su13.BD.MM15.SN (SPAdes) (version 5) | ecosystem: Environmental > Aquatic > Freshwater > Lake | place: Lake Michigan, USA... | reverse complement strand
ACAGCCGGGCAGAAGAACCCCGCTTTCCACAGCGGCGACGTGGAGGACGTGGAAGACGTGGTCGTCGCAGCCGCTGGCTTCTTCGAACGGCTCTGTGTCGGGCGGGGCCATTGGCGCTTCTTCATCCCGTGGCCGCGCGCCTTCGTCGGGTGGAAGCCAGAGCTCGCTGTGTTCGTCTTCTTCCTACCCGGCCTGACGAATGCCTGCTTTGCGGTCTGGACCCTCGCCGTCCGTAGCGAGAGCTCTTCGACACCCATCCCCTACCCTCGTATGGACGCCTTCATTGCGTACGCGAGCGTCGTGTTGGCGCTCATGCTCTTCATCGTGAGTGTGTTGACGCACCAGCTGATGGCCATTGAGGACCACTGAGGACCGCTGATTGCCTCCTTCATCAGGTGAGTGTGCTGACGTACCAGCTGCTGCACTTTTATCATGCGTTCGCATCGACGATTTGGAAGCGCGCTCAGCGGCTGGACGGCACGTCGGCCGTGGAGGACCCCCTCTGCCGCGCTCTGAGCTACGTGGCACTCCGATGCGGATGCGCGCGCGCGCCGATCGACCGTTCCTACGGAGCTTGCAGCGCACCGGCAGTCCCCATTGAGCCAGCTCGCTCAGAGCGCCTGCTGGCGCGCCGAGGGACCTGCCCTGGCCCTTGCACCAAGGGTTGGTCACCTTCCACCAAGGGTTCGTCACCTCCGGAGAGCGCCTCAGGCCGTCGACTGACCCACCTATTCCTCGAGGACTGTTTCCTAATTGGGAATCGCGCCACGAGATCGAACCAGATCGCGCAGCCCCTGATCGACGCATCCGATGCGCTGGAGGAGTGGGGCTCCTTTTTGGATCGTGTGGATGCTCCCGACCGCTCCTGCGCGGTCATCATCGCTCTGCTCGTGCAGCTGATCACCGCGGCCATCCTCGCGTCGAGCTCACCGGCCGCGATTGGCCCCTCACAGCTCGTCCCTTTGCTGGTGCTCGAGTTGGCGTACGGCGCGTGGATCCTCATCCGAAGGCCCGCGTCAGACCGGCTTGGCTGCTGGATCGACGGCATGAGTCAGCTGAATGAGGCCATCTCGTCTCTGACGCTGCTCATCGCGTGCTTTGCGCCCTGGACGGCGCCGCTCCTCTCCCAGGTCTCCGCGTACTCGCTCCTCGCCGGGACGGTGGCTCTTCCTGCACTGCTCACGTACTACGACAACGGACTGCAGTACATCCAGTACGCCGCCATGGCGCGCTCTCTCGCAGCCAGACTGTACCAGCAGCTGCGTGGGCGAACCAGCCCATTCCCACACCCCGCAAGTCAGGCATCAACAACGCCCCTTGCGCGCCCTCCGCCTCCGCCCCCACGCCGCAAGCTCCCATTCGCAGCGGCCGCTGCCGCCGCCGCCTTTCTCCGGGCGGGCCCTCGCAAGAGCCGTCGCTGGCGCGGGTTCGGGGCGCGACCGCTCCCACGGCCCACTGCGGCGTGGGAAGGTCAGGTCAAGGTCTGAATCCAGCAGTCGGGGACATACACAGTGAACGAGTTTTACATGGACAAACGGTCGGAGACATACACACAGCACGATGCCATGCATTGCGTGCCGCGGCCGACTACGCCGGTCGAGCGAGACGGTTGGTGTCCTCACGAGGACCTTTATTTCCATTTTAGGACACAAACTTGGCGACCAAAAGACTTGGCCCCCGAGGGCGTCGCGCGATCGAACAAGTGGGTTCCTGGACGAAAGCTCCGAGGACGACCATCGTCACGATACAGGCCACTGTCGGCAACCATGAGCGCGTGGGCGGGGGCTATCACCGCCATCACCGCCTCTCACCGACTGGAGCAGACACGAAAGAAGCACGCGTGGCAGCAGCACTTCCTGGACGCGCTGGCAGTGTTACATCGTAACACGCAGGAGGCCGATCTTTCTCACGAGTTTTTTGACACAACGCCAGGCAAGTCCTATGCGGCCACATTCCTCGCTCCCATCTTCCTCGGCGAGGAGCGCAGAAAGGAGCGCAGAAAGGCGTCGCCGAAGCCGCAGGAGCAGCCGAAGCGGAATCAAAAGCCGATGCCAAAGCCCGACGGCCCGGAATCTCCGCCAGCGGCTCTCGCTTCCATGAATGATGCCGAGCGCAAGGCACTCGCGAGCACGAGCGAGCATGAGCGCAAGGCATTAGCGAGCACGAGCGAGCATGAGCGCAAGGCGTTAGCGAGCACGAGCGAGGATGAGCGCAAGGCGCTCGCGAGCAGGACCAGCGAGGATGAGCGCAAGGCGTTCGCGAGCATGAGCGAGGATGAGCGCAAGGTGCTCGCAAGCATAAATGAGGATGAGCGCAAGGCGTTCGCGAGCATGGGCGAGGATGAGCGCCACATGGCGTTCGAGGATGCAAGTGCTGCGCCCAGCGCCGCACCCGCCAAACCCGAAGCTGCCCTCATCGTGATCACGAAGAAGAAGAAGAAGAAGAAGCATTTCCACGGCCAAACCGTGCTCGCCCAGGGGCCTGCTCGCCAGTGGGATCCGCAGACGTGGCGGCCGCTCGCTCTCACGCCGAGGGGGTACGACACGACGGGGTACGACATCGGGCAGGCCGCGCATCACCTGATCGACGCCACGCCGCGACGTGGTCTCGATCCGAGCTACATGCGCGTCGTCGGTGAGGATGTCTACGTCAAGTCCAATACGGCCGGCTTCGAGGTGCCACACGGGGACCTCAAGCGCTTCGACACGCCTTCCAGACGGCCCGCCTGCCGCGATGAGCACCTGATGAGGATCCTTGAAGATTTGTTGGCTGAGGCGCAGCACTCCTCACCTCCGCCGCTGCTCGGGTTCGTCAAACGGCCGCCCTCGCCGGTCTCGATCTCGCCCTCGATCTCGCCCCACTCGTCCTCACCTTCGCAGCGCTCGGCTCCCCTGCCTCCGGCCGCCAAGACCACGTCGCCGACGGCCATCGTCTCCAAGTCCACCTCGCCCAAGTCCACCTCGCCCAAGCCCAGGGCCGCCAAGACCACGTCGCCGACGGTCCTCTTCAGCAGCAGCCCTCCGCAAGCTCCTCATCAGCCGCGCGTCGTCCAATTCGAGGGCATGTCCAAACCCGCCGTGCCGCGCGCCGTCGCAAGCGCCCCGACCACGATCTCCCGCAATCTCCCGTCGCCTCCGATTCGAAAGAAAGACGAGCCCACCTCGCCGACAGAGTCTCCCTCGACGACGCGCAGGAAGCACCCTGCCGCGGTGCCGCCCCCTTCCGCCGCATCTCCCCACAGCTCCGCCGCCGCTGAACGCTCTCCTTCTCCGTCCCCTCGCGCACCGAACCAAGCGCGACGCACCGACGCCCTTCACACCGACGCCCTTCACACCGACGCCCTTCACACCGACGCCCTTCGCACCGACGCCCTTCGCAACGAACGCAGCAGGGGCGATGGCGGCGGTGGCGGCGGGAGCGGCGACGGCGGCAGTGCGGACGGCGCGAGCGCGTCGAGTTCCCCACAGTGCCACTGCAGTTCCACACAGTCGAGTTCCCCACAGGGCTCCGGCACTGCCACTGCAGCCGCCGCCGTCCCTACCTCTCCCACAACGCCCAGCGCGCCCTCGCCTTCCGAGGCGCTCGACACGGCGCGCGACGAGTCCGTTACGGCGTCGGCCTTGGAAGGAGACGCGCCCGTTACGGCGCGCGTGCTCGCGGTCGCACGCAGCCTGCATGCCGCCTCTGCCGAGGAGACGTTCCGTGTGCTCCAGGCGGAGGAGGCGGGCGCGCACGCTCTCGTCGCAGCAGCGGCGCTCGCGAGGCTGAGCCATTTGGTCGAGATGGAGGAGGGTGGACTTGAGGACGAAGCAATTGACGAAGCGAAGGCGGGGGTGGGGGCGGCCGGCGCGGCGGCGACAGCTGCTGAGGCTGCTAAGGCTCGTGCTGGCGTCGTCGGTGGCGCCAGTGGCAGTGGCAGCGCTCGTGGCGGCGCTCGGGTCATATCGTCAAGCGGTACGGGGACACCACGCGACGCCACACCGGCATCGTCCGCCACGGACTCCAATTATTGGTTCGGGTTTGGATTCGAATTCCCGGCGGCGACGGCGTGCTTGCCTCGGCGGCAGGTAGAGGAGGAGGCACCCTTGTCGCTCGAGGAGCGAGGGTTGGTGGACGTGGTCGTCGAGCTGCTTGGCGTGCACCTGTCGGTGGAGGGCGTCCAAGCATCTGGCATTGACCTGTTAGGCCGCCTCGCGTACTGCGAAGCTTCCAAGCAACGTGCAGCCGACTCGGGGGCCTTGGGTGCGATCGCAACGGCGCTGAGCTCACACCGGCACTCGAAGCACGTGGTGCAGGCGGGTGCCAACGCGTTGCTCAAGCTCACGTACGACTCCGCCCTCCGCTCGATCATGGCCATTGAGGCGGGCGTGCTCGAAGCACTACAGGCCGTGCTCTCGCGCGAAGTGCAGCTACTCGAGGCGAGCGTCATGTCGGGCGCCAAGGGCAGCGCCAAGGGCAGCGCCAAGGGCGGCGCCAAGGGCGGCGGCGGCGGCAGCGGCGGCGGCAGCGGTGGTAAGGACGTCAAGGTGGGCAAAGACGCGCCGCTCTATCTGCGCTTGTGTGAGGCCTCCTCGCGCTCTCTCGGAAGGTATGAGGGCCTGCGGCGCACTGCGGCTCAGAAGGCGGACGACGTCGTGTTCGTGGTGTCGCCGCCGCCGCCGCCGCCGCCGCCGCCGCGGCTGATGCCATCGCCACAAAAGACGGGCTCGTTCGTCTGGTAGCGACGTCTGACCAAGGCCAGTGGAACCGCTCACCGGTGCCTCTCTAGGATGGTGCTTCCGCTGACCCTGCACGCTTACCTCGCATACGCTATTACCTATTTCGTTTTTTTATGTATCCGTGTTGCGTGTCGTTAGCGTTTGCAGAATTTATTGTACGCGTATTCGATCATTCAACAGGCGTCCTAAGTTCCCGAGCTTTGCGGCGTACCAACGCGATGCGTGGTTCAGAGCCGATTTTGAGATTCGTTAAGAATTGGAAACAACAATTGAGGAATCGCCTCCGCAAGTTTCCGGGTTGTATCCCCGCGGCCTCTGCGAAAAGGCGCGATGGCGCAGTCTCCTGTTGTGCAAGTTGCGCCTGAACCCAGTGTTGCAATACAATCGGCTGGGATCAAGTTGCTAATTGGCTCACTGGAGGGCCGCGTACACGTGCTGCAGCAAACCTTTCAACCCGCAGTTGCCGCGCTGCAGCAATTCTCGCGAGCCGCTGTTTCCGTGCTGCACCAATCCTTAAATCCTGCTCTCACCACGCTGCAGCATTACTTGCACCCCGCCGTTGCCACGCTGCCAGCTCTCGTACAATTTGTGGAGTCCGAGCTGAGAGCGACGCTCCCGGCAGCACTCCAGACCTGTCCGGAGCTCTTTTGCCGTCTCGAGGCCGACTTAATCAGTGCCCTGCGCAATGGCGCCGTGCACGCGCAGAGCGTCGGCGCGCTTGGAGTTGTGGTGGTGGCAATTGTACTCTCCGCCCAAGCCGACAAGCTACGGTTTGCGGATCTCAAGGTGGCGGCCGAAGCGCCGCGTACGCCACGGGCAACAAAGGCTGCGTTGCCCAAGCCGTCACCCAAGCCGAGCTCATCTCCCAGGTCGGCCACACGGCCCCAATTGCCTACGGCAGCCACATCCCCTCAAATGGCTGGATCAGCAGGCGAAAGCAAGGTTAGCGAAGGCAACGGCAGCGATAACGGCATCGGCCCTGCGCGCCGCCTGGCGCCGCACAAGCTGCTAGCCCAACTGCCAATTTTCCAACCCACTGTCCCGACAACGCCTTCGAAGGCCCATGCCGCTAGCCGACTGTATTCTGCGACCACCGCTTCATCACGCTCAAGTCAGTATGCAGGTCAGTCACAGTATGGGTTGGGATCGTCCACAGTGGGAGCCAGAGGGCTCCCTCCCTCGCCCATGCCCTCGCCCAAGGCCTTCTCGCCTCGCGGGCCTCCATCGCCCAAGGCGGTCTCGCCCAGGACAGCAGTGCCCAAGGCGCCACGGCCCAAGACGCCAAGTACAGCTGCTGACACGACGCTGAGCCCTCGGAGCGCCGCCGCCGCCATGGCATCCTCCACGGCCAAGGCAGCCCCTCCTCAACGCTTGCCGAAGACTTCGCCCAAGATGTCGGTCGCGGGCACTGCCGCTGCAGCCACCTCGCGCATGCGACGCAGCTTCTTGAGCGGGTAGTTCAGAGTAGTTCATGTTGAAGTGCGCCTGCCACGTCTGTCTACAATTGTAATAGATCAGATATCTAGATATCGAGAGATTGTACCTCGGGAGGTGCACCGCGCAGCGCCGGCAGGCGCGCAGGTGCGCAGGCGCGCACGCCGCCAACGCCACTGTTCGATTGTTGTAAGCAAGCAGGAGGATTCTTGGAACACTGGCTGAAACGGAACCCGGTTGTTCACACCAGCTCTTTCACACGCACGGGGCCCCGCGGGTCCTATGCCCCGTTCCGCCATTTGGAAGACGCGGCGGCAGCCATCGCCAGCGTCGTCAGCGAGTGCTGCGGCGGTGGCGATGGCGGCCTCCTCGAATTCCACCAAGGGCGACAGTGGCACGAGCGGCGGCTTCTCTAGCGTCCGAGGAGCATACGAGGCCATGGGTGCGCCAGCCTTTTACAAGGCGCACGGTGCAGAATACACGAACCCGCACGCACCACTCCTCTTCTCCTGCATGCGCAACGCACTGCAAAGGTGGGTGGTGCCGTGGCCGATGCCGGCCGTCCACGTTCTCGACCTTGCCTGCGGCGGCGGCGAGGCCACGCTCGCGTTCGAAGCGGCCATGAAGGAAGTCATCACGCCTCCGAGGACAATCCAGACCGAAGCGTGCGACCCCTACACGCACGCATGCTACGAGGCGCGCACGGGACGCCGTTGTCATCGCTGGTCCTTCGGAGACATTGCGAACGGCCAGCTGGACAGTCGATGCTCTGCAGCCGGTCCATTTGATGTGGTCCTCGCGTCCTTTTGCTTGCACCTGCTCGAGGGCAAGGAGGACCGCGCTCTGGACAACGCTGCAAGCCCGCGCTCCGATCTGAAACAGCCGGGACCGACGAGCGCCCCCCTAGATGCGACGCTACGGGCGCTCGCTCGCGTCGCGCGCTGGCTGTTGGTTGCGACACCCCATAAAAGGCAACCTCGCATTCACGAGAGCTGCGGATGGGTGCTGGCTGCGGACGAGGTCGTCGAGCACGACACATTTGACGAAGACGCGCAGGCCTTGGCCTCGCAGGACGGCGATCCAGAGCGGCGGCTCCCTTCCCCACGCCCTATCACCCATGTCTCTACGACGCCGCGAGAGGGCGAAGCATGGGGCGAGGGCCGCTCCGCAAGCGGCGCAGCGTCAGCCTCCGTGAGGCGACGAGTGCGCCTGCGCCTCTATCGCTCCCAGCTTCTCAGCTAAAAACCGCAGCATTCACACGATCAAAAACTTTTCACGCCCTACATCTCGAGCCTGCAGATCCTCCGGCCTTCATTTGCAATGCTCGCGCTGTCGTCTGCTTCCCTCTCGTTCGCCGGCTCGGCCGTGCTCGCGCCGAGCCGCGCCGCGTCGCCGTCGATGATGGCGAAGAGCAAGGCGCTGCCCTTTCTCGAGGCGCCCGCTTACCTCGATGGCTCGATGACCGGCGACGTGGTAAGCACACCGTACAGTCCTGGAAGCTCTCCTCTGCTGCTGGCCGCGCTGCCTGACGACGCGGCGCACATGGCGGCTGCAACCAGCAGACCGCTCACTCAGAGCTCACGGCAGCTGCAGCCAGGCCGGCCCGAGCGCCCCAGGGCGGCCTGCTGACCTGTGTTGACCAGAAGCATGCACGTGACCCTCAAGTTGCCCACTGACCTCTCTTGCGCGTGCGCTCGCGCTCGTGCAGGGCTTCGACCCGCTCGGCATTGCTGGCCTGTACTCGGTCAAGTGGATGCGCGAGGCCGAGCTCAAGCACGGCCGCGTGTGCATGCTCGCGACGTTCGGCTTCGTGATGGTCGATAACGGCTGGTTGGCGCCGGGTGCCCCTGCCGTCAGCTCGGTTGCCGCGCACGATGTGACGGTGAAGTCGGGCCATATGCTCTTCCTGCTCTTCGTGGTCGGCGTGTTCGAGGCACTCTCGTACAACGCCATCGCGGAGATGATGTCGGGCGAGACTGACCGGAAGCCGGGCGACTACGGCATCCCGTGGCGCTTCGTCAAGCCGGGCGACACGGCGACGCAGGCCAAGTACGCACTGGCTGAGATCACGCACTGCCGCGCTGCCATGCTGGGCTTCAGCGGCATGGTGACCGCCGCCGCGCTCGGCAAGCCCTTCCCCTACTTTTAAAGGGGTGCAGTTTATACGCGTGAGGGCCGGTGGCGCGCAGAGTGGCCGGGACGCTTGAGGAAGAGACGTTGTATGTGGCAGAGGTACATTTAGACCAAACAAATCCGAACACGAGGCATGTGTCGCATAGGTGCGCTCAGCAGCGCGCGCGACTGAGACCAAGTTCCTTCTTCTTTTGGATGTCTCGGGACTGAGCAATCGGCAGCTGACCGCGTGAACGACGATGGCAAAGGCGATGCAAAAGGACGTCGACATCATGGGCGTGCAGCGCGGCACGCACATGAGTGGCCCCGACGTGTGCCCCAAGTACGTCTTCACGATGCCGGGCGGCAAGAACGCCGACGGCTCCACGCTGTGGGGCTGGAACGACATCCGCGCCGCGTACTGCGCCAACTGTGGCCAGCGTGACATCGACCATGTCGTGGTGCGCGATTTGAACGAGGAGGTCATCCGCAAGGACCGTGGTGCGAACGCCGCGCACGAGGAGCGCGAGCAGCGCCAAGGCCGCGAGGCCGTGCGCACACGCGTCGACGTGCTCCGCGAGGCGGGCATTGCGGATCCGACCGCCGCCAACCCGCGCGCGTCCTACACTGCGAGCAAGCCCGAGACGGACCCGCTCGAGGCGGCGGCCCGCCTCGGCATGCTTGAGCTCGAGCCGGGTGTTCCCGACCCGCTCGCGATGAACGCGTACAGGGACGCGGCACGCCAGCAGAGCGAGCGGCAAGCAGAACGCGTCGCCAGGTTGGCGGCCGAGACGGTGGCGGCGGTGACGGCCAAGGTGGGCGAGGAGGCGCGCGCGCCAACCGGCGGCGCGGAGACGGCGGGTGCCGACGACGAGTCTGAGCGCTTCAAGGCCGAGGTGGAGAAGATGGTCAAGGAGCAGCTCGCTAAGGAGCGCCTGAGCATCCTCACTGCGCCCGCGGCCGGCGCGCCCAGTTCCGTCAAGCAGCTGCTCGGTTCTCTCGGGCTCGAGCGGTACCTCGCGCGCTTTGAGGCGGAGGAGATGGAGATGCCCGTGCTCATCGCGCTCGCGCGCGGCGAGGGCAAGGACGCGCTCGACGCGGCGCTCAAGGAGTTGGGCGTCAACAGCATTGGCCATCGCCTCAAAATCTTTGCGGCGCTGCAAGGCACGTGAGGTTGGCAAGAGTCCAGTAGCGGGCGGGTCACTAGGACGCCGACGGCACACGTGGTCGAGTGACCTTCGGAATACAGCATATGACATCAATCAGAGAAAGACTCTGCAGTCTTCGCAAGAAAGGTCCACGAAAGTTCAAGTTGAGAAGTCCCTCTCCTTGTGCGGCCTCGCCTGCATCCTCTGCGGCGGCTAAAAGCCGCTGGGCGTCACACACCCTTCCAGTGATGTGCAAGGGAGCGCAGGCGCTGCGAACGCTCGGCCTGTCGCGCACAGCGACGCAGGAGCAGCTCAAGACCGCCTACCTAGCGCTTGCCAAAAAGTGGCACCCCGATCGGCACCAGGGCGGCAGCAAAGATAATGCGGAGGAACGCTTCAAGGAGCTGCAGCAGGCCTACCAATTTCTGAGCGAACCGGGTGGACTGCGTGCGGCCGTATCCGGGCAGTCCGCGTCATCATCCGAGCCTGGGCATGAAGGCTACCGCACGTCGCACGCCCGAAGGCGAGCCACAACGAGCAGCGCCAGCACAGCCGGGAGGGCGGGCTCAGAAAACTGGTGGGGCGACGAGAAGCGGTACGGTGCCGCGCACCGTGCAGGGTACAACCCGCACGGCGCGGGGTACATGGGCTTCGGAGGTAAGGAGGGCGGGCAGCACTGGTACGAGGACACGTCCAAGGCGGCCAAGGAGGTCGATCAGTCTCGCATGGTGCGCAGCTGGATCTCTGTCGCTCTCTTCGGTGCCGGGCTGTACGCGGTCAGCTACAGCAGCTCGCGCGACAAGCAGGCCAAGGAGCGCGGCGACGTGGTCGACGCGTGGTTCAACCAGAGCACGAGGCGCTGGGAGAAGCCGCTGCCGCACATGTTTAAGGATCCGATGCTCTCGAGTCTGATCCACCTGAAGCCTCCGCACATGGTGCACAACGCGACGACGACGAGGCCGGCCGCGCGCAAGCAGGCGGCGGGCATCGACGGCACTGGCGTCACCGATTCGTATCGCGCACGCGAGCAGGGCCACCGATCTGGTGCTGCACAGCCGGTAGGCACAGCCGGTGGGCACAGCCGGTAGGCCAACGGTTACATGTATGTCTCTTCTTTCCGCACTGGTCGGTGGCTCGCCCCAGCACGGCGCAGTCTCGTGTATACCCGAGTTTACCGCATACTGTTGTCGCCCCGCTGTACCGTCGAGCTTGTGTATTACTGTAAACTCGAGCCGCGTGTGCGTGTCTGCGTGAGAGGCAGCATGCTGCTAAATTGTAAATACCGGTACCCGGTACCGTGAAATGCGCGCGGGCGTCTTGCGCGCACGGGCAGTCGGGCACGCGCGACGCGGCCGCGCCGATACTCTTGTTAGCCGCGTACGCGACGCCCGAAAGACTTATTGCATGGGGCAGATGCCGGAGCTCCCAGTTCCGACGCCGGCGC
>Ga0209550_10006525_pt1 | contig 10862 bp, 8 predicted proteins | sample LauGreSuBDMM15SN_2_FD_187567 | JGI IMG/M metagenome (GOLD analysis project Ga0209550, IMG submission 187567) | Freshwater lake microbial communities from Lake Michigan, USA - Su13.BD.MM15.SN (SPAdes) (version 5) | ecosystem: Environmental > Aquatic > Freshwater > Lake | place: Lake Michigan, USA... | reverse complement strand
CGAGTTTATGCGAGCAGTTGCCGAGGATGAAGCCAAGAGACGCGAGCTACGACGAAACATAGACGGCGACACGCGCGCCTTGCCCGGGATAATGAGCAAGGAGGAGCGCGAGCAAGTCCTCAACAGGCAGGAGCAGGAGGGGGAGAACTCGTACTCGTCGCGGTGGGACACGCTCGGTCACCAAACAAACTCTAGTAGCCTGAGCAGCCCTCACTATAAGCAGGCATTGATCTTGCAGAGAAAGCGTGAACAGCAAAAGGGATACGCCCAGCTCTTGAAGCAGCAGCAGGATGAACGTCACGTGGAGGAAAAGCGGAAAAGCGACGAAGGCAGAGGAGGTGGTGGAGGCGGCGTCTCCCTCTCTCTGCCTGGTGAAGACACGCTTCCCTACGACACGGCACTTCTTCCCGACGGCAAGACGAGGTTCGTGTCACGCTTCTCGTCGTCGTCCAGCAGCGACGCAGAGGAGAAGCGTATGAAGCAGCGGGTGTACCATGAGCAGCTGGCTCAGCAAATATCTGCCGAACCCATCGCCCCGAGCAGACCAGCCAACACGTCCGCCCCCACTGCCCCGTTGATGATTCCTTCCGAGGGTCGGAGTTTCCTAGACGCCATTGGGGAAACAGATTATCAAAAAAAGAATACCTCGCTCAAGAGACAGCAGCAGATGCAGTACCACCAAGACTTGGCGTCCTCCTCTAACGCTGTTACCATTCAGCAAGAACGCGTGAGCCTCATGACGACGAGACGCCGCCCCGACTCTGGATCCGGCACGAGCATAAGCATTGGCGCCGACGAACCCAGCAACTTTCTCGATGCCAAGGCCTTTGCCTTGGCAGTGAAACGTCAACAGCAGCTCGAGTACTCGCAGCAACTCAAGGAGTCGGCTGCTAGGGCCCCGATTCTTTCGCCGCGCAGCTCGCTGAAGGCAAGAAGGCACCTCAACAGGACGACGGCTGCTGGAGGTGGTGGAGGGGGAGATGATGCAATGGAAGAGGACGGAGGAGCCTATGTGCTGTTGGCAAAGGGACTGACGACCATGGGACCCTCAACGACTCACGCACTCAAGCGCTTGCAGCAAGAGCAGTACAGGCGCTCCCTCGAAGACGATCGTGCCGAAGCCGAATATTTCGCTGCCAACACCGCCGCGCCCCAGGGGGGTGCAGGAGCAGGATCAGCGCGACGAGGATTTGTGCAGCAGCCCGAGGCGACTGGGCTCGTTGTTGGGAGCTCAAGTGTCGGGACTGCAACCAGGCAGTCGTACATGCACGCTCGCCAGCAGATTTACGCTCAGCAGCTGAGCGACGACAAGCTCGTGCCGGCCATTCCTCTTTCCTACGTTCCTCGCAATAAGCCACCCTCTGCATGCTCTCCACGTCCAGGTGAGGAGCGAGATTACGACTATTTTGCCACTGGAACGAGCATTCAGGTTGGGGCCCCGACTGCCGAACGGCTGCAAGAAAAGCAGCAGAAGACTGCACAGTACAAACGTGAACTCGAGAGGGACTTGGGCAAAGGGGATAAGCAACACTGGCCGACACAGACGATTCAATCTTCTCGCGCTGCATCCACGTCCTATTTGTACGATGAGCCCAGCACAGCCGAGGCCATGATGCAGCGCCAGTTGGAGAGGCAGAAACTTATTGAAATGCTGGCCTCGGCCGACGCGGCTGCTGCCCCTAGAGGCGGAGTTGAGGTAGACGAGCCACTTCGCGGAAAGATTCAGCGTCGTGCCAACCCTGACATGTACATGCAGCGCGCTGCTGAAGAGGGTGCCCTAGCGGGTTCTACGGGCAGGTGGTTTTGATGATGTACATGTAATAATACTTTCAATTTAAAGTGGAGAAGATTTGTTAGACAGCTGCGGCAAAAGGGCCTCGCGCGCCGCCATTCTTTACCACTGCTCTTGCGAGTGGGGCCCATCTAGCTGCGAGAGAATAGTCCAAGTCAAAGGCAAAGCAAATGCCTCGGAACAGTTGCACAGTCCTTACGATGAAATACAGCTCGGACGGCATCTTGGTAACGCTGTTTGACTTGAGCGTGTTGCGTGGGTCGAATGGATCGATGACATACCCCTCCACCCTTCCTGTATCGAGCATGGTGAGTCCGATTCGCTTCACCATCGCCCTGTCGCTAGGATTTGACACGCGAACACCTAGATTGAACAAAGAGTCGACGATGGCCCCTTCGTCCCTTGACTCGACTGCTAGAATAAAGGTGGCAAAGTCCAGTGCCAACGTGTCACCAACTTTTTTGACCTGTCCCCAGTCAAGCAATCCAATCTGCAGCCCGCGACTGCCCCCGCCAAGACAAATGTTCCCAGGGTGCGGATCAGCGTTGAACTCACGTATCTCAAAGATCATTGTTCCCCAGGCTTTGGCGAGGATATTCATGAGCTTGGTACCAGCTCGGCGCTTGATAAATTGCGGAACAAGCGGATAGCCTTCCCTTTGCTTGTATTCGGCAAGCTTGCTGAGATTGTCGCCGTCGATGTAAGTCATGATAAGGGCACGCCGAGTAGCAAAGATGGAGCGAGGAAGCGTCACCTCGGGAACGAGTTTCAGCAGCTTTTCGCGAATTGTGTCCATGTTGCGTGCCTCTCCAATAAAGTCAAACTCGTTCTTGATTTGCTTTTGTAGCTCGATAATGGCACTCAGCAGGTCAAACTTGAGCTCTGTCCGCTGCAGAAACTCGGCGAGTCGACGGAGGTTCTTCAAATCTCCTTTACACAAACGCTCAGCAGCGGGGTACTGAACCTTGACCGCCACCTTTTCTCCAGTTTGTCGCCACACGGCTCGGTGAACTTGGGCGATTGACGCAGCCCCGATGGGCTTGTCAAGGTCAATCGAAGAAAAGAAATCGTCGACTGGACCGCCGAGCTCTCGCTCTAATACCTCCCGGACCGCATCCTTTGACATAGGAGGCACGCTATCATGCAGCTTGGACAACTTGTCCGTATACGTCTGCGGCATAAAGTCGCGACGCGTAGCGAGAAATTGGCCAGTCTTGAGATAAAACCCTCGCATCGAAAGACATAAATCCATCATTCGATTGCTATTCAACTCGTGGGTGACGTTGTAAACATCGCGCTGCTGCCGCTTCCCAAATCTCGTAAAGAGTTGTCGCAGCTTGTAGCTAGAGTAGATGCGTAGAGTACGGGACCAAAAGCTAACGTCTCGCAGCGGCTGTCTCCATCTTGGGTGAGTATTCGGAATCGCCGAGCGCCGACGTCGGCGCCAACGCCGCTTTGGTTGCATGTCGCCCTCGATTGCTTTCGCGGACGGCTGGGACTCTGCCGTCGATGCTTTCGTTACGAATGACCGGCTGTTGCCGAATGGCCGCGCATTGACGATCGACAACGCGACTGCCATCAGGAAAAGCCATGGCAAGACGAGACACGCCATTGTATCGTCTTGCAAAGAAGATTGCAAAGAAGACCAGCGGAAAAAATAGCACTAATACCTCGTTAAGTGATCCGTGGACGAGGACTGGGGTCGAACAATAAGTTATTATTTGATATTTCGGCCTCAAGAGTGACACGCCTCTCAAATTCATTCGATTGAGGATAATTATGATCAGTTGGCAGTCGAGGCCTGTGCTATACTTGACGGCTTGCCTTTTGCTAATATTTCAATCGAGGGGCTTCACTGCAGATGGCATCAGGCGGCAGCAGAACGGTGGAGAGGAGGAGGGCTTGGTTGGCAACAGCAGCGACAGGAGGCGACGATTGCTGCAAAATGTACAGTGTGGCGCGCTCGGAGCAGAGCCGGGAAGCTCCATCGTGCAGTACGCGCGCTACCTCGAGAGCATGACGCGGCTATACCAAAGAGGCGGGGAAAGTACGTGCCTTCCGATGCACAAGGCCTGTGGCTGGCCTCGCGCTGTGCAACATGGAGGCAAGCGGTTGCCATTATTCGTCTTGTCCGTGGGCCTTGAAGGTGCGGGGCACCACTTGTGGACAGAGTTGCTCGACTCACCCGTGGTCGACTGTCTGTGGATAAACGGGCGGCACTACCAAAGGGACGTCGGGGACGGCGTACCGCGAACAACAGTGTCAAAGCTAGCCAGTGGAATACGGGAGCAGTTTCAGCTTCGCCTTGATTCGGGAAAGCCCGCGTGCAAGACAATTTACGACGCCGAGGACTCGTTTCCCACAGGTGCGATTCGCAAGTCTGGACGCGTTTTTATGCGCCCCGACATTATCAACATTCAAAAGCTCGACGGAGTGCTCTTTAACGTCAAGTACTTGGTTATCATCCGCAATGTAACGGACACAACGCTGTCAGCTCTGCGGCGAAACTTTTTCACTAACATTGACACGGGTCTGCGAACCGTCGAGCACACTCTTTCATACCTCGAGGCGGCGCTAAGGGGCGCGCCCTGCCAGAGAACCATGGTGGTGCACTACGAGCACGTCCTCTCCGATGGCGAAGCCTTTGTCAAGCCTCTGTCAAGCTTCTTTGAGCTCGAGCCTGGCTCTCCTGAGGAGACGGCCTTGCGGAAACGCCTCGTGCGCAGCAGTGGCGGAGGAGAAATGAAGAAGGGACTGCGGCGAAAAGAGCACAAGCTGACTCAATACGCAGAATGCAAGGATGCTGGCATGGGAGAAAAGACGTGCTATGATTTCACGGTTGCCTTGTTGGAAGACTTTTTCCGCAACAGAGCCTTCATGTGGCCCACCTTTGCCGCAAACGGGTGGGATGTTGTGTGAAGCGCGAGGGATGAACGAGTTGGTAGCATTTGCATGGCATCGAGGACGACAACAAGCTTCTTCTCCTCGAAGTCAACACCAACCCCGCCCTCTCCCTGGACAATGGCGTGCTCGGCGCAGGGCCCGGATCGCCAGCCCGACCACATCGACGAGGCCCTGCTCTCATCCATTCCCGGCCAGTGGCTGCTCCTCCTTGACGAGGGTGGGAAGTACGAGTTCTCGGCCCCTGAGAAACAACAGCAACAACAGGCAGCAGCTACGAGAACAGAAGGCAGTGCAGACGAAAGAGGCGGGGAGAGAAAAGAGGGGTGCTAAGAACGTCGTTAAGGACCGGGCGGGGAAAACAAAGAGTTTGACTTTACGCAGTATCCTCCTCCCCTCCCTCCGGAGCGTTGATAGATTGTAGGTACACAATCACCTCGTGATCTGCAGGCAGCGACTTCTTGGCCCACCACAGAGCAGTGCCCCCACTGTTTGTTTTGCTTCCCACGTCTGCTCCGCGGTCGATGAGATACTTGAGCGCCTCGAGTTGCCCAGCTCGCGCCGCCTCGTGCACTGCTTGCCAGTCGTTGAGATCGCGCGCGTGGAGCATGTCGCTGTTTCCCGGGGTGGAAAGAAGCCTCTCCAGGCCCTCAATGTCGCCATCGGCTGCTGCGCGGTGAATTTCGGTTCGGCCGTCGGCCTCTTCCTGTTCCTCAATCTCCATGTCCTCCTTATCCTCCTCGCCAAAGTCGGCTTCGATTTCAGCCGGCCCCGCCCGATCGACATCCTCCTCTTCTTCTTCTCCTTCCTCCTCCTCCTCGTCCTCCTCGTCCTCCTCCTCGTCCTCTCCCCTCTTCCCCCTCTTCTTCTTCTCTGTCCGCATTTCCTTCTCAGCATCGCCATTTGTATCCCTTTTCCACTTTTGCTGAAGAATTAGAATGGCCTTGGCGGACTTGAGCGCCTCCTCCTTGTCGTGCGACTCGGCGTGGCGCCTCAGCGTCTCTGCATCGTGCTGGTCGTGCTCGTGGCCGCCTGACTTTTCGCGCTCATTCTTGGCCCTCTCCCGAACCAGCTTTTCGTTGCTCTCGTCGTGATCGATGGGCTGAAAGTGGACAAAGACATTGGCGTAAAACTTTCCCTTGAGGGGAAAGGGACGACCGTGAAGAACCGTGTGACTTTCGTATAGAACCATGTCGCCGGGCTTCATGGTCACATTGTGAGCACGCCCGTCGTGAGAGTATACCTCGACGGGCCAGGGCTCGTCAATGTCCTGTGCGACCTGGATGATGGCAGAGGAGACGAGCGGAAGGCGGTCCACGTGCGTAGCGAGCACCGCTCCATTCTTGTACACACGCACACCGTACAGCGACGTGGGCTCGAGCTTCTTGCCCGTCCATTCCTCCAAAATTGGCTTGGCGGCATCCCATATCATCTTCTTGACGTCAAAGCCGCCGCGCAGAGACTTGTCCTCAAAATTGACCATGTACGATGCCACCTCCCAATTGTTCACGTAGGTGTTTCCTCGCGGCCACTGCTCGGCTTTTTCTTTGAGCTTGTTCTCCTCCCAAAACTCAATCAGTGGTTTCCAAACACCCTCTGGGGCCCGCATCTTTTTGAAACCGATTTCGGTGTAATTGACCTGCGTCGAGGGTTGCTCGAAGCTCATCTCAAGGCGCGCGCGCTCATTAGAGTCGCACTCGCGATAAGAATAAGCCGCATAGCATCCCTTGATCATCTTGTCATAGCGCTCTGCATGCATCCGAATAACGGGGTTCTCGCTTTTGAGATTCAGAATGTGGTGAATCGGGTAGCTCACGTCGACGCCGTAATCTGTCATCGGATCGTCCTTGGCGTAAATCTCCTTCGGGGCTTCTGTAGAACCACCCAGACCCAGTACGCCCAAGAGGCTCGCATCAGTCAGGGACGCAAAGAGCGCCAGCCCTGATGCCAATCTCTCGAACGCCACAGCGGCGAAGCCAGGGTTCGCGCTAAGCACCGATAGAAGCAGCAGCAGCTTTAGCCCGACCGCCATCTCCTTTACACTAGGCTGCAGCGTTTGACGTCTTGCACGCACTGAAGCAGTATCGCAAATGAGCGTTCTCTTGGAGACAAGTTGCGGCGACCTCGTTGTGGACCTCCTCGTCGACGAGGCGCCATTGGCATCCAAGAACTTTCTCAAACTGTGTAAACTCAAGTACTACAACGGCTGCCTCTTCTTTAGTGTGCAGGCCAACTTTTTGGCGCAGACGGGCGACCCCACAGGTACTGGGCGCGGCGGCACGTCCGTCTTTGGATTCCTTGGCTCCTCCTCCTCCTTCAAGGACGAGATTTGTTTTGAGCGCAAGCTGGACAGAGTCGGGCTTTTGGGGATGTCGCATGCTCCCAACGCAGTCGACGCCAACGAAAGTCAATTCTTCGTCACGCTTCGCGGCACTGATCTTGAGCAACTGCATGGAAAGCACACAATCTTTGCCGTCGTTGCCGAGGGAATTGAAGTCCTCGAGACTATTAACGGGCTCTACTGCGACGCCGAAGGTCGGCCGTACCAAGACGTGCGAATAAAAAACACGATTATCCTCGACGACCCTTTCGACGACCTAGAGGGAATGCCTGTGGTTGCTCCGTCTACCCCAGAAAGACGCGTACCCGAGCAAGAATTAGTCAAGCCGCGAATTGCATACGAGGAGTCGCTGTTTGAGGACGGCTCCTCTTCCCACGCTGCTGCCTCTAATGCCACTGCTGCAGGGGCTGGGCCAGATATTGACGCGAGCATCAAGAGGAAAGAAGCGCAATCGAGAGCTATTGTCCTTGAAATGACGGGCGATCTTCCAGATGCTGATGTAAAACCGCCTGCAGAGGTACTCTTCGTCTGCAAGCTCAATCCTGTGACGACGGACGCTGACTTGGAGCTCATCTTTTCTCGATTTGGAACCATTGTTGAATGTTGCATCATGCGCGACAACAAGACGGGCGACTCTCTCAACTATGCCTTTGTCGAATTTGAAATGGAGGAGTCTTGCCTGAGGGCTTACGAGAAAATGAACAATGTTCTCATCGACGACAGACGCATCAAGGTCGACTTTTCGCAGTCCGTTAGTAAACTCTGGAATCGTTACAGACTCCGGAATAAGAACGGTTCTGGACAATCCGTCGTCTCTTACTCTTCTCTGACTTCCAAAACTGTCAAAGGTCCGCTGTCTCATCCTATTTCCACTCTTGTTCCTGCTCCGGCATCAGCAGGGTCAAACGTACCAGCGGAGCGAGATACAGATGATGTTAAAGGCACGGGCATCAACAGAGACAATGAGCGGGATAGAGAGCGCAAAAGCGGAAGCAGAAGCAAGAGTAGGGAAAGATGCAGAGAGCGTCGAGATGATGACGACTCGCGCAGTCGCTACAGCGACCGAGGTCGTTATCGGGATCAAGACAGAGAAAAAAGGAGGAGAGGAGATTCGCGAGGAAGAGATGATGACTCTTGGGGGAGGAGCCGAAGTCGAGGACGCACGAGCAAAGACAGCAGGGACAGGGATAATGGGAGGCGACGCAGAGACAGTAGGGACAGGGACAGCAGAGACAGAGATAGGGGAAGAGAGAGTGATCGTCGCCATCGATGACCACCTACTTTTACTTTCTTATTCTCCAATCACATTCAATCTCACCTGGCCAGTGCAAACGTGAACTCTTCGACACTCACCACAATTTTTCCGCCAGCGTAGCCCTTGCCCGTCATTGTGGCGAAGCCAAGACGTTCATCAAAGCTCAAGAGCTCCATCTCCATGATAAGTTGATCGCCAGGTGTGAGCGGGGACTTCCAGCGCACACCGCTGACGCCCGTAAAGAAGAAAATCTTTTGGGTGCCGTCGGGCTGTGTAATAGGGGGCTGCAGGCAAATGATGCCGCCGAGCTGAGCCATAGCCTCGATCATCAACACGCCGGGGAAGATAGGGCGGTCGGGGAAGTGGCCTGTGAACTGGGGCTCGTTTGCCGTCACACACTTGATACCCACGGCCTTCTTCCCGGGGATCATCTCAATCACGCGGTCCACGAGAAGGAAAGGGTACCTGTGAGGAAGGATTTTGCTAATCTGCTCGCTGGAAAGCACCGTCTGCTGGTAGCGGCTGTTCAGCGAGTACTTCTTTGCCCCAAGCTGTCAAAAACGAGGGCGGAGGAGGAGTCGGAGGAGAGAGCGGATGAGAAGAAGAAGGAGGGGGCCAAGGATGGACGGCGGAGGCAGGAAGGAGAGGGGCCCAGAGGGTGGTAGGTGCGGGAGGTGGGGAGGGGAGGTGTGTGAGTGGAGCGTCGCGTGGGCGCTTAGTTCGAGGGAGGAAAAAGGCAGGCAGGGTGACCATGGCCTTGAGGCAATGCCAAACATTTAAGCTGTGCATTACATCAGCTCGTAGTGGCAAAGGCAAGCGTGACGTCTTACCCACTCTCCCTCCTTTGGGGGCTCGCTCATTCTGAGCTCCCCCCGCCGGACACGCACAGGCATAGCGCGCAGGCCATGTACGGCTGCACAGATGCACAGCACAAGCAATGCAAAAAGCTGCATCGCAAGGTTTCCTTTAAAAACGTGACCCCGCACACACTTTTCTTGCTATCCGTATCGCATACAGGTCGTTTGTTGGCTTAGTGTAGACGGTGGCAGTGTTGAGATGACATTGGTGACTTATTTCTTTCAAGGAGAGCCTGGGGAGAGTCTAACAAGGCCGAACGCCTTCCTGCTGCCCGGTCATCCAAGCCCGTCTAGTAGAGTCGTGACGCTTGGGCAGTTTCTGGAGAGCTTTCCCACTTCGGCCAATGCTCGTGGAGGACGTCTGCACTTTCGTTTCCGAGCAGAAGACGCCAAGCTGGGTTATGTCTGGCAAGATATCTCCATCCCAACAGCAATTCTGCCTACCTACAATGGGCAGATTACCGCCAAGGTTCTTTGTCTAGACGCAAAGATAGCTGCACAGCGAGTAGCGCGACTTCGTCGTAAACATAATATGGATTACGGTGCAGAGGAGGCGCTACAGGCCTCCTCTTCTTCCTCTACTTCTCGAGTCCCGGGAGCGCCATCCTCGTCTTCGTCCTCTTCGTCAACTGCGCAGACAAAGGCTTCTGCTTGTGTAAGCCAAGCAGCACCGCAGGATCTCATGGATTTTGACATGATGGGGGGAGGCGAGGATGTGGGACCTTCGCCACGGACTTCTTCAGTTTCATCCACCCCGGCCGTATCCGATTTCGCTACAATGTCTGCTCTGGATATAGATTCCAGTAGCGGTAGTGGCGGAGCAGCATCAACAACAGCAGGAGGCAAGCAACTGAAAAGGGAAGAGCTGGTTGCGCGGCGAGAAGCAGCGATTCAGGAAAAGGTGAATCAGGCGCTCGAGTTCAAGCAAGAGTTGGATGAGAACCAGAAGCGAGAGGGGGAAGAGCTCGAGGCCGCCAAGCTCAAGCACGACAAGATCTTGACTGAGTGGGCTTTTGACCAGAGCAAGAAGAAGAGAAACGTGCGAACTCTCCTGACGACGATGCACAAGGTGCTCTGGCCCGACAACTCTTGGAAAGCTATTGGTCTTGGCGACGTCATCGAGCCCAAAAAGGTCAAGCTTCAGTTCCGCAAGGCCATGCTCGTAGTTCATCCTGATCGCTGCAATACAATGAGCGCCGAGAACCGATTCATCGGCAAGCGCATCTTCGAGGGAATCAACGATTCCTACCAAGAGTTCCTCAAGAGCGAGCAGCCTGACGGGTGACCACGAGTAGCGTTGTAGGACTTCTGGTAGCGGCGGATTTCGCACAGTAACTTTTTTCTTTCTCATCATCTCATCATACGTAAAAAAAAAGCAGGGAAAGACATTAAATGAGTCAATCTTATCCCTGAAGCTGGGCGCGGGCAAGGGCAGCGGCATTTTGAGGCCCGAGCAGAGTCTCAAACTCAACACCCTGTTCGAAGAGGGCTTGGGTTATGTTCTTGAGAGTTGCCCTTATCTCGTCTGCGAGTGGCTGTGTGAGTGAGGGCACGAGGGCTCTGACGAGGACGTTGATGACTATGCACATGCGCTCAGGAGAGCCGCAAAGGCCGTCATGCCTCTCGCGAAGCATGAGGCAGAGTTGGCGATTGACGACGAGGTTTTCCTCTTCGTCATGGGCAAGTGGAAGGTAGCCAAGCCACTGCCTCCAGAGA
>Ga0209550_10006523_pt1 | contig 10864 bp, 10 predicted proteins | sample LauGreSuBDMM15SN_2_FD_187567 | JGI IMG/M metagenome (GOLD analysis project Ga0209550, IMG submission 187567) | Freshwater lake microbial communities from Lake Michigan, USA - Su13.BD.MM15.SN (SPAdes) (version 5) | ecosystem: Environmental > Aquatic > Freshwater > Lake | place: Lake Michigan... | reverse complement strand
AACCCCATCACCATGGGGCGCGGACCAATTGCGCGTATTGATTTCCAACGCACACTTGAGCCCAAGGCAACTAAGCCGGCGCCAAGAAGCACCTTGCTTAGCAGAACAACAGCGCTATGGATTCCTGCTGGAATATCAAAGGTATTTTGGATGATTGCAACTGCAATAAAACCAATTACGAAAAAAGGAACTAGCGGCACCTTATTTTTCTGGGTGCTAATTGCAACTCCATCTCTTTCATTTTGCATTGCAACTGTTGTTAGGTAGCGGCGGTGGCGAATCGAAAGAATAAGAACGATTGGAGCCAACATACATACTCGCGCAAGTTTGATGACTACTGCAGACTGAACCGCTTCATCACTCCATACCGAAGCAGTAGCAATTACCTGGCCCACGTCGTGGACAGCAGCTCCTGCCCATGCGCCAAAAGTCTGATCACTTAACCCTAAGAGATGACCAATAAATGGCAGAGTGAATATAGAAAGAGTTCCACAGAGTGAAATCAAGGCTATTGCATATGAAGTTTCTTCCTCAGACGCGCGAGTTTGTGGGCGAATAGCGGCAACCGCCGTTGCTCCACACACTCCAAAACCAACGCCAATTAAAAGTCCAAGCTCGCCACTCATTTTAAAAACTTTAGATAACGCCAAGATTCCAAAAATTGTCAGAGTAACAACTAGTAACACAGTTAGTACACCCTTTAGGCCAATTGCTTTTAGCGAGATAACACTTACTTGAGCTCCCAGAAGTGCGACACCAATTCGCATTAACTTTTTGCTAGCCAAACCAGTTCCAGCAGCGGCGAAGCTCGGCCATCTACCAAAGTTTGCAACAGCGAATCCGAAGCCAACGCAAAGCGCCAACGGACTTACCGCTGGTTGAAAGTCATTGATTAAAAAAGCAACTGCAACTATTGCAGCGATTAGTCCCAATCCGGGCAGGCTCTTAACCATTTAAATTCCCAACTTTGTTGACCATTGCGCCAACTGATCTGCCACCTGATCTGTGATGGTTATATTTTCAGAGTTATCCAACTTCTCTGGATTCACACGGTTTGAACCAGGTAAACGTCCTCCTGCGTCAGAAACAGAACTTGCAAAATCAGCGGCTCTGGAATTTTCGCCATCCACCGAAAGTTTTGCGGCATCTATTGCGATAATGAAATGGGATATCTGCTGTGGGTTAGCATCTTGTTCGCTTGAGAACATATCGGGAATGTTTTTTGCTAAAGCTGGTCCGATTAACATACCTGTTAAAGATTCCACTAATACTGCAATCGCATACCCTTTTGCTCCACCGAGTGGCGCGAGCATTCCGGCAAGCGCCTCTTTTGCGTCAGTGGTTGGTAAACCATCCTTAGTAAATGCCCATCCTGGTTCAAGTTCAGCACCAGCTTGTGCCTTTGCTTGGATCTTTCCTCTTGCAACCGCACTAGTGGCTAAATCAACAACAGTAGGTGGATTAGTTGGAATGCCTGCAGCAATTGGTGATGTAGAAAGTAAAGAAGAGTCGCCACCCCAAGGCGGCATCACTGCAGGTCCAGTACTAAATGCGATTCCAACTAAACCGCGATTAATCATCGGCCAGACATAAATTCCTAATGCACCACAATGATTTGAACGTCCAACACCTACGGCTGCAATTCCATTTACTTTGGCGCGCTCAGCAGCGACTTCCGCCGCCTGTTGTAATTGCCAATGGCCAAGGCCGTCATCACCATCAAATACCACCAGACTTGGTAAATCTGTAACAACTTTTAACTTTGCATCGGCCTTGATTCCACCTGCTTGCAAGCGAGCGAGATAGAAAGGAAGTCTCATTAAGCCATGACTTCCGATACCCCAGCGATCACTTGCCACGATACAACGAGCCGTTACGCCGGCTTCTTTCTCGGGAACGCCAGCTGCAAGAAGCAATGATTTTGCTAATTCCGTGGCAGAGCCGACAGTTAGGGCAGCCATTATTTCGCACTCTCTTTGATCAAACCAACTGCATGAGTAGCAACTTGGTTGCTCAAAACCTTGAGAATGTTTGAAGCAAGAATCTCATTTATGCGCAATTGGCTTTGGCTAGTTATGCCTGCCACATGCGGAGTTAAAATCAAATTAGTGATCGTCTCGAGCTCAGCCTTAACTGGTGGTTCTTGTGCGCGCACATCTAGAGCAGCTCCTGCAATCACCTTAGATTTCAAGGCGTTGATCAAATCAGCTTCGTTGATTACTTCACCACGCCCCACATTCACTAATACGGCATCTGGCTTCATTAACTTCAAAGTCTCTGAATTTATTGAATCATTTGTTTCAGGCGTAGACGGCATGTGAATGCTAATTACATCGCTCTCTTTTAAAACCTCTTCGAAAGACTTTAGCTCAATACCATTTAGATTTTTTGCGTAAGGATCAAAGCCGATCATTTTGCATTCAAATCCTTGCAGTAACTTGGCTGTTGCGAGTCCAGTAGCACCACAACCCAGAAGTCCCCAGGTTAATCCCGACAATTCACGACCTGGTGTGCGTATCCAATTTCCTTGGCGCGTTACTTGATCGTGCCCTGGAATATTTCGTAATAATGAAAGAGCTAAACCTAGAGTTAATTCGCCAACGCTTACAGCGTTAGCTCCAAGTCCAGCAACAACTACAACTCCTGCCGCATCGGCAGCTTTAATATCAATATTGTCTAAGCCCACCCCAGCGCGTGCAATTACTTTTAATTTTGGTGCAGCAGCGATTACTTCTGCAGTTACTTTAGTTCTATTTCTTACAACTAGAGCAGTTACATCTTTGAGCGAATTCTTTAACTCATCAACGTTGTTCCAAAGATCATCATTTCTGACAATGGGAAAACTCCCCTCCAGCTTCTGGAAGGGAGTTCCCCATACATCTTCAGAGATGAGAATCATTATGCTGAGATATACAACTTTGTGAAGGTAAATTCACGGTGACCCATAACTTCAGCCTTGCAAAGACGTCCGTTGACTGTTTGGTTAATGACATCCATCATCATGTCGCCAGCCTTGGTTAAGTCATACTCATAACGCAATAGACCTGAAACATCGAGATCGATGTGCTCTGTCATTGAGTTTGCTGTCTTAATATTTGCAGTCAATTTCAGCACAGGAATGATTGGATTACCGATCACATTGCCTTGTCCTGTTGGGAACAAGTGAATAACCGCTCCACCTGCTGCCATCAGGGTTACGCACTCTGCTGCCGCTGAAGAAGAGTCCATGAAGTAAAGGCCTTTCTTCTTTGGATCTGGAGTTTCAGCTGGCTTAAGAACGCCAACAACTGGAACTGAACCAGTCTTAGCGATATTTCCAAGTGCCTTCTCTTCAATCGTTGTTAGGCCGCCGGCAATATTTCCTTGTGTTGGCTGTGAACCTAAAAGATTTGCACCCGTTGCTTCAATTACTTTGATGTAATTGTCATAAGTGGTTTGGAATAGATTTCGGCAAGCCTCATCGATGCATCGGTCGGCGATCAAGTGTTCACCACCAGTTAGCTCTGATGTTTCACCAAAGAAAACGGTGCCACCTGCAGCGACCCAACGGTCAACTGCTTGTGATGTGGTTGGACATGATCCAAGTCCTGAAGTTGTGTCTGATTCACCGCACTTGATCGACATAATCATGTCGCCCATTTCGGTTTCTTCGCGTACTAAGCCAGATGCATCTTGTAAGAACATCGCAGCTACACGGCTAGCTTCTTGGATAACTTGGAGATCGCCTTTACCTTCAATAGAAAACGCAGCTACTGGCTTGCCAGTCTTGGCAATTCCATCAGCGACGCGTTGCGTCCACTTTGGTTCGATACCAATAACAACTACAGCGGCAACGTTTGCGTTAACGCCGGTACCAATTAGAGTGTTAAAAGTTAGCTCTAAATCTTCACCGAATTGCAAACGCCCAAAAGCATGTGGCAGTGCAAGGGTGCCTGGAATTACCTTCGCTACAGCTTCTGCTGCAGCATTTGAAAGATCATCTAGAGGCAAAATAATGACGTGATTTCGGATACCCATCGTGCCGTTTTCGCGGCGGTATCCCATTAAGCGCGGCTTGCTTCCCATCGATAACTCCTCATATTGTGTGTGTGAATGTAATCGCCTTTTTTGATCGCAGCTGATGCAAGTCCAACTTTGATTCCATATTTAATAATCGCTTCACCATCTGCAATATCTGCAAGGGCAAATTTGTGGCCGAGCGGAATCGCGTGATTTAGGATCGCGGTGCTCTCTGTTCCTTCTTTCACGGATCTGCCGTGAAGAGTTCCTGGTTGCATATCTGCCATTGCAACGGCGACATTGTCACCATCGTGATGAAGCAGATACTGCGGTGGCGTAATTGCCATATCTGACTTTCCTCTCTCGCATAAAGGGGGTAGTGGTCTGACCTCTTGCAGGAGTCTAGGACAGATGAGCGTGTTTCGTCTAGCCCCCTGCCCAAATAATCCTAAGTGGTCTAACCTGTGGCTATGAAAAGCGAGCTTCGATACGGCGTAATTGGCGTTGGCAGCATGGGACGCGAGCATATTTCCAATATCAAGGTCATGGGTGGGGCAGCGGTAACCGCGATCAGCGATCCTCATAAGCGCTCAATCGATGCGGCCCTAGAAATGGTTCCGGGGGCAAAGGTTTTTAGCGATCATCGAAACCTCTTGGATTCAGGGTTAATTGATGCCGTAATCATCGCCACGCCAAATGACACACATGCAGAAGTACTAAAAGATGCCCTCGCTACCAACCTTGCTGTCTTTGTTGAAAAGCCACTTGCCACAACGATTTCAGATTTGAAATCAATTCTCGACTGGGATTCAAAACGTAGCGCCATGACCTGGATGGGCTTGGAATATCGATTTATGCCACCTGTTACCGAAGCAATTGCCAGAGCAAAAGAAGGCGAAGCCGGAAAGATTCATCAAATTTCAATTCGGGAACATAGAGAGCCTTTTTATCCAAAAATTGATAACTGGAATCGATTCACCGAACGCACTGGTGGCACTTTGGTTGAGAAGTGTTGTCACTATTTCAATTTAATGGATCTAGTTTTAGGCGAACAACCAATCCGTGTATTTGCTTCAGGCGGACAGAGCGTTAATCACCTTAATGAGAAATACGATGGCCGCCAGGCAAATATGCTCGATAGCGCGTATGTAATTATTGAGTATGCAAGCGGGGCTCGAGGAATGCTCGATCTTTGCATGTTCGGCGAAGGTTCATTTGATAAAGAAATTCTTACAATCGTTGGAGATCAGGGAAAGATTGAATCATTCCTACCTTCACAAACGGTTAAAGCATCTCGTCGTGATTCAATCGGAGATCTTTCAAATTGGGCACAAGGTGCCAGTCGAGCAAGAGGCAGCGAAGTAAAAATTGTTCACAACTACGATGTGAAATATATGGGCCATCACTATGGCGCTTCATATATTGAACACGTCAAGTTCCGCGATGCAATTCTTAATTCAACTCCAGCAGAAGTTACTTTGCTTGACGGAGTTACTAGCGCAGTTACTGGCCTTGCGGCCCATAAGAGCATTAACGAAGGTCGAGTCGTTGAAATCAAAGAGCTTTGGGGTTAATTACCAACTGCTCCATGGCTTAGCGTAGGCATCAACAATCTCTGCAAGCTTTTCCAAGCGCGGAATTGAAACTTCGCGCAGCGCCTTTGGAATATCCGTGGCTCCAACAATGTCGGCCCAAACCGCACGGCCGGCAAGGAAACCACTCGCTCCCCCAATGGCGCAAGCCTTTACCGCATCGCTAAAGAATGGCTGCTTAACTCCGTTGGAAAGAACTACCCAAGGTGAACCGATTGCCTCAGAAATTCGTTCTGCATTTTTAGTGATTAGAGAATGATCGCCCTGCCCATGAAAGGGAACTTCTGCCTTGTATAAATCAGGTTTCCAGGCGGCTGCTTCGCGAGCAGCGATAATTAACTCTTCTTCTCGATCAAAACTTTTTGAAGAATCAGTTGGTGGTTTTACGATAATTTCAATAATTGATGGAAGTCCAGAAATCTGACATAACTGATTGAATTCAGCGACTAGCTTGGCTCGATCGTCAGGTGATTCATCATTACGCCACAAGACGAGAAATTTGAGTCCAACGCTATTTATATCTCTCATGCGTATTGGATCAACATCTGGATCTACTGCAGTATCTATGGCAGCGCCTCCAGCTGGTCCGACCAATAGGTCTGCGGCGGCGATCAAACCACAATTCTTGTTTAAAGCACTTTGATTGACGATCGCGTCGATTCCAAATTCTTGATCAACTAATAGGGCTGATGCAAATGGAGATAATTCGCGCGCAACGTCAACTTTAAACTGTGTTAACTGTGAGTCAGGAACTGGTGTGCTTTGGTGCGCTGCAAACATTCCACGAAGAGCTTCTCGCTGATCTACTGCGACCATTGCTAGAGCACCGGATGGTCGTGCCAGTTTTGTTAGTGGTGCTCTCATGATCTCTCCTTTAGGAATTGGTTTAGTTCAGATGTATTTGGAATCATTGACTGACCATCTAAGCCTCGGCAAGAAAGGGCAGCGACTGCATTGGCGCGTTTTAGTGACTCTTGTAAGTTATGACCTTGAATTACTTGCGCAAGGAGTGCTCCATGAAAAACATCGCCGGCTCCTAGTGTGCTGACTACATCAACCTTAAATCCATCTGCCTGCACCAAGCCAGAATCTTCTGAATAGCCAGTACTTCCTTCCGATCCTTGTGTTGCAACAGTTATATTTTTTGCGCCAGTAGCATCTCGCTCAACTGCTGCACCTAAGTCGAGGTCAGGGAAGCGAAGGGCCATCTGCCGATCAGTTGGAACAAAAAGATCTACTTCAGCAGCGCTGAAACCAGCAACGTTATAGCCGGCATCAAATGAGATTTTTGGACCACTGCCGCGAGCAATATTTTCTGACTTTAAGTGTGAAATTCCAACATGATCAACGTGAAGCCATTTCGCCTCGCTAATTAGTTTGCGAGCCGAAGAATTCAAGGCAACCTGTTGCATAGGCTGACGCGTACTGATCGCTCTTGAATTATTGGCTCGTGAGGCAACAATCACACTTCCAGAAGTCGCGATTTTTCCAACTGAAATCCCTGAAGAATCCACACCCTCTCGGGCAAATATTCTTAAAACTTCTGCGCCATCTTCATCGTCACCAATAGTTCCAACGATTGCAGTCGATATTCCCAGGCGACTCAGGGTTACCGCAGCAACGGCTGCAGGGCCGCCTCCAGCACGACTAATTTGTTGCGCTAAAACACGGTCATCTTCATCTGGATATTTATCGACTAAGGCAATCGTGTCGATTGTTATTACGCCAAGACAAACAACTTCGATATTACTCAACGATCATTCTTTTCTTTTGCATCAGCTAATGCAACTGCACGCGCGCCTGATATATGTTGCAAGGTCAATTTTGAAACGAGTTCGCCATCTCCTGCCTCAATTGCATCAAGAATTGCATTGTGTTCCCGCTTTGATACTTCAGATCTTCCGGGAAGCCGTAGGGTCGTTTCCATCGACATCTTCATAACATCTTGTAAAACATTGAGGGTCTGATTAATAAACCGATTTTCCGCAATTCCAACAATAGTTAAATGGAACTTAGCATCCAGTAGTTGAAGTTGGTCATAATCAATTGGTGAAGCAGAAGTTACGGTCTCAATCTGGTTTAAGGTGGCTCGAAGAAGACGAATGTCCTCTTTTGTCGCCTTGGCAGCAGCCCATTTAGATGCAGGAACTTCAAGCACTTCACGTGCATCAAATAATTCATTCAAACCGTGGGTTGTCGCCATCATTGAAGCACGTAGCTCTTGCGCAACGATAGGTTCCTGGACGAAGGTTCCTTGCCCGTGTTTAATCAGAACATAACCTTGTGCTTGCAAAATATGTAGTGCTTCGCGAAGTGAAGGTCGGCTAACCGCCAGAAGTTCGGCTAATGCGCGCTCTGAAGGCAGTCGATCATTTGGTTTTAATTTTTGTATTTCAATTAACTCAACCAATTGCGTGGCAATACGAGCCGCTCGCTGCGGTGCAATTGGTGTCACTGCGCTCATTTTTATCCTTTCACCGCACCAGCTGTTAGGCCAGCAATAAATGAACGTTGCATCATTAAATACATGATAATCATCGGCAGAGATGCAACCATAACAGCAGTAAACAACATTGAGAAACTTACAAAATATTCACCGCGGTAAGCCAGCATCGCAAGAGGGAGAGTTTTCTTATCTGATTCTTGGATCAGGAGCAATGGCCATAAAAGATCGTTCCAGTTGATCACAAATAGGAATATCGCTGTGGCACCCATAGCCGGACGAGATAAAGGAAGCGCAATTGATCGATAAATTCGAAGCGGTGATGCACCATCTACTTCCGATGCTTCATACATATCTCGCGAGATCTCGCGGAAAAATGCCGTCAATATAAATATAGATATTGGTAGAGTCGTTGTGACATTTATGAGTATCAAGCCAAAGAATGAATTGGTTAGCCCTAAATCACGGAAAATATAGTAAATCGGCACAAGATTTATCTGTGCGGGTATGGCAAGTCCAAAGGCAAATAAAGTGGCCAATACTTTTCCAGAAACCGTGATCATTCGAGCTATTGCAAACGATGCCAAGCTTGCAAAGATCAGCGTTAGAAGTACCGAAGCAAAGGTTACAAAGATGCTATTTCGGAAACTGACATCTAGGTCACTATCACTTAGCAATCGCCGATAGTTATCGAAATTCCAGTTTTCTGGCAAAGATAGGGGTTTGTTGTACACCTCGGCGTCAGTCTTAAATGAACCCAAGACAACTATCAAAGAAGGAATAAGAATTAATGCAGCGAAGGTCACAAGCGCAAAGACACGTGAGCTTTTAAATATCATGGTGTGATCTCACTTCTCATATCTCTTGCCGAAGGCTTTACGTTGTAGCCAAGTGATCAAAACCATTGTCACAACCATGAATATTGTCTGCGCAGCTGCATAACCAAGACGTAGTTCATTAAATAAGGTGAAATAAACCAACGTACTAAAAATATTTGTTGAATTATTCGGACCTGCAGTTGAATTTGTCATAACCATGATCAGGTCAAAGGCTCGGAATGATTGGATTGTCGTATATGCCATTACAACTAAGGTCGTAGGCATCGCCATTGGCCAAGTTATTTTAGTAAATTGTTTCCAGCGTGAAGCACCATCTACTTCTGCAGCTTCGTATAACTCTTTAGGAATCTGCTGTAGCCCTGCGATATAAACAACCATCATCTGCCCGGTATGGAACCAAACTTGAGTGAAAGCAACTGCATATAACGCACTGCTTTCACTGCCTAGCCAGTTAAGTGCAAAGGAAGGTAACCCAGCTTTAGTGAAAAATAGGTTAATGGCACCAAAATTAGGGTCATACAGGAAGAGCCAGATCATTCCAACTGAAACTGATGAGAGGATAGTTGGGAAGAAATACAGAGTGCGAAGTGCGATATTTGTTTTAGAGTTTTTTACAAGATAAACCGCAAATAAAAGTGCCAGGGCGGTCTGGAAGATAACTACTAAAAATGTGAATTCGAGGTTATTGCCAAGGGTTTTGTAGAAGAGATCATCGTTGGTAAGTAGATTTGTGAAGTTTCTAAAGCCAACATTCTCGGGTTCAGTGATTCCATCCCAACGGCGCGTTGCGAACTGCAAGTTTTGAAGAGCTGGATAAAGATAAAAAGCAAGAAAAAGAATTAGGGCCGGCGAACCCATAATGTAGTAAACAAGCGCATCTTTCTTACGCTTTTTGCGAGTAGCCGGAGAACCGCTCCCACCTAAGGTGGGAGCGGTTCCGGTAGCTAGTTTGGTTTTAATCAGCCAGCCAATTTCTGCTTGATCTGCTTAGAGAAGTCAGGCAGAACATCGTCTGGGCTCTTGCCGCCAACGATTTGAATGAGAGCATCCTGAGTCAGATCTGAAACCGAAGTATTCAGAATCAAGAAGCGAGGAGCCAACATAGTGTTCTTTGCCTGGAATGAAGATGTATTAAGCAAATCAACGTTTGATGAATAGTCAACGTCCAGCACGTTTACGTGCTGTGTTGTTGCTACTGCATAAATGGCTGCCACTGGACCAGTTGCAAGATAAGACAAGAATGACTTAGCAATTCTCTGGTCGAGTGGATTTGATTTTGCATTAACACTTAGGTTGAAGGTGTTGTTCATGATTCCTTCTGCGACAACTTTGCCATCAGTTAGAACCATGCTCATCAACTGCATCTTTCCGGTTAGTGCTGGGGCCAGAGTCTTGATTGATCCCATTGAGAAAGTACCGGTTGGAAGAATTGGTGACTTGCCTGTTGCAAAGAGGTTATATGCAGCAGCTTCTGTTACACCTGTTGGATTTTCTGGGAAGCAACCTGCATTACGTAGCTTGACGTAAACATCGGCAACGCCCTTAAACCAGGTAGAAGTTAGATCGATCTTTCCTGAGTTTAAATCTGCCAAGTTGCTAGCAAGAGTGCCATAGTCGGCTGCAGAGTTCATAAGTGCAGAGTTTGAGATCTGCGCTGCTTGTCCGCGAGTTGCACCAGGCCAAGCCAAAGGAACATATCCCTTAGCCTTTGCATCCTTACACCAGGCGACCCAACCAGTTAGGTTCGTAGGAGTTGTCCACTTCTCTTTTGCCCAAAGTTCAGTGTTATAAACCGGGTTGTTAAAGAGATAGTGATACGGAATACCTAGAACTTTTCCACCTTCAGTACCTGCGGTTAAGCCCTTTGAAACCAAGTTGCGCTTAACAAAGCGCTCATTAGTTAGATCTGCAGTTAGGCCGCTCTTTACGAAGTCGTTAAAGATTGAGCCACGTGCTGAAGCGAATAGTGCAGCTTTAGGATTCGCAAGAAT
>Ga0209550_10006518_pt1 | contig 10871 bp, 13 predicted proteins | sample LauGreSuBDMM15SN_2_FD_187567 | JGI IMG/M metagenome (GOLD analysis project Ga0209550, IMG submission 187567) | Freshwater lake microbial communities from Lake Michigan, USA - Su13.BD.MM15.SN (SPAdes) (version 5) | ecosystem: Environmental > Aquatic > Freshwater > Lake | place: Lake Michigan... | reverse complement strand
CCGGGGGAGCGCCTGATGCAGTTGATGAAGGAGTTACTGGATATAGCGTTGACGGCACCTCTCCGCTAGAAGTCTCCAAGGCGATAGTTAAATTATTTGATGACCCAGTTAAATCCAAGGAAATGGGTCAGGCTGGTCGCAGTTGGATCATTGATAAGTGGCGTTGGGAGATTTGGTCTAAGGAATTTAACTCACTGTTTAGATAATTCCTGACTCAACCGCGACTCTTATTGCGGCTAGGCGATTTGTTACTTCAAGCTTTCGATAAATTGAACTCACATGAGTCTTAAAAGTAGATTCAGAGATATGCAGCTGTTCTGCCAGTTCGCGATTATCTCCAACACCGGAAAGAGAACGCAGCACCTCAACCTCACGTTGGGTAAGCAGTTTCGCAGCAGAAACGGTTTTGAGCGCCGAAACTATTTCTGATGCGGTAAATGAATTCGGAGCAATCAGCGCTCGGTTAAGTACGGAGATTAATTCGGCTAGCGGCGCGCTCTTCCTGACATATCCACTTGCTCCAGCGTTCATTGCCGCGATTAGATCGCTATCGCTATCGCTCATAGTGAGCATGACGATGGCGAGATCATTTGAATGCTTCCGTGCCCACCTAATTAGATCCAAACCGTTTCCATCGGGAAGGTTTAAATCTACGACAATCGCATCTGGATTTGTATGCGCTAACTGCGCCATCGCCTCTGATTTACTCGCGGCCATAGCGCAGCAGACCATTTGCGCATCCTCTATAGCGCGGGCTAAACCGGCGCGTACCGCCGCATGATCATCAATAACTAAAACACGTGGATGTGCTACTACATCTTTCACAGAACGACTTTTATGCGCGTCCCATTCTCAGAGGAAATGATTTCCAACTGTCCGTGAAGTTTTTCTACGCGCTCTTTAACGCCCATCAAACCTAAACGTCCTAAACGTGAGGTATCCACCTGCGCACCTCCAACTCCGTTATCGCTTACCTCTAAGTAGGTGCGATTTTCAACGCCTTTTAAAAGGACTTCAATATGGCTAGCCCCAGAGTGAAACTTTGCATTGCGAAGCAACTCGGTCGCAATCGCCTTTAAAGGTAATTGGTGAGAGTCAGGAATTGAGAAGTTACTGATGGCTTGCGTTATCTGGAGCTCTCCACAAATATCTTGAATCAACTGGCTGAGCGCATCTTGGAAAGTGGTTACTTGAGGATCGCGTAGGGCATACATCTCGCGCCTAACTTTTGAGATCAAGTCATCGACTTTAAAGCGAAGCCCGCGAATCTCGCGACGTGATTCGACCGTCGAGTCAGATGCACCTAAGAGCAGGTCTAACTCGTAACCGAGAGCAACCAGATCTTGAGCTATGCCATCGTGAAGATCGCGAGCTAGTTCAATTCGTGCGGAATTGCTCACTTAGCGAAGAGATCAGCAATCTCCTTAGCGAACTCCTGTGCAACCACATGTCGCTTAATCGAAAGCTTGGCAGTTAACTGCCCACCTGCGATTGTGAAATCGGTAGGCAGAATCGTGAATTTGCGAATTGATTCAGCCTTACTGACCGCCTTATTTGCTTCATCAACGGCGGTCTGAATAACTGCAATGAGATCAGGATCCTGGGTAAGAGTTGCAATAGTGGCGCCATCCTTCTTATTGGCGGCGATCCAACTCTTAAGAGCATCTTGATCAATGGTTACGAGCGCTGCGATAAATGGTTGGTTATCGCCAACGACCACACATTGACTTACGAGAGGATGCGCACGTAGTCGATCTTCTAGTACCGCAGGAGCAACGTTCTTTCCACCTGCTGTAACGATCAGTTCCTTCTTACGCCCGACAATAGAAAGGAAGCCATCTTCATCAATCTTTCCAAGGTCACCAGATTTAAACCAGCGATCTTCAGTAAAGACTTCTGCGTTTGCTTCATCGTTCTGCCAATATCCACGCATCACGATTGGACCTTTAATCAAAACTTCTCCGTCATCAGCGATCTTCACAGATGTTCCCGGAATTGGCTTTCCAACAGATCCGACCTTTAGCGCGCCAGTCATATTTAAAGTTGCACCAGCGGTTGTTTCGGTAAGTCCATAACCTTCATAGATCGTTACGCCAGCGCCACGATAGAAGTGCCCGAGACGACTTCCAAGGGGTGCGCCACCAGAAATCGCTGCTTCTACATTTCCGCCGAGAGCAGCGCGAATCTTTGAAAATACCAACTTGTCGAAGAGCGCATGCTTAAGAGTCAAGAGTGGATTAAATCCGCGCTTATCCATCGCTTCGCTATATGCGATTGCTACATCTGCTGCCTTGCGGAAGATCTTTCCTTTGCCAGCCGCATCAGCCTTTGCTTCTGCGCCGTTGTAGACCTTTTCAAAGATACGTGGCACAGCAAGAACGAAGGTTGGTTTAAAGGAGGCAAGGTCTGGTTGCAATCTACCTACTGGATCGCTGCAATGGGCTAAGTGAAGTCCAGCGCGAATCGCACCGATCTGAACCATGCGACCGAATACGTGGGCAACTGGCAAGAAGAGAAGGGTTGATCCACCCGGTTTCAAGAAGAGATTGCTCGCGCCTTCAACAACGTTTCCGCACTCAGATAAGAAGTTTCCGTGAGTTAGTTGAACACCCTTTGGTTTTCCAGTGGTACCAGATGTATAGATAAGTGTTGCGAGAGTATCTGGAAGCAAAGCGTTGCGACGACGATCGATTTCATCATCACTGATATGTGCGCCAGCTGATGCAAGAACTGAAAGAACATCTTCAGTCATGGTCCAAATATGCTTGGTATGTGAAGGTAGAACTGTGTTTACAAGTTCGCGATGAGTCGGAGTCTCGACAATTAATCCGACAGCTCCCGAGTCGCTGAGAATCCAATCAACTTGTTCTGCTGAAGATGTTTCGTAGATAGGCACTACGCATCCGCCTGCGAACCAAATCGCAAAATCAAGGATCGTCCACTCGTAACGAGTGCGCGCCATAATTGCCACGCGATCACCGATTTGAATTCCGGCTGCAACTAATCCTTTCGCAGTTGCGCGAACTTCTTCCTCTAACTCTTTTGCAGATACCTTCTGCCATCCGTCGCCTAAGGGACGAGAGAGCATGGTGCGATTTGGTTCAAACCAAGCGCGCTCAGCAATTAAATTGGTTAAGTTTCCGGTCGATGCCGCAGGGACAAGTGCTGGGATTGTGATCTCATTCATGGCGCTAACGCTAGCGCCCACTTTGAAAAATGTGGAGAGGCTGCCAAGTACTTTTTTCTCAGCCTTCTCAGGTAACCTACAGCCATGAGCGATAAAAGCAGTTCAACGATCTCCATCGATGCCCCACTAGATCAGGTTGCGGCCACCCTCTTTGCAATTGCGGATTATCCTCAATGGTCAGGAGCCTTTAAGAAGGTTGATGTTTTGGAGAGCGATGACCTAGCTCGCGCCACTAAGGCGACCTTGTCTGTTGATGCTGGCGCGGTAAAAGATGTCGTGACTCTAAATTTCGAATGGGCAGAGGCGCCAAGTAAGGTCACCTTCTCTTTAGAAGATGCCAATATTTTGACGAAGATGGATGGCGCATATTTACTAAAGAGCCTTGACTCCGATACAACATCGGTTACCTACGAACTCTCAGTTGGTCTTTCAATGCCTATTCCGGCGATGATGATTACAAAGCAGGAAAAATCAACAATCGAGTCAGCGCTTAAGCAACTTAAAGAACATGTAGAAGGCTGATTTCTTAACGGAGATCTAGCGCCGCTAAGAATCTAAAGTGAGTACAAATAATTCAAATGCCATCGGCATAGATGTCGGTGGAACTAAAGTCCTTGGTGGCGTCGTCTCGCCAACAGGTGAAATTCTTGCGACAGCACGCCGCGATACCCCGCGCGAAGGTGGCAAAGTACTCACCCAAACAATCGCCGATGTCGCAACCGAGTTGTTTGATAAATATCCGGTCGATTCGATCGGTGTTTCTGCTGCTGGCTTTATCTCATCAGATCGTCAAACAATCTTGGCAACTCCAAATATCGCAGGCTGGAACGGCGTTAATCTCGTAAATGAGTTAACGCAGATCTTGGGAAAGCGAATCGTTCTAGAAAACGATGCTAATTCAGCGGCATGGGGCGAATTTAAATTTGGCGCAGGTCGTGGCCGTAATGATCTGATGATGCTCACTTTAGGTACAGGCGTCGGCGGTGGGTTAATCCTCGACGGTTCGGTCTTCAGAGGTGCATTTGGAATCGGGGCTGAACTTGGACATCTTCGTATAGTTCCCGATGGACATCTTTGTGGTTGCGGCATTCGTGGCTGCCTTGAGCAATACGCATCAGGTTCTGCCTTGATGCGTCACGCACGTGAAGCGATTAACGCTAGCCCTGATTTAGCTCGCAATTTATTGGCACGTGGTGACGGAACGGTTGAAGGGCTCAAGGGCCATCACATCACCGAAGCGGCGAGAGATGAAGATCCAGTTGCGTTGGCAGCGTTTAATACGATGGCAAGTTACTTAGGAGCGGGTATTGCATCGCTCTGTACTGTTATCGATCCGTCGTGCATCGCACTTGGCGGGGGAGTAATCGATGCTGGTGAAATCTTCTTGGCGCCAACTCGTAAAGCTGCCCTGAGTTTGATTCCATTTTCCGGCAAGCATCCATTTCCTGAAATTGTTGCAGCCGAACTTGGCAATAACGCTGGATTAGTTGGCGTTGCCGATTTGTCTAGAATTTAAAGCGCTGCACCATCGTCGTCACGGAAGGTTGGACCGTTCTTCCATTTCATAAATGATTTGGAGATGCGCTTAACAGTTTCACTTAGTCCGACTTTTGGTGGCGTTGGCGGTTGGAAACGATTTTGATCTTCAAATTTATCAAGATCATCTAGGTATGTTGTCGGAGAAGATTGATCAAGTGATAGACCTTCGACCATGGATTGAAATTCCAGATCTATTAGTTCGCGTTCATGGGAGTCATCTGGATCACCATTGCGCGGATCTTTGCCGCTCATCGCTCTCGCTCCATGGTTCATATTCGCACATTGGCATGATTTGGCGCTAAATTAACGCCATGAACAACCTGCCATACGGCGTTCTGCGCGCTTTCTTAACGCCGTTTCTGATGGTTCTCTTTCGCCCGAAGGTAAAGGGGCTTCGCCACGTTCCAGGTTCTGGCCCAGTAATCATCGCTTCTAACCACTTATCTTTCAGCGATTCTATATTTATGCCGTTAGTTGTTCCGCGCAAGGTAACGTTTTTGGCGAAGAGCGAGTACTTCACATCGCCTGGACCAAAAGGGTTATTAAAGAAGTTAACTTTTATCGCTCTTGGGCAAGTGCCAGTTGATCGTTCGGGCGGGCGCCGCAGCGAAGCAGCACTTATTACAGGCCTTAAAGTTTTAGCTGAAGGAAAGTGCTTGGGCATTTACCCTGAAGGTACGCGTTCACCAGATGGTCGACTATATAAAGGCCGCACAGGTATTGCGCGACTGGCTATCGAATCTGGCGCTCCAATTATTCCGGTAGCCATGTTCAATACCGAAAAGATTCAGCCAACTGGAACCGTTGTTCCAAAGGTAATGCGCGTGGAAATGATCTTCGGCGAGCCAATGTACTTTGAAGGCGATTCCACGGATCTACAGCATCTACGTGATGTCACAGATAAAATTATGCAGACTATTCAAGCGCTATCTGGCCAAGAGTATGTAGACACTTATGCCACGAAGGCTAAGAAAACCACAGAGGAGGAAGAGGGTTAATTAACTCTCTAGTGACAATCTCTTAGATAGATAGTTGCAGGTATCGCAATCGGGCCCTGCATCAGGTAGTTCGCCCTCAATTACGTTAATTAAATCTGCTATTAAAGATTTAAATTGCGCTTGATCTCGCGTGACATGGAGATAGTGCTGAGTTACGCCAAATCCGTGTGCACCATCTGCGGTAGGCGTTACCCCGGCCAACTTCCAGACCAGTAATCCCATGGATGAGACCGGGAATGGCTTACCTTTTTCGGGATTCTCGAGCGCATAGGCATAAGCCTCGAGCTGCGGCGCATAGAACTGCGCATTATCGCGATCTGAGTCAGAGACTTTGCAATCGATGATGCCAACGCTGCCATCGTCATAGTGGGCGAGGAGATCGTAGATACCGAGAATTCGCCAACGAGTTGGTTCGCCATTTATCTCTATTGGTGCGCTCTTAACCCATTGCCCCCATTGCTTTACAACGCCTGGTGCGAGCGATGGATCAAGGTCCGGCATGGCAGCGCGGCGGAAATGTTCTTCTTGCGCAGATGAGAGCGGTTTAACGAGCGGGAATTGTCCCGGCATCGTGACTTTAAACCAATACTTTATCCAGAGACAGCGCTTACAAGTGGAGAGCCCAAAAGTTAAATCTGATGGCGCAATAGTGTCGCGCGCCGGCTTATCTGGTTTAACAATCTTGGATGCAATGGAAGAACTCATGTATTGATTAAATCACGAAGTGCTGACGCGATGACCAATAGACCCAAGATAATCATCACACAGCCACCTATCACTCTTAAAAGTTCTAACCGTTTCTCATCGCTAGCTAACCAGGCGCGCGCCGTTCCGGCCAAGAGACCCCAACTTCCATCTGAGATAAATGCCAAAATGGAGAAGAGCGCTCCAAGAAAAAGTAATTGTCCGGTTACATTTCCGCGCTCTATATCTACAAACTGAGGCAGAACCGCAGCATAGAAAACTAAACCTTTTGGATTTAGCGCTCCGACCCAGAAACCATCTCGCGCTGATCGCCAAAAGGTTGGAACTACGCTTCCTTGGCTCTTCATATCTGCAGCAGCAATTTTTCGCGCTTTAATTGCGCTTATGCCGAGGTAGACAAGGTATCCACCACCGCCCCATTGCACGGCCGAGTAAGCCAGATCAGATCTCGAAAGAATTGGGCCTAGACCAAAAGCCACTAGTGAAGAAAGAAAGAAAGCACCGGTGACATTTCCGGCGACAGTGAAGACAGCAACTTTTCGTCCCCAAGCGATCGCACGTGCAATAACAAATAAAACACTTGGACCTGGCGCCAAGATAATGATCATCGCGGCAATTATGTATTCAACTAGGCGCGATGGGATTACCATTTTTAAATCTTAACTTATTTAAGCGGACGTAAGATAGAAAAAGAGGGGAAACTGCCGAAACAGTTCCCCCTCTTTACTATCTACTTGTAGTTACTTACCGCGCGCCTTTGATATTGCGTGAAGAACGCGATAACCGACGACAGCAACCACGGTTCCGTTGACGATGCCTGTGAAGGTGTAATCGCCACGAGTCCATGTGTAATCTGCTATACCCATGATCAGCGCAGATGCTGCGATCAGTAGATTGGTTGAATCAGCAAAATCAACTTTGCTTTCAATCCAAATTCTTGCTCCCAAGATACCGATCATTCCAAATAGCGCAGTAGCTACTCCGCCAAGTGCTCCAGCTGGAGTTGCGCTAAGAACTGCGCCAAATTTAGGTGAGAGCGAGAGCAAGATTGCACCGGCGCCCGCGATCCAATAAGCGGCAGTCGAGTAAACGCGCGTTGCTGCCATTACACCGATGTTTTCGGCGTAGGTAGTTGTTCCTGATCCACCGCCGAAACCTGCAACGGTTGTTGCAAGTCCATCAGCCATGAGTGCATTACCCATTTGATCATCTAGGTCTTTACCAGTCATAGCAGCGACAGCCTTAACGTGACCTACGTTCTCAGCGATCAAAACAAGGACTACAGGTAAGAACAAGATCATGATGTTGGTGCTAAATGTTGGCGTTGTAAATGTTGGCGTATCAAACCAAGCAGCGGCTGAGATTCCCTTGGTATCGACATCGCCCATCGCTAGCGCAACTACGTAGCCGACTACTAGACCTAGGAAGATACTGATTCGACTCATGAAGCCTTTAGAGAATGCACCGATTACACCGATGCTTGCCAAGGTAATGATCGCAATCAGCGGCTCTTTGGTGAAGTTACCTTTTGCAGCACCTGCCAAGTTGAAACCGATCAACATAACAATCGTTCCGGTTACTACTGGAGGTAGAAGCCAGTTGATCCAGCCGATTCCTGCTGCTCGAACAGCTAGTCCCACAAGCGCTAGAACTACACCGGTAAAGACGATTCCGCCAAGCGCTGCTGCCATGCCGCCATCAGTTCCAGCTGCTGTCATTGCCGCAGCGATTGGCCCTAAGAAAGCGAATGAAGAACCTAGATAACTAGGAACGCGATTTTTTGTAATGATCAAGAAGAGGATGGTTCCAATTCCTGAGAAGAAGAGAGTTGTTGTAGGAGAGAAACCAGTAATGATCGGAACTAGAAACGTTGCACCAAACATCGCAGCGATATGTTGTAGACCAACTCCGATTGTGCGAGGCCAAGTAAGTCTTTCATCTGTAGAGACGACTCCACCTGCGGAAATGCTCTTTCCATTTCCATGAAGTTTCCATGAGAGTAACGACATAGTCTTCCTTTCCGATTACCGATACCGGTAATGGCGCTTGAGAAAGGTCCACCGAGCGTGGGCCTTCTTTGCTGGGGAAGTCTTTACTGAGAGTTAACAGGGAATGGTTTAAGAGTACGTCTGAGAGGAGCTTTAGTAGATCGTTTAATAATGGCGAGTCGCACAAAAAAGCCCCTCGTTAGCACCACCCTGGGGTGAGCTAACGAGGGGAGCCCTCATGGAGAGTTGAGGGGTTAAATCGTCACATCCCTAGGAGTGCGACGAATATGTAGCAGCCCCAGAATTGAGAGAAGCAGCATTAATGTGTACGAAAGGTAAGCGCAAGGAGAACACGAATATTTGTATCTGCATCTGACTTTATGTTGAAAGCTTTAGCGGCGCGACTAATTGTATTTTCGATAACTTTCTCAGTATGTGAAGTCTCTCGCGCAATGGCGGAATTAGTCTTGCCTTCACAGAGCAAACCAAGAACTAATTGCTCAAAAGGATTAAGTTCGCGTGCGGTAATAGTTATATCTTTCGTCATTTTGACCTCTCCGTCTCGTTCAGTCTCCTCCTTTCCTAGGGGGTTACCAACCAGTAGTATGGGCAGATGCCACAGATCACCAGTCGCCGTGAGGGATCGATCCAGATCCTCTCCTTTAACCGCCCAGAAAAGATGAATGCGCTTACCCGTGAGATGTATGCGGGCTTAGCGAACGGGCTCAATGAGGCGGCAGGTGACTTCGGGGTCAGAGCGGTCGTAATCACATCTGAGGGCGATCACTTCACTGCAGGTAATGACATCGCCGATTTTCTGGCCAATCCACCTACTAATGAAGATAGCGATGTCGCGCGCTTTCTCGGTTCACTACTCGAGTTTCCAAAACCTCTAATTGCCGCAGTAAAGGGAAATGCCGTCGGCGTCGGAACAACAATGTTGCTGCATTGCGATGTTGTAGTTGCGGGACCGAGCGCAAAGTTTTCGATGCCATTTGCATCTTTGGGATTAGTTCCAGAGGCCGGCTCAAGTTACCTCTTTCCACATTTAGTGGGCTATCAAAGAGCTGCCAAGATATTTATGACTGGCGAAAGTTTTGACGCCGATAGCGCGGTCAATATGGGGCTAGTCGCATCGATCGCATCTGATCCTTTACGTGAGGCGATGGAGATTGCAACTCACATTTCGGAGCAACCTCCACAAGCGATGATCAACACCAAGGCGCTTTTAAAGGCGAGTAAACATGATGCAGTTGCCGCGGTTATGAAAGCAGAATTTGAACTCTTCTCACTCGCCCTTCAATCTGAAGAAGCGATGGAAGCATTTATGAACTTTATGGCTAAGAAGGGTAAGTAATGACAATCTCTGGAGATCTTTCAGGAAAGCGAATCTTTGTAACTGGAGGTTCGCGCGGTATTGGACTAGCGATCGCCCTACGTGCGGCGCGCGATGGCGCTTCAGTTGCAATTGCAGCCAAGACTTCCGAGCCCAATCCAAAGTTGCCTGGCACCATTCACTCCGCAGCTCAAGAAATCCGAGATGCTGGGGGAATAGCGCTGCCTATCCAATGCGATCTACGGGATGAAGAGCAGATTGCTGCTGCAGTAAATCAAGCGGCAGAAGAATTTGGTGGTATCGATATTCTGATCAATAACGCAAGCGCCATCAATCTAACGCCAACCGAAGCCACACCAGCAAAGCGTTTTGATTTGATGTTTGATGTAAATGTGCGTGGAACCTTTTTAACATCACAGGCTGCGATTCCGCACCTGCGCGAATCTGCTAAGGCCGGGCGCAATCCACACATTCTGACTCTCTCTCCACCACTTTCGATGAAGGCTAAGTGGTTCCAACACCACGTTGCCTACACAATGGCAAAGTATGGAATGTCTATGTGCGTTCTAGGAATGTCAGAGGAGTTCCGCAAGACCGGAATTGCAGTAAACGCGCTCTGGCCACGTACGGCGATTGATACCGCGGCGCTTCAAATGATTCCAGGTATTGATACGGCAGCCTGTCGCACTCCAGAAATTTTGGCAGATGCCGCCTACGTAATTCTCAATCGTGAATCCAAGGATTGCACCGGAAACTTCTTTGTCGATGATGAAGTTCTAGCATCAGTTGGCGTTACCGATCTCGATAAATACTCAGTCGTGCCTGGAACAACGGACTTTCTTCTTGACTTCTTCCTCGATTAAAGACCATCAACAAGTACTGGCGCTGCTTCAAGGCCACCCGAAGTACCTTGAGATTTTCTCTACCTATGCACCAGCGCACAAGTTTATTGAAGCGGTCGTAAATGCAGATGGCTTTAGTTTCTCCGTAAATGACGAAGACGGTTCTGTTTTTGCGATGGCTCTCGGATCTAATCCAGTCATCTTAGATGGCGATGAGATTGCCACTTCTAGAAATTTAGCGATGGACTTAAGTAAGTATAAGAGACAGGTCAGCTG
>Ga0209550_10006517_pt1 | contig 10871 bp, 6 predicted proteins | sample LauGreSuBDMM15SN_2_FD_187567 | JGI IMG/M metagenome (GOLD analysis project Ga0209550, IMG submission 187567) | Freshwater lake microbial communities from Lake Michigan, USA - Su13.BD.MM15.SN (SPAdes) (version 5) | ecosystem: Environmental > Aquatic > Freshwater > Lake | place: Lake Michigan, USA... | reverse complement strand
CTGCGATTGATGGCACTGCGATTGATGGCACTGCGCCTCTTGGGGCTGGGCTTGGGCCTGCTGGCCTGTTCTGGCGCGCAGGCCCAGTTCGACAGCAGCCGGCTGTGGGTCAACGCTGGCTTTTATTCTGTTCACTTCGACCGAGAGTTACAGCTGCGCGACCCCAACCCGGGCCTGGGCCTGGAGTACCGGCTCAACACCGACTGGTCGCTCACAGCGGGGCGCTTTACCAACAGCGACAACGCCCACTCCAACTACCTTGGCGCCTACTGGCAGCCCTGGACCTGGGCAGGCGCACGCTGGGGCGTGGTGGGCGGCGTCTTCAACGGCTACCCCAAGGCCTACGAGGGCGGCTGGTTCCCGGCCGTCATACCCGTGGCCACTTGGGAGCGCGGCCCACTGGGCCTGAACGTGGCGCTGGTGCCACCGCTCAAAGACAGGCTGTATGGGGCGCTGAGCTTTCAGCTCAAACTGAGGTTTTCAGCCGGAAACTGAAGGCTGCGCTGAGTCAAGCGCTGGGCAGAATCAAACAGCGTTCCAGTTCGAACCGCTCAAAGTCTCGGTCAAAACTCACCATTCGCAGTCCGGCTGTTCGGGCTGTAGCTGCCAGGCACAGGTCGGTCCATAAGCGCGCAGGCAACGCTGCAGATGCAAGCACCCACTGCCCTATGGCTTGGTCAAGCCCGGGCGGGTCTGGCAACAAGGCCACGCCTGGGGCGGCCAGCCACTGCTCGTAAACGTGCATGGCTTGTGCCAGCGTCATCACGTCCGGCCCCATCAGGCGGGGTTGTGAGAGCAGCCTAACCAGGCCCATCATGGTGCTGCGGCTGAACCACAAAGGTGTGCCTTGCTCGCAGCTCAATTGCCAATACCGCGAGGCCGCCGCATGAAAAGGATGGGGCCTGTACGACAACGCCAGCCAGACGTTCACGTCAAGAAAGTCCCCGCTCGCGGGCCTCCAGGCGGCAGAGGCTTCAGCGACCCGCCATGAATTGCTGGGCTCGCTCATCGTCATCCTCGTGCATCAAAGTATCCAATGGGCCAGCGCTCAGGCCTTGCTTGAGCACATCCGTCGCAGGGCCTACCCCAAACACCGGCCGCGCCAGCAAGCGCTGCTGCGGGTCCATGTTGTGCCTCACCCCCAAGCCCTTTTCGACCAGTTCCACCATCAGATCGCGCAAGCTGCGCCCCTCCATAGCCGCTCGGGCTTTGAGGTGCTTGAACAGCGGGTCGGGCAGGTCCAGGGTGGTGCGCATTCCCGCATTTTTGCATCAATGCATAAATATGCAAGTGCAAAACTTTCAAGTACCGCAAAAAAGAAGGGATCAGGACGGCACAGATAACTTGCCATCGGCCTTCACCGCCGCCTGGCTGATCAGCCTCAGCACACCCTCGCGCAGCACCTTTGGCCGCACCGGTTTGTGCAGCACCTGCACCCCAGCCTCGCGGGCCTGGGTTTCGAGTTGGGCCGACACGTCGCCGGTCATCAGCAGCGCAGGCAAATGCGGATGGCCCAAGCGCTGCGCCTGCTCGCGCAGGGCCTTGACGAGCTCCAGCCCGTCGGGTTCGCGGTCGCCCAGGTGAAAGTCGGTCACCAGCACATCGGGCCATTCCTTCCTGGCGCAGTCCAGGGCCTCGGCCAGGTTGCGGGCGGAGGAAACCTGGCAGTCCCAGCCACTCAAGGTCTTGCTCATGCTCACCAGCAGCAGCTCGACGTTGTCGATCACCAGCACCTTGAGGCCGCGCAGGTCGTCGTCGTTGGATGACAGCGCCGTCTGAACTGGCTCCAAAGCCAGGGGCTGCGGCTCCACCCGCTGCATGGAAATGCTAAAGCTCGAACCCTCACCCAAGCGGGACTGCACCCGCAACTGGTGCGAGAGCAAACTCGCGTAACGCCTGACGATGGACAAGCCCAGACCCAAGCCTTCGGTGCCGGCGTCCGAGGCGTCAAGCCGCACAAACTCTTTGAAAATGAGCTCCAGCTTGTCGCTGTGAATGCCCACGCCGGTGTCGCTCACCTCGACACTCACCACCCCGGCGCGCTCACTGACCTTGAGCTGCACGCCGCCTTGGCGGGTGTACTTGACGGCGTTGGAGACCAGGTTGCTCAGCACATCGTGCAAGAGCACCGGGTCGGACCACACCCAATGGCCGGAGCTGTCCACCTGCAACTCCAGGCCCTTGCTCTGGGCCGAGGCGCGAAATTCCGCCTCCAGCTGCGTCAACACCTTGGCAAGTGGCAGCGGCCCCATGCGAGGCTGCACCAAGCCAGCGTCCAGGCGGGTCAAGTCCATCAAGGTGGTCAAAGACGCGCTGAGTGACAAGCTCAACTCGTTGAGGTAGCGCAATGTTTCTTTGACGCTGGCAAAAGAGTCGTCGGCCAAGGCCCGCTCGGACAACAGGCCAATGGCGTGCGCAGGTTGGCGCAGGTCGTGGCTGACGGTGGCCAGCAAGCGGCTGCGGGCGCTGTCCACCTCCTGAAACTCAATGTTTTTGAACTGCAACTCACGCGCCAAATTGGTGCCGCGCCTGGCCAGCATAAAGCCTTGGCGAATGGACTTGTGGTGGTTGCGGGCATAGGCCAAGTGCAGTGCCAGGAGCACCAGGGTGAGCACACTGACACCGGTGGCGTAAGGGTGGTCTTGCTGCGAAATGGCCCAGGAAAAACTCAGATAAATGGGGGGCGCAAAAACCAAGGTGTCGGCCCATCTCCCCGACAGGCTGAAAGCCGTGCCTCCCACCAAAATCATCACCACCATCACCGTCACCATTTGCACATACAGGTCCAGCGAAGGCACGATGAACACACCCAACACCCCCATGAGAATGCCGCCCGAGGCCTGCAGCAACACCGCCAGGGCCGACCACCAGCGCAAAGCCTGGGGCTGCGGCTCGTCTTCACGCGGGTAAAGCACGCTGGCCAGCCACCTCAAGCACAGGTAAATGCTGTAAGCCACTATCCACAAGCGCACCTTGGGAAAGGTCTCAGGGTCTAACACCCAGCCTAGGTAAATCACCATCGCCAATGAAATGGGGGTGCTGGCCGCCAAGTTGCGGTAGAGCAGGCGCAGGTATTCGGCCTTGATGGAGTGCGGCTCGTTCAAGCGCTCGTTGAGCGTGCGCTGAAACTCAACCATCTTCCGCACCAGCCAGCGCATCAGGGTCGGGATGATTTCTGAAAAAAGCACGGTCAGTCCAGGTGCTGAAGACTGCTCAACACCGCCTGGCTGCCGCAGCTTTTTTGAGCAACAACACACCTTAATGGTGATATGCGGGGCAAGCAAAAAGCGCTGGAGCAATTCATGAAGGAAGGCCAATAAATTATGAATTAGTCCTACTTTAACCTTAAATAACGGTTTTATGGCTTAACGCAGGCAGAAGCTCTACCGTCTGAATCAACGAGTCACGCCGTGATCAGCCTGCAGCCTTAACCAGCCAGCTGGCGCTGGCAATGCGCCAACAGCCCCTGCACGCCGTCTTCTACCAAGTCGAGCACACGCTCAAAGTCCTCAGAGCCACCGTAATAAGGGTCAGGCACCACGGTGTCGGTGTGCTGCTGAAAAAACTCGGCCAGGCGCCTGACTTTTTTCAGGTGCGTGGGCGGGCACACAGATTCGGTGAGCGACTGGTTGTCCCAGTCCATGGTGAGGATGAGGTCGTGGTGCTCAAAGTCATGCTCAGTCAGTGGCCTGGCTCGCAAAGGCGACAGGTCGTAGCCGCGCAAGGCAGCATGGTGCTGCGTGCGGCTGTCCGGGGCTTTGCCCGGGTGAAAGTTGTGCGTGCCGGCCGAATCGACAGAGACGCGCTCAGCCAAGCCCGCCTGCGCGAGCCTATGGCGCATGACACCTTCGGCCGTGGGGCTGCGGCAAATATTGCCCATGCAAACGAATAACAGTTTCATGGGGCCTGACGATAACGCGAAAGTGATGCGTCGGCGGGCGGTGATGGCTTGGGCGCACCATCCACTCCTGCAAAAGCTGGCTTGCCCCCTGTGGGGGCGGGCAGGCCAGCGAAGCTTTGTACAAAGGCTAGGCGGTCCACTTTCTGCCAAGCTCAAATTTCATCTACAAATCATCCGATCGGATGATCTTCTGCTCAGGTGCTGGCCTTATGCTGCAAGGCCATCAGGGCATGGCCACAAAAGTTGGTACTTTCTACAACCTTCTACTTTTACTGCCCCCAGCGCTGTGACGCCAAGACCCCAGCTCGACCCTCGACCATGAACCTTGCGCTCATTCCCTCGCTGTTTTTCTTCTTCGGGCTGCTGTCCTTGGTGTATGCAGCGGCCTTGCATTACTTTCTCAGGCGCGAGGATGCCCAAGTCGTCGACCACTGGAGCTTGGGGGCGCTGATGTGGGGGACGGCTGTTCTTTTGACTGTGTTCAGGGCAGAACTCCCCGCCTTCTGGGCGTATTTTTTCGCCAACGCTTTGGGCGTCATGGCCAATGCGGAACTGAATCGGGGCTTGAAGGTGCTGGGCCAAGAACATCGAAATTCTCCAGTGCGGCGCGATAGGGACGTGTTTTTCTTTTTGTCCTACCTGGGACTGCTCTACGCCATAGAGTGGTGGGCGCCCGCCGCTTGGCGCGAGGCCGGCAAAACCAGTTGGGTGTCCATGGTCATTGTGTTTTTGTCTGCCCAAGGGGCCCATTACTGTTTCCAGATCGCACGCAGGCATGGGGTCACGCTGGCACGCAATTTGGGTTTCCTGTTTGTGATCGTCGCCCTGTTGTGGAGCGCCCGGGTGGTCAATGCCTGGGTCGGTCAAGGCACTTATGCGTTTGACCCTGCGCTCGTGAACACCGTGATCTTTACGCTGATCTTCATCACGGGCATATTGAAGTACTTGGCCTTCCCCATGCTGTTGCTTCGCAAAACGGACATAGAAAAACAGGCGCAATTTGCCAAAACGCTGGCCCGGGCCAACAAGACAGTTGCTTCAGGGGCTTTGGCTGCGTCCATTGCCCACGAGTTAAACCAGCCCCTGGCGTCCATCCGCATCAACGGCCAGGTCCTGCGCAAGATGATGGATGAGCAAATCGACGACAAACTCGCTCAACCTGAACAGGTGCGGCTGATGATTGGGGACATCCTCAGCGAGAACGACAGAGCGGCCAAGATCATCGGGTCCTTGCGCGCCATCTTCAGCCAAAACACGGTCAGCCCCGCACAAACCGACTCTGCCAAACAGATCCAAAAAGTCGTGGCCCTGGTCGGTCAAGGCATTGACAAACACCAGATCAGGCTGGAGCTGCAACTGCAAAAAAACCTGCTGGTCGCCATGCCTGAAGACGAGTTTCAGCAGGTCATCAGCAACTTGCTGCTCAACAGCATACAGGCCTTGAAAGAGCAAACAAGCACGCGGGAAAAAGTCATTCTCATCGAGTCTGGGCTTGAGGGGGGGCAGGTGTTCATTGCGGTGTCAGACAACGGCCCTGGGGTGTCCAAAGACATGCAAGACATGTTGTTCAACATCCTGAGCACCACCAAAGACTCTGGCATGGGCGTGGGCTTGTGGCTGTGCAAGTACATGGTCGAGCGCTATCACGGCACGCTAGAGCACGGGTCAGCCCGCTTGGGCGGCGCCACCTTTGTGGTCAGGCTCAGCCCTGCACTGACCCACTGACCCCGCCATGCTCAAGCGCAAACCCCCTGACGCCGCCCGCCAAGGCAAGCACGTCTACACCATTGACGACGACCAGCCCTTCCGGCTGTCCATGTCGCGGGCGCTGGAGATGTTCGGCTACGACGTCCACCAATTCGACAGCGCCAATGATTTTTTGGCGCATGCCGTGCTTTTCAGGCCGGCCGTGCTGCTCATGGACATGCAAATGCCCGGGCTCAGCGGCGTGCAGTTGCAAGCCCAACTCAAGACCAGCGGCTGGCAGGTCCCCGTCATTTTCATCAGTGGCGACAGCTCCGTGGCCCAAAGCATCAGCGCCATGAAGCAAGGCGCATTGGACTTTTTGTGCAAGCCCTTCGACCTGGACCAGCTCACCGCCCAAATTGAAACAGCCCTTGCGCTGGACAAGCAACATCTGCAGCGCTTGGAACAGCAGCAACAGTGCCAAGAAAAATTGGACCGCCTCAAACCCCGTGAGCAAGAAGCTTATGCGTGCCTGAGCAAAGGCTTTTCGTATGCCGAAATGATGAAGGCGCTGAGCATCTCCCTGCCCACCGCCAAGCAATACCGGGCGGCCGTCATGCGCAAGCTCGAATTTGCCAGCCTGGCCGAGCTCATGGTCTTTCACAGCAAGCTGACCGGCACCCAAGACTGAGCCCCCGCGCACCCACGCCGAGCCCGACCGCCAGGTCGGGCTTTTTTCATGGGGTTTCCACACACCAGACTCATCCGATGGGATGACTTTTGATGAGGGATTGCAATCACACAATTATTCTTTTTTAACAGTTTGAAACATTCAAACGGCGATTGCCATGTCCTCCAAAATTCAACTGATTGCCCAGTCCAAAAACAAAGCCGGCGGCGCAAAAAACTTTGAACTCACAGCGGGCATGGGCGACGGCGGTCAGGCCCTCCGCGTCCAGGCTGAATCAGGGGTGCGCTACGAGCTGCTGGACCTGGCCACCCGCCAGGGGCCGCGCGCAGTGCGGGCCAAGCGGGCCGGGCGCGACCTGGAGATCTTTCTGGAAGGCTCGGTCAAGGCCGATGCCGTCATCGAAGGCTATTACGACGAGGCCCTGATCCCCTCGCCCGCCGACAGCCTGACCGGCCTGAACCCCACTGGCGATCTGGGCGTTTACGTGATAGACGCGGGCTTGCGCCCCGCCCTGAGTACCCTGGCCAGTGAGATTGCCCCCATCGTGCTGTCCAACGCGCCTGTGGCCTGGGTGCCCTCCTGGGGCGTGGCGGTCGGCGCAGTCGGTGCGGCCCTGCTGCTGGGCTCGGGTTCCTCGGCGCAAGCCATTGGCGATCTTGTCATCAAAGGCAGCGTGACCGCAGGGCCGGTCAGCAGCGGCGTCAAGCTTTTTGCCTACGACACCCAAGGCAAACTCCTGGGCACGGCCGACATTCAAAGCGACGGCACCTTCTTCATCACCGTCCAGGGGCGTGGCGACTACCGTGGCACAGTCCTGCTCAAGGCCGTGGACAGCAACAGCAATGCGGCCAATTACCTCGACGAGGTCACCGCCTCCCAAAAGAGCATAGACACCGAGCTGCGCGCCATGGGTGTGGCCAACGAGACCCAGGGTGCCAAGCAATTCAGCGTCAACGGCCTGGATTCAACCCTGGTCATACACATCACGCCGGTGACCGAGCTGGCCGTCATCAAGGCCGGCATCACCACCAACACCGCCCCCGCCAGCCCCGCATCGGTGGTGCAAGCCAACCAGGCCGTGGCCAAGGTGCTGGGCCTGACGGGCGTGGACATCACTGCCCGGCCTGTGCCCACCAACAGCGTTGAATTTGATGCCACCAAAGACGGTCTGTCCGACAGCGAGAAATACGGTCTGCTGCTCACCAAGCTCTCGGGCCTGGACAGCTTGAACGGCGGCAGCCTGGCCGTCAGCCTCACACAGCTGGCTCAAAACATAGACATCAGCGGCACCGCAGCCATCACCGCCCAGGGTGCGGCCCTGGTCGACCAGGGCCGCCAGCAAGCCTTGGCCGCGCTGAAAACAGCGCCCAGCGCGTCCGAAAAAACCTTTCTCTCTGACAGCACACTCAACCGCCAATTGCTGGGCGACGTCATCGTCACGGCGCAAAGCGTTGATGCGCAAGGCAAGCTGCTGGTCAGCGGCAGCGCCTTGCCCGGCTCCACCGTCAACGTCACCCTGCCAAGTGGCGAGGTGCAGGCCGTGGTCGCCAACAGCGCGGGCGTGTTCACGCTCACCAGCGCCACCGCCCAGCCCAAGCTCGAAGTGCCGCTCCAACTCACAGGCGCCGACGGCCTGAGCCAGCCCGCCCCCCATGTGGCGCCCGCCGCGCCGCAGATTGAAACAGGCAACGGCAAGGTGGTCAGCGGCAGCGGCACCCCGGGCTCCACCGTCACCCTCACGGGCATGGGTGGAGGGGTGATTGGCACCGCCGTGGTGGACGCGCTGGGCCAATGGAGCCTGGTGCCCCCCACAGCCCTGGCTGACGACGCCGTGCTCAAGGCCTCGGCGGTCGACGCATCGGGCAACGTGTCGGGCCCGGGCGCAGGCACGGTCGATGTCGAGCAGGTCAGCGTGCGCCTGGCCGAAGCTGCAGACGGCTACATCAACGCCGCAGAAAAAGCCAGCGGCGGCATCAGCTTCGACATCGGTCTGCCTGCCACTGCCCGCGCGGGTGACAAGGTCAGCACAGTGGTGACCTTGCCCAACGGCAGCACGCTCACGCTGGAAGATGTGCTCACGGCCGCGCAGATCACGGCCGGTGCCATCACCCGCACCCTCAGCCCGGAGCAGCTGGCCAGCGACGGCTTGTACAACTCGGGCATTTCTTTGGTCACCTTGGTGGGCCAAAGCGTGCCCGTGCGCACCAGCTTCATGGTGGACGCCACGGCCCCCTTGGCCCCCCTGGTCAGCCCCTCCAACGGCCAGATCATCAACGGCACGGCCGAGCCCGGCACCATGGTGACCGTGCGCGACGCTCAAGGCAATGTCATAGGCACCACCGGCCCGGTGGGCAACGACGGCAACTGGACCGTGCTGCCCGCGCAGCCCCTGCCAGACGCGGCCGTGCTCAGCGCCACCGCCACCGATACCGCCGGCAACACCAGCGGCCCAGGCACCAACAGGGTGTTCGCCGGCGCCTTGCTGATCACCGGCGCCATTGACAGCGTCGGCCCCCAGCTCGGCCTGCTCGCTGACGGCTCCACCACCAATGACAACAGCCCGCAATTGGCCGGCACGCTTGGCACCGTGCTGATGCCCGGGCAGCGCCTGGCCGTCTACAGGCAGCTCAACAACGGCACACCTGTCAAGGTTGGTGAGGCCAGCATCAATGGCACCGCCTGGACCTTCCAGGACGGCGAAGGCACGCAGCTCAATGCCCCCCTGGCCGACGGCGACTACACCTGGCAGGTGGTGGTCGAGACCGCCAGCGGCCCGGTCAGCGGCCTGGCGCCCTCGGGCTTTTTCGACCTGGTGATAGACACCGCCCGCCCCGCCGCGCCGGCCACCACCGTCCCTGAGGCCACCGGGGCAGACCGCTTCATCAACGCCGCCGAAAAAGCCTCAGACGCTGGCGTGCCCATCGTCACCCAGCTCGCCGCCAACGCCCGCGCAGGCGACGTGGTCACCACCACCGTCACCCTGCCTGATGGCAGCACGCGCGTGCTCAGCACCACCCTCAAGCCCGCCGACATCCAGGCCGGCCGCATCAGCCAGTTGCTGGCCCAAAGCGCCCTCGCCGCTGACGGCGCCTACAGCGCCAGCACCACGCTCACCTCTGCCGTCAACGGCTTGACCAGCGCCGCCACGGTCAACAGCTTCACGCTGGACACCAGCGCCCCCGCTGCGGGCACAGGCGCGCTGGATGCGTCCAGCGACACCGGCACCCTGGGCGACAACAAAACCAAAGACAACACCCCAGCGCTGAGCGGCACGGCCGAGGCCAACGCCAAGGTCGACATCGTGGTCAACGGCCAGACCTACACCGTCACCGCCAACGCCCAAGGCCTGTGGGCCTTGCCCGCCACCGCCACCCTGCCCGACGGCACGTACACCCCCGTCATCACCGTCACCGACGCGGCAGGCAACAGCAAAACCGCCAACGGCACACCCTTCACGGTGGACGCCAGCGCCCCTGCTGCCCCCGCTGTGGCCCTGCCCGAGTCGCCCAACGGCGTCAGCGCAGCCGAAGCCGCCAGCCAGGGCGGCACGCCCATCGTCACCACGCTGCCCGCCAATGCCAAAGTGGGCGACACCGTCACCACCGTGGTCACCAACCCCAATGGCACCACCAGCACGCTGACCCATGTCATCCTGGCCAGTGAGCTGCCCGCCGCCCAAGGCGGCACCGCCACGGGCGCTGGCCCTTTCACCGTCAGTCAAGTGATCCCCAGCAGCGCACTCACCGTAGACGGCGCCTGGACCACCAGCACCACCCTCACCGATGTGGCGGGCAACACCAGCGCCGCTGCCCCAGGCGCCTTCACGCTGGACACCACCGCACCATCCGCTCCCGCTGTTTCCCTGCCCGAGTCGCCCAACGGCGTCAGCGCGGCCGAAGCCGCCAGCCAGGGCGGCACGCCCATCGTCACCACGCTGCCCGCCAACGCCAAAGTGGGCGACACCGTCACCACCGTGGTCACCAACCCCAATGGCACCACCAGCACGCTGAGCACAGTGCTGACAGCCGCCGATCTGCCACCAGCCCAAGGCGGCACCGCCGCCGGCGCTGGGCCCTTCACCGTCAGCCAGCTCATTCCGAGCAGCGCGCTCACCGTGGACGGCGCCTGGACCACCAGCACCACCCTCACAGATGTGGCGGGCAACACCAGTGCCGCTGCCCCAGGCGCCTTCACGCTCGACACCACCGCCCCCTCGGCCCCCGCTGTTTCCCTGCCCGAGTCGCCCAACGGCGTCAGCGCGGCCGAAGCCGCCAGCTTGGGCGGCACGCCCATCGTCACCACGCTGCCCGCCAACGCCAAAGTGGGCGACACCGTCACCACCTTGGTCACCAACCCCAATGGCACCACCAGCACGCTGAGCACAGTGCTGACCGCCGCCGACCTGCCACCAGCCCAAGGCGGAACCGCCACCGGCGCTGGCCCCTTCACCATCAGCCAGCTCATCCCCAGCAGCGCGCTCACCGTGGACGGCGCCTGGACCACCAGCACCACCCTCACCGATGTGGCGGGCAACACCAGCGGGGCCACTGCTGGCAGCTTCACGCTGGACACCACCGCACCATCCGCCCCCGC
>Ga0209550_10006516_pt1 | contig 10871 bp, 9 predicted proteins | sample LauGreSuBDMM15SN_2_FD_187567 | JGI IMG/M metagenome (GOLD analysis project Ga0209550, IMG submission 187567) | Freshwater lake microbial communities from Lake Michigan, USA - Su13.BD.MM15.SN (SPAdes) (version 5) | ecosystem: Environmental > Aquatic > Freshwater > Lake | place: Lake Michigan, USA... | reverse complement strand
GCTTCAACTTCAGGGCTGGTCAGATGAAGCTTTGGCAACAGCTCAAATTGAAGGCGAAATACTGCAACTCAACTCGGTCAGAGCGTCTGCCGCACGTCGTTTGGGTTTGGCTGACGGAAAAAAAAACAAACGCGACGCGCGCGCCGAGGCCACACTCAATCTACTTCAAGGCGCCTTGCAAAATAGTCATCGCGCGCTGAGTCACCAAACTTTGTTTGACTGGCAAGCCGCTTTGTTTCCAACCGGCCGGAGTGGCACCCAAAAGATTCTGACAGGTGCTTATCGGACACATCCGGAGCCCATGCAAATCGTCACACCTCGAATGGGCAAGCCCGACCTTGTGCACTACCAAGCGCCAGCTTCTAAAGATGTCAAGCGCAACATGGAACTCTTCATCGATTGGTTTAACAGCAGTCTGGGCAAACAAGATGGTTTGGTTCGTGCTGCGTTGGCTCACCTGTGGTTTGAAACCATTCATCCCTTTGAAGATGGCAATGGCCGCATTGGCCGCGCCTTGGTGGAGATGGCCTTGGCGCAAGATCTTCAAACAGAACAACGCCTGTGGAGCTTGTCACAACAAATTTGGCGTGCAAGAAGCGCCTATTACGAACAACTTCAATCGGCAACCAGCAGCGCCAACATGGACGTCACGCACTGGGTTCAATGGTTCGTCGCTTGCATTCACAAGGCCGCTGACAGCAGCTGGGAACAAATGCAATCAGCCATGCACAAAACACGTTTTTGGGCAGGCTTGCGAGAACATCATTCAAGCCTCACACCATCCCAAAACAAAGCCATCAATAAACTCTACGATGCAGGGCCCGATGGATTCAGTGGCGGTTTGAGTACCGAGAAATACGTCAACCTCTGCGGCGTGTCACGCGCCACAGCTTATCGCGAATTGACAGCCCTGCTCGAAGCTGGTTTGTTGGTGCAAACTGGCACCGGGCGTGGCACCCGGTACCAGCTTCATCCCTCTCCAATACTTGGCTTAACCCTGTAACTTTTTTAGCAACAACTCATTCACCTGAGCCGGGTTGGCCTTGCCTTTGCTGGCCTTCATGATAGGGCCCACCAAGCCGTTCAAAGCTTTGGCATTGCCAGCTCTGAACTCTTCCACGTTCTTCGGGTTGGCCGCCAATACTTCGTCAATGATGGCTTCCAAGGCGCCGCTGTCGTTCATCTGCTTCAGGCCTTTGGCCTCAATGATGGCATCCACTTCGCCGCCTTCCGTCCACAGCGCATCAAACACTTGTTTGGCGGCGCTGTTGCTGATGGTGTTGTCGGCAATGCGGCCAATCATGGCGGCCAGTTGGGCAGCACTCACAGGCGCATTTTCAATGCCCACTTCGCCAGCATTCAAGCGACGTGACACTTCGCCCATCACCCAATTGCTGACCAACTTGGCTTGCCCACAAGCCTTGGCAGCCGCTTCAAAATAAGCGGCCATGGCTTTGCTTTGCGTGAGCGTGGTGGCATCGTACTCGGGCAGTCCGTAGTCGGCCACAAAACGCGCAGCCATGACACGTGGCAACTCGGTCATCTCAGACTGCACACGGGCCACCCAATCGCGACCAATGACCAGCGGCGGCAAATCGGGGTCGGGGAAGTAGCGGTAATCTGCCGCATCTTCTTTGGTGCGCATGGCGCGTGTTTCGCCCGTGTCTGGATCGAACAATACGGTGGCCTGTTGGATCTCGAAGCCGTCTTCAATTTGTTCAATTTGCCAGCGCACTTCAAAATCGATGGCTTGCTGCATGAACTTAAAACTGTTCAAGTTTTTAATTTCGCGGCGTGTGCCCAGAGGACCCCCCGGTTTGCGCACCGACACGTTGGCATCACAACGGAAACTGCCCTCTTGCATGTTGCCATCGCAAATGCCAATCCAAGTCACAATTTTGTGCAGCTCTTTGGCGTAGGCCACCGCCTCTTCGCTGGAGCGAATGTCGGGCTCGGTCACAATTTCTAAGAGCGGTGTGCCCGCGCGGTTGAGGTCAATGCCGCTTTGGCCAATGAAGTCTTCGTGCAAAGATTTGCCCGCGTCTTCTTCCAAGTGCGCACGCACCAAGCGAACGGTTTTCTTTTCATCACCAACAAAGAAAGACACCTCGCCGCCTTGCACAACGGGAATTTCAAATTGGCTGATTTGATAGCCCTTGGGCAGATCGGGATAGAAATAATTTTTGCGCGCAAAAATACTGGCTTCAGCAATGTGAGCGCCTACCGCCAAGCCCAATTCAATAGCGCGCTCAACCGCCCCTTTGTTCATGACGGGCAGCGTGCCAGGCAAAGCCAAGTCAACCGCACAAGCTTGCGTGTTGGGCTCTGCACCAAACGCTGTGGGTGCGCGGCTGAAAATTTTGCTTTGGGTTGAAAGCTGAGCGTGCGTTTCAAAGCCAATGACCACTTCGTAGCCTTGGACCAAGAGAGATTTTTGTTTCGTGCTCATTTTGCGCCTCCAGGTTGACGGAGGTGGAAGTCAGTGGCTTGCTGCAAACGGTGTGCGGCGTTGAGCAACTGTGCTTCTTTGAAATAATTGCCAATGAGTTGCAAACCAACAGGCATGCCCTCTTCACCGAAACCTGCTGGTACGCTCATGCCAGGTAAGCCTGCCAGAGATGCGGGCAGCGTAAAAATGTCAGCCAAGTAATTGGCCACAGGATCGTCAGCTTTCTCGCCTAACTTCCACGCCACAGTGGGCGCTACCGGACCTGCAATGACGTCGCAAACTTTGAATGCTTGTTGGAAGTCATCGGAAATCATGCGCCTGATTTTTTGCGCTTGCAGGTAGTACGCGTCGTAGTAACCATGCGACAACACATAGGCACCCGTCATGATGCGGCGCTTCACTTCTTCACCAAAACCTTCAGCGCGCGAGCGCTTGTACATGGACACCAAGTCGGTGTAGTCCTTGGTGCGATGGCCAAACTTCACACCATCGAAGCGGCTCAAATTGCTAGACGCTTCTGCGGGCGCAATGATGTAGTAAACAGGAATAGAAAGTTCGGTCCGAGGCAAGCTGATAGGAACCAACTTGGCGCCGAGTTTTTCGTATTCTTTCAAAGCCGCATCGACAGCTGCACGAACACCAGACGCCAAACCATCACCAAAAAATTCTTTGGGAATACCAATGCGCAAACCATCGAGGGGCGCATTCAAATCGCGTGCAAAGTTTTCTGCGGGCACATCGAGTGAAGTGGAATCGCGGTCTAGGTCGGGGCCGCACATGGCTGACAACATGAGCGCGCAGTCTTCTGCGGTGCGGGCCATGGGCCCAGCTTGATCCAAGCTAGAAGCATAGGCAATCATGCCGTAACGTGAGGCACGGCCATAGGTGGGTTTGATGCCCGTGATGCCGCAAAAGCTGGCCGGTTGGCGAATGGAGCCACCCGTGTCTGTGCCTGTGGCCGCGGGCACCAAGCGTGCAGCCACAGCCGCAGAACTTCCGCCAGAAGAACCACCCGGCACACGTGTTGTGTCCCAAGGGTTGGTCACTGATTGGTAAGCCGAGTTTTCATTGGACGAGCCCATGGCGAATTCATCGCAATTGAGCTTGCCCACATTGACCATACCTGCACCGCCGGGCTGAACTCCCAATTTGCGCACCACTGTGGCGTCAAAGGGCGAGCGATAGCCCTCCAGCATTTTGGAGCCTGCCGTGGTGGGAAAGTCGGTGGTGACAAAAATGTCTTTGTGGGCCATGGGCACGCCAGCCAAAGGCCCGGCAGTGCCCGCCGCCAGTTGGGTATCGGCCTCTTTGGCTTGCGCCAGGGTGGCTTCTGGGTTGAGACTTAAAAACGCGCCAGACGTATCCGCTTGGCTGCGTGCCAAAAAGTGCTGGGCCACTTCTGTAGCGCTAACCTTTTTGGTGCGAAGTTCGGCAGCCAAAGCTGCAACGCTTAAATCATGTAAAGCAGTCATGGCGTTCCCTTATTCGATCACTTTGGGAACCAAAAACAGGCCACGCTCAACAGCAGGGGCGCTTTGTTGATTGGCTTCTCGCTGATTGGGCTCAGAGGCCACGTCATCGCGCAAGCGCAGAGCCATCTCTTGGATGGTGGCAATGGGGTGTGGCAGGGGCTGTACACCGGTGGTGTCAACCGCACGCATGGCTTCCACAATGCTGAAAAAGCCATTGATTTGGTCCAACATGCGTTGGCCCTCCTCTGGCGGTAGCTCTAACCGGGCCAAATTGGCAATTCGGTCGATGTCTTGGGCAGTTAAGGACATAAATGGTGACTCATGACTGGCGCTTCAAGCGCCACAAATTTGGGCTTTTAAACCGCATTTTTTTCAAGCGATCGGTTATTATCGTGTGTTCGCTGCCAGCTCTCCAAAAAAGCTTGTTCAAGCCCACAATTTACGCCCTTCAATGACCCCCAAACTGCATGCCGCCCGCATCACGACAGCAGTTGCTTAGGATTTGTTATGTTCAGTTCGTTTCGCCGCTATTTTTCTACCGATTTGGCCATTGATCTGGGTACCGCCAACACCCTCATTTTCGTGCGCGACAAAGGCATCGTGCTAGACGAGCCCTCAGTGGTTGCCATCCGCCACGAGGGCGGACCCCAAGGCAAGAAAGTTTTGCAGGCTGTTGGCCACGAAGCCAAGTCTATGTTGGGCAAAGTACCCGGCAACATCGAAGCCATTCGACCCATGAAAGACGGTGTGATTGCCGACTTCACCGTCACCGAGCAAATGCTCAAGCAATTCATTCGCATGGTGCACCCCCGCAGCACTTTCAGGCCCAGCCCCCGCATCATCATTTGCGTGCCCTGTGGTTCTACCCAAGTTGAACGCCGTGCCATTCGCGAATCAGCCCTCGGCGCTGGCGCTTCCGAGGTTTACCTCATTGAAGAGCCCATGGCCGCAGCCATTGGCGCCGGCTTGCCTGTGTCTGAAGCCTCTGGCTCCATGGTGGTCGACATTGGTGGTGGCACCACCGAAGTGGGCGTTATTTCTTTGGGCGGCATGGTCTACAAAGGCAGCGTGCGCGTGGGTGGCGACAAGTTTGACGAAGCCATCATCAACTACATTCGCCGCAACTACGGCATGCTCATTGGTGAGCCCACCGCAGAAGCCATCAAGAAAAACATTGGCTCGGCCTTCCCAGGCAGTGAAGTGCGCGAGATGGAAGTCAAGGGCCGCAACCTGTCAGAAGGCGTGCCCCGCAGCTTCACCATCAGCAGCAACGAAATTTTGGAAGCCCTCACCGATCCTCTGAACAACATCGTCTCAGCCGTCAAAACCGCTCTGGAACAAACGCCTCCCGAGCTGGGCGCCGACATTTCAGATCGCGGCATGATGCTGACAGGCGGCGGCGCTTTATTGCGCGACCTTGATCGTTTGCTGTCCGAAGAAACCGGCTTGCCCGTCTTGGTGGCCGAAGACCCTCTCACTTGCGTGGCACGCGGTTGCGGCATGGCCCTCGAACGCATGGACCGCCTGGGCAGTATCTTCACCAGTGAATAACGCTGGCGCAATACATGGCGCTAGAGTCTCTTGATCGCTCTCCTCCACCCTTTTTCAGGGTGGGCTTTGCGCCTCTCACCAAGCTTGTCTTTTTTTCAGCATTGTCCTTGTTGCTCATGTTTGGCGACATGCAACTGCAATTCACCAAGCCCCTTCGCGCAGCGCTTTCAACACTCATTTTGCCTGTTCAGTGGCTGGTGCTTCAGCCTGGACAAGCACTGAACTTTGTAGGCAAACATTTTCAAAGCTTGGAACAAGCCCAAGAAAATCTCAAGGCCGCAGAGATTAAAACTCTTGAGCTGTCTGCTCGCTCACAACAAGTAGAGCAATTGAAATTCGAAAATCAAACACTGCGCCAACTGATGGGGCTGTCATCCAACATTTCTACCCCATCGCAAGCCGCCGAAATCTTATTTGATGTCCCCGACCCCTACAACCAACGCCTTGTGCTCAACAAAGGACAAGTCGATGGCGTCGTTTTGGGATCACCCGTCATTGATGCGGGCGGTGTGATTGGACAAATCACGCGCTTATTGCCCATGACCGCTGAAGTCACACTTTTAACCGACCACCAACAAAGCATTCCTGTTTTGAACAGCCGAACAGGCTCACGCAACATCACCAACGGCGACATGTTGGAGGGTGTGCCCATGATTGAGTTGAAATTTGTACCTGCCAGCGCCGACGTCAAAGAAGGCGACTTGCTCATCACAAGTGGCATCGATGGTGTTTATCCTGCAGGACTTCAAGTCGCCCGCATTAGTCACATTGAAAGGCGTGTCGATATTTCTTTTGCGCGCATTCACGCCAAACCGCTGGCCGAGCTGCAAGGTCGACATGTCTTGATCCTTCAACCCACTGGCGCAATAGCTGCTTCAGCTGCTTCAGCCGCTTCGGCCTCCACCAAAGGCAAAGCACCATGATCATGGATCGCCGCGAAGCCTTGCTGTTGCCTGTCAGCCCCTGGTTCATTGCGGGCAGCTTAATCTGTGCATTGCTGCTGAGCATGTTGTTGAGTTTTTCACAAGCTCTTTGGATGCCCGACGTTTTGGCCGTGTGTATTTTCTTCTGGGGTATTCATCAACCTCGCAGAGTCGGCATGGCCATTGCCTTCGTTTTGGGTCTTTGGATGGACGTGCAGCACTCATCCTTGTTTGGCCAGCACGCACTGTCGTATGTGGTGCTCAGCTACTTTGCTTTCAGCTTGCACCGTCGATTGCTTTGGTTTCCCATCAAAGAGCAAATGCTGCAAATTGCGCCTTTCTTTATCTTGGCAGAAGCCATTGGCCTGCTCATTCGTCTGAGCACTGGCAATGACTTCCCTGGTTGGCCCATGTTGCTCGCACCATTTTTAGAAACCTTGTTGTGGCCCGTCGCCAATTTCATCTTGCTCGCGCCACAACGTCGGGCACATGACCCCGACGCCAATCGGCCCATCTAAATCATGGCCTTTCACCTGCCCTCGTTAAGCGAGTTGCGCAACACGGAATTTGAAATTTTCAAATTTCAAACGCGCGTGATGGTGATGCAGGGTGTCGTGCTTTTGTGTTTTGCGTTGCTGGGCATGCGCTTGTTTTATCTTCAAGTCATTCGCCACGATGACTTGCTGGCGCAAGCTGAAAACAACCGCACCGCCATCTTGCCCACAGTGCCCAACCGCGGCACTATTTTGGACCGCAACGGTGTGGTGTTGGCCAACAACTACTCCGCTTACACCTTAGAGATCACACCCTCGCGCGTGAAGGACGTCGAAGCCACCATCGACCGATTGTCTGAAATCATTGACATCCCACTGCGCGACAGGCGGCGCTTTAAGCGCATGCGCGAAGAGTCAAAAAACTTTGACTCGCTGCCCATTCGCTCTCGACTCACCGACGAGGAGGTTGCCAAGTTCACAGCGCAGCAATTTCAATTTCCGGGCGTTGAAATCAAAGCCAGGTTGTTTCGCAACTATCCCTTTGGTCATTTAGGTAGCCACGTGGTGGGCTACATTGGCCGGATCAACCAAAAAGAAAAAGAGCAGCTTGAAGAAAGCGACGAAGAAGCCAATTACCGTGGTACGCAGTACATTGGCAAGCTGGGCGTCGAGCAACGCTACGAACGTGAATTGCACGGCATCACTGGCGTCCAAGAAGTAGAGACATCCGCTGGTGGTCGAGCCGTTAGAAGGCTGGCCAGCAAGCCGGCAACGCCCGGTCAAAACGTGGTGCTTTCGATCGACATCAAATTGCAAAAGATGATTGAAGATCTCTACGGCGATCGACGCGGCGCTTTGGTTGCGCTTGATCCCCGTACCGGTGAAATATTGGCCTTTGTGAGCAAGCCCACTTTTGATCCCAACTTGTTTGTTGATGGCATCGACAGCGAGAGTTGGAAAATGCTCAGTGAGTCGATTGACAAACCGCTTCTCAATCGCGCCATCCGCGGCACCTACCCACCCGGCTCCACCTACAAACCCTTCATGGCACTTGCCGCCCTTGAAACAGGCAAACGAAGTGCCACCGAAATCACCAACGACACCGGTACTTGGACCTATGGCGGTCACACCTTCAGAAGCCACGGCGATGCAGGCTTAGGGCCTGTCGACATGGTTCGCTCCATCGTGCTGTCTAGCAATGTTTATTACTATTCATTGGCCAACACCATGGGCGTCGACGCCATCCATGACTTCATGAAGCCACTGGGTTTCGGTCAAATCACGGGGCTCGATTTGCCTGGTGAACTGCGCGGAACCTTGCCCAGCACCGAGTGGAAAAAGAAAACTTATAAAAAGCCAGAACAACAACGTTGGTATGGCGGAGAAACAATTTCCTTGGGCATTGGGCAGGGTTACAACGCGTTCACCATGTTGCAATTGGCCAATGCAACGGCCGTTCTGGCGAATGGTGGCACCTTCCACAAACCTCGCTTGGTCATGGCCACCCAAGATCCAATTCAGCGCGTCGATCGCGCAGTCAAGAGCGATGCGCCTGTTAATTTGGGCTACAAACCCGAACATGTGGAAGTGATCAAACAGGGCTTGATTGGCGTTGCCAAAGATGGAACCTCTGCGCGTGTGTTTGCAGGCACACCCTATCAAAGCGCTGGCAAAACTGGCACGGCGCAAGCTGTGACCATTGGCCAAAAAGACAAGTACAACGCCAGCAAACTGGAAGAGCATCAACGCGACCATGCTTTGTACATGGCTTTTGCGCCTGCAGACAATCCACAAATTGCCTTGGCCATCGTGGTTGAAAACGCAGGCTTTGGCGCAGCCCAAGCGGCGCCCATCGCCAGACGTGTTTTTGACTACTGGTTGTTGGGAGATTATCCTAGCCAAGAAGACATTGAGGCCTCACAAAAGGGCCTCACTTCCACACCCATTGGCACGCGCCGGCGCAAAGACGATATTCAACTCGTACCCAGCGAAGGTGTGGTGGGTGGCGGAAAAAATCGATGAGCAAGTGGTGCGGCTGGCGGGGATCGAACCCACGACCCTTGGCTTCGGAGGCCAATACTCTATCCACTGAGCTACAGCCGCGCCTGTTTCATTGCTGATGGTTGCGGCCAATTATGGCATGCGACCCCGCAATTCATAGCTTGCCAGGGCCGCGCACTAAATCTCGGAGGTTATAATCGAAAGTTGATTCCGATCAACCGGATACAGTTCAATAGAGATTCATTGAGGACGCTATGAGCGACAAAAGCCACGATCAAGCCCACGAAGACCACACTGGCCCGGTCAAAACACCCAAGCAAATGTTGATGCTGAGCTTTGCCTCCTTCATCATTCCCGTCTTCATCATCATTGGCCTGGTGTACTACGTGACATCCGCCAACAAAACAGCCCCTGGCAGCGACACCGAGCGCACTGTTGCCGAGCGCATTCAAAAAGTAGGTGCGGTTGAAGTGCGCGATGCCAATCGCCCCATGAAGGCTGGCCAAGAAGTTTACAAAGCACAGTGTGCCGCTTGCCACGATGCTGGCGCTGCAGGTGCTCCTAAGTACGCCGACGCAGGTGCCTGGGCGCCTCGACTCAAAATAGGTTATGACGCTTTGGTCAATTCTGTGCTCAAAGGCAAAGGCGCCATGGGTGCCCAAGGTGGCGGCGATTACAGCGACCTCGAAATTGGCCGCGCCGTTGCCTACCTCACATCCTCTGCAGGTGGCAAGTTCAAAGAGCCAGAAGCACCTGCTGCGCCTGCTGAGAAAAAGTAAATTAGTTTGGTCAGCCCAGTCTCTGGGCTTGCTTCAAAACCGCTCGATCAACGTCATGCACGTCAGAGCGGTTTTTTGTTGTCTGCTTCTGGGCTAAGGGTGTAGGCAAATCGGCTTGGTATCTCTGCGGCATCCACACTCTCTAAGGGCCACAGATCCATCTCCAAGCCTTCTGCCGCCTTGGCCACATCCAAAGTGTGAAGCAAACCAAAGCCCATCTCGGTTTCAAAATAAACTCTTCCGGCTTGGTCAGTGAAGCAAGTTTGGGCCAGCGTTTCTTGTCCCGTTTGAGCGGTCAATTTGAAATCCGATGACATGCGCCAAACAAAGGGCGTGGCGGCCAACTCCACATAAACACGCTGCGGGCCATTTTGAAAAAACCAGGCACCCTTTTCATCCACCGCGTAATTGCGATGAATGAACTCGATGAGTTTGTCGTGCTGAAGCAATGAGCCTTTAGAGCCAGGTACACCACTTTGAAAACGGCCACGTGCTTGCGCATGGTCGTCTCTGAGGTACCAATGTCCGCGCTCATCCAGGCCCAACCAGCCCAAACAATGAGGCACATTGGGCCACTTGGCCATGGCTTGTTTGACAATATCGTCCATGGCTTCAATCTTAGGCGATGTGCTGTAAAAGCCATTGACCCACAGCCTGTGGCATGGCTTTCAAATGCCCGGGGAGTGCGCCGCTGGCAAATCCCACATGGCCACCACCCCTTGGTTGCCACAGCTTTACGTGAGTGCTAACTTGGGCCTGAGTTGGCAAACTGTTTGACGGTATGAATGGGTCGTTTTGAGCATTCAAAGCCAAAGCAGGTACAGCAACTTGGCCCAAGAGGGGCAATGCGGAGGCCCTCAACCAATAATCATCGGTGTTTAGAAAGCCATGCAAGGGCGCGGTGAACACATCGTCAAACTCGTACAAATCTTTGGCGGCCATCAGTTTGCGTGCATCAAACAGGCCTGGGAACTGCTTGAGTTTGGCCATGGCTTTGGGCTTCATGCTGCGCAAAAACATGCGCGTGTAAACCTGTCGGTTAAAGCCTTCTCCAATGGCTTTGCCGCTGGCTGTAAGGTCTAAAGGTGAACAAATGCTGGCTATGGCTTTCACAATTTGTTGCGCCGACTGGCCGTGTTCACCAGCCCAGCGCATCAAGGCATTGCCGCCCAATGACACGCCAGCCGCCACCAGTCCAGGTC
>Ga0209550_10006515_pt1 | contig 10873 bp, 12 predicted proteins | sample LauGreSuBDMM15SN_2_FD_187567 | JGI IMG/M metagenome (GOLD analysis project Ga0209550, IMG submission 187567) | Freshwater lake microbial communities from Lake Michigan, USA - Su13.BD.MM15.SN (SPAdes) (version 5) | ecosystem: Environmental > Aquatic > Freshwater > Lake | place: Lake Michigan... | reverse complement strand
AATCAAGTACAGATAACCGATCGTCTTGTGATCAGTTGAGGTGATCCACTTTACAAAGGTTCTTCCCTTGGGCGTTGGCATTGGACGACCTACAGTCATCGTTGGCTTTTCTGCATAGGTGGTCATGCTTGGCCTTCCTTTAGTGTTTCAAGATAAGCATCAAATTCAGCTGGAGTTACAACTTTGACCTTGAACAACATTTGAGTGTGATTACGTCCGCACAAAATGTTGCAGCGACCTGGGAACTCACCCAACTTGTTTGCGGTGAATTCAAGATGGTTGGTAATTCCTGGAAGGTTTTGCATTTGAATCATGAAGGCCGGAATCCAGAAACCATGAACAACATCATTTGCGGTCAAGGTGTAGCGAACACGCTCTCCTAGAGGTACAACCAAGGTTGGTGTTTGTTCCGGAGTTCCTGTTACGACCGCCTTAGGACCCGCCTCTGGATAACCGAACTGCCATGACCATTGAATTCCTTCAACGGTAATTTCGTGGGCATAGGTTGTTGTCTTTTCTGTAATAACAGTTTGTTTTTGCGCTGTGTAATAAAAAAGAACGGCAACGATAATGAATGGAATTACCGTGTAAGCAATTTCAACTGGAACGTTGTACTGCGTCTGCTTTGGAAAAGATGGGTCATCTTTCTTGCCACGGTGAAATACAGCTGGCCACAAAATTAGAATTAAAGTGATGACACCTACTACGCCACCTGCGATCCAAGCACCTTGCCACAATGACAATGATTGATCGTTGACACTAGTTACGCCCTCTTCAAAACCTAAGCCAGATACCTTTGAGCATCCAGTTAGAAGAAGGATTGGGGCTAGGAGGAAGAGCGCCTTGAAGCGGCGTAATACAGAGCGTCGGGACATAGGGGTAAGGATAGTTTGAATTCCCTCTGAGCGTGGCACGAGCCTAATCTCGGCGAGGGGTGGCACTGCTCACATTACAAAAGGTGGGCAGCAACCTCATCAGCGGCGGCTTTTCCATACGCCTCTTCAAAGCGAGAGATGAACTGAGGCGATGTGAAGCGGTACTCCTGAGTTCCCAGGGTTTCAATCACATAGGTGGCAATTAATGCACCTAACTGCGCACACCGTTCATGAGAGAGCCCCCACGCAAGGCCAGCGATAAACCCTGAGCGGAATGAATCACCCACACCAGTTGGATCGGTCTTTGATTTCTCCTTGGGGCAGCTGACTTGAACAAACTCTCCCGCTGCACTTTCCACCTTTGCTCCCTGAGAGCCAAGTGTGACAACGCGATACTTAACGCGCTCTAAAATCTCACGGTCGCTCCACCCGGTTTTCTGCATCGCTAAGGCGAGTTCATACTCATTTAAAAAGAGATAAGAAGCTCCATCGATTAACAACTTGATTTCATCACCAGTCATGCGAGCCATTTGTTGTGAAGGGTCTGCTGCAAATGGAATGCTTAACTGACGACAGACCTCTGAGTGGCGCAGCATCGCCTCGGGATCATCTGGCGAAATCACCATCATGTCCAAACGTCCAGTTTTTTCCATGATGGGACTGAGTTCAATATTGCGTGCCTCGGACATGGCTCCTGGGAAAAATGATGCGATCTGATTTAAATCTGTATCTGTGGTGACAACAAAGTGAGCGGTATGCAATGTGGTTGAAACCAATGCATGTGATGTATCTACACCGTGACGAGATAACCAGGCCTCATAATCGGCCCAATCTTTTCCAACAGCTGCGATCAAAATTGGATTGAGACCTAGGACGCCCATTCCATAGGCGATATTTGCCGCGCATCCCCCACGACGAACATCAAGGCTGTCGACAAGAAAACTCAGCGAAACTTTTTCTAAGGAACCGGCGACGAGTGAGTCGGTGAACTTTCCAGAGAAAGTCATTAAGTGATCAAGACCTACCGAACCCGCTACACCGATTTTCATGTAGGGATACTAATGTCTAGAAGATGGTTTGTTAGTTAAATGAATCGCCACAAGCACATGAGCCTGCTGCGTTGGGATTATCAATTGTGAAGCCCTGCTTCTCAATTGTGTCCACAAAATCAATAGTTGCACCTGAAAGGTATGGGTCAGACATCTTGTCTGTAATCACCTTTACCGCACCAAACTCACGGACGATATCGCCATCCATGTTGCGGTCATCAAAGTACAGCTGATACTTAAGGCCTGAGCAACCGCCTGGTTGGACAGCTACGCGAAGGTTAAGGTCGTCACGACCTTCCTGTGCGAGCAATGCAGCTACCTTTGATGCGGCTACATCAGTTAGAAGAATTCCAGTCGTTGTCGTTGCTTCAGTTGTCATTGTTGCTCTCCTCGATTGACTACAGCGGTAATCCTACTCCCCGCCTCTGCCCAGAGCGAGTCGAAGAATTTAAGAGTCGGCCTCTATAGTTGCCCCATGACTGAGAATGAAGGCAAAGGCCGACCTACACCCAAGCGGAAAGATGCTGAATCCAAGCGCAAGGTTTCAACCTTGGCTCCTATCGTTACTAAGGATCAAAAGCGCGCCTCCAAGGCGTTAGCGCGTCAAAACCGCATTGCTACTCGAGCTGCGTATCTACGTGGCGATGAGGCAGCTCTACCGGCTCGCGATCGCGGAGCTGCTCGACGTTATGTTCGCAACTTTGTTGATTCACGACGTTCAATTGGTGAGTACTTCCTACCAATAATCTTTGTCGTTCTCGTTCTTACTCTATTTCCAGTCGCTGTTGTTCAAATTGGTGCGGTTGCATTGATGTATGCAGTACTTGTGATTGCAGTTATCGATGGAATCTTCTTGTCACGCAAAATTCGTAAAGCTATCGAAGCGAAGTTTCCAGGCACATCTACCAAGGGTCTTGGCATGTACGCCTGGCTTCGATCTACACAGATGCGACGCTTGCGCGCACCACATCCACAAGTGAAGGTTGGCGAATCGATCGACTAAGCCCGCGGGTTAGGGCTTTCGTTTTTCTTTGGATCACGCTCTGGAAGATTTCCAAGGGCTTTATCAATCGCCTTCATAACTTCAGCATCTAGTTTTACTCCAGCAGCCTTAACATTTTCCTTAACCTGCTTCGGCTTTGTTGCGCCCATGATTGCAGTGGATACATTTGGATTTTGCAGGACCCATGCGATCGCTAATTGAGACATTGATAAACCTGCTTGTTCCGCGATCGGCTTGAGTTTTTGAACCGCCTCAAGTACCTCATCACGTAACCAGCCCTTGATCATGTTTGCGCCACTGCCCTTATCGGTAGCGCGAGATCCAGCGGGTGCCTTCTTCCCCGGTAAGTACTTTCCGGTCAGAACACCTTGCGCCATTGGCGACCAGACGATCTGTCCTATTCCCTCTTTCTGTGACAAAGGAACTACCTCGGCTTCAATAACTCGCCATAAAGCCGAGTACTGAGGTTGGCTTGAAACAAAACGGTTGTATCCGCGAGCATCCTGAATCGCCAGCGCCGATTTAATCTGCGAAGCATTCCACTCAGAAAAACCAATGTAATGAACCTTGCCTGCGCGGATCAAGTCATCGAAGGCGCTGAGTGATTCTTCTAGTGGAGTTTCATAATCAAAGCGATGCATTTGGTACAGATCAATGTGATCGGTCTGTAAACGCTTCAGGGATGCATTACATGATTCGATGATGTGTTTGCGGGAAAGGCCACGATCATTCTTTCCAGTACCAGTTGGCCAGTACACCTTTGTGAAGAGTTCATAGGACTCACGCTTTACACCCTTAAGTGCTTTGCCTAAAACAGTTTCTGCTTTTGTTCCGGCATACACATCTGCGGTGTCAAAGGTGGTAATACCCTCATCAAGTGCAGCTTTTACGCATTTGATCGCAGCATCTGATTCGATCTGGTTTCCGTGGGTAATCCAGTTTCCATAAGAGATCTCAGAAACATACATTCCGGTACTGCCAAGGCGTCTGTATTCCATGCTTGCAAGCCTATGACGAGCGCGCCTAGTTGCCAACCCCAAACCATTGTGGTTTGGTACACCCACAACTTAATAGCTCATCTACTGGGGGAAGTTCGGTGAAAATCCGACGCTGACCCGCAACCGTAAATCTCAAAAAAGCCTTCATTCAGAGAGTGAAAGAGCGCTTAGAAAAGATAAGTCGGATTACCCATTAGATCGAGATGAGATAAACACCCGCCGAGGTTTGCGGGGTGTGCTCCCAACACCAAATGTATTGGCGCTTTTGCCATACCGCGGTGCGGTTCACTCCCTGTGAGACTCTTTATAATTCGAGAGGCTACACAGCAATGAAATTCAAAGTATTTTTCGCGGCATTACTTTTGACCGCACTTACCATTCCTCAATCACAAGCTGCAGATACAGGTTGGCGCTATTGGGGTTATTTTCAAGCAGCACCTGGTGCCACCAAGTGGACCGCTGCAATGACCGGACCCACCGTTGATGTTGCCGATGGAGCGGTTGAAGGATGGGCTTTTACCTTTAGCAATGACGCAATTCCAGATGCAAAAGCACCAAAGGTTGCTCCCTCATTTTCTGCGATTTGTGGAAAGACAAAACCAGTGGCTGGAAAAAAGCGAATTGGCGTGATGGTTGACTTCGGTTCATCTGTACTGCGCCCTAAGGGTGAATCAACTCCACGCCTGATTCAGCGATGTGTAGTCGCAGACAAGGGTGCACTAGGAATCGATGTACTGGGCCAAGTAGTAAAGGTTCGTGCTCAAGGTTCTGGCTTTATCTGTGGGATCAATGGTTATCCAGCTAAAGAGTGCGGCGTAGAAATGAAAACTCCTAAGGGATACCTCAAGAAGTAATTATGAACAAACCATCACTGCACCCCTTTACCTGGTGGCTCTGGGCCATCGGATTGGCAGTAGCCATTGTGCGTTTTGATAGCACCTGGTTCACCCTGTCATGTGTGGGTGTAGTGATGGTTGTTGTGTTCACACTTCGCGATGATGCTCCGTGGGCAAAGAGTTTTGATTGGACCTTAAAACTATCCGCTTGGATCTTGGCGGTAAGAACCATCGTTGGAGTTGCTATCGGTGTTCCGATACCTGGCACCGAACTCTTTCGCTTGCCCGTTCTTCCATTACCTTCGTGGATGCCTGGAATACGAATCGGTGGTGTGGTCACCTGGGAGAGATTGTCTTCTTCACTCACAGAAGGATTACTCATCTGTTCCATCATCGTCATTTTTGGAGCAGCCGCATCTCTTACTAGTCCACATCGCCTGCTTCGTGTCCTGCCGGTTTACATCTACGAGTTCGCTGTTGCAGTTGTGATTGCAACATCAGTTCTTCCGCAACTTGTAAGTTCTGTAAAAAGAATCCGAATGGCGCAACGCCTGCGTGGGCAAAATACACGTGGATTCACATCGTGGAAACGTGTTGCGATTCCATTACTTGAAGAGTCACTTGCTCGATCACTGGATTTAGCCGCTGCAATGGATAGTCGAGGCTATGGCGTTAGCAAGAAGCGCTCACGGTACCGTCCTATTTCCTGGCGATTGAAAGATTCCCTTGTCGTGATCTCAGCTATCGGACTGGTTGTGATTTCATGATCAAGTTTTCTAATGTTTCTTTGATTTACCCAAACTCAACAACTACTGTTTTGGAAGATCTCAATCTGACTATTGCAGAAGGTGAGATGGTTTTAGTCATCGGTCCCACAGGCTCTGGTAAATCATCATTGTTGCGACTAATTAATGGGCTAGTCCCCCATCACACAGGAGGAATCCTTGCAGGAGATGTCAGCGTTAACGGCATTTCTACTCAATTGACTAAACCAGGTGGCATGGCACATCTGATCGGAATTGTTGGCCAAAACCCAGCTAATAGCTTTGTTGCTGACACCGTTGAAGAAGAGCTTGCCTTTGGCATGGAGGCTCTCAACCTCCCTAATGATGTGATGCGCAAACGTGTTGAGGAAATCTTGGACCTATTAAGTCTGGCGGCGCTGCGTAACAGATCAATCGCAACTCTAAGTGGCGGAGAACAACAAAGAGTTGCCATAGGTGCAGCTCTAGTAACTCATCCCAAGGTTCTTGTGTTGGATGAACCAACGAGCGCATTAGATCCCATTGCTGCAGAAGAGGTTCTTTCAATCCTTCACCGATTGGTTCATGACTTAGGTCTTACTGTCGTCATTGCCGAACATAAACTTGAGCGGGTTATTCAATTTGCCGATCGCATTGTTTATATCAACGGCGATGGTGCGGCAAATGTAGGAACACCGGAAGAAATCTTGATGCAATCTCCTATCGCTCCTCCCATTGTGCACTTAGCTAGAGCGCTAGGGATGAAAGAGATCGGTGTGACCGTTCGAGAGATGCGCCGAATGACCTCCGAAATCCGAGAGATTCAAAACTCGCCAGTCGATACTCCTGCGCCAAAACGAAGTGAAGCTGTTATCTCGATTGAAAAGCTCACCGTTTCTTATGAAAACAAAACCGCTCTCAACAGCGTTTCCTCCACGATTTACGCTGGGGAAATTGTCGCAGTAATGGGTAGAAATGGAGCTGGAAAAAGCTCTCTCTTAAAAGCCGTCGCCGGCGTGAATCCTGCGCAAGCAGGGTTGGTTTCATTACTTGGACACAATCCATTTGATCTTCATGGAAAAAATCGACGGGAAACAATTGGATTTATCCCTCAAGAACCTAGTGATCTCTTGTATGGACAATCGGTAAAGATCGAGTGTGAACAAGCCGACCGAGATAATCAATTAGCTGAAGGAACCACACATGCAGTTTTACAACAACTTGTGCCGGGCTTATCTCTTTCTACCCATCCCCGTGATCTATCGGAAGGTCAGCGTCTTGGTTTAGCTCTTAGCGTTGTGATGTCCTCAAATCCATCTGTTTTGATCTTGGATGAGCCAACACGTGGCCTCGATTACCAAGCTAAGAATGAACTCACTCGGATGTTAATTACCTTCGCTTCTACCTTTGGTAAAGCGGTTCTACTTGCTACCCATGATGTAGAGCTTGTTGCAGAGCTTGCTAATAGGGTCATCTTTATCGCCGACGGAGATATCGTCGCCGATGGATCCACATTAGATGTTCTGCTCTCCTCCCCTGCATTTGCGCCACAGGTAGCGAAGGTGATGTCTCCCCAACCATGGCTTCGAGTGAAAGATGTCGTAGCTGCCATTGAAGGTATGCGATGAACACAACTCCAGATGTCATTACCTTCTCTCGCAGAACCGGCTTTATTCTTTTGGTTGCATCACTGTTTAGCGCAGCTGGATTTGTGTGGCCTTTCTTCTACGTAGGCGAAAACCTTCCTCAGACTCAATTGTTCTTTTGGTGTGCAGTGGCCTTTTCCTTTGTGGTGGTCGTGCTTCAGGTTTCGAGTCAGCAGCTAGATGCGAAATCTGTAGCACTTCTTGGAGTTCTCTCCGCCCTTATTGCAGCGCTCAGACCACTTGGTGCCGGCGCAGTTGGAATAGAACCGATGTGGTTTGTTTTAATTCTTAGTGCGCGAGTTTTTGGAGCATCTTTTGGGTTTCTCTTGGGAATGATTTCAATGTTTGCATCTGCGCTTCTCACCGGTGGAATTGGCCCATGGCTTGGCTATCAGGTATTTGCAGCAGCCTGGATTGGTTTACTTGCGGGATCGCTACCTAAAAAAGTTCGCGGTCTGAGCGAAATCTTTTTACTTATTTGTTTCAGTATTTTCGCCTCTGGGTTTTTTGGCGTATTAATGGATCTACAGTTTTGGCCATGGGCCTTAGGCTCAAATACACAACTGTCTTACTTACCAAATGGTGATATCACTGAGAATATCTCCCGCTTTCTTACCTTTCACTTTGCGACAGCTATGGCATGGGATATTCCACGTGCGATCTTCACCAGCATACTTATCGCATTTACGGGAGGTGCGGTTCTCTCAGCACTTCGAAGAACCCACACCCGTGCTGCCTTTATGGCACCAATACTTTTTAGCGAACGTGTGAAGTAACAAAGGGAAGTTTTACAACCTCGCACTGCGAATCGCGTCCGCGCACATCGATCACAAGAGTTTGCCCAATTTCTATATCTGAGCTCAACAGCGCTAGACCTATACCAATCTTCAAGGTGGGAGAAAAGGTACCGCTGGTAACTTCTCCAACGGTTTCGCCGTTACTATTTTTAACAATCATTCCCGCTCGTGGAATTCCGCGGTCAAGAGATTTGATTGCAAAGCTCTTTCGCGAAGCACCACTCTCTCTTTGATGCTTGAGAATTTCAGAGCCCAGAAAACCCTCTTTTTTCCAACCAACAGCCCAGCCCGCACTTGCCTCTACCGGAGAGATCTGCAAACTCAGTTCATGCCCGTGCAATGGGTATCCCATTTCAGTTCGCAGTGTGTCGCGTGCTCCTAATCCGCAGACAAGTCCGCCCATGGATGCAATTACAACTGTTATTGCATCCCATACTCGTGATGCATCACCAACCTTTGGAAGTAACTCATAACCAAGCTCGCCGGTGTACCCAGTGCGACACACAATGACATCTGCCCCGGAGATATTTACATGTGTAAAGGCCATGTAATCAATATCAATCATGACTCCAAGTTGGGCCAATACTTGTGGTGCAAGTGGTCCTTGAATAGCTAGCACTGCAAATTCATTATGAAGATTGGTAACTTCAATACCTACTGGTGCCTGCTCCTTTAATACTTTGACAACATCGGTTGTGTTGGATGCATTTGGTACAAGGAAGAAATCCTTGGCTGAGTTTCGATAAGCGATAAGGTCATCGATGACCCCTCCTTCGGGAGTGCACAACAAGGTGTATTGAGCAGAGCCATCATTAATCTTGTTCAGATCATTTGTGAGGCAACTATTGAGAAAATCCAAGGCTCCCTCGCCAACTACCGAAGCTTTTCCAAGATGGGATACATCAAAGAGGCCGACCCGTTCACGAACAGCTGCATGCTCAGCCAGAACGCCAGCGCCGGGATACTCAATAGGCATCATCCAGCCACCAAAATCGGCCATCTTTGCGTTGAGCGCTAGGTGCTTGTCATGTAATGGGGAGCTCTTCATTGTGCAAACCTACCAAGAGTTCTATTACGCTTCAGGGTATGAGCACACTAAAGATTTCCGATGGCGTCGTTAAAGATGAGGTTCTAGTCCTTGGGCTTGCTTCAACTAATTCAAAGGGCGGCCTCGCCATTGAAACAGGTGAAATGGCGATTGATACCAAGACAGTTCTTGCGCAGTTGGCCGATATGGGTGCAACAGGTAAATATGATGAAGTCATAAAAGTTCCCGGAACACATGTTCGATTGTTGGTATTTACCGGTCTTGGTAGCAAGTCAGCTCAGTACTCACATGAGACTCTTCGACGTGCCGCAGGTGCTGCATCTCGCGCCCTTGCCGGAAACTCATCTGCAACATTCTCACTTCCAGCGAAAACTCTTCCTGAAGTTGCTGCCGTGGCTGAAGGTGCCGCACTTGGTGCTTACTCATTTACCGAGTTCCGTGGCTCAACAAAGGCGGATTTCAAAGCGCCACTTAAGACAATTACAATTCACTCAAAGCTTGCATCTTCATCTGAAGCCAAAGCAGCTGTTTCACGTGCGGGGATCATCGCAAAGTACACATACTTAGTTCGAGATTTGATTAACACTCCCCCAAGCCACTTAACACCAGATTCATTTACCAAGAAGATGGCCGCTGTCGTAAAGGCTGCGGGTGGTGCAAAATCTGGATTGAAGGTTCAGATCTGGGATGAGAAGCAACTTAAGTCTCAAGGCTTCGGTGGAATTATTGGTGTGGGCCAAGGCTCTGCCAATCCTCCCCGTTTACTTCACATTTCATATACTCCAAAAGGAAAAGCGGTAAAGCGTTACGCCTATGTTGGAAAGGGAATCACCTTTGATACGGGTGGATTAGCCCTTAAACCTGCTGCAGGTATGGAAGCGATGAAATCAGATATGAGTGGGGCCGCAGCGGTTAGCGCCGCTGTTGTTGCGATCGCAGAATTGAAATTGAATGTAGCGATTGATGCATGGGCACCATTGGCCGAAAACATGCCAAGTGATACCGCAACCCGTCCAAGTGACATCATCACAATCTTTGGTGGAAAAACAGTTGAGGTATTAAACCCTGATGCAGAAGGACGTTTAGTTCTCGCAGATGCTTTAATGAAGGCGCAAAGTTCTAAGAACAAGTTAGATGGAATTGTGGATGTGGCAACACTTACCGGAGCGCAGGTTGTTGCACTGGGAACTCGTACCAGCGCTGTTATGACAAATAATCCAGAATTTAGCGAGGAGTTCATGAAGATCACCGCATTGACTGGCGAGCAGTTCTGGCCAATGCCACTTCCAGAAGAGCTCCGTGCCTCCTTGGATTCACCAGTTGCAGATCTTGCCAATATTGGAGATCGCATGGGTGGAATGCTCGTGGCTGGACTCTTCCTCAAGGATTTCATCTCCCCAGAACTTCCATGGCTTCACTTGGATATTGCAGGACCTGCATATAACGAAGCAAAGCCTCATGGCTATACACCGGTGGGTGGAACTGGCGTTTCCCTCCGCTCACTTGTGAGATTGGCCGAGCAGGGGTAGCCCCATCCTGCGCATTGGGAAGTTTCACCCTCTTTGAGGCAAGATAGGCACCTAGCCCGCGTGGGCGCATGGAGGGAGCCGTTTAGTGTCTCAATTTGATCTCGTCATCCTTGGTGGAGGAAGCGGTGGTTATGCCGCAGCTCTTCGAGGCGCGCAACTTGGCTTAAGCGTCGCCTTAATCGAAGCGGACAAGGTCGGCGGAACATGCTTACACCGTGGTTGTATTCCAACCAAGGCGTTGTTGCATTCAGCGGAGATCGCAGATGGCGCACGTGAAGGTTCACACTTTGGCGTCAAGTCAACCTTTGATGGCATCGACATGGCTGGGGTTAACGCCTATAAAGATGGA
>Ga0209550_10006514_pt1 | contig 10873 bp, 13 predicted proteins | sample LauGreSuBDMM15SN_2_FD_187567 | JGI IMG/M metagenome (GOLD analysis project Ga0209550, IMG submission 187567) | Freshwater lake microbial communities from Lake Michigan, USA - Su13.BD.MM15.SN (SPAdes) (version 5) | ecosystem: Environmental > Aquatic > Freshwater > Lake | place: Lake Michigan... | reverse complement strand
CTCTCCCTCTTTGATCGCATTATTTGAATATGCACCAGCCATACCGCGATCTGCGGAGATGATAAGGACGGCTGCGCGAATTGGATTCTCGGATTGCGTCGTCAACGGATGATTTGTTGAAGAGAAAGAGGCAACTGCAGATACAGCACGGGTCAACTCATTTGCGTAAGGAGTTGAAGCGGTGACTCGTTGCTGCGCCTTGACAATTCGAGAAGCCGAAATCAATTCCATGGCTTTCGTAATTTTCTTGGTCGCTTTAACGGATCGCATCCGCCTGCGATATATGCGAAGTTGGGCACCCATGAGTTACTTCTTCACCGCCGGTGGGACGTGCTTAATAATCTTTTCAGATGCTTCGCTATCTAGAGCTTCAGCTGCTGCTTCATTGATTGCTGCAGAAGCAGTTGCCTTGAAGATCTTCTTGAATGCAGCGACTGCTTCTTCCATTGACTTCACAGTGTCATCTTCTAACTGCTTAGTCTCTGAAATTACATCGAAGATTGCTTTGCGTTCGCGTCCAATGAATTCAAGGAGTTCTGATTCAAAGCGACGAATATCTGCAACTGCAACATCATCGAGCTTGCCTGATGTACCAGCCCAGATAGAAACAATCTGGCGCTCTAGTGAATAAGGTGAGTACTGACCTTGCTTCAAGAGTTCAACCATACGTGCACCGCGCTCAAGTTGAGCCTTTGATGCAGCATCGAGATCTGAACCAAATGCAGCAAATGCTTCAAGTTCACGGAACTGTGCAAGGTCAAGACGCAAACGGCCAGCGATCTTCTTCATCGCCTTTGTCTGCGCAGATCCACCCACGCGAGATACAGAAACACCCACGTTGATAGCTGGGCGTACACCTGCGTTGAAAAGATCTGTTTCCAAGAAGCACTGTCCATCAGTAATCGAAATTACGTTTGTTGGAATAAATGCAGAAACGTCATTTCCCTTTGTTTCAATGATTGGAAGACCAGTCATTGAACCGCCACCGAGTTCATCGGATAGCTTTGCGCAACGCTCGAGAAGACGTGAGTGCAAATAGAAAACGTCTCCTGGATACGCTTCGCGACCTGGTGGACGACGAAGCAACAATGAGACCGAACGATAAGCCTCTGCTTGCTTTGAAAGATCATCAAAAACAATAAGAACGTGCTCGCCGTTATACATCCAGTGCTGACCAATTGCAGAACCTGTATATGGAGCAAGGTACTTGAAGCCAGCAGGATCTGATGCAGGAGATGCAACGATTGTTGTGTATTCCATTGCGCCAGCTTCTTCAAGAGCACCCTTTACAGCTGCAATTGTTGAACCCTTTTGTCCGATAGCAACATAAATACATTTAACTTGCTTCTTCTTATCTCCTGTTTTCCAGTTCTCTTTCTGGTTAATAATTGTGTCAACCGCAACTGCAGTCTTACCTGTCTGACGGTCACCAATAATCAACTGACGCTGTCCGCGACCAATAGCTGTCATCGCATCAATAGCTTTGATACCAGTTGCAAGTGGTTCCTTTACAGGTTGGCGTTCTACAACAGATGGTGCCTGTAGTTCGAGTGCACGACGTGCATCTGCTTTGATCTCGCCCTTGCCATCGATTGGACGACCAAGTGGATCAACTACGCGACCAAGGAATGCATCTCCTACTGGAACAGAGAGAATTTCACCTGTACGTCGAACTGATGTTCCTTCTTCAATTCCTTCGTAACCACCCAAAATAACAACACCGATTTCACGCACGTCAAGGTTGAGTGCAAGACCGAGGGTTCCATTTTCAAATTGCAGAAGTTCGTTTGCCATCGTTGATGGCAAACCTTCAACGCGTGCGATGCCATCGCCTGCTTGGCTAACGGTTCCAACCTCATCGCGTGCTGCTACGCCTGGATCGTATGACCTAACGAAGTTCGCTAAGGCGCCCCGAATTTCTTCTGGGTTGATCTTGAGCTCTGCCATGTCTATCTCCCTTTGTCTTTTTCTTATAAAACTTCTGTGAACCTAAATCAATTACTTCCAGCTAATGCACGGCCTGCACCAGCTAAACGATGTGAAACTGAACCATCTACTAACTCATCTGCATACTTGATTGAAACTCCACCAACGATTGACTTATCGACTTCAACATTGACTCGAACTGGCTGGCCCGCTTGCTTTGTTAGAGCATCAATGAGACGTGTGTGCTGAGTTGGTGACAATGGCGCAGCGACTCGAACAAGTGCAATCAAACGATCACGGCGAGCAGCAAGGGCATATTCATAATCTGAAAATGCTGACTCAACACTGCGAGATCTCCAGTTTTCAACAAGATGTGACACAAGCTTGAGCGTTGAGACTGAAGAATTCTTGCCGAGTAATTCATTGACAAGGGCTGCCTTTGCAACCGATGCTGATGAAGTTAGTGCGGTACGAAGTTCATAATTTGTAGCAACCGCGCGAGATACAGTAAAGATTTCTTCTTCAACGCGATCGAGTTCACCAGCAATATTTGCAGCTGATGCTTGGGCCTCAATAGCTAGTTGTTCTAGAACCTGCACCAAATCTTTAGTTGCAGACCAGCGCAATGCACTGACCTCTGTAACCAAAGTAAGTGCAGTTGCACCCACGCTCTTGCCAAAGAGATCTTTGAGAAGGGCTGCCTTTGATGCGCCATCACGTGAAGGATCTGTTATCGCGCGACGAATAGCAATATTGCTTTCTAAGGTATCGCCAATAAAGAAAAGTTCACTGCTCAGTGCTGATGCACTCTCAACTGTTGCGCCCTTTACAGCAGCATCAACTTTGCCGCGTGCAATCACTAATGATTGACGGCTGCTGCCACCCAAGTGCGCTCTCATTTCTTTTCCTTACTTTGACTTCTCTAAATCATCAAGAAAGCGATCGACTACACGTGATTGACGTGCCTGGTCATCTAGCGCTTCTCCAACAATCTTTGATGCGAGTTCAACAGCAAGTGCTCCAACTTCACCGCGAAGGGAAGTGATTGCCTGTTGACGCTCTGCTTCGATTGATGCTTGTGCTGTTGCAGTAATTCGCGCTGCTTCTTCTTGTGCCTTTGTGCGTAATTCTTCGATGATTGCTGAACCTTGTACTCGAGCTTCTTCGCGAAGTGTTTGTGCTTCTTCGCGAGCTTTAGAAAGTTGCTCGTTGTACTGGACGAGTGCGCGTTGCGCCTCAAGCTGTGCTTGTTCTGCACGCTCCATACCACCTTGAATCGCATTGGTACGTTCTTTGAAGGCCTTTTCAAACATTGGCACAACTTTGGAACGCAAGACGATAAAGAGCAAGCTAAATGCTACGAATCCCACAATAAGTTCAGCGGTGTGTGGAATTAGCGGATTTAGCTTTTCTGCTTCCGCCAAATTTATAAATCGCATCCTTTATCCCTAATTAGAGAACGAATGCGAGAACGAGACCGAAGAGTGCAAGAGCTTCAGCAAGTGCGAACCCAAGGAACGCGATTGGCTGGAGAACGCTACGTGCTTCTGGTTGACGTGCTACGCCACTGATATATGCAGCGAAGATCATTCCTGTTGCAATTGCGGGTCCAATTGCAGAGAGGCCATAACCGACCAGGTTGAGTGTGCCTGTCATTTTTCTTACCTTTCGTAGTTCTTTCTTAGTGGTTGTTTGGGTAGAGATTTACTTCTTTAGTGCTCGTCGGCAAGTGCACCGGCGATATAGAGCGCTGTCAACAGAGTAAAGATATACGCCTGTAGACACTGAACCATGAATTCGAAGAATGTGAGACCGATACCAAATGCGAAAGCAAATGGACTCACAAGCTTCAAACCAATTACACCTTTGAATAGATGATCTCCGCCCATAATAAATACGAGCAACAATAAGTGGCCCGCAAACATATTTGCGAAGAGACGAAGTGAGAGTGTTAGTGGGCGCACCAAGAAAAATGTAGCTATTTCAATTGGTGTCAAAAGAATATAAACGGGCTTAGGTACACCAGGCATAAACATGATGTCCTTCAAATACTTGCCTAGTCCTTGTTTTCGAATTCCTACATAGTGGAAGACCACAAATGTAAAGACTGCCAAAACATAAGGGAAACTAACTCGTGACATTGTCGGGAACTGTAATAGAGGAACAATTCCAAATATGTTATTAGTCAGAATAAATGTAAATAGAGTGAAGAGATAAGGAACAAAGCGCATAAATTCATGGCCGATAACATCACGCGCTAGATCATTGCGAACAAATGCGTAGATGCTCTCACCTGCGAATTGGAGCTTTGAAGGCACAACTGCTGCTTTACGTGAGGCGGCAATAAAGAAAACTGAAATCAAAATTACTGAAAAAAAGACCATCACAATCGGTTTTGTTGTAAAAGCATTATCGCCAAAAATTGGAGGAAGGTTGAAGTCGTTACTGCTAGGCGGGACAAAGCCCTCGCCTTCTGCGCTAAGACGAACTAATGAGCGCACACATACTCCTCAACTTCGATAAAAAACCAAATGGGCAAGACTGTGGGGATACGCAACCTTATGTGAGGGAGGCACTTGCTGTGAAATCGAAATAGGGGTGCCCACGCGTGTAACGAGTCACTTACTCCCGGCCAAAGCGCAGCCAGACGAGGTAGAGCGATGCGCCCATTCCCACCAAAAGGCCGACCAAAAGAAGGTAACTCGTGCCGAGCCAGCTATCAAGACCCCAGCCGACCCCACCCCAGAAAATTAGGCCGGAAAGGAGGTATCCGAAAATGGACCAGAGTGCATTCTCTTCGCGCTTCATAGTTACTCCTTCTGAGCCGGCAATGGCAGATGTAATTTTAGTTTGAGATAACTGCGTATCTCTCCCCCGAGCCAAGTAAAAGTCAATGTTATCGCGGTGATGCCAAATGCGCCACGATCGATACTTTCGCGAGATGTCATGCGCGTTAGCACGTAGAGAAATGCACCTAAGAGTATGAACTTCGCAAAATATGAAAAGAGAGCAAGGGCCATTGTGCTCATAGGATCCAAATTTCGGGAAATTTTAGATACTCCAATATGTACTGCAAAATACATTACGACAACGAGTTGAGCTAACAGAGCGCCCATGAAACCCGGACCGCCTTGGGTAATCGTTGAAATAATAATTGCGGTAACACCAACTACAAGCGATGGAATTAATGCGCCGCGTAAAAGATCGCGCTCTGTCGAAGAATTTGTCATGCTAAAACCTTTGGACGCCTTGAAAGCAAAATTGTAAATATAGCCATTGCAATTGCTAGGAGTATTGCAACCCAAATCGGTGCGAATGCAGAGATGCTCACAGGAAATGCAATTGTTGCCGTCCAAAAATACATAATGATTGCAGTCTTGAGTTGAGAATTTCCAGCGCTCATAAGTCGATGATGTAGATGTTCTTTATCCGGTGCAAATGGAGACTTTCCAGCTTTGAGTCTGCGCAATACTGCAAGAACTAAATCTGCAAGTGGGATTGCAAGTACTGCTAGCGGCAGTAGTAGTGGCAATAGAGTTGGGCCAAGTTTTTCAGCAGAGATTGCATTGGGATCAATTTGTCCAGTCAGAGTAATTGATGCAGCCGCTAGGAGTAAGCCCAGTAACATTGAACCGGAATCTCCCATAAAAATCTTTGCAGGGTGTGCGTTGTGAGGTAGAAAACCAATGCAGACACCTATGAGAACAGCAGTAGTGAGCGATGGTGCACCTGCCCGACTAAAGCCGTAATCAACTGCCAATAAATATGCAAAGGCAAAAAATGCAATCCCAGCAATAGCAACTATTCCCGCCGCAAGACCATCCATGCCATCGATAAAATTCACGGCATTGATTGTGACTAAAACTATGAGAACGGTTATAAGTTGGCCAATACTTGCTGGCAACGTAATGACGCCATTGATTGGAACCCACAATATTTGAATTCCATAAATCAAAAGAATGCCTGCTGCTAACGCTTGGCCGGCAAGCTTGGTGAGTGCATCTAATTGGAAGCGATCATCGGCCATGCCTAGCAAGACTACAAATGTTGCCGCTAAGAAGATTCCTTGAGTTTCGTGACCAAAAGATTTACCTACTAGTGGCAAATTGTTGACTATAAGAAAAGTAAAAGTCATTGCCAGCCACATGGCTACTCCACCCCAGCGAGGGGTAGGCAAAGTATGAATATCTCTACTTCGAATATCTGCGACAGCGCCAAAGCGAATTGCAAACTTTCGAACGAATGGAGTTATGAAATAACACAGCGCTGCCGAGATCAGCAGTGTTATGAGATATTCACGCATTGCTAATTAGGCGGTATAGATAGGGAATCGCGCAGTAAGTGCGTGCACATCAGATTTGATTTCCTGTGCAGATTTCTCATTATCTCCGGTGCGAATTGCGCGAGCGATAAAGGATGCAATCATCTTCATCTCTTCAACACCCATACCTTGTGTTGTTGTAGCTGGGCTACCAACACGAATTCCACTTGTAACAGATGGTGCTTCGGGATCAAATGGGATTGAATTCTTGTTGAGAACAATGCCTGCAGCGCCACAACGCTCATCAGCAACTTTTCCATTGATGCCTGTGCTTCGAATATCAATAAGTGCTAAGTGAGTTTGTGTGCCACCAGATACTGCGCGCATACCTTCTTTTTCAAGGGCTGCTGCAAGTGCTTGGGCATTCACAATTACATCCTTGGCATACTTTTGATAGGCCGGTTGTGCACATTCTTTGATAGCAATCGCTTTACCTGCAACTGCAGACATGATTGGTCCACCTTGCATACCTGGAAATACTGCTTTATCAATTGCTGCAGCATGTTGTGCTTTAGCAAGAATCATTCCACCACGTGGACCACGCAAGACTTTGTGAGTTGTAAATGAGACAACATCAGCGTAAGGAACTGGTGATGGAATTGCTTTACCTGCAACTAAGCCGATGAAGTGGGCAGCATCGACCCACATGATTGCGCCAACTTCATCACAAATTGCACGAACTTTTTCAAAGTCGATCAAGCTTGGATAAGCAGTTGCACCAGAGCAAATCATCTTTGGCTTGTTCTTGATGGCTAAGTCACGCAATTCATCATAATCGATGAGCTCGGTATCTTGGCGAACTCCATATGACACTGCGTTGAACCATTTACCCGAAAAATTCACTTTTGAACCGTGGGTGAGATGGCCACCGTGTGGCAGTGACATTGCAAGGATTGTGTCTCCTGGTTTTGTAAATGCTTGATAGATAGCAATATTTGCACTTGCTCCTGAGTGAGGTTGTACATTTGCATGCTCTGCACCAAATAATTCTTTAGCACGATCAATTGCCAGAATTTCGACTTTATCGACTTCTTCGCAGCCACCGTAGTAACGCTTGCCTGGATACCCTTCCGCATATTTATTTGAAAGAGTTGAGCCAAGTGCTGCAAGAACTGCACGGGAAGTGAAGTTCTCAGATGCAATCAGTTGTAAGTTCTGTTGTTGACGCTTGAGCTCAGAGAGCACTACTGCTGCAACATCGGGATCTTGCTTGCTAAGAAGAGCAAAATCTGGGCCATAGAAAGTTTCAAAAGACATGGTCAAACCTTATAGCCTGGTTATCAAAGTTGCCTGAATACCTCAGGGGCTATGGCGTGTATCTCATCTAAGGAGATTGCTCCTTCGCGCACCATTGTGATTCGGCCGTTATCAGCCTCTAGAACTGTTGAGAGTGCGCCCTTCTTGAGAAGGCCAGAATCAAACTTTGCTGCTAGCGCGGATTCCAAAACATGAATGTCAGAGATTCTTCGAATCGGTAGTTGCTTTGCAAATGCAGCGCTAGCAATTGCTAGCGGGCCAGTCTCTTTGAGAACCTCACGAATAAATTTTGATTTCGGAACCCGAAAACTCACTTGATCAAGTGCTCCCGCATCACCTAGATCCCATGACAATCCAACTTGTGGGCGAAGATTAAATGAGAGCATGCCAGGCCAAAATTTCTCCATGAGCGCCTGCGCCGTAGGTGAGATTTCACGTGCAACACCACTAGCAGTTTTTGCATCAGCAATTAGTACTTGCGCAGCTATTCCAAGTTCGTCTCTGCGCAGAACATGCATTGCTCGAACTGCATCTGCTGTGAAAGCATCACATGCATATGCGTAATGGTGCTCTAGAGGAATTGCAATCAGATATCCATCGCGAATTGCTTTTGCTGCAAGGGCAACATGCCCCAGAAGTTCGCCCGACTTTAGATCAATATCTTGAGCCATGGTTACCTCCTCACCGCACTAGACCATCGAGGACGATCATTGAGATCGCGATGTAAAACTACGTTCTCAAAATCTAGAGCTAGTTCGGCTTCAATGACAAGACCTTGCTCTTCAGTATGTTCAATTACCAGGACTCCCCCTGATTTCAAGAGTCGCGCAGCGGCTGTAATAAATTGTCTGGGAATTTCAATTCCTGTTGGGCCACCAAAGAGTGCAATATGGGGTTCGAAGCCTGCAACATCACGTGGCAATACCTGATCATCAGGAATATATGGTGGATTAGCAATAACTAAATCGCACTTCACGCCTATAAGAACTTGCGAAACATCGCCTTCGACAATTCGAACTTTTTCATCAATCCTAGAAACATTGCGCTTTAGCCAGGTGATTGCATCTGCACTTTTTTCAACTGCAATAACACGTGCATTCTCTGCCTCTGTAGCAATCGCAAGTGAGAGCGCACCTGAACCAGCACCTAAATCAACAACGCTGACTATTCCTTCTAAATTGGAAATATGCGCTAGCACGGCCTCAACTAAAAGTTCGCTTTCCGGGCGAGGTACTAAAACTCCTGGTCCAACTTCAATCTCTAAATGACGAAATGGCGCGCTTCCGGTGAGATATTGCAAAGGCTCAAAACCAATTCTGCGCTCTACTAAAGTCGCAAAGGTTTCCTCAATGGTCTGTTCATCACCAATTGTTGCAAGAGTACTTTCGAGAATTACAGGATTATGCAAATCCATTCTTGATACTCCAAGGCAGTATGCCAATAAGTGCTCTGCATCCACTTGTGAGATTCCAGATTCGTCTAATTGACTCTTCGCCTGGCGCAATAACTCTTTGATATTCATAAGAGTTAGCTTGTAGATGCCAGACGCGCAGCTTTATCGGCATCTAGTAGTGCTTGAATCACATCATCGAGTTCGCCATTGAGAACAGAATCTAAGTTATTGGATTTGAAATTTACGCGATGATCACTAAGGCGATTTTCAGGAAAGTTATATGTTCGAATTCGCTCACTGCGATCAACAGTTCGAACCTGGCTCTTGCGCTCTGCTGAGGCAATTGCATCAGCCTTTTCTTGCGCATCGGCTAGTAGTCGCGCACGCAAAATACGAAGTGCTGATTCCTTGTTCTGTAATTGGCTCTTCTCGTTCTGGCACGAAACAACAATTCCTGTGGGAACATGCGTGAGGCGCACTGCCGAGTCAGTTGTATTTACGCTCTGTCCACCAGGACCTGATGAGCGATACACATCGACTCGAACATCATTCATATTGAGATCTACATCGATTTCTTCTGCTTCAGGCAATATCAAAACACCAGCAGCGGAGGTATGAATTCGGCCTTGTGATTCTGTTTCTGGAACGCGTTGCACGCGATGTACTCCACCTTCAAATTTCAAACGTGCATAGGGTGATTCACCAGGGGCGGCAATACCTTTTGACTTTATAGCAATCGAAATATCTTTATAGCCACCCATTTCACTTTCGGTGGCATCGATTACTTCTGTCTTCCAGCCATGTTTTTCTGCATAACGCAGATACATGCGCAATAAATCTCCCGCAAAGAGTGCGGATTCATCCCCGCCAGCGCCAGCCTTTACTTCCAAAATAACATCGCGATCATCATTTGGGTCACGAGGAAGAAGCAATTCTTCTAATTTCGTCGCTGCATTATCACGTGCCTCTTCAAGTGAAGGAATCTCAGTTGCAAAATCTGCATCAACTTGCGCAAGTTCGCGTGCTGCAACAAGGTCATCTTCTGCGCTCTTCCATGCATGAAAGCCCGCAACAACTGGACCGAGTTGGGCATAACGTCGTCCAAGTAATCGGGCCTTACCTTGGTCATCATGAATGGTGGGATCAGCCATCTTCAATTCAAGTTCTGCATATTCGCGCACCATTTCATGTGCAGATGCGAAACGATCACTTATCATCTGGCTTCTCCTTCCTTGATTAGATCCAGATATGAATTATGAAAAAACCTAATGAAAAGCAAAAAACCGCAACCGCCACCATTTCTGGTAGCGAGATTGCGGTCTTTAGGAAAGCTACTTCTTCTTACCGAAACGCTCTTCGAACTTAGCTACGCGTCCACCAGTATCGAGGATGCGCTGCTTGCCGGTGTAGAACGGGTGACATACAGAGCAGACTTCAACATAAATTGAACCGCTTGCAACTGTTGAGCGAGTTACAAACTTTTCGCCACAACCACAGGTGACCTGTGTTTCTTTATATTCTGGATGAATATCTGCTTTCATTTTTTTCCCTTTCATATGCCTGGGTCGTCTTGCGAACAAGTACGTGAACCAGGCGTTTCGGTTACCCCCAAAGAGTAGGCGATGAGCCCCTCAACTGAGAAATCTGAGCGTGCTTATTCGTTACCTGGGCCCACTGTTGTCTTCTGGATTTGCATCAAGAATTCAACGTTGGACTTTGTTCCCTTCATCTTCTCCAGCAATAGTTCAAGTGCTTGCTGTGGTTCAAGTGCATGAAGAACGCGACGTAGTTTCCAAACAATGTTGAGTTCTTCAGTTCCCATGAGAATTTCTTCTTTACGAGTACCTGATGCAACAACGTTGACGGCTGGGAATATTCGCTTATCTGCAAGACGACGATCAAGGATGAGCTCCATATTTCCAGTTCCCTTGAACTCTTCGAAGATAACTTCATCCATACGTGAACCTGTATCGACA
>Ga0209550_10006513_pt1 | contig 10873 bp, 4 predicted proteins | sample LauGreSuBDMM15SN_2_FD_187567 | JGI IMG/M metagenome (GOLD analysis project Ga0209550, IMG submission 187567) | Freshwater lake microbial communities from Lake Michigan, USA - Su13.BD.MM15.SN (SPAdes) (version 5) | ecosystem: Environmental > Aquatic > Freshwater > Lake | place: Lake Michigan, USA... | reverse complement strand
CGTGCGCTGTAGCCCGCGTACCCATGTGGACAAACTATTCAGTTGACGATAATCAGTTAATCACGCAATAATTGTTTTTTGTTGGTCAAAGACCTTTACTTGTCAGAAAAAATTACTTTTCCTAAAAAATGCGCCCGCCGGGAATCGAACCCGGGGCCTCCGCGTGGGGGGCGGAGATTTTACCACTAAACCACGAGCGCTCGTGTAAGCACAAAAGAGCCATTTTACTCGAATTTATACCCTCATTTTATTGAAATACGAACTGATACGACCCGACCATCGCAAAGGCTTTGCAGAAGCTGTGCTCCCCACCAGAAATCAGCAGCAAATCAAAAGTGAATGGAAGAGCTTCTTTTAGATAGGACCCTTCACGCCAAATTGCAAGATGGCCGATGGGCTCGGCGACGTCGCCGAGCGCGACCCCGAACTCGATGCGCTCCTCAAAGAGCAGGCCGAGTTCCTCGCCATGGGTGGGAAGGCAGGCGCTGCCAAGGCTGTTCGCGTGAGCCGCTTGGGGCTTTTGCAAGGCAGTTCCGCGGTGCCACGCGCTCGCCAAGAACCAACAAGAGGATTCGAGGAGCGGTTACCCGTGCTCAATCCAGACGTGGCACCGCCACCAAAGCTGGCGCCGCAGGCGAAGAAAGACGACCCCCCAGCTGCGTTGATAGCCCCGCCGGTGATGACCGAGATTCGTGAGCGCGAGCCCAGCGTCGGTCTGACGCTGCTTGAGCGGCGACCTTCACGCTTTACAAGGCAACAGCAACAGCAACAGCAACAGCAACAGCAACAGCAACAGCCGCCGCCGCAGCCGCCGCAGTCCTTCCCGCAGGTTGTGCATCGCTCCCAGCTTGGTGCGGCAGAGGCTGCGCAGCTGCGTAGCACCCACGCCATGCTTCGTGCGCAGCCGGCTAACGCCAGCATCAAGCCTCACCGAGGCGTCACCCTCGGCGACGGTGCGGCCGACGACATCCACTCACGAAATACGGCCACGCTAAGCGGGATGAGTGCGGATGAGATCCGTGCTGCACAGCAGCAGCTGCGCGCACAGCTGGACCCGGACCTCGTCGCGCGCATCCAGAAGCGCAGCGCGGCTACGAATGGTGCTGCCAGTGGGTCGTCTTTGTTGCCGCCGCCGCCGCCGCAGCCGCCACAGCCGACACGACGGCCACCACCACCGCCGCCGCCGCCACAGCCGCTGCCGCCACAGCCGCCGCCGCCCCAACCGTATGCGGAAGAGCTCGAGCGTTTAAAGCGCGAGTGGATGGGCGAGGCTGAGGCTGAGCCTGTGCCCCTCGACGAGGCGCGTCAGAAGCGTACCGCCGCGGAGGCCTTGGAGGCGGCGACGCGCAAGCTCGGGCTGCACTCGGTGCGCTTCGACTTAGGTGGACGGCAGATCGATCCGTCGAGCGCCGACACGATCGACGTGAGCGAGGGGCTCCACCACCACGGCGAGGCGCCCGCGGCGCCCGGGTACACGCTTGCGGAGCTCTCACGCCTCGCGCGCTCCACGGTGCCGGCGCAACGCTCACAGGCACTGCTCACGCTGGCCGGCGTGCTCGGGCACGCCGCCTTCGCGCAGCGACCTCGAGTATCAGCTGCCGCACCGACCACCGGATCTGCTGACGTCACCATGGCCGCCGCCACCGGAGCCACCCTCGAGCACGCGCTGGTCGCCAACGGCGTAGCTGTGGTGCGCTGGTGCCGCGACGCCGACACAGCGGTGCTGCTGCGCGTTGCCCTCGACGATGGGAGCACGTCGTGCGTGCACGCGGCGCTGCGGGCGGCCGACGCGCTCGCCGAGGCCTCCCAAGGCAGCCTGCCTCTCGGTTCCCTGTTGGCCGACGCGACGCGTGTGGCGCTCAGCCACCGCGGGGGCGAGGCGCTCGGGTTTGCAAGTGCGGCGAGTAGGGCGCCGGGCGATAGGGCGCCGGGCGATAGGGACGCGGCCAGCGGTGAGGGGGCGGCGGAGACCGATACGGAGACCGATGCGGCGCTGTGCCGGCGCTCGCTCATCGAAGGATGGGTGCGCATGGGCATCTGTGGGAGGCTGCGCTACCTACTCGACAGTGGCGACCTCGCCCCGGCAGGCGAGGCAGACGCCTTGGCGTTGCTGTGCCGCTGTGCGCACACCTCTCTCAGCTGCGCGAGCGACGTCGCACGGACACCCCACCTCCTCGCCTCCCTACGCACGCTTCTTCAGGCTCGCAGCCCGGCGCGCCCCACGCTCCGGCTCGTGCTCACGCTCTTGCAGCTGCTGTGCGCGGCCTCGCGCGGCCTCGCGAGCCTCGTGCTGCAGGCGGGCACCCTCCACTGCTGCCACGCGACGCTCGCCGGTGCCTTTCGCGTTGACATTGTCAGCGGTACGATCGCGGCTCCTCGGCAACCCCTTCCCGCCGGCGATCCGACCGCCGCCGCGACCTCTCCAGCTGCCCTCCTCAGCACCTCCCTCGGCGCCGACGACCTGGCAGCTGCCGTGATCGGGCTGTGGCGCTGCTGCGCCGCCTACTCTCTCAGCGAGCCGCCGCTCGACTCCTACTTTCCTCTGTTCTCGCAAGCGACCAGCGCGCCCTGCGGCGTGATGAGCACGGCCATCTTTTCTCTCCTCGAGACGCTGTGCTACTTGCCGCAGGACGCTCGGCTCGTGCGCGTGGACGCGGCGCCGCAAGTCTCGACAGCTGGCGAGCCAGCCGACGGCGCCTCGGCTGAGGGTGTGCACGATGAGGGTGTGCAGGTGGAGGGTGTGAAGGAGGAGGATGAGGAGGCGGAGGCCGAGGAGGCGGCGGAGAGGGCGGCGGAGGAGGCGGCGGAGGAGGCCGATGTGGCTGCGGCCGCCTCCACTCCGGAGGGCGCAACCATCGTCCACAAGCTCGAGGCCTCCCTCCCATCCGCGCACGCGGCTGCGCCGGCGGCACGACCCACGACGAGCGCCTCCAAGAGCGTCGTGGTGAGCGCTCAAGATGGCGTCGCCTTGGATGCGCCGCCCCTGGGCGTCGTGGTGAGCGCTCAAGATGGCGGTCTCTCTGGGCGCTGGCGCTTTCTCTCGGCCTACGTGCCGTCGGCCCTCACGGCGCTTCGTGCTGCGGACGCGTCCATCGAGGGCCTTGTTGCGAATGCCGCGGGCGAGGGCCATGGCGGCAGTATGGGCTGCGACAGGGTCGAGCCGCCGACGCGCGTGCTCGCCATCGTGGACGCCGCGCGCCGGGCCGCCGCGAGCGCGCAGATGGTCGCCTCGTACGTCGCGGCGTTGCAAGCACTGCAGCCCGACGTGCACCTTCCGCTGCTGCTGCCATGGTGCGAGCAGCTCTCCGATCGACTGGCGGCCTCGCTGCAGCGCGGTGGCGTCTGCATGTGGGCGCTGGCAACTCTTCGACGAGCGACGACCACTTGCCCTTCGAGCCGTTTGGAGGTGGGCGCCGCGGTCGACTACCTGCTTGGCCTCGTCCGCCTCCTCTGGCAGTTGAGCCGGACGCACCGGGGCTTGCTCGCGCGCTGGGCCAAGGTTGACGGTGCCAGCTTGACCGTAGTCGCGGCAACGCTCTGGGATGTGTGCCAAGGCCTTCCAGAAGCCATAGGGAGCATCAAGCCGACGCTGCACGATCCGCGCGCCGACCAAGAGTCCCGCGGCGAGGCCACAGTCGAGAGCTATGCCACGAGCGTCCATGCGGCCTCAGTCTCGATGGCAGCGACCGCGCCGACCGGTCGCGCCCTTTTGGCCGCCTCTGGGCGCCTCGGCCATCTGACAGTCGTCCTCATCGACGCCATCGACGCGGCTTCGACTCGGCTCCCCTCCGTGCCTCTGAACCCCGCGTCGCCATCGGCGTCGCCGGATGCTGCCACTAGCCGTGGCGCGGCCCGCCTTATCAGTCTCGCCTTGTGCGCCGCGACATGGATGCGGCCAGGGGACGAGGTCGCCTGCCGCACGCTGGTGACCAATGTGTCCATGAGCACGCGCTGGCTTCGTCGTCTGATCGACGAGGAGCACGCGCAGACGATGCACGCCGATCCAAGCGCGCCGTCGGACGCGGATGCTGATGCGCACCAAATTCGTGCAGCGATGCTGCCGACGTTCTCTCGGATGCTCGAACTGGGCCCCGCTGAGGAGACCCAAGCGCGCGCGCGCGCCACCCCGAGCCCCACCGAGCTCGCCGCGCTCAGCGTCTCCTCTTCCGCGTCGCCGCTGCCGCTGCCGCCCGACTGGCTCTGGGGCCCGTGCCATCAGTTTGGCATCGACGCGGGCGACAAGATGCCTGAGGCCCGTGTGCTCTCGCAGCTGGGCACTTCGCTCCGGCTGCTGCGCCTGCTGCTCGCCCATCCGCCGCTCTGCTGGGCGGCACCTTCGCGACTGCTGTGCCGCGGTCTCGCCACGTTCAACCTGCCCGGCACACCGTGGCGCGACACCGCCGTAGCTCGAGCGCTCGACGCCATCTTTGACGGCCTCACCGCCCCTGGGCGAGGCGGTGGGGAGGGGGGGCGAGGCGGTGGGGGGCGAGGCGGTGGGGAGGGTTCGTATCAGAGCTCGAATGGCGGTCGCGGGCCGCAGCGCTGCTGTCTGCTCGGCGACGAGCGGCGCGTCGACGTGGCCGAGCTGCTACGCAGCGTCCTCGAGACCTTTACCGCGGAGTCGTACGGTGATCCAACGTTCAGCAAATGGATTCTGCTCGGCATGCGCACGGAGGAGCCCGAAAGCGTGAAGCTCGCCACGTGGCATGCGCTCGAGGAGCTTGCGCACAAGCTGCCGATGGCGCATCCGGCGCCGGATCGCGTGCAACAGTGGTTCGCGCGTGGGGGCGAAGAGGTGGGCGACGAGGAGCTTGGCTGTGGAGTGAGGGCGGCCTCAGATCCAGCATCCAAGGAGGAGCTTGTGGCCTCAGAGGCGCTTCTCAAAGCATTTGAAGCGAGCCTGCTGCATGGAAAGCTGCGCGAGGCGCCACGCTCGTCCTTCCTTTACTGCCTTGCCCTCCATCACCTCGCAGCAGCCGCCTTTGGCGGTGGCGCAGGCACGATCCACCTCAACCACCTCGTGCAGGGCGCCACTGCCGAGGCGTGTGTGGACCTGTGCCGCGCCACGCGCTCGAGCCTTCGAGGCGGCCTCGCCGCTGTCGAAACAGAAGAGGCAGTCCAGGCCGCCGCGGTGATGCTACGGCGCAGCAGCCTCACGCGTGCTGCTTTGAAGGAGGTGTCCAACGAAATGCCTGCGGCTGCCGTGGCGGCGGTGACGGCGGAGCTGGGAGTCCTCGAGGATGAGGCCCAACTTTGGCTCGAACGGCGCGATGCGCACGAGCGGCAGACGGGCAGGGCCGCGCGAGGAGCGTCGGCGCGAGAGGGGGAGAGCAGTACGGCGCCAGCGGAATCAGCCAAGCCCGTGAATCGCGTCTTTGTCAACAAGCTAACCTCGGCGCTCGACAAGGTTTTGGCCGAGCAAGAGGACGAGGAGAGGGGCAGCCAGAGGGGCACCCTGCTGTGACAGGCCATGAGTCAACCTTTCGCGGGCTTAATGCATGTCACAAGCGGCGCGTCGCGTTGGGCGAGTTCGAGAAGAGAAACCAACTCGCAACTGGGCGAAGAGCGCAACTATGCCGTGGCCCCCGACGCTTCAAAAGCCTCTCCCGCACTGCTTTCTTACTAGAGGGTGACAGAGCCGTGGCAACCGTGGCAACCGAAAGTAGAGGACTGTACGTAAGCACTCAAGTAGCAAACACGCAATCAATAATTCTGCCGAAGTCGTCTAAAAAATTCGTCATCCCGACCGAGGCGCCGCGGCGGTTTCGTGAGTTTTTGCGACGCAGCGAGTCGGCTATCGGCAAGTCCCGCGACACTCATCATGCTCCCCGATTTCACTCCGCTCCCACGAGCAGCGCTCGTGGTCCTCTTGTGGCTTCTGACGCACCTGGCTGCGACGCACAAGGCCATCCGGATCGTCGGTACTGTGATGGACGGAGGCACGCCGCGCTGGCGATCTGCAGTTGGCCTAATCACGCAGCTCGGCGTACTGCCAGTGCTCTTTTTTGTCGCACTCATCTCCAATGGCGACGCGCAGGGCTGGTCAGACCGCAGTGCAGCGTCGCGCGATGGCATGCACTTTATGGGTTGGGCATTTGCTGCCATCTTTCCTTCGCTCATGCTGCTCGACTTTGTGCTGTGCGAACTCAGCCCTCTCATCATGGCGCACCACTTGGTTTGCGTGCTGGGTCACGTGTACGCGTGCACGGTGGCAGCGCGGTCGTTTCCAGCCTACTTTGCTGGAGTAGTCGCTCTCGAGGTGGGTAGTGGTGGCACCGGTGTGCATTGCTTGTCGCCGAAGAGCTTTTCGGCAGCAAACATGCTCGTGCTCATGACAATTTCCAACTTGGTGGCCTTGGGTTGCGTCTGGCAGTGGACCTCCTGGAATGACGAACGAGGGTGGATGGAGAGCTGCACTGTCGTATTCACGAGTAGTATGCTCTGCCTTGCGCGCCAGAATGATGCGCAGCAAGTGTGGAGGTCGTCTGGTGTCGATGAGAAAAACATCAAGAAGATCTGATCGCAGGGTCAGGAGACCACACCCGATACTGAGTAGCATGCAGCCGTCGGTGATGAGGCTGTGCGTGTGTCATGCACACGGATGATTGGTCTCTCCGTTTTTGCGCTTTCGGACAGCATGCATGGCATGCATGTAAGATTTCTCAGCACGGACCTCGAAACATCAAACCGAACTTCACCGCGGGCGCGTTGCTTTCAGCATACTGAACGAGCCTGGCGCCGCGTAATGCCGCCGGAGACGGACAAGAAGGTACCTGCAACGGACAAGGGGAACGCATTGATCACTGCCTCGGCATTCCTCGAGGCGGCCACGCCTTCAGTCGAGATGAACAAGGAGATGGTGAGCATGTTAATTGCCTCGACCTTCCTCACGGGCGCCGCACACACCAAACGCATCCAGGCTTCTGAGAAAGCCGGTGGTATCGACGAGCATGTGTTTTTCGTCAGCTACCAGCCGCCCACGCCGCGTACAAAGAGGGTCAGCGTTGAGGGATCGGCAAGTGGAGTCGTTGTGGCTGCCAAGACGCCCACGTGCGCAGTGTGCGACACCCCCATGGCAGAATACTGTTTGCGCATCAAATGGGCTGGGCTTCGAAGCACCCCGTGGGTACATCTGAGCTGCCGCAGGATGCCTACGATCCCGCATGAGGGCTGCTTGGAGCTACACATTCACGTGCGGGGGTTGGAAGCCCTCGAGGCCGCCGACGCCCAGACCGTAGAAGCGTGGCAGCATGGTGTAATGCCACTGCCTGGTGCTCTCACGGAGCGAGCTCGTCGAGAGCAGGTGAGGCTTGCTGAGCTCGAGGCCCGCCGGCAAGAAGCGGAGGAGGTAAGTGCCGAAGGCATGTTCAGCCGCGTGGCAGAGCGGCGCGAGGCGAGGGAACAACGCATGAATTGGCAGCGCGAGCACGACCGTAAGCCCTTATCCGAGCACTCGCAGATGCCGCTCCTGCTCCTGCCACCACGGAGGAGGGCACCTTCTCCCGATCGCCTCCCGTCGCCATCGAGCTTCTTGCTGACGGGTTCGTCACCACGGGCGCGAGAGGCTGTGAGGGAGCGAGCTTGCCGTGAACATGAGAAGCGTGACGCGCAGGCACAGAGGCTCCAGAAGCTCAAGGCCGCGCAGGCGGATCAGCTGCAGGCGGTGCAGGCTGCATGCAGCAGCCGAACGAACTCGGTTGGCGCAGGTCTCGGGTCCCTCAGCTCGACCCTCCCCTCGCCGCGTGCCCACGAGAACCAGCAACGTGCGGCGGATAGTCTCGAGCGCCATGGCGAGGCGATGGCCAAGCACCGCGTGGCGATCCAGGCAGCGGAAGAGCGCGCAGAGCTGGCTTGGCTAGCGCAGCACCTCGGGGCCCTGCCGGCACCACTGCCTCGGCCACGCTATCTAATCATAGAGCCCAGGATTCCACTGACATCGTGTCGGCCGCCTCCATTCCGGCCGCTGCCACAACCTGACCTCAATAGCAGCCGATGCATTACACAAGCGGAGCTGCTCGCGCTGCCTCTCCGCATCCGAATGGCATTTGAGCGCGAGCCCGACGGGGTCGAGATGCCTTTCCTCGGCGCTTCCGCTTGGAAGCAACCCTCTCGTTTTTAGCAAACTCGACGCGCTACGCGACGGGTCGTTAGACGCGATCGTGCGGTGGGGGCAGCCATACATGTAAGGGCAACTAAAGGGCAACGCTTAGGCAAGGCTTACCTAGACTCACCTGAGAGAACAGACTGCAACTATCCAGTGTCACCGCCCGCCGTCCTGCCAGGAGCGACCACGATCCAGACGTTCTCTCCTAATTCTCTCCTTCATCTGACATCTCCGAGAATAAACCGAGAGACGTTCCTCGTCCGTTCAGTCGAGTCCTTGCGCCTCAGTCTGCACTTCTGAGCTCTGCCTCTCTGAGCACTGACTTCTGCCCCCGCTTTCGTCGCACGTCGCTTCGTCTATCGTCGGTCAATCGGTCTCGCGTCGCGACGCGTTCAGAAAAATGGACTGGTAAGGCTGGGGGTCGCCACGGTCTCACACGGATACATTCGATTAGTCAACCCGCGATTCGGCATCTTCGCGAACGAAACAACAAGACGTACGCTTTTCGTCCTTCGACGACGCACACGGCACCCACGGTTCGCCGTCTGGATCGGACGAACCGAGCGGCGAAACCCGAAACACTCGACTCTTGAGACGACTATAACGCACAAAGGCGTTTAGCTTTAGGACCGAGCGGACGGGCGAGAAAGGCGTCGGCCGAGTGAACCGCGACGAGCGATCCGTCGACGCCACGCCACCCTCCGCACGCGGTCGTACGAACCGGTCCCGCTCCACGTCGGAGCGATCGCATGCAACTCTCGCGCGTGCCGCGTCGGCCGCGATCCATTTTCGATAATTTACCGTCTGACAGTGGTGAGGCCGCGCAGTATTGTGATCAGAAACGGTGTCCCACCCAGGTAAATGCACCGAACCACCACCCGACTACCTTCCGCCGCCGTCAAGCAGCGGCGCATCGGGGAAGCCCGCGACGCCATCAGAGCCAACGCTTGCGTGCGTAATTGCGAAGACCTTGTAGGCAGTGCCCATGCCCGGGCTGGCGACCAGCCGGCCCGCGCTGCGCACGAGCTCCTTGCGCGCCTCCCGATCGTCCATACCCTTCAGCAGCGCGTTGATCCGGGCCTCCAGGCCCATAGCGGCCAGAAAGTCTCGCTGCGTGCTCAGCGGCGGGCAGCGCAGGCTCGATCCCGCCGTCTCTCGAGCGACTTGCCTCAGCGTGCCGAAGTCGACGTCGACGGAGAGGTCGACAAGACCAGGCTGGTGGAGCGGGTGGACCGGCGCATGGCGCAGGATGCCGCGCAGGCTGTCCTTGGGAGTCTCGTCAGTCCCGTAATCGATCATGAGCGCCGCGCCCCGCGTGACCGCCATCCGCTTGCATAGCTGCTGCACGAAACTCATGGCGCCCGGGCAGATCTCCGCGCTGTCGAGCACCGGCACGATGCCGCCCGTCTGGTCGCGCTCCTGCTGCTCGACGCCTTGCGTCCGCGCCGTTGTCGCCTCCGCATTCGCCTTCGCCTTCGCCTCCGCCGCCGCCTTCGCCTCCGCCACGACGTCGCCGCCTCGACGCGCGCCGAAGAGGATGCTCGCCGGGGTTGGGTTGGCCGACAGGACGAAATCGAATACGCGCAAGTCGGCCTCAAGATCGCGGAGCTCGTCTGTGCGCTCCGCGTGCGGGTCCACCGCTGCTGCCGCCGCGCCGGCCGTGTGCTCGCGCAGCTCAATCATCCTCTCGCGCCAGCCCTGCGGCGTGCGCACGAGCTGGTGTACAGGAAGAGCGTCGAGGAACTCGTGGGCGATCGTGAGCTCAGGCACATCCGGGTCCGCCGGGATGCTCTCGAGCGAAGTGTGCCACCTTATGTCAACGGCACTCGCCCCGCTGGTTGCGGCGATGGTCTGCTGCTGCACCCCACGCAAATGGTTCGAGACCTCGACGAGATCGACGGAGAGGGCAGCGTGGAAACCGGGAAAGACGGCCGTCGAGCGCAGCACATCGGCGATTAGGGTACCGCGGCCGGGGCCCGCCTCCATGAGCCGTAACTTGCGCGGCTGGCCCAGTCGCTCCCAGCACGCGACGCACCACACGCCGATCAGCTCGCCGAAGACCTGGCTCACCTCAGGCGAAGTGACAAAGTCGCCGCCGCGCCCAAAGACCTCCTCGCGTCGCATGTAATAGCCATGCACCGGATGCGTTAGCGCTACCGTCATAAACTCTTTGATCGTCATCGCACCACGAACACGGATCTGCTTCGCAAGCTTGCCCTGCAGGTCGCCACTCGTGCTGTTGGCGCTGCTGCTTGGGGCCGCAGATGCAGCAGTGCTCAATCGACGAGTTGCAAAGTCGACTGGCAAGGCAGACGACGACAAAAGCGCTCGCATGTACGGTCGCATGGCGGGCACGCGCATTGCCGATCCAAAGAGCTTATTGAGCCCACAGCAACAAGATTTGCCTTGTTTTCCTGGCAAATTCCTCAAAAGCGTCTCACCCCAGAAGTAGGAACTACCCCAGCAGACCGGCTCTTGGCTGAAAAACAGGGTCCGGCCCTCGCGTGCATCTCGCGTCATTTTGATGGTGATCGGACAGATGCACAAAGACCGTCAAAATTCACACCGAGTACTACTGTTAACTGTAAACTGTACCGCAACCTCACAGTGTACTTGTGTGTAAACTCATGCAGCCGACGGGGTGCTTACGCGCATCTCCCATCTGCACGTGCATCTCCCATCTGCACGTGCATCTCTCGTCGAGGGTCTCAGTCAAGTGCGTCAGCGACGAAGTTCTGGAAGCGATTCGAGTACTGAAGGGGATCGACC
>Ga0209550_10006512_pt1 | contig 10874 bp, 9 predicted proteins | sample LauGreSuBDMM15SN_2_FD_187567 | JGI IMG/M metagenome (GOLD analysis project Ga0209550, IMG submission 187567) | Freshwater lake microbial communities from Lake Michigan, USA - Su13.BD.MM15.SN (SPAdes) (version 5) | ecosystem: Environmental > Aquatic > Freshwater > Lake | place: Lake Michigan, USA... | reverse complement strand
GATGCCGACGCCCAGAAACTAAAGCTCGAAGACATCGCCACCCAAAAGGACAGCCAGTTCGTGGCGGCTGAAACTAGCCTGATCAAATTGCTCCGCAGCGGCGGGTTAGCCCAACGCCCTTTCCAGCCGGGCAATAGCAATGTGCCTGCGGCCCTAGGCGCAGGTAAGTCTACAAACTGAGTTATGGGCGCCTGCAGAACTAAAAATGCTGCCTTGCGATTGCGCGAGGGAAAGAACTACCTGTAATTAAGTTATCGACCTCTCGTCGATGACTTAATTACAGGTTTATACAATGGCGTCTTGACCAGTTCAGGCCACCGGTTGCATCAGGCCACCGCCGGGACTGGAATCGTCGTCGTCGTTGTTTTCTTGGTCGCGGCCCATCAGGCCGTAGAGGCCGAGGGCAACCAGGCACACCAGACCAGAGAGAAGGTTGAAGCCGCCGCTTGCGGCCCCTTGCTCGATCAGCTCACCCACGGCGCTGCGGTAACGAAAGATGTCCATATTGTAACGAAGAATTGCGCAAGCTGAGAGGGCCGGGGCGGTGGCCACCGGTTGCCCGGCCCAGGCCTCAGCTCAAGTTGATGTCCTCGGGGTTGAAGCGGGTCCAGAGCGCCAGCTTTAGCTCGCTGCTCACCTCCCGGATGCTGAGCGGATCGGCCATCCAGTAGGTCAGCTTGTAGGCGGTTGTGGTGGCGCCGAATTGCTCGATCGTGGCTTTGGCTGCTGGCTGCAGCAACACTCCCTTCTGGACTTGGGCCCCCGCTTCCAGACGGGTTGGAGTGGACCCCTTGCGCTGGGGCGGCCGTTGGCGCTGGCTTTCAAACACGCAGCACCTCGGCATTGCGGGCTTCGAGTTGTTGGCGCCGTTGCTGGTCGCTGAGGCCATCGCTGCCGGGCAGCTGGTCGGCCATCAGTTTGAGCCACTCCATCAGTTGTTCAAGTTGCTTCTCGATGGGCAACACCCCGAGGCCCCGGGCCAACACCTTGGCGGTGCTGCCTGGACCCCCCTGATAAACGAGGCGTCCATGTAGATGTTGGGGTAGGGCCTGGCGTAGCAGCCGGAAGGCTGGCTCCTCCATGGGCGTTTCCAGGGCAATATTCGGCTTCTCCGGTTTGATCCGGGAAAAGCCACAGCGCTTGGCCAACAACTTCAGCTGCATCAATTGCAGCAGGCTTTGCACTGGGGCGGGGATGGCGCCGTAGCGATCCACCCAGCCGACGGCCAGTTCCACCAGATTATCCATGCTGGCGCACCCGGCTGCGGCCCGGTAGGCGGCGATCTTCTCGTCATTTTCAGTGATCCAATCGCCCGGGATGAAGGCGGTGATCGGCAGGTCGATCTGGGTGTCCTCAACGGCGGGGATGTCCTGCCCCTGGATCTCGGCTAGGGATTCCTGCAGCATCTCCATGTAGAGATCGAAGCCGATCGTTTCCATCTGGCCGCTCTGTTCCACCCCGAGCAAATTGCCAACCCCGCGGATTTCCATGTCGCGCATGGCCAGCTGGTAGCCGGACCCCAGCTGGGCAAATTCCTGGATGGCGCGGAGCCGCTGGCGGGCCGCTTCCGAGAGGGAGGCATTGCCCGGATAGAAGAGCCAGGCGTGGGCCTGGATGCCGCTGCGGCCGACCCGGCCGCGCAATTGATAGAGCTGGGCTAAGCCAAATTTGTGGGCGTCCTCGATCAAAATGGTGTTCACCCGTGGAATATCGAGGCCGCTCTCCACGATCGTGGTGCAGAGCATCAGGTCGGCTTCGCCGGCATTGAAGGCCACCATGGCGCTTTCCAGTTCGCCCTCGGCCATCTGGCCATGGGCCACCAGCAGGCGCAGGCCTGGCAGCATCAAGCGCAGCTGGGCGGCCACCTCCTCGATGCCCTCCACCCGCGGCACCACATAGAAAATCTGGCCGCCGCGATCAAGTTCCTGGCGGATAGCGCTGCGCACCGCCTCCTCATCGAGGGCGGCCAGGTGGGTTTTGATCGGCCGCCGCAGCGGCGGCGGTGTGGTAATAAGGCTCATTTCGCGCACACCCGAGAGGCTCATGTAGAGGGTGCGGGGGATCGGTGTGGCCGAAAGGGTGAGCACATCGACGTCCTTACGCAAGGCCTTGATCTTTTCCTTCTGATTAACACCAAAGCGCTGTTCTTCATCCACCACTAGTAATCCAAGTTGCTTGAAGTTGGTGCCCTTGCTCAGCAGCTGGTGGGTGCCCACAACCACATCGACGTTGCCTTCGCCCAGGCCCGCCAGGATCGTTTTACGTTCCAGCGTGGTGCGGAAGCGGTTGAGCAGGGCCACCTTGAGGGGATAGGGGGCGAAGCGTTCGCTGAGGGTGCGCCAATGTTGTTGGGCCAGCACCGTGGTGGGGGCCAGTAGGGCCACCTGTTTGCCAGCGGTTACTGCCTTGAAGATGGCCCGGATCGCTACCTCCGTTTTGCCGAAGCCCACATCGCCGCACACCAGGCGGTCCATGGGCTGGGGGCGCTCCATGTCCCGCTTGACATCGCTGATCGCCTTGAGCTGGTCGGGGGTGGGTTCGTAGGGAAAGGAGTCTTCGAGTTCGTTTTGCCAGGGACCATCGGCGGGGAAGGCAAAGCCCGGCGCCTGGTGCCGCTCGGCGTAGAGCTTGACCAGGTCGAGGGCCACCTTGCGCACGGTCTTTAGGGCCCGCTCCTTGGCCTTGGCCCAGGCCGTGCCGCCCATGCGGTTGAGTTCGGGGGGTGCATCGGTGCTGGCCCGGTAGCGGCCCAGGCTGCCGAGCTGGTCGGCGGCCACCCGTAGCAGGCCATCGGCGTATTGCACCACCAGGTAATCGCGGGATTCGCCGCTGATGACTAGTTTTTCCAGCTTGAGGAAGCGGCCGATGCCGTGGTTGCGGTGCACGACAAAATCGCCGGGCTGCATCTTGCCGGGATCCACCGTGCGGCTGGCCGCCTTGCGACGCCGGCGCACATAGCCCGTGGCTGTTAAAGACTGCTGGCCAAAGAATTCCCGATCCGTGATTAAAACCAGCTTCCAGGCCGGTAGTTGCAGGCCTTCGAGTTCGGCCGTGCCCCGGGTTTTAAGGGCAACCGGAGTGTTCTGTTCAATCAGCCGGTTGATTGAGGCGAAATCGCCGGGATTGGGCACAAAGCGACTGATGCAGTCGTGTTCCTCCAGCAGGGCTACCGCCCTAGAGGGCTGGGCCGAGAGCAGCCACACCCGTGCCTTGTCCGCCTGGAAGCCGCGCACCAGGGCTGCCAACTTGCCAAAGGCATTGGGATAGGCCGGTACCGAACGGCTGGCCAGGTCAAAGCTGTTGGCGTGCTGATCGGTTTCGTTCAGTTCGGCCAGGTCGAAGCCGGCAAAGCTTTCGACCTGCTCCAGGGCCTCGCGGGGACTGATGTGCAGACAGGGCGGAAGCAGGCTGGCGCCTGGCAGGCTGCCAGGGGTTTCGGCCGCTTGACCAGCGCTATCAAGCTCGGCAATGACATCGCCGTAATGGGAGCTGGCATGGTCAAACCACTGCTGGCCATGGGCCAGGCAATGGCGCCGTTCATCGATGGCGACCAGGGTGCTGGCTGGCAGGTAATCGAGCAGGGAGGCCGGCTGGCCGTAGGCCAGCCCCAGCAGGCGCCGCATCCCCTCGGGGGTGCCGCCCTCCAGCAGTTGGTCGAGGGCTTCGGGGCTGAGCAGCTGCTCGAGCCCCGCCGGCATCGAGTCCCGCAGGGCATCGGCAATCAAGGGGCCATGGCCGGTGGGGGTGAGGCGCACCACCTCAATCGCATCCAGCGAGCGTTGGCTGGCGGGATCAAATTCCCGTAGTTTTTCGAGCTCTTCGCCAAAAAATTCCAGCCGCACCGGCAGTTCGGCACTCACCGGAAAGACATCAACAATGTCGCCGCGGCGGCTCCAGCTGCCCTCCTGCTCGATTGTGGCGACCCGTTCATAGCCGAGGCGGCTGAGGGTCTGGCCGAGGGCCTCCAGGTTGACGCTGTCGCCCTTGCGCAGGCTGTGGCAGTGGGCCTTGAGGGCCGCTGGCGGCGGCAGGTGGGGTTGCAGGGCCCGCTCGGTGGCCACAATCGCCAGGCGGTTGGAGCCGCCATCCAGCAGCTCGCTGAGCACCTGTAATTGGCCCCAGGTGATCTCGCTGGTGGGATCGAAGGGTTCGTAGGGGGAGCCCTCGCTGGTGGGGTAGAGCAGGCTGCTGCTCCAGCCCATCAGCTCCAGTAGGGATGCCCAGCGGCCTGCCTCCTCCAGGGTTGGCACCACCACCAGCAGGGGGGCTCCGGCGGCCGAGGCCAGGGCACTGCTGACCAGGCCCCGGGCCGCCCGGCCGGCACCGCTGAGCCGCAGTCGCTCGGGCCGCTTGCTGCGCTCCAGCACTTCACCGGTGAGGGTCACCTGCTGGAGCTGGCGAACCAGGGCGGTGAGCGGCATCGGCGGAGCTGGGGCAGGGGGGCGTTGATCCTCGCAAGCGGGACGGCGGAAGTGCTGGTTCCGATTCGGAAACGCTCAGCCCAGGGCCTGGCGCAGGGAGGCCAGGCCAAATAGCAGGAACAGGCCGGCGCTCAGGCGATAGAGCATCCGTTCACTGATGCGGCCGCCGATCCATTGGCCGGCCCCCACCGCCAGCCAGGTGACCAGGCCGTGGCCCACCAGGCTGCCGGCCACTAGTCCGGCAAGGCTGAAGCCGGGGGCGGTGGCCAGAAAAATGGTGGCGAACTGGGTGCGATCGCCCAGTTCGGCGATAAAGACCAGGGCGAAGGCCTCCCAGATCACGTCCCAGGCTGTGGCAATCGGATGGCCAACTTCAGCTGCGTTCACTGCCGCTTCGGCGTCATCGGCTTCGTCTTGGGCCGCATGGGCCCCCATCGCCTGGGCGTCGACCAGCAACTTGAGGCCGAAGCCCAGGAACAGGGTGGCGGCCAGCCAGGTCACCAGGCCAGCCGGCAACAGCTCCCTTAGGCCGTAGCCCAGGCCCAGGGAGATCAGGGTGACCACGACCAGGGCGGCAAAGGCGCCGATGAACACCCAGCGGGGCCGGTGGCGGGCCGCCAGGATCAGGGCCATAAAAAAGGTCTTGTCGCCCAGTTCGGCCAGGGAGATGGCCGAGAGACTTGATCCAAAGGCCGCCAGGCCTGGATCACTGGGGATTAGGAGAAGCGTCATGAATCCAACCTTGGCCTGAAATGGGTCAGGGCGCCGCGGAACTGTCTGTCGTCTTCCACCACCAGGAGCTTCAAACCGGCGCAACCCCTGCGCTAAAAAGCACCGAGGCTGGCATGGGCGCTTGGGGGGCCTGGTTCAACGGCCTGGGGCCTGCTCGGCGGCGGAGAGGGGCCGGCCCGTGGGCGTGGTCGTTGGCCTGGCGTTCGGGGTAGGGCGAGGGCTTTGGCCCTCAGCCGGGGTGGGCGATGGGCTGCCCATGGCGGCACCGATCGAGCGGCAGTAGGCCACCGGATCTGCTTCGGCGGCTAGCCCCAGAGCCTTGCGCAACACTTCAATCTGCTGAACGGTGGCGGCGCCGAGCTGGGCTTGGGCCTGTTCGCAGGCGGTGCGCTTCCAGGCATTGGGATCGGCGCAGCCGGCTACCCCCACCAGGAGTGCTAGGCCGACCAGCCCCAGGGTTTTGGCTGGGCGGCGTGGTCGGACTGGGCGGGAGAGGGATCCCTGGCTTAGGAGCCGTTGGCTGGACTTGTCCATGGGGCGAGAATCCCGGTTGGCCATCATTTACCCAGAGCTATCGCCATCCTGGGACAAACCAGGGCCGAAGTCCGAACCCTGAGCAGCTCCCCAGCAGGGTCCTGTCAGCCTATTTCGCTCGCTGCAGCGATCCCCCTGGCCAAGGGATCAGCCCAGTGTTGCTACCCCTTGGGAGGGTGGTTCCAGTTGGATCGTGCTGTGGGCAATACCCAGTTCGGCTAGGCGCTCCTTGGCCTGGTGCAGCAAGTCCATGTCATCGCCCTCACCCTCAAGGGGGCGTCGCACCACGTGGGCGGTGAGGGCGATTTGGGAGGTGCTCATGCCCCAAACATGCAGGTGGTGCACATCGAGCACCCCGGGCAAGTCCCGTAGGGCCTGGTCCACTGTTGTCATTTCAATGCCAGGCGGCACGGCATCGAGGGCCACTTGCATGGCATCGCGCAACAGCCCCCAGCCGGTCCAGGCCACGGCCAGGCCCACGGCGATGCCGGTGGCGGCATCGAGCCAGTACCAGTGGGTCAGCCCCACAACGATGGCGCTGACCAGCACCGCCGCCGACACGGCCGCATCGCCGAGCAGGTGGATCACCGCCGCCCGACGGTTGAGGTCGTGGCTGTTGTTCTGGCCAAACAGGCGGGCCGAAAACAGGTTCACGGCGATGCCGATGGCTGCGGCCCAGGCCACCGGTGTGCTGATCACCTCTGTGGAGGTGCCGAGACGCTTGATCCCTTCGATTAGCACCACGGCTGAGGCCATCAGGATCAACACCGCATTGGCCAGGGAGGCCAGCTGGGTGCTGCGGCCGAATCCGTAGGTGAACCGTTCGTTCGGGGCGCGCCTGCTCAACCGTTCCGCCCCCCAGCCGAGCAACAACCCGGCCACATCGCCCAGGTTGTGAACCGCATCACCAATGAGGGCCAGGGAGCCGAAGCCAAAGCCGATCACTAGCTGTAGGGCCGAAAGGCCGCTGTTGAGGATCACACTCCAGCGAAAGGCCGTCGCCGAACCGCTGCGGTGCTGGTGCTGGCGGGGATGGGGCTGCCGCTGGATCGCTACCGCTGGATGGCTGGATCCGTTGCCCTGGCTGTGGTGATCAGAATGCCTGTGGTGATCAGAATGGCCGTGATCATTGGGCTGGGCCATGGCTCTTAGGCGAGTCAGCGGGTCACAAGGGCTGCCAGCAGGGGTGTGATCACCGCGCCCGCAACCACCATGAAGATCTTGGGATTTTGCAATGGGGCCAGGCTCAGCATCGGTATCCGCAAAGGCATCGTCAGCAAAGCCAGCCAAATTCCTACCCCCAGGGGGTCACGATTGCCCCTAGCAGTTTGGCCGGGGCAATCCCGGCCAAACTGCTAGGGCTGGGCAAACCCAGGCCCGATCAGACGTGGGCAGCCCGGCGCCGGAGCCAGAGACGCACCACCTTTTCCGACTCCAGATAGAGGAAGAACAGGGCACTAACGCCCACACAAATGCCCAGCTCCTGCAGGCTCAAGGGGGTGGTGCCAAAGAAGCTCGAGAGCACGGGCACGTAAAGCAGGGCCAGTTGCAGGGCCGAGGTCAACACCACCGCCGCCAGCAGGGCCGGGTTGGAGAAGGGCGCCACCTGGATCAGGGGCCGGTCGCTGCGGGCGGCTAGGGCATGGCCCATCTGGGCCAGGCAGAGGGTGGTGAACACCATCGTCTGCCAGGGGGCGCCGCTGTGGGCGGCGTAGGCCATCAGGGCAATGGTGATCGCCCCAAAGACCAGGCCGATGCGCAGGATGTAGCGGCCGATGCCCCGGGCAAAGATTGATTCGCCCGGTTGGGCGGGAGGCTTCAGCATCAGGCCGTCTTCGCCGGGCTCCAGGGCTAGGGCCAGGGCCGGCACCCCGTCGGTCACCAGGTTCATCCAGAGAATCTGCAGCGGGGTGAGGGGCACCCCGGTGAGACCGAGCAGGGGCGCTGCCGCGATCGTGATTAATTCACCAACATTGCTGCCGAGGATGTATTTCACGAAGCGACGGATGTTGGCATACACCAACCGCCCTTCTTCCACCGCGCTCACAATTGTGGCGAAATTATCATCCAATAACACCATATCGGCCGCTTCCTTGCTCACCTCCGTGCCGGTGATGCCCATGGCCACACCGATGTGGGCCTGCTTGAGGGCGGGGGCGTCATTGACGCCATCGCCGGTCATGGCCACCACTTCGCCATTGGCCTGCAGGGCTTTGACAATCCGCAGCTTCTGGTCGGGCGGCACCCGGGCGTAGAGGCTGCAGCGGGCTACCACCGCCTGCAGTTCCGAGTCGTTGTAAGCCTGCAGCTCGCGACCGAGTACGACTTCGGCATCCTCGTTGGTGAGGCCAATGCTGGCTCCAATCGCCCGGGCCGTGAGCGGATGGTCGCCGGTGATCATCACGGGACGGATGCCGGCGCCGCGGCAGGTGGCCACCGAGGCGCCCACCTCGGGCCGGGCCGGATCGAGCTGGGCCATTAAGCCCAGGAACACCAGCTGGTCGGCCTCCTGCTCGGGTCCGCTGTGGTGGGGTGCGCAGGCAAAGGCCAGCACCCGCAAGCCGCTGGCCGCCAGTTGGCGGCCCTGATCCAGCCACCAGTTCCGCTGCTCCTCGTCCAGGGCGCTGACGCCTGGGGCCGCCAGCCAACGGTCGCAGCTCGAGAGCACCACCTCCGGGGCCCCCTTGCTCAGCATCAACACGCTCGACCCGGCTGCCACGGGGCCGAGGGGGGCCTGGAGCTGGCCCCTTGGATCGCTAACCCACACCGCCATCCACTGGCGCTCGGAGCTGAAGGGAATCTCCCCCTGGCGCGGGAAGGTGCCCCGCAGGCTGAAGTCGTCGATCTCCGCTTTGGCGGCAGCCACCACCAGGGCCCCTTCGGTGGGATCGCCCAGGATCCCGTAGCTGCCGTCCGCCTCCCGTTTGAGTTCGGCATCGCTGCAGAGCACCCCCGCCTGCAGCAATAGGCTGAGAGCACCTGGGGCGATGCCGGCTGGGATGGTGGCTGGGGTCACAAGCTCCCGGGCGCTGAAGTCGCCCTTGGGCTCGTAGCCCTGGCCGCTCACGGCGATCGCCTGGCCGCCGCAGCGCAGCTCTTCGACCACCTGGCGGTTCAGGGTCAGGGTGCCGGTCTTGTCGGAGCAGATCACGGTGACGGATCCGAGGGCCTCGACCGCCGGCAGACGCCGGATTAAGGCAGCGCGTTTGACCATGCGCTGGGTGCCGATCGCCAGGGTCACGGTGATTACGGCTGGCAGGCCCTCGGGAACGATCGCCACTGCCATCGACAGGGACACCTCGAGCAGGTTGAGCAGGGGCTGGCCCATTAACCAGCCAATCCCAATCACGATGGCCACCAGGCCTAGGGCCGAGCCCACCAACACCGAGGCCAGGCCGTCCAGCCGTTTCTGCAGGGGGGTGGCCTCGCCGCCGGCCGTATTAATGAGTTGGGCGATCTGGCCCAGTTCAGTGGCCATGCCGGTGGCGGTTACCACCGCCAGGCCCCGGCCCCGCACCACTTCTGTGCCTTGAAACAGGCAGTTTTGGCGTTCCAGCACGGGGGTGGCCGGATCGAGCAGCAGGTTTGCTTGCTTGAACACGGCCTCGGCTTCGCCCGTAAGGGCCGCCTCCCGCAGGCCCAGGTCCGCTCCCTCCAGTACTCGGCCATCGGCGGGCACCCGATCGCCGGCCTCGAGCCTGATCAGGTCGCCCGGCACGAGCTCCTCACTCGATAGCCGCTGCCACTGGCCATCGCGACGCAGGGTCACCAGGGGTTGGGCCATCTGGCGCAGGGCCAGCAGGGCTTTTTGGGCTTGGCTTTCCTGCAGGTAACCGAGCAGGGCGTTGAGACCCACGATCAGCACAATCGCGATCGCGTCCTTGGGGAACTTCTGGGCGCTAAAGGCAATTGCCGCTGAGATCGCGGCCACGGCCAGCAACATCAACAACATCACGTTGCTGAATTGGTCCCAGAGGATGGCCAGGCTGCTGCGGCCGGCCGCCAGCTCCAACCGGTTGGAGCCGTTCAGCTCGCGTCGCTCCGAGGCCTGGGCCGTGGTTAACCCTTCGGTGCTTACCTTGAGTGTGGTCAGGCAATCCTCGGCACTCAGGCTGTGCCACTGGGGCTGATCAAGGGGGGACAAGCAGGAACAACGCTCGGAGTAAGCATCTTAATAAATCTGCTCAGCCCCTGACTAGCTGGGACCAGGGGTTTCCTTTGCCATTGACGCAGATTGTCACAACAAACAAAAACGTAGATTCGGGTGCTGCCAACCAGCGCAGGGATCAGGGTCCATCCCCAGGCCTCATATCACCATCGGTGATTGCTGCGATTATTAGTAGTGATTAACCAGTTAATTTGCCTCGATGACCTTCCCTAAGCCTCGTCAATGATCCAGTGAGGGATTGGGCTTGGGCACAGGCAAGAGTTGGGGACCCCGCCTAAGCCGCCCCTTGCCATCGTTTGTGGTTGCGGCTCGGGGTTGCGCCCTAGGTCAGGCCGGCCTTGGCCCTTGGCTCAGCCGACGGAGGCCTGGTGGATCCGCCAGATTGGACCCCCTATCGACCTTGGCCATGGCCCCCAGCAAGCAGGAGATTCTGGCCGCCTCCAGTGGCTGGGTGGCGGTGGTGCTCAATGTGGTGCCGGGCTTGGGCACGGGCTACCTCTACCAACGGCGTTGGCGCGCCTACTGGCTCACCTCAGCCCTAGCCACCAGCTGGTTTGTCGCCGGTGCCTTGCTCGGCGGCCCGGCAGGTGGGGCCCTGGGCCAACGCGACCAGTTGGTTGGCTTAGCCGGCTTGCTGCTGCTGGCCGCGATCACGGCGGCGGAAGCGGGCCTGGCCGCCCGCCGGGCCCGTTCGGATGAGGATGGGTGATCGATCCAGCGGCCTTAGCCCTAACCCTTAGGCCATAGGGACAACATACGCAATCTGTGCATATTTGACAAAAAGCAACTGATTAACCGTGCAGTCGATACCCCTTGGATGTATCTTGGGATTATTAATTAAAGTTTGGGCTGCATGGTTACGCCTGAGGAGTTGGAAGCCCTCGACCTGATGTGTTGGCTTCGCAATGGCGATGATGCGGCCCGCTTGGCCTACTGCAACCAAAGCACGATCAGCCGCCGCAGCCAGCAGGCTCTCAAGGTCTTCAATCAATTGCCCAGCCAAGGCCAGAGATGCCATG
>Ga0209550_10006510_pt1 | contig 10874 bp, 10 predicted proteins | sample LauGreSuBDMM15SN_2_FD_187567 | JGI IMG/M metagenome (GOLD analysis project Ga0209550, IMG submission 187567) | Freshwater lake microbial communities from Lake Michigan, USA - Su13.BD.MM15.SN (SPAdes) (version 5) | ecosystem: Environmental > Aquatic > Freshwater > Lake | place: Lake Michigan... | reverse complement strand
TATAATATACATGGTTTTATGGGGTGTAGCCAAGTGGTAAGGCAACGGATTTTGACTCCGTTATTCGTAGGTTCAAGTCCTCCCATCCCAGTTTAAAAAGTTTTGTGATCTTATGTCAATTAAAATAGAGTTTATTGAAGGTATTTTAGAAAATACTTCTCCGATTATTAAATTAACTAAATCTCGTAATGGTAAAACAGGAACTGCAACGTTTATTTTTATTAATCCTCGAGTTTTTGAGATAATTAATAATGAAATTGCACTTATTAAAAGTTTAACCTTAAATTGGGAAGAAAAACTATTAGTAACTACTGACTTGGAAGTTATTTTTAAAGATGGCAGACCTTTTCTTATAAAAGCTATTTTTATTTTTAAAAATGCGAAAGAATGGTTTGAATTTTTAAACTTGATTAATTTTTATTCAAAAGAAATTGGTCTTTCTTTTTCTAAAAAAGCCTTTTAAATTTATATCGAAACCAAAATGGAATATTCATTATCTACACTGAATAATAAATCTAATTTCTCAACTCTTAGTCTTAATGAAACGATCAATAAACTAAATTTAGTAGGATTTGAAGTAGATGAAGTCTCTTTTGAAAAATCCAATTCGTCTTCTGAAGATATTAAATTTTTATTAAAAAATCCAGCTAATCGCGATGATTTATTTATTGAAAATTTATTTTTATCAGAACTAGGAATTATTTTTTTATTAGAAATTTATGAAATTTGGAACTTATTAAAAACTAAGTATTCATTTGTTCTAAAACAAAAATATTTAAATAATAAAAGTTATACGGTTCAAGCAATCGAAGGAAATAATTCTGACGTTATTAAATATATAATAAAAATAGATAATTTTTCTAATATTACGTCTCCTTCATGGATTACAAAAAAATTAAAGAAACGTGGAATTAAAGTAACAAATACATTTGAAGATATATTGGAATTAGTATCTTTAGAGTGGGGTTATAAATTTAAATATTATTTTGCTGAAAAAGACAATATAAATGAAGTATTCAAACTCGAAAGATTAACAAACATAGAATTATTAAAAACTAATGATAATTTGATTCCAGCAGGATCAATTGTTTTAAAAAATCAATTCGATGAAATAAAAACGGTTTTAGGCTTAGAAACTGTTTCAACAAGTTCTTCTAGTTCTTCAATCTACATCGAAACGACATTTTATGATATTCATGAAAATAAATTAGGTTTAACAGCCAATAATACAAAATTATCATTTCGTAATTTACGTAAAAATTATTTATCAAATTTTAAATTTGCAATCCAACGTTTACTAAGTTTAATTGAACTTTTAAACATTGGTACAATTTCTAAGAAAATTCATATTTTAAATAACCATACTACAAAACTAAAAGAATTTCGTTTGTTAAAATTAGAAAAACAATTATTAATTAATGTTTTAAATTTAGAACAAGTTAATAGTCATTTTTTTAATGAAAACGGATTAAAAATTGTTTCGGAAACCCACGCTTATTTATATATTCAAATTCCTATTTTTAGGACTGACTTAACACGTCCTATTGATTTAGTTGAAGAATATAGCCGATTTATTGGTTATGCTAATTTTCCAGAAATTTTACCATTAAAAGAACTAAAATATTCTGCAAATTCACAAAAAAGTATTGAATATATTAAAACTTTTTTTATAAATCATAATTTTAATGAAGTTTATACAAATCCTTTACAAGAAAATAATTTAGAAGAAAATACTTTAAACCTTTTTAATCCTTTAAATAGCGAATTATCTTCCTTAAGAAAAGATATAGTTATGAACTTTTTAACTATTTTAAGAAGTAATTTAAATTCAAATATTAATAATAATAATTTATTTGAAATTGGTCGTGTTTTTAAATTAAAAAATGGAAAAATTATTGAACAAGAAAAATTAGCAGGCTTATTTCAAGACTCTTTAAATATGCCTACTAATTTAGAATGGTTTATTAAAAAAGGATTTCTCGAAAATTTTGTATCTCACTTTGGTTATAAAACATTAAATGTTGAAAAATGGTCTCAACCACAAAGTGCATTTCATCCAACAAAATCAATTATTATTAAACATAACAATAAAATTTTAGGGTTTTTTGGAGAAATTAATCCAAAATTAAAAGAGTTTAAACAACTAAAATCAAAAGTATATCTATTTGAATTTAATTTGATTCATTTCAAATCTTGGAAATTAAATAGTCCAATTCCAATTTATAAAGAATATTCAAAATATCCTACTGTACAAAAAGATATTTCTGTATTGATTTCTAAACATGTCAATTTTTACACATTAAAACAAAGTATTGAACAAAATATTACAGACTTAAAAACAGTTCATTTTTTTGATATTTATGTTGATGAAAAATTTATAAATTCAAATATAAAATTAGGAATTAGATTAGAATTTCAATCTACTCAAGGAACACTTACAACTGAAATAATTGAAGAAAAAATGATTACATTACGTGAATTACTTTCAAAAACATTTAATGTAGTTTTTCAAGATTAGTTTAACAAACAAAAAGAAGGAACAAACGTATATAAGATATATATAAAGATTGTATGTATTACAAAATCGATAGCGATGAGTTTAGTTGATATTAATTTAATTAGCTACCTTGGAAACTCTAGTTCTCTTGAAATTTATGATGAATATCAAGATTATGATTATGATGATGAAGAAAAAGGACCAGCATTAGAAATTTATGGAACAGATTTAACTTTGTTAGCACGTCAAGGTCAACTAGAGGAATGTTTTGGACGAGACCAAGAACTTTTAGAAATGATGGAAATTTTAGTTCGTCGACAAAAAAACAATCCTGTTTTAGTTGGAGATGCTGGAGTAGGAAAAACAGCTATTGTTGAATTATTTGCAAGTAAAATTGTTAATAATTTAGTTCCATTTGTTTTAGAAGGAAGAAGTTTAATTAGTTTAGATTTAGCAAGAATTGTAGCAGGTTCAAGATATCGAGGAGAATTTGAATTAAGATTTCAACGAGTTTTAGATGAGGTGTTAGCACAGCCAAATATTATTATCTTTATTGATGAAATTCATAATATTGGTGGAACAGGATCCGCAGAAGGATCTTTAGATGCAGCTAATATTTTAAAACCAATTCTTTCTCGAAGTGGATTCCAATGTATTGGTGCAACTACTACAAAAGAGTACCAAAGAATTGAAAAAGATCCGGCATTAAATCGAAGATTTCAACCCATTAAAGTCAAAGAACCTTCTATTGATGAAACGGTTAATATTTTATATGGTTTAAGACCAAGTTTAGAAGCATTTCATAATGTAGAAATTCTTCCAGGTGCAATCCGATTATCAGCAGAATTAGCAGCACGTTATATTTACGATCGCTTTCTTCCAGATAAAGCAATTGATTTACTTGATCGTGCAGCGGCAAAAGAAGTAATCAAATTAACAAATGTAACAGAAGGTTCAGTTATTTCTTCTTTAGTCAATGCTGGATTAAATAATATTGGAACATTAAGAGTTGAAGCATTCCGTCGTGGTGATATTGCATCTGAATTTGTGTTTCAAGAAATAGAAAATTCGTATCGCAATTTTTTATTACGTTGGATTGAATCTCCGTTAACAGTTCCAGAAGAGTCTAAACCAATTTTATCTCCGATTTCCCAAGCTCTTTTCGATAGAATGAGAATTTCGGTTCTAAAACGTGTTGACGAACTATTATTTTCTTCAAGTAAACCACGTTATGTTACAAAAGTAGTTAAAAAAATTGAAAGTTTGTCACCACAAAAAAATCAACAAATATATAATGAAGTCGCATCAGATATAAATGAAGATATTTCTCCTAAATTAAGTATCTATCGAATTTCATTATTTTTATTTGGGGAGTGGTTAGAAGGGGATGAATTTAAATTTTTAGTTCCAATCTTTAAAGAAAAATATTTCTCTGATTTATCTGGCATTTGTTCTAACTTTGGAATGTATGAGTATTTATGTACGTTTAGATCAAACTTAAATAAAGATCCAATCAGATTTTCAGCAGAAAAAGATTTTTGTGAAGGTGATGTTGAAAATTATGAACAAACGTTTGAAGTTTTAAGTGAACTAGAAGAAAAAAGAATTGAAGTTTTTAAAGAATATTTATCTGAATTAAAACCTATTTTACGACGTGGAATTGTGGAGAGCTTAAAATATAGCTCAGAAATAACAATTTCTGATTCTGAACTATCAACAGTTTATAATCTACTAGGATATTTCTCAACAGAAACAGGTCGTGAATTTTTATATAGTCTAGATGATCCTGAATTAATTCGTCGTGCAAGAAAATTAGGGGATTTTACGGGATTAAAGAAAAAAATAACTCAAAAAGAAATTCGTGAGTTATTAGCCAGTATGACAGGTATTCCAATTCAATCAATTTCAAATGTAGAATCTCAAAAATTAATAAATTTAGAATCAACTCTACATAAGCGTGTAATTGGTCAAGATGAGGCAATTTCAGCCATTGCTAAAGCTATTCGTCGTTCTCGTTTAGGAATTCAAAATCCAAATCGACCGATTGCAAGTTTTATGTTCTGTGGTCCAACTGGAGTTGGAAAAACAGAAGTAACAAAAGCCTTAGCAGTAAGCATGTTTGGGGCAGAAAGTGATATGATTCGATTTGATATGTCTGAATTTATGGAAAAATTCACTGTATCACGTTTAATTGGATCGCCTCCTGGTTATGTAGGATATGACGATGGTGGGCAATTAACAGACGCTGTTCGTAGAAAGCCATATTCTGTAGTCTTATTTGATGAAGTTGAAAAAGCTCATCCGGATATTTTAAATGTTTTATTACAAATTTTAGAAGATGGAAGATTAACAGATAGTCAAAAACGTCTTGTACCTTTTGAAAATACAATCATTATTATGACTTCAAATGCTGCTGCTGACGAAATTCAACAAATTATCAAAGCAGAAAGAGCATCAAAAACGACAATTGAAACAGAAGAAATAAAAGAAGAAACTGATAATCAATTAGTTCAATATAAAGATGAATATTCTGGAGCAATTAAATTCTTAGAATCTCCAATTACCGAAAATTTCTTAACGGATATTAAAGAACAATTACGAGTTGAATTTGAAAAGTCTTTCCGTAATTTAAAAGAATACGATTTCTTAGAACAACAATTAAACGAAAATAAAACAAAAACTAAAGATACAAAATCAACTCCAACAAGTAACTTGAAAGGAGCGGTATTAGAACGTTTAAGCACAATGTTCTTACCTGAATTTTTAAATCGTTTAGATGATATTATTATTTTCCAACCTTTAAAACCAGAAGAATTAAGAAAAATCTGTGACATCATGGTAAGAGAAGTTGGAGAACGTGTTAAACCAAAACAAATTTTATTATCTGTCGATGACAAAGTAAAAGTAAAATTAACAAGAGAAGGATATAATCCAATGTTTGGAGCACGTCCACTAAGACGTTTAGTTACTAAATATATTGAAGATTTAATTTCTGAAAATATATTAAAAAATCCGAGTACTAAAAAAGTCCGAACAATTAAAATTCAACTAAATGAGGATGATCAAATTGTTGTAAAAAAAGAAGAAAGTGTTTTTCTATAATACGTAGCTTGACATAGAAATGATTATATTACTATAATCATTTCTATAAGTTTATTGAATACCTTTGCCGAGGTAGCTCAGTTGGTAGAGCAGTGGATTGAAGATCCTCGTGTCCCCAGTTCAAGTCTGGGTCTTGGCATTTATATATTTTTGAAAGTTGTTACTGCTGAATCAAATATAAGCTTTGCAGTTCCTACAGCTCCATTTCTATTTTTAGCAACAATAAATTCTGTGATCTGAGCTTTTTGTTTTGTTTCTGTATAATAATCTTCTCTATATAACATAATGACTACATCCGCATCTTGTTCGATAGAATTATGAAGAATTAAATTTTGTTTTAAATAATTATGATAAAAAGGAATTGTTTCATCATAAACTTGACTCAGACCCAAATATGAAATTTCTTCAATTCGATTATAGATAAATGTAAAAAATTTATTTTCTTGCGTTTCTTTTAAAAGGGAATAAATTTTGTCAGTTATTGTTAGTTCAGAAATTTTAATCCATCCTTTTTCCGATAATACTTTATGATTAGAGGTTAAATTAATTTCTACATTATTTTGAAAACGTAATTTATAAATTGGTTTAATGCCTTTTAAAGTAAATGTTGAAATGTTTGGAAACACTAATTTATCTTTTTTTAAAGACTTTAGTTCTTGAAACGTATTATCAGCAATACATCCACTTTCCCGTAAGTCCGATAACATAGGTCTTTTATTTGTTCGCGATTCTACATTTCGACTTAATTGAGAAAGTAGAATAATTGGGATTTCAAATTCTTTTGCAAGTAACTTCAACGTTCTAGTAATATAGGAAATCTCTTGAACTCTATTTTCAAATTTTAAATTTAATTTCATTAATTGCAAATAATCAATTATTACAATTCCATTGCCTTTTTGATTATTTAATACTTTTCTAAGTTTTGAACTTATTTCAGTCAGACTTACGTTAGGTGTATCGTCAATAAAAATAGGTAATTCAGATAAATTTTTCATCGAATTACTTAATAATTTCCATTCAATTCCAGTCATTTTTCCTGATTTAATACGCGTCGTACTAATATTGGAGTCATCTGCAATTAAACGATAAATAATTTGTTGCCTTGACATTTCTAAACTAAAAATCAGTAGTGGAATTTGATATTTATTAACGATATTTTTACCGAGATTTAAGGAAAAGGCTGTTTTTCCCATCGAAGGACGGCCAGCTATAATTATTAATTCATTTTTTTGAAAACCTTGTAAGATAGAATCTAAATCTTTAAATGAACTTACAAAGCCTGATTGATTTTGTTTTTTTATTTTTGTTTTTATTTCATCAAATATATCGTCAATTACTTCCGCAGAACTATAAACTTTTTGACTAATTTTTTGTTGATTTAAAGAATAAATTAGTTGTTCCATTTTTTCCAAAATATCTTTAATCTCAATTGCAGTTGAATATCCCCAAACAATACTTTTTTTACCTAAATCAATAATAGATCTACGTAAATATTTTTCATTTAAAATCATGATATAACTTTCAAGATTAGCAACAGATTCAAATTTATTAATAATATTGGTAATTTTTTCAATTCCTCCTATATCATCTAAAAGAGCTTGATCTTCTAATTTATTAATAATAATTGTTAAGTTTATGGTGCTATTATTTTCAAACAAACTATTTATTGTTTCATAAATTATTTGATGTGCTTTAAAATAAAAAAATTCTTTTTTTAAAATGGATGAAACTTCTTTAAATACGATTGGATTTGTTAATAAAATATTTAAAACACTTTGTTCAATAAAAAAAGTACTTGGTAAAGGGGTTATACCCGAATATTTAAATTTAATTTGGTTCATTAATTATCCAAAGAAGTTTTAAAAATTTAATAAAGCTTGATTTGATTTTCAATCGATTATTAAATATAATAATGTCTATATATATTTTAATATATAAATTAATTATCAAAGCATCTTTAGTTCAGTTGGTAGAACGCATGTCTCCAAAATATGATGTCGAGGGTTCGATTCCTTCAGGGTGCGATAAAAATGGTGGTTTGAAAATATAAAAATTAGAGAAACAATTAAATTATAGAAATATATGGCAAAAAAAATTAAAGCATTTGTAAAATTAGCTTTACCTGCAGGAAAAGCAACTCCTGCTCCGCCAGTAGGACCTGCTTTAGGACAACATGGTGTAAACATTGCTGGGTTTTGTAAAGAATATAACGCAAAAACTGCTGAAAAAGCAGGGCTTATCATTCCTGTAAAGATTACAATTTATGATGATCGTTCATACTCATTTATTTTAAAATCTCCACCAGCATCTGTTCTACTAGCAAAATTTGCAAATGCTAAAAAAGGAGCTGCTCAACCAAATCGTGAAAATGTTGGAACAGTAACTCTGGAACAAGTAAAAGAAATTGCAACAATTAAAATGGCTGATTTAAATACAGATAATATGGAAAAAGCAATTTTAATTATTATGGGAACAGCTAAAAATATGGGTATCAAAGTTAGCTCATAATTTTAATTTTAATTAAAGATAAAAATTAATCATTGTATGAAAACATATTCAAAACGCATAACAAAATTAAGAGAATTAATTAATCAAGATTCTTATCCGTTTGAACAAGCTGTCAATTTATTAAAACAGCTTGGAACAGCGAAATTTACCGAATCAGTAGAAGCTCATGTTTCTTTAAATATCGATCCAAAATACGCAAATCAACAATTAAGAACTAGTTTAATCTTACCTAATGGAACGGGTAAAAGTTTAAGAATTGCTGTTTTTACAGAGCCAGATTATGTTGCAGAAGTTCTAAAAATGGGAGCAACAGTTGCAGGTTCTGATGATTTAATTGAAGAAATTAATTCTGGAAATTTAAATTTTGATTTATTAATTACAACTCCACAATTAATGCCTAAATTAGCAAAACTTGGAAAAGTTTTAGGACCAAAAGGATTAATGCCATCTCCTAAATCAGGAACAGTTACTCAAAATTTAAAAGAAACAATTAACGAATTTAAAAAAGGGAAATTAGAATATCGTGCAGATAAAACTGGTATTGTTCATTTAAATTTTGGGAAAGTTGACTTTTCTGAAGAACAATTAAAAGAAAATTTACTTGCAGTTTATACTTCAATTGAAAAAAATAAACCAACAGGAGTTAAAGGTAGATATTTCAAATCTTTTTATATTTGTACAACAATGAGTCCTGGTGTGGCATTAGATATTAATACCTTTAAAAAAGCATAAAATATTTGAAATTTACTAAAATTAATAGTATATTTATGCATTATAAGACCTTAACCTATTTATTTTATTTGTAAATTATTATTAAAAACTATGAGCGAAAAACTTACAAACATTATTGAACAATTAAAAACATTAACTCTTTTAGAAGCAGCAGAATTAGTTACAGAAATTGAAAAAGTATTTGGTGTAGATACGTCAGTTTCAGTAGCAGCAGTGGCAGCACCTGCAGCTGGAGCAGCACCTGCAGCTGAAGCAGCTGAAGAAAAATCAGCTTTTGATATTACATTAACAGATGTACCTGCTGATAAGAAAATTGCAATTTTAAAAGTTGTTCGTAACGTTACAGGATTAGGATTAAAAGAATCGAAAGATATCGTAGATAATGTTCCAAAATTATTAAAAGAAGGAGCATCTAAAGAAGAAAGCGAAAATATCAAAAAAGAATTAGAAGCTGCTGGTGGAAAAGTTACAATCAAATAGTCTTATACAGACTATTTGAAAACTTAAATCGAGTTAGATTTTTTAGTCTTTTGGATATAATTCTCCCATTTTTTGACGTTTTTCTAAAGCGTCAAAATCGGGCTTAATTGCAACAAAAGGATCCATTTTACTTTCAATTCCAACTAATACTTCATAGATAATATCAAAGATATCTTCAACTAAAACGATTTGACCTAATTTATCTGTTGGTACTACTGTACGAGTTGTTTGTGAAGCATTTTTAAACATATCTTCAAGGTACAATAACATTGCAACTACATCTACAGAATCTGCTTCATAGTCAATAACTAAATTAGCACCTAATGCAACTTCTGATTTTTCAACTTCATCTAATTGTTTAGTAACAACTTCAACAATTACATTAAATAGTTGATCAAAAGTTAATGATTTTAATTCCCAGTTTGCTTTCCATCTTTTTGCAAATGCCATAAAATTTTGTTTATTAGTTTAAAAATTACCTTCATTTAATTCACTCTTTTTTCTTGAATTTGAATTCTAACAATAAATTTTTAAAATTGCAAATTAAAGGATTAATTGACTTAAACATATTTTGTCGATTATAATTTTGTTGTTACTATATGATTCTTCACGGGATGTAACGCAGCTTGGTAGCGTGTCTGCTTTGGGAGCAGAAAGTCGCAGGTTCGAATCCTGCCATCCCGAATTCAAAAAACTACAATATTTTATTCATAAGAGCTATTGTTTTTCAATTTACTTATAATTAATTACCCCCAAGGGAATTCGAATCCCTGTTACCTCCGTGAAAGGGAAGTGTCCTAGGCCACTAGACGATGGGGGCTTATATACTGAATTATTATATTAAAATTTTATTACTCATGTCAACTAAAATTTTTTTGAGGAAGTTTTTATTAACTAAAATAATTAATTAAAATGATATATAACAATATATATATATTATGTATTATACTTAATTTTATACTTATTTAACTAAAAATTATATTTAATGTGTACAGAATTTTTTTTAGCACTGATATACTTTATTACAATACTAGTTGTGAATGTATTCATTTTTAATTTATTAAAAAGCTATCTACGTAATATTTTAGAAATATTAAAATTAAAAAAAATCATTTTACTTTTTAAAACAAACAATAATGATTTATTATTAAGTTTTTATTATCTTCTAAAAGAAAGAAAAATTAATAATAATAATAAAATATTAAATGTTTTATCTTTACCTGAAGATAAAAAAGATGTCTTACTTGCGGGTAAAATAATCGAATTTTTTAATAAAAATATAAAACAAGAAAAAAGCTTGAATTTTTATTTAACATTATTAAGAAATCAATATTTATCAAATTAATTTTATTTAAAATAACTAATAATAAAAATGGGTCACCTGGGAATCGAACCCAGAACTTATCGGTTAAAAGCCGAGTACTCTACCGTTGAGTTAGTGGCCCTATCAATAACCTAATTATAAATAATAATTTTTAGTTTCCGCAAAAATTAATAGGAGTGTAATAAATGATGAATAAAACAAGAAGTGAGATATTCCAATGGAGTTAAACGT
>Ga0209550_10006509_pt1 | contig 10874 bp, 10 predicted proteins | sample LauGreSuBDMM15SN_2_FD_187567 | JGI IMG/M metagenome (GOLD analysis project Ga0209550, IMG submission 187567) | Freshwater lake microbial communities from Lake Michigan, USA - Su13.BD.MM15.SN (SPAdes) (version 5) | ecosystem: Environmental > Aquatic > Freshwater > Lake | place: Lake Michigan... | reverse complement strand
TAACATTCGTATTGAGGCAGGTAGCGGCTTAAGCAAGGAAGAGATTGAAAAAATGAAGAATGAAGCCAAAGCCAACGAAGCTAGTGACAAGGCAGAAAAGGAGAAGATTGAAAAAATTAACCAGGCAGATAGTTTAATATTCCAGACAGAAAAACAATTGAAGGAATATGGTGATAAGATTAGTGCTGATAAAAAAGCTCCGATTGAAGAAGCCCTTAATAAATTGAAGGAAGCGCATAAATTACAGGACATAGCAGCCATTGACCCAGCAGTTGAACAAATGAATGCCGCATGGACTGCAGCAAGTGAAGAAATGTACAAGGCTACTCAGGCCGCTGACGGACAACCACAAGGTGGTGACAAAGCTCAGCCTAATGGAGATGCTGCAGCGAATGCTGAGAATGTTACGGATGCTGAATTTGAAGAAGTTAAGTAAACAATTAAAAATTTATACTAAAAAACCGCAGCCTTTTGGTTGCGGTTTTTTAGTATAAAACATTTGAATTACATAGGTGAGCTGTTAATCTATCCTAAAAATATAGAAAATATTATGGTAGACTCTCTCATTCTAACTATCTTGCTTTCAACAAAATTTAAGTGATGAAACAATTTTCAATCGTGTTGAATGTGGTATTGTTATTAGCAGTAGGCTTTTTATATTATATTCACTTTTCGCATTCTTCCAACTCTTCTTCTAGTGCCGGTTCCCTTAATTATAAATTTCATGATTCTTCTAACTGTGATAGAATTTCTGTTGCTTACGTTGAATTAGACTCATTAAATAATAATGTGAATTTTATCAAGCAGCGAAAAAAAGAGTTGGATGCCGAGCAAAAGGTGATTATGAATGAATACGAAAATGCCTATCGTTCTATGACACAGCTCAGGGATGATTTTATTAAAAGAGGAAAGTCTATCACTCAGCAGGAGGCCGAAGCTTTTCAAGAAAAATTGGGTAATCAACAGCAGCAAATTGAACAAGTAAAGCAACAGAAGTCTCAACAACTAGCAGAAAAAGGGGCAAGAGTGATGGGGGATATGCAGGGTAAGTTAAAAGACTTTATGAACGAATACAATAAGAATAAAAAGTTTACGATGATATTTACTACTGGAACAGGGCTTGATTATTTTCTTTACAAAGATGTTTCTTTAGATATTACTTCCGAAATTGTAAAAGGTTTAAATGAAAAAATGAAATAGCTAGTCTTTTTATCTTTCAATCAATTGATTTATCTTCAATCCCGTTATTTAACGGGTTTTTTTATAAATCCACATTAATAATCACCAAAATTTTTAAAAATGTCTACTTCAGCCAATCAAGATTCTTCTTTTAAGCCAACGCTGGGTTTGTTTGATGCTACTATGATCGTAGCTGGATCAATGATAGGTTCTGGAATTTTCATAGTAAGTGCCGACATGCTCAAGGATATGGGAAGTGCCGGTTGGTTATTGGCTGCCTGGATTATTACAGGTTTTATGACACTTACCGCCGCTTTAAGTTACGGGGAGTTGAGTGCGATGTATCCAAAAGCAGGTGGACAATATGTTTATCTTAAGGCTGCTTACAATCCATTTATAGGTTTTTTATACGGTTGGAGTTTTTTTGCTGTAATACAAACAGGTACTATTGCAGCTGTTGCTGTTGCTTTTGCAAAATTTGCAGGTTATTTCTTCCCTGCATTGGCTTGGGAAGAAATAAATACTTTTAATCTATTAGGGCTTAAAATCCACTATGCTCAACTAGTAGCTATTGTAGTGATTATTTGTCTGACTTTTATTAATACGCGCGGCATTGAGTCAGGTAAACTGATTCAAAAAATTTTCACCTCTGCCAAATTACTGTCGCTCTTTGGATTAATTATAGCAGGTTTTATTGCTTTTAATTGGCAGATTTGGAGTGCCAACTGGCAAAATCCATGGGTAATGCAGCATCTTACCAATTCAGGTGGTACCATTAATTTTGAGCCGCTGTTGATTGGGACTGCATTGGGCGCTATGGCTAGTGCAATGGTAGGCAGTATATTTAGTAGCGATGCTTGGAACAATGTAACCTTCATTGCCGGTGAAATTAAAAATCCTCAGAAAAATATTGGTTTAAGTTTATTTTTAGGCACCTCGATTGTTACAGCAATTTATCTTTTAATGAATGTTGTTTATTTAGCCACCGTGCCATTGCATGAACTAGCCTTTGCAAAAGACAATCGTGTGGCGCTAAGTGCATCCGAAGCTATTTTTGGTAGCAGTGGTACTATTATTATTGCAATAATGATAATGGTGGCAACTTTTGGTTGCAATAATGGATTGATATTAGCCGGTGCGAGAGTATATTATACAATGGCAAAAGATCAATTGTTTTTTAAGAAAGCCGGAACCTTGAATAAAAATGTTGTTCCTGAATGGGCGCTTTGGATTCAATGCGCAATGGCTTGCATATTGTGCCTTAGTGGAAAATATGGTGATTTGCTAGACATGGTTTCTTTTATAGTGGTAATATTTTACGTACTCACCATTGCAGGTATTTTTATTTTACGGAAAAAGTATCCAAACGCAGACAGACCCTACAAGGCTATTGGATATCCAGTTTTACCCATAATTTATATGCTGATGGGAGTTAGTTTTTGTGTGTTACTTATTATTTATAAACCTCAATTCACTTGGCCAGGTTTGATCATTACGCTGTTGGGCATTCCTTTGTATTATCTTGCGGTTAGAAATAAAAATTCAACTTCTTAATATTTTTTGATGGTAAGTAAAATTTGTAATGAGATTTTTGATAAAAGTATTCATGATTATCATTTGACTGATAAGGTGGATGCTGCAATTCATAATCCATTTCCTGAAAATGGATTCGAGCATTTATTGTATGAAAAAAATTGGGTGGATACTGTTCAGTGGCATTTGGAAGACATTGTGCGCAATCCAACGATTGACTCAGTGGAAGGATTGTTATTGAAAAGAAGAATTGACGCATCCAATCAAGTGAGAACAGACATGGTAGAATATATTGATAGTTATTTCTTGCAGCAATTTAAGGATATCAAACCCAAATTAAATGCATCAGTAAATACAGAGAGTCCTGCATGGGCGATTGATCGATTATCAATTCTGGCTTTAAAGATTTTTCATATGAATGTAGAAGTCACTCGCCAAGATGCTACGGAACAACATGTAGCTGCTTGTTCAAAAAAATTGTCGGTGCTACTAGAGCAACGGGTTGACTTATCTCGATCAATTGATGAGTTGCTGAGTGATATTGCTAATGGTGATAAATATATGAAAGTGTACAAGCAAATGAAAATGTACAATGACCCAGGACTTAATCCTGTATTGTATCAGCAGCAAAATAATAGTCATTCTTAATTTTTTAAATTCAATTAATATTCTTTGGTTTTTTATAGAAATATAATTGGATTCAACATAATAATATAGTTGCTATTAAAATCAATTTATTCTCCTCTATATTTAATTTAAAAATAAATTTTGCAAACCCCTCAACATATTTTGGTTATTCGTTTTTCGTCAATGGGGGATGTGGCAATGACGGTGCCTGTTTTAAAAAATTTATTAGATCAAAATCCAGCTGTAAAGATTACCGTAGTGTCCAATTCATTTTTTGAACCTTTGTTTATTGGGTTGGAAAGGTGTTCTTTTTATCCTGCTTATTTAAATGAACGCCATAAAGGTTTTGGGGGTATATTTCGTTTATTTAAAGAACTTAATAAAAGTAATCAATTCGATGCGATCGTTGATTTACACAGTGTACTGAGGTCTCATTTGCTTTCTTTATTTTTCAAAATGAGTGGAGTGGCCATTGCTCAATTAGATAAGGGTAGGAGTGAGAAGAAAGCCCTTACTAGAAAGGAAAATAAAGTTTTTATTTCTCTTACAGCGATGCATGAACGTTATGCTTCTGTATTTAGAAAAATAGGTATTTCATTTAGATTAGACTTAGACAAATCTATTTATAAAAAACAGGAGATTCCAAATGCTTTAAAGACTGTTTATTTATCGGGTAAAAAAATAATTGGAGTTGCACCTTTTGCTCAGTTTAATGAGAAGATGTACCCGATTGAAAAAATGAAAATATTGGTGAGTCAATTGACCGAAGCAAATTATACTGTTTTGTTATTTGGTGGAGGAAAACTAGAATCGGATGTTTTAGATCAGTGGGAAAAAGATATTTTTTCTGCCTTCAATATTTCCGGTAAGTATACTTTCAAAGAAGAACTTTCCATTATCAGTAATTTAGATCGAATGATAAGTATGGATTCTGCAAATATGCATCTTGCATCTTTATTTAATGTGCCAGTAATTAGTGTCTGGGGTGCTACTCATCCTTTTGCTGGTTTTAATGGATGGGGGCAGTCTGAAAAAAATATAGTACAATTAGATCTTGATTGTAGGCCCTGTTCGGTTTTTGGAAATAAGTCTTGCCACCGTGGAGATCACGCTTGTATGAAGGGTATATCAGAGCAGATGATATATGAAAAAATAGTACAAGGGCTCAATGAATAAAAAAGGTGTAGGAAGTTTTTTTACTTTAAATGCAATGTTTTTTTAGCTTCTTATTTGACCATCGCCTCTTACAATCCATTTATAACTACATAATTCTTTTAAAGCCATTGGGCCTCTTGCGTGAAGTTTTTGGGTACTAATGCCTATTTCAGCACCTAGTCCAAATTGTGCACCATCAGTAAATGCGGTCGATACATTGGAATATACTACAGCTGCATCCACTTGTTGAAGAAATTGCTCAATGTTTTGTTTGTTCTCTGCTATAATGGTTTCACTATGCTTGCTACTATATTCTGAAATATGATTGATCGCAGCTTCAATAGATGCTACAGTTTTAATAGCCATGATGTAATCTAGAAATTCAGTTCCGAAATGTTTTTCATTTGCATTCATTAATAAATTAGATGGATAGTTATTTTCTAGCGCTTTGTACGCCAAATCATCTGCATAGATTAATACATTTTTATCAGAGAGGTTACTAACTAGTTCAGGTAGATTTTTTAATTGACTGGCATGAATTAGTAAACAGTCCAATGCGTTACAAACACTTACTCTTCTAGTTTTTGAATTGTAAATTATTGCTTTTCCTTTTTGGATATCACCACTTTCATCAAAATAGGCATGAACAATACCGGCACCTGTTTCAATCACTGGCACTTTAGATTCTTTGCGAACGAAGTCAATCAATTGCTGACTACCCCTAGGAATAATGACGTCTACATAACCCACCGCATTTAATAATTGAGTGGTTGCCTCTCTGGTTGCGGGTAATAGTTCAATACAGTTTTCAGGAAGGCCATTTTGTTTTAAAACAGACTGGATGATTTTAACAATCGCTAGATTTGAGAATTCAGCATCACTGCCTCCTTTCAAAATACAGGCGTTTCTAGATTGTAGACAAAGAGAAAATACATCAAAAGTAACATTGGGTCTTGCTTCAAAAATAACACCGATCACACCAATTGGAACAGAAATCTTACTGATTTGAATACCATTGTCCATCGTTTTTTGCTCTAGTAAAATTCCTACTGGCGAAGGGAGTTCTGCAACTTTTTTAATTTCATTTGCAATATCCTGCAATCTTTTATTTGTAAGTTGAAGCCGGTCATACTTGGGATCCACTGTTGACATTCTGTCAAGATCCTTTTGGTTCTCCCTTAAAATTAATTCAGCACTGCCAATAGCAGCTTCAGCCAAACTGATTAATACAGCTTTTATCTTTTCATCGCTTATCAGTATTAGTTTTTTACTTGCCAGTTGAACTGCTCTAAAACTATCTGTTAAAGAATCGATTTCGTTCATCATTTGCTTTGTTCGTTGTTTAAGAATAAGTAATCATAATGCACCAAAGCCTTTTCATTTTTTTTTCTCATTAATTCGGCTGCTCTGTCAGAGTTGTATTGGGCTTTACCTACCCCTAATTTTTTTCCCGTATTGCTAATAATTTGAATAATTTCTCCTTTTTTAAAAGACCCTTCAATTTTTATAATTCCTATTGGTAACAAACTTGTTGGTTTATTAGATTGTAATGCTCTCTGAGCACCCTCATCAATGAATACCGCGCCTTTTACAAATCCGTCTGAGTGAGCGACCCATTTTTTAATACTGGAAATATTTTTTCTTGGTTTAAATAAAGTCCCAACCGGTAAGTTGTTGTTTATACCAATTAATATATTGGCTTCTTTACCATCGGCTATCTGAACGGGAATGCCCATACTAGCAACCTTGTTGGCCATGCTACATTTAGTGAGCATACCGCCTCTTCCGAAATTAGATTTTTCTGAGGTAATGAAACGCTCAAATTCAGTATCTCCAAATTCAATAAAGGGAATCAGTTTAGAGGAAGATTGATTAGGAGCTCCATCATAAATTCCTTTTACATTAGAAAGGATAACCAATTTATCTGCATCCACCATACCCGAAACCAATCCTGCTAATTCATCATTGTCGGTAAACATAAGTTCTGTTACTGATATTACATCATTCTCATTTAAAATTGGTATCACATTATTTTGAAGCAAAACGGTGATACAATTTTTCATATTGATATAATGTTCCCTATCTCTAAAATCTTCTTTGGTCACTAGCACCTGAGCACATAAGCAATCTTGTTTTGCAAATTGTTCGGCATAAAGATTTATTAATTTGATTTGACCTACTGAAGCAAATAATTGCCTTTTACTAATTTCATCTGTTTTTTTAGGTGGGGTAATTAAACTTTTTCCTGCCGCTACTGCTCCAGAAGAAATTAGTATGATGTCAATTCCTTGCTTATTAAGTATACTAATTTGCCTAGTTAGTTGTTGAATGCTTTTTAAGTCAAGCCCACCATCTTGTTGAGCTACTACGTTAGAACCAACCTTGATTACGATTCTTTTTTTTCTTTTGGGCATGTGTAAAATTAAAGTTTTTAAATCAAAAAAACTCTTTCCTAATTGGTTGTGTTGTCGGATATTTTTTTAAGTTTTTGCTAAGCTACAGATGTTGTTAATTTATTTATTGGGCTTTTGAATCCTTAAGGAAATTTATTAAATACTAAAAAAGCTTAAATGGGAGGTAAAAGGGCTTTGCATTGTATTTATTTTGATTAACTGAATAATTATTAATTTGCAGCAATGAAAAAATACGCAATTATAGTTGCAGGAGGTATTGGTAGTAGGATGAAGGTAAACATGCCTAAACAATTTTTACTTTTAAAAAACAAGCCAATACTTTTCTATACGTTGGATACTTTTTTAAAATCTTACGCTGATCTGCAGATAATATTGGTATTGCCACAAGATCATTTAGCTGCTGGACAGGATATTATCAATGAATTTTTTAATAGCGACCGAATAAAGATTACAGTGGGGGGAAATACAAGATTTCATTCTGTGCAAAATGGTATTCAATTAATAACAGAAGAAAGTATTGTATTTGTTCACGATGGTGTAAGGTGTTTGCTTTCGGTTGATTTGATTCATCGTTGCTATGAATCAGCGGTAGAATATGGTTCTGCCATTCCTGTAGTCAATTCAAAAGATAGTGTTCGCTTGGTGTTAGAACAAGGCAATGAAGCGCTTGAGCGCAATAGGGTTAAACTCGTCCAGACACCGCAGACATTTCAGAGTAAAATATTGTTACCAGCCTTTGCTATCGATTATGATGTTCAATTTACAGATGAAGCGACTGTAGTAGAGGCCTTCGGTATGCAAGTTCATTTGATAGAAGGAGAGGAGCAAAATATTAAAATTACCCAACCAATTGATCTATTATTGGCTGAAGGAATTATCAATTCATCTATTGGACAGTAAATTATATTACTGGTTGAAAGCTAAGATTCTTAATTTTTTATAAAGAAAATTTAAAATTAGAAATGGGTTAAAATTTCCATTTTTAAAAATTAGCTAAACTCTTGGTGGTTGATTTTTTCTAATATTTGGTGGGCTACATCCATTGCTCTAAAACCATCTAATATAGTAACTGGAGGCTCGATTCCTAGATTGATTGCATTAATAAAGGCTTCCAATTCCATTTTGATTGCATTGCCTAATGTTATTGTTGGATTGGCTATTGCTATTGTTTTTTTACCATTGTTTGTTTCAATGTCGAATGTAAATACTTGTTTATCATCTTCGGTATTTAACTTGATGACTTCTGTTTTCTTTTCTAAAAAATCAATGCCGATGTAGGCGTCCTTTTGAAATAAACGCATTTTGCGCATTTTTTTCATTGAAATGCGACTGCTGGTAAGATTAGCTACACAACCATTATCAAATTCAATTCTTACGTTTGCTATATCAGGAGTATCACTCATTACTGCTACACCGTTGGCCGATATGCATTTTACATTGCTATTAACTAAATTTAAAATAATATCAATATCATGTATCATCAGGTCAAGTATAACACTAACATCAGTACCTCTAGGATTAAATTGTGCTAGGCGATGCACTTCAATAAACATTGGGTTAATGTTGTAACCTTTTAGGGCTAAAAAAGCAGGATTAAATCTTTCCACATGACCTACTTGAAATTTAATATTAGCTTCTTTGGCAAGTTTGAGTAATTCTCTTGCCTCGTCCATGGTGTTTGCCAGAGGTTTTTCAACAAAAACGTGTTTGCCCATAGTGATGGCTAACTTACTAATTTCAAAATGTTCGGTGGTAGGGGCTACGATATCAACTAGGTCACAGGCGGCCATTAGTTTTTCTGCATTTTCGAAGTGAGGTAGCTGGTATTTATCATTTACTTCTAACGCAGCTTGCTGGGAAGGGTCATAAAAACCGATTAGTTCCACCCCTTTAATTTCCTTCCAGTTGTTTAAATGAATCTTTCCCAAATGCCCAACACCAAAAACACCAACTTTTAACATAACCGTATTGTTTATTCAAAGATAAGATGCTCCTATGAAAAGGTACTGTCTTTAAAAGGGATGTTAATAAATTGTTACCTATAAAATTTATATTAAGAGGTGACAAGAGGTGAATTTTTACCCTTTTGTATAGAAAGAAAAAATTATTAAAAAGAAGATGAAAGGTTAATTTATTTGTTTTTCGGGCAATTCATCCCAGAAGCCCATTTTTCCAAATTTTTCAATTCTTTGTTCGGAGCGTTTTTGGGGATCGATGTTTTTTAATTCTGCAATAACAGGAAGTAGGAATTTTTTAAGAATTTCTGCGGCTTCATCATAATCCCAATGTGCACCTCCGAAGGGTTCAGGAATAACCCCGTCTACTAAACCGAATTTTAGCATGTCTTCACCGGTTAATTTTAGTTGATCGGCTGCTTTTTCCTTGTTGTCCCAATTTCGCCAAAGAATACTGCTACAGCTTTCAGGTGAAATAACCGTGTACCAGGTATTTTGCATCATAAAAACTCGGTCACCCACGCCAATGCCTAATGCACCGCCACTAGCTCCTTCACCAATGATCACACATATAACTGGTACCTTTAGACGAAGCATTTCATATATATTACGAGCAATTGCTTCACCCTGACCTCTTTCTTCAGCCTCAAGTCCGGGATAGGCTCCAGGAGTGTCAATAAGGGTTATAATAGGTTTATCAAATTTTTCAGCCAATTTCATTAGGCGAATTGCCTTGCGGTAACCTTCAGGATTAGCCATTCCAAAATTCCTGATTTGCCTCATTTTGGTATTGATTCCCTTCTGTTGACCAATAATCATTACTGTTTGACCATCTAAATCAGCAAAACCACCTACCATTGCCTTATCATCTTTGAAATTTCTATCTCCATGCAATTCAACAAAATTGCTACACATTTTATCGATGTATTTTAGCGTATAAGGTCTGTCTGGGTGCCGACTTAACTGAACTTTTTGCCAGGGAGTAAGGTTTTGGGTGAGTTCTTTTTTAGTTTCAATGATTCTATTTTCTAGCGAAGCGATAGAACTACTCATATCAGACTTGCTTTTTTCCTGAGCTACTTTTAAAAGAGCTATTTGATCATAGAGATCTTTGATAGGTTTTTCAAAATCCAAGAACTGTCGGTTTTTTAATTCAGGCATATTGCAAATTTACTATAAGTTATTTGACATTGAAAATAGCTACTGTTTTGTAAAATTAAGCGGAAAGATTTTTTTATAAAAGTTTTGGGTTAAAAAAATTAAAATACCTATCTTCGCAATCCGAAAAAAAATCCATTAATCAGCAGTGGTTATTGAAAATTTTTATACGGAAATGGATCGGTAGTTCAGTTGGTTAGAACGCCGCCCTGTCACGGCGGAGGTCGCGGGTTCGAGTCCCGTCCGGTCCGCGTTAACTAACATAACCCGTTGATAATCAACGGGTTTTTTTGTGTCTATACCTCCGTTACATTGTGGGTACACACTTTTTACTCTGGTTTTGGTCATTTTCGGGGTAAATGCTCAATTTAACAACACACCATACTCATCAAAACACTCCATTTTATGTGAGGGGAAGTATATCGTAATCGTACCCTCTAAATCATCACCTTCTTCAAATAGTATCTTATTACGAAACTCATCTTACTTCTTCTTGTCTATTAATGGTTTTATGTGTTCTCTTTGTGTTGGTGTTAGTTCACCACTTTAGGCAAATTACACCCAATTTATCTGCGCCTTAATAATTGGAATTGGGATATGGCGATGGTAGAACTTGACGACAAAAAGATTGATTTCCAATTCCACATACGAACATTAAATATAACAGGATATCATTCTGGTACAATTGAAAATATTTGTTTCATATTATTTAATTTTTAAAACGTAAAGTTCGAATCTTATTAAATTATAAAATATGTGAAACCTAAAAGGACACATAAAATATTTTTTAAAAAATCGAATTTCAAATACTTAATAAATATTTTTTTTTATAATATTAATCTTAGTAACTTCA
>Ga0209550_10006506_pt1 | contig 10877 bp, 9 predicted proteins | sample LauGreSuBDMM15SN_2_FD_187567 | JGI IMG/M metagenome (GOLD analysis project Ga0209550, IMG submission 187567) | Freshwater lake microbial communities from Lake Michigan, USA - Su13.BD.MM15.SN (SPAdes) (version 5) | ecosystem: Environmental > Aquatic > Freshwater > Lake | place: Lake Michigan, USA... | reverse complement strand
CATCATGGGCTCCATCAGTTGCTAGTTACCGAGTTGTAGTTATAGAGGATTCGGATCGATTAACAGAATCAGCAGCGAATGCACTACTTAAAGTAATTGAAGAACCAGGCTTAAGAACCATTTGGTTACTTTGCGCTCCAACTTTAACTGATGTATTGCCGACTATAAGGTCTAGATGTCGACACCTTTCATTGCGCACACCATCTACTAAAGCAATTACAAACTTATTAATTGAGCGAGATGCAGTAGACGCAAAGACTGCAGAGTTTGTTGCACGCGCATCAGGTGGTCATATTGGACGGGCAAGAAGATTGGCAACAGATGCTAATGCAAGACAGAACCGTGCAAATATTTTGAAGTTACCTTTAATGATCAAAGATATTGCCTCAGTGTTTAAAGCAGCACAACTTTTAGTAGATGCAGCCAAAGCTGATGCAATAGCTGATACCGAGAAAAAAGATGAAGATGAAATTTCGAAATTGAGAGAGGCTTGGGGTACTACTGGCAGTAAAATGGCTAGTGGTGGGTCAAAAGCTGTGAAGGAGTTAGAAAAAGAACAAAAATCTAGATCAACAAGAATGGTCAGGGATTACTTAGATCGAGCACTTTTAGATCTTGCAACGCTATATCGAGATGTACTGTTACTTCAATCAAACTCAACTGATTCACTAATTAATCAAGATTTGATAGAGCAAATCAAAATAATGGCTAATTCGACTAATCCAGCCAAGACTCTTGGCAAGATTGAAGCGATCTTAAAAACCCGACGAAATCTGGCCCAAAATGCAGCACCTTTGTTACATATTGAAGCATTGATGTGTGAATTACGTTAAGAAAATGGTAATTAGCACCCTCACGAGTAAGGCAAAATACTCTCATGCGTCTTGACCATGTTTCCTATGTTGCTTCCCACGATCAGATCTCTGATGTTGTTAATCGAATTGGTTCCCAGATTGGAACTGCATTTATTGATGGCGGAATTCATCCAAAATTTGGCACAAGAAATTTCACAGCGCCATTACTTAATGGTCAATACATAGAAATTGTTTGCCCACTTGATCACCCAGCAACTGATGCAACTCCATTCGGACAAGCAGTAAAGAAAAAAGCTGAAGCGGGTGGTGGTTGGCTAACTTGGGTATTTAGCACAGAGGATATTTCAGCTATCGAAGATAAATTTTCTAGAAAATCAATCGAAGCTACTAGAGTTTTACCAAATGGATTAGAGTTAAAGTGGAAGCAAATAGGAGTGAGTGAAATTGTTAACTCAAATGAATTGCCGTTCTTTATACAATGGTTAACACCTAATCACCCCTCTGAGTCAAATGATCATTGTGCTAGTATCCAGAAAATAACAATATCAAGTTTAGGAAAAATACTTAATTCAGTTTATAGAGATGAGATATATTCTGGAATAAACGGAATTGAGATAGAATTTATAAACATGGAAGAAGATTATTCTGAAGGTATTTTCAGTATTGATTTTAATACTAAAAAGGGAGTTGTTCAAATCAATTAAACTGAAGTCTCCTTAAATATATTTGATAAAAGATTGCTCTAAATCGCTAGATAAGGCCGGTTCCATTATGTGGATTGGATTAGAAACTATAGAGCCATCTTTATTTTGCACACTAACTATTTTAGGAAAGTAAGTTTGATCGGGATCTATTTGCAAGTCGAAAAATATCGGCTCTTCAGAATTTAAATGTTGCTCAAATTCAGACGATTGAATCGTTTCTTCGTTGAGTTTAAAATATTTAACCCCAAAAGATTTTGCAATAAATTCCCAATTTGGCATTTCTAAGCCACTCTCAACGTCACATCCAACGTAGTGCCCATTGAAAGCATTTTTTTGGTTTTGTTTGATAGACATATACCCACCATTATTCATAAGAAAAATTTTGATATTGAGATTGCTTGTCTTTACCGTACTTAACTCTTGAATATTTTGGGCAAAACCACCGTCGCCTTCAAAAAGGATCACACGCTTTTCAGGATTTGCTATCGATGCTCCAATTGCTCCCGAAAGCCCATAACCCATACTAGCCATAGCATTATTAGTAATTATTTTTTGTCCTTCTTTGTTTAACATAACTCGCATTGGTCCAACATAAGATGCCTCTCCTGAACTACAAGGAACAATTACATCGCTACTCTTTGTGAATTTATTTATTAAGTCGTAAACAAATTTTAATGGTTCCACAAACCCCGGTCTTGAAACATTTATCGATTCCGGAATCGCTAAACAACTCCGCAGTTCAATTATAAAATTTCCCCACTCATTGAAATTATTCAAGTCTATTGATGTTAACCCAGTTTTCAACTGACTAAGGAATAAGTCTGAATTTCCTAAAATTTTTAAATCAACCTGCGGAAATTCTTTATCCATTTCAACTTTGTCGCTGTATACCTGAACAACTTTTGCTTTAGTTGCAAAATTCTTCCAGTTATACCCTACCTGCATTAATCCTAATCTTGCACCGACAGCAATAATTAAATCTGATTGCTGTAAAATTAAATTAGACCATCGAGAGCCGTACCAATTCGGTCTACCGGCATAATATTTGTATTCTATTCCGACCCTATCTGCACCGTTGAACGTGGTAGCCAAAGGTATATTTAAATCTTTAAACTCTTGCAAGCTATAATTCCTAGGAGTTTCGCCCCCAATTAAAATAATTGGCCGTTTTGACTCTTTCAATAAACTTATAACCTTTGGCATTTCAGTAAAATTAATCTGAATATCACCAGTCTCACTAAATTCATTAACATTATTTAGATTTTCATCTTCTGGCAAGATTGATATGTCAATACAGAACTCTATGAATACAGGCCCTTTTCTATGATTTCGCGATAATCTAATTAATTCGAAAACTTTAGATTTATCAATCTTCTTATTAATTAAGAAAGATTCTTTTGTAATTGATCTACAGAGTGAAATTCCGTCAAACTCCTGAAATCCAATTTGTCTGTATTTGGTTCCAGATAGCTCTCCAGATTTTGCTTGCCCGCCAATTATCAATAATTCTCGACTCTCCACCCAAGCAGATGCAATACCAGTAATCGTATTAGTCAATCCAGGACCTGCAGTAACTAAAACAAAAGCTCTACTTGAATCACTGCTTGACTCATTAAAGTATTCAGCAGCGATCGTACATCCAACTTCATGTATAAATGGCACACAAGTAAATTTCTTACTTGCTGCTTCAACTAAATGCATAACATTTCCACCAGCTACAAAAAAACAATGAGTATATCCTGCCTCAAATAACCACGATACAAATTGGTCACTATATTTTTGCATAACGGTAATCTACACTAAAGTTGAAGTATTATAACTCTATGAATGTTGAAAATATTGCTATTTCTGGAGCAACAGGTTGGCTTGGTGTTGAACTTATATCTAAACTGAGTAATGACAGTAGTTTTTTGAATTCAAATATTTTTCCGACCGCTTCTAAAAATGGAAGTCTTGAGATAAACGGGAATAAATTTGCCATTAAAAAACTTGAGAATCTTAAAAACATAATTTCTTTTGATTATTTTTTTGATTTTGCATTTGTAACTCGGGAGAAACTAAAAATTCTTAGTCACAAGGAGTACTCGGAAATCAATAAATATATTATGAATCAGTCTGTTGATTTTATCAAAACAAACAAGCCTAGATTAGTTGTTTTAGCTAGTTCCGGTGCAGTATACAAATCAAACTATTATCAAAGAAATAGGGAAAATTATTTGTATGGCGAGCTTAAGCAGCAGCAAGAAAGTGCAATAAGCAAAGCTTGCGAATTGGCAGGTTCAAAATTAATAATAGCTAGAATTTTTAATTTATCAGGGAGTGGAATAAAAAAGTTAAATACTTTTGCGATAGCAGAATTTATTTACAAGAGTGTTAAAAATCAAGATATCTTTATTAAATCAAACTATAGTGTTGTCCGTCAATACTGTGACATTGGCCAGTTACTGGATCTTATCACTAAATTAGCACTTGAAAATAAAGACTATACTTTTGATTCGGGCGGTGTAAAGATAGAAATAAGAGAATTAGCAAGAGAAATTGTGGGACAACTTAATTCTAAATCAAAAATTTCAGCATTGGAAATAGACAGCTCATTACCTCAAGACGTTTATTTATCGAACTCAAATGATTATGAAAAATTATTAAGTAAATACTTAAAGCAAGAACCGGTTTCTATCAAAGAACAAATAGCGTTAACAAAAAAGGGTTTGATTAAGCAAAAACTAATTTAACCCTTCTAACCATGGTGGAGTTGTCAAAGTAGCAAGTTTTTCGAGCTCCCTCTTTTCTCGCAGAGTGTCCATAGGTTGCCAAAAACCGTCATGTTGGTGCGCCATTAATTGAGATTCATTGGCTAGTTTGGCAAGAGCACCAGATTCAAATGGTTCATTAATTGATTCTATATAATTGCTTACCTGTGGTTCTAAAATAAAAAATCCACCATTAATCCAACCTTCATCTGCCTGATTTTTTTCACCAAAATGGGAAACTATATTATTTTCAATCTTCATATACCCAAATCTCGCCGGAGGTCGTACCGCTGTAACTGAGGCTAATTTTTCATGCGCATTATGAAAATTTAATAGTTTTTTTATTGAAACATTTGCTAAACCATCTCCATAAGTAGCAATTACTTTTTCATTGGGAAAAATTTTCATTATTTCAGAAATTCTTCCTCCAGTTTGAGTACTTAACCCAGTATTGATACTTGTAATATTCATCTTCTTAGAGTTAGAGTCTAAAATCTGATTGCTTTGAATCCAGTTTTCTATAACTTCGCCTTTATAACCTGTTGAAATCACAAATTCATTTAATCCTTGCAAACAAAAAATATTCATCAGATGCCAAATAATAGGTTTCTGATTGATAAGTACCATGGGCTTGGGTTTATCCTCTGTTTCCTCAGCTATGCGAGTTCCAAACCCACCCGCAATGATTATAACTTTCATTTCAATTTACCGAATAAATAATTAAATGTCTCAACTACATACTGCAGCATCTGCTCTGTTAATCCAGGCCAAACACCTATCCAGAATGTATCTTTCATGACTCTATCTGAATTATTCAAATCACTAACTACTCTTCTGGGTGTTCCGATAAAGGCTGGTTGTTTTAAAAGATTTCCACCAAATAATAATCTTGTTCCAATTTTCTTTTCGTTTAATAGCTTAACTAATTCATTTCTAGATATAGGTGAGTTTTCTTTCATAGTTATTGCAAAACCAAACCAAGATGGATCACTATATTCTGTGGGTTTTGGTAACATTAGGAACTCTTCTAAACCTTTCAAATTCTTATATAGGTAGATCCAGTTTTGTTTACGCTTTTCAATAAATGAATTTAATCTATCTAGTTGTGCCAGGCCTATAGCAGCCTGAATATCTCCAGATTTTAAGTTGTAACCCAAATGTGAGTATGTGTATTTATGGTCATAGCCTTCAGGTAGTTCTCCTAATTGCCATTCATACCTTTTTAAGCAAGTATTATCGCAGCCTGGAGCGCACCAACAATCTCTTCCCCAGTCACGAAGAGATTCAACAATTACTTTATGGGCTGCTTTTTTAACAAGTACGGCACCACCTTCGCCAGTAGTTATATGGTGGGCTGGATAGAAACTAAATGTAGAAAAATCACCAAAAGAGCCCAAATTTTTATCCTTATAAGTTCCTCCAAGTCCGTCACACGAATCTTCAATTAACCACAAATTATGTTTTTTAGCTAATTTTTCAACTAAGTCTAAATTAAATGGGTTTCCTAAAGTATGAGCCATCATTATAGCTTTTGTTTTTGGAGAAATAGCAGATTCTATTTGTTGTTCATTTGCAACATAAGTTTCCATATCAATGTCGACATAAACAGGTACAAGATTATTTTGTAAAATTGGAGTTACGGTTGTGGGGAAGCCGGCTGCTACTGTAATCACTTCATCGCCACTTGAAAGCTTCCTCTCCCCCATTTTAGGGCTAGTCAAAGCCGTTAGTGCAAGTAAGTTTGCAGAAGAACCAGAATTAACCATAAAAGCGTGTCGCATGCCAACTTTCCTAGCAAACCTGGATTCAAACTCTGCCGTATATGGCCCAGCAGTTAACCAAAATTCAGCAGAAGCATTTACAGCGCTCTTTATTTCTTCTTCGCCAAATACTTTTCCTGTTACGGCTATATGAGTTTCACCAGCCACAAACTTCTTGGGCTTATGTAAAACCCTAACACTTTCTTTTGCAAGATCGCCCAGCAATTTATCAAATATCAACATCGAATCTAAAAGATTTCAGTTCTGTTAATCATGATCAAAGTATACTTGTACTATGATCCCAGTGTGAGAAATTCATTAAGTACGAGCCTAAAGGCCATTAATGAACCTGTGTTAATAACTGGCCATACAGGATTTAAAGGTTGCTGGATGACGCAACTGCTAGATATGCTCGATATTGAGTGGGTTGGATTATCTTTACAACCAAAACCAGATTCACTATATAGATCTATCGCTCAAAAAAATAAACGGGAGTACTTTGCCGATATTAGAAATTATGAAAATATTAAAAAAATTATTAGCACAATCAGCCCAAAGTATGTGATTCACTTGGCAGCTCAACCTTTAGTTCTGAATTCATACATTGAGCCCAGGGAAACTTTTGAAACTAATGTTTTAGGAACAGTAAATTTGTTAGATGCTTTAGTAACGAATGCTTCAACAAGTAAAATAGTTATAGCAACCACAGATAAAGTTTATAAACAAAAAAAGTTTAAGAGATCTTTTAGTGAATCTGATTCTTTAGGCGGGAAAGACCCTTATAGTTGGAGTAAAGTTGGAACCGAGGCTGTAATTGGTGCATGGCAGCAAATTTCTAAAACTCAAGGTGGTCCAAAAATTATTTCAGTCCGAGCTGGTAACGTGATTGGTGGTGGGGATAGTTCTAAAAATCGATTACTACCTGATTTAATAAAAGGTTTTATTTCAAATTCTTGCATCGAAATAAGAAACCCAAGCAGCACGCGTCCTTGGCAACATGCCCTAGACCCACTTAGTGGTTATTTGCTAGCGATGGCGACAGATACTAAAGAACACGCATTCAATTTTTCACCAAATTCTAAAAGTCTTAGCGTAAACGAAGTCACAAAAATTGCACAGAAAGCATGGGGAAGTCAATCTCGGGTAAATTTTGGTAGCATAGAAGATTCTCTTGAAACAAAATCTTTATCACTTAAGTCTATGAAAGCGAAGAAAAAATTAAATTGGCACAGCGTTTGGACACAAGAAGAATCGATAGTTTCCACTGTAGAATGGTGGAAAAGCGTAACAAAAAAAAGTTTATCACCAAGTGAGGCTTGCATGAAAGATATTAGTGAGTTGTTGGATGAGTTCTAAAAAAAATAACTTGACCCTGTATCTAGGTATTTATAACGGCGAAAAATATATAGATAGCCTACTTGAACAAATTCAATCCCAAGAGCACCAAAAATTTCAAATTCTAGTAGTCGACAATAATTCATCAGATCAAAGTGGGAAGATGTTCGGTAGGTGGAAAAAAATTTATAAAGATAACTTCCAATTTATTAAAAATCAAGTAAATTACGGTGCTCATGGAAGTCTATTTAGAAATATGGATAAAATTACAACTCCTTGGTTTTGTACCCTACATCAAGATGATTTTTATAAACCAAATCACATCAAAACCATAAATGAATTGATTACAGCAAGTAAAAAGAATACTGTAGGTGTATCAACAACAATGGGGTCAATGTCTAATAACGGTAAAATTTTGAATTCAAAACCTCGCGTAACATGGTTTTCATCTAACCTAGACGAACCAGGCCAGTTTTTACAAAATGTTAAAGCACAGTCAGTGCCTTTTCCAGCAACTGCATTTAACTTAGGAGTATTCAAAAATACTGTTGTTCCATTTCATAGCCCTACATTTTCAGATACTGAACAAACTCTAAGAATGTTGGGCTATGGAAGATTTATCGTTTCCCAGAAAGAAACAATGCTTTATCGCGAAAATCCATTTAGTGAGTCACATGTTATAAATTTAAAAGAGAGTACTATCGGGGCTGCAATAGGTTTATCGCGCGTTTTCAATTCACAAGAGTTTAGTCAAATTCTCAACAGCGTCGCTGAAAACAAAAGAAGTGTTTTTGCTTCACAACTTATCGAGGCAATATCCCATCGCATAACAGATAGTGAGTTACTAATTACAACTCAAACCATTGCAATCGAAACCATGATTACCAAATGGGGGTACAGAGACAAGAATCTTTCCTTTCTACTTAGCAGGAACTATACAAATATCTCATCTCCTCAAACCGTCAATATAATAAATAATTTGAGTGGCAACAAAATAAGCATCGGGCAGGTAAAAACTAACAATAAAAGCCAAACTTTTGCCGGTACAATATGGGATGTTTATTTTCACTTAAATATATTCAAGTCAATAAGATTTAATAAATTAATCATAAAAAGCATATACAGAATTATATTTATAATAAAACCCAGTCACAGAATGAAAAATAAGTGGAAATAGAGAGAGTATTTTTAACTGGAAAATACTCTAAGCAAGTTTCTGAGATAAAAATGCAAATTAATTATGAAAATTCTCCGGTACAAATCGTGAGTGAATCGAGCAACTGCGATCTATATTTAGCAATAGATTTAATCGACCCGGTTTTTCTAAATAATTTTAACAACAACATGATTCCTAAAGTGCTTATCCGACAAGAACCAAGGATTGTTCTTCCTCAAACATATACGAACAAAAATACTATTAATTTCGATCATATAATTGATATAGGAAAACCTAAATCTAGTCTGCATACGGTGTTAAATTGGCCACAAGATTTAACCTCTTACCTGAAAAACCCAAAAACTAAAAACGATAGAGTAGTTATTGTTAACAGTAATTTATTGAACTTAAGGAGAGGTGAAAATTACTCACTACGGCGACAGGCAATAAATAACATTAAGGATTTAGATTTGTATGGGTATCAGTGGAATAACAGTTTGGTTAGAAAGCTACATACATTTTTTATAGAATTAAAGAAATATGCATTTAAAGTAAGAGATTTAAAAATGCAAGGAGTTAGGAATTATTTTAGACACTTTAATAATTATTTGGGTGAAGTAGAGGACAAAAGAATGGTTATTTCAATGTATAAATATTGTTTGGTCATCGAAAACTCATCAGAATACCTGTCTGAAAAAATATTTGATGCATTGTTATCAGGGTGTATTCCTATTTATATTGGGCCAGATTTAAACAGTTACGAAATACCAAGCTTTCTATATTTGCAAGCTCAACCAAACATAGCTGACATTAGGTCTAAAATTAAGGCAGCTAAAAAGATTAATTATGAAGAATGGAGAGAAAGTTTAGATATATGGCTCGCGGATCCAAAAACATATGAAAACTGGTCTAAAGACTTATTCTTATCAAAAATTATAAATATGCTTCAAAAGATTACCAATAACAACCATCTTCAACCATAAGGGCTGATTTAGGAGTTTCTTGTTGCGTTGGGCGCGTCCAACTTGAATTAACAATTTCAATCAAATAATCTGATTTTTCCCATCTTTTGCCCATAATCCCAAAAAATAACTGCAGTCCTCCACCTGCATGAATTCCAATTTTACCTAATTTTTTGGCGTGGTGGGCCAAAGGATAAGAATAAGATCCGGCAGAAACTAAAGCTATGTCAAAATCTATCTGATCCATCTTTGTTCTAATTTCATTCAAGATCTCAAACCAGCTTTTAACGGCAGGGTACGTAGTATTAATAGTCATTGGCGATTTTAAAGTTTTGAGTTGAAAGTTGTGAAAATTATAACCAGGAAACACATTATTTATGTTAGCAAACTGTTTTTGTATCGATTCGGAAAAAGGACTTATAACTAAAATTTTTTTACCCTTGAGAGCTTCAGCCCATGGTGGTGAAGCTGAATTCTGGGCATAAGTCTGCACCCATGGTGCGGTCATTCCGACTGGGATCACTTCCAAAATTTTATCGACAAAGTCAGATTCTAAATAACTAAATGCTGTACCCCAGGCTCCTAAGATATCTGTATCAGTCAGGGCATCTTTATAAAGATCAAAAAAATCATATACTTCACTAGTGCTTTCAAAATAAAAACCAGCATTGGTATTAATTTCTCTTACTCTTTTTTTCCAGTTCGGTTTAACTTTAAAAATAAAACTATTAAAATATCGAAAAGAGGAAATTTTTTTAAATTCACCCAAAAATCTTGCTTCTGTTCCACCAAGTCTACCAACTAAAGCTGGTTGGTTATTCATAATCAAATTATAAATCGAACTATCGGCAATTTCATTATTGATTCTCTGCGCCACTTTATTTGATCTATACCAATCCCATAATGGCCAGCGAATAGCTAACTCATGTTTTATCCCAAAAGCTAAAAATCGATGTTTCATGCTGATAGACCATAAAACTTTAGTGCTTGATTTTTAATTAAATTATGGCCTAAATATTTTTTTGCGTTGATTAAATTTTGAATTCTTTTTTGATTTAAATCAGTTCCATCATAATTTGAATTCAGTGCATTAAGTATTTCTACAGATGTTGATTCAATAATTGAGCTAGAAAATCCCAAATTTATCCACTCACCTGCACAAGAAGTGTTGGTCTGAATTGGATAAGCTCCAAGACATAAAGCCTCTAAAAAAGATGTGCTGATACCATCACTTCTTGATGCTCCAATGTAAATTCTAGCTTTAGATAAATAGGATAAAAGTATTGATCTTGGAATTTTTTCGCGCACCTTAAAAACACTCACCTGTGCAGGAAAGGTATTTTTAAATTTATTAGATTTCTCTAATAAATCATCAGTTACTGAATAAATAATAAC
>Ga0209550_10006505_pt1 | contig 10878 bp, 6 predicted proteins | sample LauGreSuBDMM15SN_2_FD_187567 | JGI IMG/M metagenome (GOLD analysis project Ga0209550, IMG submission 187567) | Freshwater lake microbial communities from Lake Michigan, USA - Su13.BD.MM15.SN (SPAdes) (version 5) | ecosystem: Environmental > Aquatic > Freshwater > Lake | place: Lake Michigan, USA... | reverse complement strand
GCAAGTGCTGGCCGTGCAGGTTGAGATCGATGGACGCTGGAAGAGCGGGCCGTTGAGGCGGAGGCGACTTGGAGTGGAAGGAAGGAGATTGTTGAGATCGTTGGGGAGATCGTTGAGATCGTTGGCGAGGTTCGGGGGGAGGTGAGAAGGAGTGGCCATAGGATGAGCGGGAGGCCGGCCGGGCGGACAGGCTCCGTCCGCACCGCCAAGTCGCGGACGCAAGCAGCCGAGACTCGCCTCCCAGTCGCTGGAGCGACTTGGCCTCCGCATCTGGGACTTGGCACTTGATTTGGCTCCCATCGGCATGGCCCTCGACGTGTCTGCGAATGCACGTCAGCGACTTGGACTTCGGCAGCGGCTGTGCCTCATTAGGAACGATGTCTTTTGCGCCCGAATAGGCCGCGGAGCTCCTCGCCCGTACGCTCGTGCTCGATGCGTAGCTGCTGATGCGCCCGATGAGCGGCATCTGCGGGCTTTGCCTGCGGCGAAGGTCCGTGGGCGTTGTCGATGCGATGCCGTCGGGCCTGGCGTTGATTAGCGCCTCGATCTTTACGTCATCCGCCAGGTGCGTCGGCAGCCGCTCCAGCTCGTCAGGCTCGTTAGGCTCGGGCGAGAAGGACGATCCACAGGCCGAATATCCACGGGCCGAGAACGAGGGCCGGGACATGGCCATCGCCGAAGAGACTTGCGTGGACGCCCATGAGGCGGCGGTCGACGTTGTGCCGAAGGCGCGCCCCTGCGAGGACGCCCTCGCAACCAACTGGCTGCCAGCACTAAGCGCGATGCCACCTTGCTGCATCATGACTTCGGCAGTGGACAGGGTCGGCCCCACACATAAAAGGTCGATGTCGTCCTGTGTCGGCGCGGCGGGCTTCACGGCGATGGGGGGCCGGTGCGCATCTTGCGCGGGTACCCAATCCTCGAGAGAGCTTCTTTGAACGGAAGCTGCACGACGCGCCCGATCAGCGGAGCGAATCGGCCGGAAGGTGCACCTGCTGCTCGGCCGCGACGGCGCGAAGGTGCGCCTGACCTGAGCGGCTGGACTGATTGCGCCGCACGTGGCATTTTGCGACACATTTTCAACGAGAGGCGGGGTCATTGGGTGGATCAGGATGCCATAGACAGTCGGCATCTCGCTCTTGTCGCCAGAGACGGTCGACATCTCACGCGCGCCAGGGGTCGACGAGAGCTGCGAGCGCGCGAAACTAGCCAGAATCTCGAAGGCTCCAAAATCCCCTCGACTCTTCATGTTTCGAAATTTAAAAGACTTGATCTAATTCCTCAGTCCAAGTCTGCAGCCCAAATGGAGATCGCGATCATCTTTGGAATTTTCGATGAAATTCAGTACAAGTACAAGTTCAAGTTGAGAAAAACTAAACCACACCTGACTTGGGCATAGCGTGCTAGAGTGTAGCCTCGGCGTCGTAGCGCTCGCACGCCTTCAGGAGGAAACGGTCGCCGTCGAGGCTCGGCCCGTAGCCGCCCAGCTCCCGAGGCGTGCTCTCCCGCTCAAGGTCACAGCCGCCCGCACTCGCCGGCGCGAAAAAGTGCGCGTGCTCCTGCCCGGGGCGCACGAGCACGAAGCGCTCACGCGTCGTCGTAGGCACCCACAGCCGGAACACGTTGAAGACGAGTCGGAAGGCGAGGCCTGGACGATAGAAGTAGACGCGGTGCAGCGTCTCCGGGTATTGTCGCTCCATGAGGCGCAGCGCCTCCTTGAGGACTCCGAGACCAGAGAGCGTTGGGTGCTGCGCCAAGTGCGGCAGCACCGCAGCGGGCTGCTCCACGCTCCCTGCGCCGTCCGCGTCCCAGTACCGGCCCGTACCTTTATGACGCGCCATCTCCTCCGTCGGATAGGAGCCTACGTCGAGGATGTACGAGCCCTTGGCTCTGGCGCCGCAGCTGAGCAGCATGTGCGCGGCCCTCTCGACGACAAAGAGCGCGGCGCGCAAGTGCTGCGCAGGAAGCATCCTGTCGGATGGCTTCCATCCGGGCGCCGAATCGTCGGTCATCAACGTGACGCGCCCGATCATCACCGGAATCCCGGCGCGCGTACGCAGGTCAGTGACACCAAAGTAGACGCACGCGCCAGCATTGCTCGCGTGCATGATCAGCCGCCGCGCCATGCCGCGCTTGTGGAAGTCGGTGCAAGCGTACTCCTTTCGAAAGCGCGCGGTCTCTTCCAGCCGCTGTGCTGTGCGCGCCACAAGCTCCGTATCTGATTTTTGCGACCGGCGACGACCGCCGGCGGCATTGCGCTCGGCATTGAGAAACCGCGCGAGAAAACGGTCGCTTATAAAGCCGTCGCTTCCTAAGATCGGGTCCGATCGAATCTCTGGCTCGAAGCGGGGTCGGATGTCGCGCCGCCACACGCGCTTGAGCTCAGCGAGATCGGCGTCATCGTCGCTGTCGTCCACGTCGCCGCTGGGCGGTCCCAACACAGCAGTGTCGACGCCCATGTCACCATTGGCTGTGGCGACGACGGGTTTGTGGGACTTAGCGGAGGACTTGAGGACTTGAGGCTCATCCTCGGCCATGGCATTCGATGGCTCGGCGGCTCCGCCCCTGGCCAGGTGCGTGCAAGTGTACGGCTGAGACAGTGGAGCGGTGCTACCACCGAAATCGGGAGCCGTTCTGCGGCGTGGAGCTCTCGAGTATGTGACTTTTGGCAATGGCGATGAAGGCGATGATGGGGCAGTGCCGAAAACAGGGCGGGCGGAATCACCCCCAAGTGCACCCCCGAAGACCAACTCGAGCCGCCGGCTCAAGTGCTCTGCAATGAGCTGCGCGACAAGCACCACGAGAAGCAGGAGCAGCCAAGTTGCGAAGCCCTCTGTCTTGAGCAGCGCCGCCGCCGGTGGAAGACCGCCGACGTCCATCTTCAACCGGGAATTCACAAGGGGTCTCCTCTATTCTCCAACTATTTTCTCCACAGTCGCTCGAGCCCCTTCCGCACGGTTGGTTTCCCACAGGGTCCGTCGAGACGCAACGTCGTCACAAAAACCGCAACGCGTCCTACGCAGTGATCCATATTTAGAAGGCCCCTAATGAGATTCATTGAAGGCGCTCACAAAAACACAGGACCGCCCCAAAGTGTGCCTCTTGGGCCGTCCATTGTGCATTTGAGGTCCCGTCCATCCCAAAGGCCAGGAAACTCACTACTGCTACCCGCCCAAAGCACACTGGCCCACGACGACCATGATGGCAAGCCGCAAGACGACCATGATGGCAGAAGAGGATATCCCACAAGAGATGGCCATCAACTGGCTTCGAGGGTGCTGGCCGTTCCGCGCACCAACAGGCTCGATTGGCGAAGGAATCGGAGAGGTCATCGAAAAGGCAATTGAGTGCATACACGCACCAAGCAAGCAGAGCCACGAGAAAGGTGTAGCAATCGGCAGAGCCTTCGAGCCTATGCATGCGAAAAAATACTGTCACGAGAAAGGGCTGTGGGTGGGAGTGAACGATCAGCACAAGCACGTTTCCCATGATGAGCAGCCCCCCAGCAGTGAGATATGTTGGGACGCTCACTGGCCACTAGCCAAGCCGCCACCTCACCACTACATGGGTCCCAAGGTTACCGTAAGAACGGGAAATCGCCGCCAACAGAACGCCGCGCACGTGGCGGCGATTGAAGCTCGTGAAGAGCTTGAGCTGGCTACAGCGCGAAAAGTTGCGGCAGAGGCTGCGCGACGCGCTTTCGAGAGGGCCAGGGTGCAGCCGATGCAAACGAAGACACCCGAACCCAGGTTCGGACTCGAACGCAACCGTCAATTTACGGTCTCACAATCGGAACTCCAATGGCAGGCCACAACGACGTCACAAGCCGGGCTCCCTGCTGCTCCCACGCCTGGCTCCGCTGCTTGGATATCCGCCTCACTTGCCGAGCAGGCCAAGATGGTGGAGAGTTCGAGAATACCGCATCACATGACTGCCAAGCAGATGGTGACTCAATCGGAAGCTCAGACGGCGCGTCGGCAGAATCAACTGCTGGAGTCTGTGCGCCTTTCAGAGACGAAGCGCGCCAACCTCAAAGCATATCGTGATTTGCAAAAGAGGCTGCAGCAGGAGCGCCAGGAGCGCCAGGAGCACAAGCTGCAGGCTATTGCACGTGTTGGATTCGGCGCAAGTGGACAGTCCATTGGTGGTGCACCGGCGGCGGCACCGGCACCGCCGACTGCACCGGCGGCGGCACCCGCCCATGAACCCGCCCAGGCTGATAGCATCCACTCGCCGTCGGCGCTGAGTGTTTGAAGAATCAAGCTACGATGATCTATACGGAAAGCACTGAACCCCTGGCGCTTGAAGCGAGGCGGCGGGGTCGGTCTTAGGCGCTAGGGTCGGTCGGTTCTTGGCGTTGCACACGGGACCGAGCAGCGAGCAGGACGCCTGGTTAGCACCGGACGGGCGCGGCTGCCGGCGCGGCGACTGGCATTGCTCCGCAGGATGTTGTGCCCATGCGTCGCATGAGCGGAGTTGAGCCCTATCCCATCGTGGTTGCGTCTCAGATCGGGAGATCCACATTGTGGACCAGCCGCGTCACAGCACCGGTCGCGCTCAGCCGGTCCGCTCACAAGACCCGAGAGGTCAGTAGAGCACAGAGGCCCAGAGGGACCGGCGACTCGATACAACAAATAACATTTAAGGAATGATTTATAAGGCTTAAGTCTCGAAAGAGCCCTACAGCTCAGCTTCAGCTCGGTACGCCGTACCGGCTCGTGTCCGCGACGGCTAGTACGGCGTCTAGTACCTAGTACTTGAACCCGTCGATCACGTGTTTGATCGAGCGACCAGCCTCGCGCACGGTCTTGCGCTCGAGCGTCATACAAAACGAGGCGCCACAGCCGCAGTAGACGCGCCCGTTGACGTCGACTGCGTGCGTCATCTCGCCGCGCGACACCTTGCGCGCGTACATGAGGTCGTGCACGAGGATGGCCACGTTCGATGAGAACGACGCGATGAGCGCCTCACAACCACTCATCAGCAGCATCTGCGCGATGAGCACCATGCCCTCATCCTTGTGCAACGCGCGCCCGGCGGCGACCTTGCCCTTGGCCGCGTCCTCGAGGCTGCCGTACAGCTGGCCGAGCCGCTCGTTCCCCTGCCGGATGTTGACAAACTTATTCTTGGCCGACATGTCCATCACGAAATAGGAGCTCGGGATCCAGTACGCGCCAAATGGGCGCAGAAGCGGCGGCATCGCGTCAAAGGTGGCCTTGTCTTCGGAACCCAGGAAGGCGCGCAGTCCCTGTTGCACCCCTGGGTACGCCCAGTACCCCCACGCCTTGAAAGACTGCGCAAAGTCGGCGAAGCTGCGCTGCGCCGTCCGGTGGTCCTCGGTGTGCTTGTCGGTGCGACGAATGTGCATCGCCACGCAGCTGCTACTGTTGGCGCCGCCTGCTGCGCCATGCACGCGCCCCACCGTCACGATGCCGGCGCCGGCGCCGTCGCGTCCGAGGGCGAGGCCGCCGCCGCCGCCGCCGGCAGGAGGCTGCACGGTGCCCTCCATGTTGCCAAGCAGCTCACGGCCGAGCGCGCGCATCTCCCGGTTGGGCCGGAAGAGGTACGCTGCGAGCTGCGCGTGGTACCACGCCTTTGAGTGCACGCCCTGCAGCCCGGCGATCCGCGAGAGCCTCTTGCGCGGCAAGTCGAAGCACCATTCGATCTTGACACTCTCAACACGCCTGTGTGCCCTTCTAGATGTGCGGCTAGGGTTAGCCGCCATGGTGCAATTTGTCGGCCGCTCAAAGTAGCACTCAAAAGAGCGCGAGGCACATCGTAGCGGGTTGACATAGTGCGAGGTCGGGAAATGGTACACCTGCCGCTGCATCAGCGCGCGCACAAAGTTGAACTTGAGCGACACCATCTGCGCGCCAAGGCCAAGTGCGTAGAAGTAGTCTTGCCGGGCGCGAGCGCCTACGGTCATGCTGCAGTCAGTTGGGTGTTGCCGTTCCAAAAGCCACTGCTGGAAGCGCTGCGCGTCAGCCATCTCGATGCTCACCGGCGCCATTTTGATTTTCTGGTCCCCTCAGGATGTTTCACACCTTTTCCGTCTGCTCAACTCCGCAACTCCGAAACCCATGCCTGTTAAGGTGACACTCTAAATACAATATGTACTTCTGGCTGAGTCAAAGCAAGTCCCGAAAAGGAATACACTTCGACTTCCCTTTTTAGTCAGGGCCTGGTCAATGCAGGACGGCTGCATACCTTCCTCGAAAAGCTCAATCCACAACCCATCGCTACAATGACTCTTTCACTTTCAGGCTTTGTCCTCGCCCTTCCGCCTGCAAGGTCTGCGTGCCCAGTATTTGGTAACCGCGAATGCTCGGGCCATGGAGACTGCTTAGGAAAGTCTGGTGTGTGCCGGTGCCACGCGGGATATGAGCGCACCGACTGCTCTTACGCCAACTTCTGCGAGGATGACTGTAACCACCACGGCACCTGCGTCTTCTCGAGCGACAAAGAGCGCAATCCTCTCGCCTTGGGCCAGTGCGTTTGCAGCCAAGGCTTCGGCGGCCGCACGTGCGAGACCGCGCTTGTCATCGCGTCGGATGTCTCCGCGGGCGTGGCACTCGATGGCTGCAGGGCCCATTGCAGCGGACACGGCCGTTGCTCATGCGGCTCCGCCCGCAAAGTCAACCAGACCCGCCGAGTGCGGGTCTATGACCAGCGCGGTCACGCAGCGCAAGACACTCTGCTCACCGAGGAAGTGCGCGTAAATGTGTACGGTGCGCGCATCTCGAGCGAGCTCACCTGCGCGTGCGAGTGCCATTCCGGCTTCGAAGGCACCGAGTGCAGCAAGGTGGCGGGCGCCAGCACGATGGTGAACACGGTGGGCACCATGCGGGTGAGCACTGCTGTCACCGCCGCCGCCCCGGGCGCAGCGTGCCCAGAAGGTTGCAGCGGACGCGGCTCTTGCGGCACCGACGGCAGGTGCACGTGCCATTCCGGCTTCGAAGGCGACGCATGCCACCGGGTCGTCGCCACCATCTGCCCCGCCGCATGCTCAGGCCACGGCACCTGCCACGTGCGCAGCCGCACCTGTGCATGCCACACCGGCTTCGAGGGGGTGGATTGCTCGACGCTTTCGGCGAGAGGGACCTCGCTGTCCCTCATTCGTGGCGCGACGGTGGCGGCGGCGGCAGGAGGCACGGCGGGCACAGCAGGCACCGCAGCGGTGACGTGCGAAGATGGATGCTCTGGCCACGGGCTGTGCGGCCCGGGGGGCATATGCATGTGCCAGGGTACGCTGCCGGCCCCAACTAGTCCCCGCTCCGCATGTCAGCCGCACAGCCCCGCTCACCCTCGCGAGCCTACGTAACCCTCAGCCTGCCCTTCTCAACCGAAGCACTCCAAGCCCGCGCCACGCACGCACGCACGCACCACCCACGCCATATTCACATGGCTCTCACGCGCCGCCATGACTCGACCCTTTTGTCCCCTTTCCATCAGATGGTTTCAGCGGCCCAGGCTGCGCCCAGCCCTCGTTTGCGTGCGCCGCGTCGCTATCGAATTGCTCCGGGCACGGTTACTGTGAGAGTGGCGCCTGCGTGTGTGAGGGCGGCGCCGAGGGCGCCTCATGCGACCGTGTGAAGGTGTCCCTCGGCCTGGGCCGCCTGATCGAGTGTGACTCTGGGTGCAGTGGCCATGGCTCCTGCTTGGCAAGCGGCGAGTGCGAATGCGATGTTGGCTTCGAGGGCCATGCGTGCAACCAACTCTCTGGCTTCACCAGCCGCCACAGCGGCAGCAGCCGCAGTACCACCTGGAAGCCGAGTTTTTTCAGCAGCACCAGCAGCAGCACCAGCAGCAGCGCCATCGCCAGCAGCACCAACATCAACACCAGCGCCAGCGCCAGCACCGGCACCAGCACCGACACCAGCACCAGCAGTCTTCAGCAGTCCTGTATGCGAGGGTGCTCGGGCCGCGGCCACTGCCTGAGTGTCGAAATTCCACAGCCCCGGATCCTAGGCGCCGCGCGGCCAGCCTCGGGCTTAACCTCGGGCGGCAGCATCCCCGGCAGCAGCAGCAGCAGCAGCGGCAGCAGTAGCAGTGACAGCAGCAACGGCAGCAACGGCCCCGTTACTCGTCTGCTCCGCCGGTTTAGCGGCCGCGTGGTGGGCGCCTACGCGTACGCCAACGCGGCGATCTTTGGCGACGAAGACGAGGGCAGCGCCAGAGCAGGCGCCGGAGCGGCCAAACCATCGGGGCCCGTGGCCCTTGCGTGCGCGTGCGAGCCCGGCTTTGGCGGCGACGACTGCTCACGGGTGCAGCCCCTCTGCTTCCTCAACTGTTCTGGAGCTGGGCTGTGCGCCTCGCAGCTCGCATCTCGGGGGTTATCTCGGGGGGCGGGGGCTGGTAGGGGCACGCCTACCTCTGCGCAAGAGAAGCCCACGATTGCGCCGCCCTTGTGCTTGTGCCAGAAGGGGCACATGGGCGCCGGGTGCGAGTTCCGGGCCGCCGAGTGCGCCAACGACTGCTCTGGTCGCGGCTCCTGCATGCGCTCCCTCAAGGGAGGGGTCGCCTCCGCCTCATGCCTCTGCGCGCCCGGTCACGCGGGCGAGTCTTGCGCGTTCTCATGCGAGGAGGGCTGCAATGGGCACGGCCACTGCCTTCTCATCGGCGGCCTGCTGCGGGGAGATGACATCTCCGAGCGAGGCGCGAAGGAGGGCAGCCACTCGCGCTGCCTGTGCTCACAGGGCTGGGGCGGCCGAACGTGTGCAAAGGTCACGACGGCCGCCGAGTAGCGTCAGCCTTAAGGCGCACGCAGAGGCTGTGCGGATGAGATGGGTGCGCAGCCACCTTTGGCCCTACAGATATTACAAAAAGCTTTTTCCTCGCGGCGCGCGGCGCCGGCGGGGAGCGTACCATCTCGACCCACCAACGCACACGCACGACCGCGCGACGACCCCGGGGCCGACCGAACCCGTAGAGCCAAACTTACTTGCTTGCTTGTTCCGTGTGTCCCTTGTGTGCCCCGACTCCCCCCGGTGTGAACGGTCTACCAGTACTGTTAAAAAAGAAAGCCATGCAGGGGCCTCCTATCGACATGGCCGCGCTCAATGATGCGACGGCCGACCTTATGAAGCTCGCCAACGGCGACAGATCAGTCGGGCGCATAGCCATGCTCAAGCTTGAATCCGAAGGTGAGGCCATGCTCGAGAAGAACATGACGCCGTCAGAGCGCGCTGCACGTGCGGCCAAGCAAGATGCGTACGCGGCGAAGCTGCGCGCGCAGCGATCCGAACTCGAGGCCAAGGAGGCGGCCATGGAAGCGGAGCGCCGCAAAGCGGCTGCCAATCACATTGCGGGGACCATGGGCATCGGGCGCGTGGCAGTGGACGTGGGCGATGTGAGGTCGGCGTACGAGTACGAGATACACTTTGATACGCTCGAGCTCTACGTGCCGCTCCCTGCGAGCGTCACCAAGGCCAACCAGCTCAGCGTGGACGTGAGTCCAAGGCAGCTGAGCATCGGGCTCAAGGGCGAGAGGCAGCCGTTTCTCAAAGGGACGTTCAAAGGGACAGTGCACTCGGACGACACGGTGTGGACGCTCGAGAAGGCCCATGCGCGTCCGGGCTCTCTCGAACTCAAGCTCGAGATCTCCAAGACCACGCCCGGCCAGCACTGGCCCGGAGCTCTCGAGCTGCCAGACGGATGGTGCTGCCGTTGGGCACAGCCGCCGGCCGTGCCGCCGGCTGCACCGCCGCCGGCAAAGCCCGCGCTCCTCAGCCTCACGGCGCCACCGCCTGGGTCGCCGAACGACCTTGCGCCGTTGAGCGCCCTCGCTGGGTCTTCGAGGACTCTCGAGGCCAGGATGGTGGCGGTGCGTCCGTCGCTACTCGAGAGTGGGTACGCGATCCTCGACGACGCGCTGGACGCGCCCACGGCGGCGCTTCTGCGCGCCGAGCTGGGCGTTCTCAAGGCGAAGGGAGCTCTGCGAGCCCACCAGTTTGGGTTTAAGGACGAGGAGGCGGGCGTGGCGCAGGTGTACACGAAGCCCCACATTTGGGAGGCCGAGACCACGGACGCCTCAGTCGCGGAGGCGGCACCGAGGCTGCTTGCGGCCCTCGAGTCGCTTGCGGTGCCGCGCGCGGCAGCGGCCGCCTTCCCCACACTACAACTCGTTGACGGCAGGCCACTTGAGCAGAGCGCAGGCGCGACGGGCGTCGTCGTCAAGCTTCAGTGCAATGAGGGCGCCGGCGGCTGCTTCCCGCTCCACTATGACAATGCCGGCCCTCCTTCGAGAAGACGACTCACCTGCCTCTTCTACTTGAGTGTGGGATGGAGTGAGATGGACGGCGGCGAGCTACAGCTTGTGCCGTGGCTGGGCGCGCCTGTGACCATTGCGCCGCTGAGCGGCCGATGCGTCCTATTCCTCTCGGACATCGTGCTGCATCGTGTGCTGCCGTGCCGGCACGAGCGCTTCTGCTTCACCATTTGGATGGACGCGATCCCCTCGGCGACTAACCGGCCAGAGCACCTGCGCCTCGACGTGCGCACCGTGCGCGACCCGGCCGCCGACCTCCGATTGCATGCAGCGCAACGGCTGCTCTCGCGCGCCGTCTATGATGAGGAGTACGCACGCTCGCTGTCCGACTGCTTCGAGGGGGCGCCAGCGGTGGGCAAGGCGCTGCTGGCTGCGCACTCGAAGCACGTGCATGTGAGCCGGAGCAACGCAGCATTTTCGCGCCTCGCCGACCAGGCGCGGGCGCTCAAGCAGGTAACTACGCCCGAGAGCGACACGGCCACAGCCGCAACACTGCCAGTGTTCAAAGATAGTCCGCAGCAAGTGGCGTCCTCGGTGGTGGCGTCCTCGGTGGTGGCGTCCTCGGTGGTGGCGTCCTCGGTGGTGGCGTCCTCGGTGGTGGCGTCCTCGGT
>Ga0209550_10006504_pt1 | contig 10879 bp, 6 predicted proteins | sample LauGreSuBDMM15SN_2_FD_187567 | JGI IMG/M metagenome (GOLD analysis project Ga0209550, IMG submission 187567) | Freshwater lake microbial communities from Lake Michigan, USA - Su13.BD.MM15.SN (SPAdes) (version 5) | ecosystem: Environmental > Aquatic > Freshwater > Lake | place: Lake Michigan, USA... | reverse complement strand
TATCAAAAGCTGATGCTCAAGTATCAAAAGCTGATGCTCAAGTATCAAAAGCTGATGCTCAAGTATCAAAAGCTGATGCTCAAGTATCAAAAGCTGTAAGATTAATAGCTAACTTTCCACACAATATGGATAAATTTTTAGAAATGGTTATATACGATCACAACTTATTAAGCGATACTGACGTGAAAATTGCTTTACAAAATAAAATTAGTATAAATATGTTTCCGGCAATAGGACGACTATCTACAAATGGTATTATATTTATAAGTTATATTTGTGGGAAATTAAATCACTTACTAGAAGAATTATCAAGAACTAACAAAAGTAATGTAGCTAAAAAAAGTGATGTAGCTAAACAAAGTGAACTATTGCGTAAAATAAAACAAAGTGAACTATTGCGTAAAATAAAACAAAGTGAACTATTGCGTAAAATAAAACAAATAGAACGTGTTATTTATTTATTAGATGGTGTTGGATGTTCGTGGGGTGTTAGGCCATATAACGAAGACGAAATGAAAACCATAGATTATTATTATAGAATAGTTAAAAAAGACGAAGCAGGGTTACAAGAATATTATTATCATCTTAACGCACTTATTGATAAATATTTTCCCGATTTTAAAATCGATAAGGACACTTCACGTGTAGTTTCATCTTCTATGGCTAGGCTTCTTATTAGTCAACGTGTAATAAACACTTTGCCTGATATACCTGAATAATATAAATAAAATGATTAAGCCGACTAGACAGATATATAATTATTTTGCGTATACAAATATTTATAAATACTTATATATATTTATATACATATATATGTCAGTTCCTGTTGTTTCGATCGACAGAATCAATGCACCTCTTAATTTTAGAACATCAAATACACTCATTACCACAAAGGTTCCACATTATCCTACGAAAGTAGATACAGGTATGTTTATTATACCAGGATGGACTCGTCCGAATGCAAACGGCGTTCATCCAAATATAAACTCCGCCGATTTTAATGGTCCGGATTTCAAGGCACGTCCATTAAAACACTGGCGACGTCAGTTGCGTGTATACAACAATAACGGAAAAGGTCCATCGAATAATTCGCGCACTGCTACTATTGCCACTCTTGACAAACCAGGCACTGGTGTTTATCACTATGACAACGATTGTGCATGTGTTGGTAACGAAGGAGGCAATTCATATATTATTGCAAACAACAAATTCGGCTATGAAACACAAGGAGATAAATATTCGACACCCCTGAATGACGTGACGATTCAAAACAACGGCTCTAATACTATACCCTACGATGCGACAGAAGCCGACATAAACGACCCTACTAATCCCGCATATAAAATAATAACTGGTTTATATAATACAAAATGTATCAATTGTTCGCCACAATCCAATCGAATACGCAGGTCGGTCGTATATAATAGTCAGGCATATTATGAGACAACACGTGCAAAGTTGCAGTCGAGGTGCCAAACATATGAGCAAAATATGTCGACGAATTCGGCAAATGGTGTGACATATTTTACTCCCGGGGGCGAGCCGCTTTGGCCGAATAATACTCCAACAGGCCCGCAAGTTGTTGCACCAATTGATTACGGAAGTATTACATTTAAGGGCGATTTTTTTAATATATACAACTATGCTAGTGGTGGCGGAGGCGCATCATCACTTGGTCCTGTGAATAGTATCGTAACACAAAATTTTACCCCTAAAATACGATGCAGACTTTCGTATGTATTAGCGGGATTTTATGTGAATTTTCCGTCGATTGGAACTTCTATGCGTGCAATAGTATATGACTTGGCAAACAATATTATATGCGTTAGTCAAAATACGGAAACTATATTTATAAGCCCATATTCGCCCGGTATTCCTTCTTTTAGTGAAGCAAGTTTAGCATTCTATTTTCCCCAAAATATATATATAAATACGTCAACTACGTATCGCATACTATTTGAAACATTGAATGCGACGAGTTTTTACTATATAGTTGATACTACAACCCCAGGTTCGCCACTTGCAGGTAAACTTGTCGCCGAGCCATTATATTGCGAATCGCAAACTATTTATAAGCCGAATAACGTAACATTTGCAAAACAAGGTGCAGTTTGCGGTTCTGTCCGCACAAAACAGCTTGCGACGAATTCTCTGCTTTTAAATGGTTCCGTTTTTTATAGTGCAGCCGGCGCATCCGCTGCGAACGCGGGTCTATACCAAGGGACAAATATATCGCAAAACTATTATGTAAAGACAAAACCGGTTATACAAGGTTGTGCAGTTAGTGATACATCAAATGATGGCAATCATCGTAATGGAAAAAAACTGAAATGTTTTTAAAGGTAATTGTGACTTGTTGTTATATATATAATTTTGTTCGTAAGTATAAATATAATACAATATAAATATAATACAATACTATATTTATATTACAAAATATACAAGGTAATATAGTAATGACGGAAAATATGGAAAATACAGATAATATTAGCACTATTAAGCAACAGCAACCGCAACAGCAACCGCAACAGCAACCAAAACTACTTCCATTCCAAAAGACAAAAGAAGAACGTGTTGCAGACATAAAACCAATAATTCATAGACTAAATGAATTTAACCTAAATATGAGTTATGAGCCTATTCGCAAGATGTATAAAATAATAAACGAATACATAAAAGAGGGCGAATCGCATAAAATTAATATCGCATTCCCGGAAGTGAAACGAAGAATCAAAGGATTTTTATCCGACGATACACGCAAAGAAACGTGGGTGAAATTGGAGGCAGACGACTAGTGTCCGGAAAGAAAAGTGTATCCAAGTTTTTAACAATTATTTTTATCTACTACTATTTCCTTCTCAATATGTTTTATTATTTTACGCTCGTAGTTCTCATAGTTTTCGATCGGTTCGCATATCGAACGCACCATCGTCAGGTATTCAATTTGTTTTTGTTCTGTTTCTATCCAGTCGGGATTATCATTTGCCCACTGCTGTAATGCCGTTCGTTCTTTGTCGGCGATTTTTACGATTGTATTTTTTATTGTTGTATGATTCTCATCTTTATGCCACTTGTCTTCATGTTTAATATACATAATATCGCGCTTAATATCTGTGCAATGAATTGGACGCTTATACACATCCAATTCTTTGAGACCTTTTATCATAACATCCGTTATACCACGTGAAATCCCATTCTTTTTTGAAAATAGTAGGTCATCTAGTGTGATTTTTAGCGAGTCAATAAAGTCCGATATGTTGAGAGCGTCTTTGCACTTCTCATTTAGGAAAACATTTAGGTTGAAATTATTTGTTGTGTTATTCATCGTGTTATTGGTTGTATTGTTGGTTGTGTTACCTATTTTAGGTATTATACTAATTATTTGTTCTTGTTGTTTTTTTATTTGCTCTTGTTGTTCTTTTATTATTTTCATCATTTCTTTATTATCGTTTATCAGTTCTATAAACATATTTTTTGTTATAGTGTCTTTACTATCAGAACATAAAATATCATCGTCTATGTCTTTACAGGTTTCTTTAATATTGTCGCAAATATCGTCAACATATGTCGTGTCGTTATTTTCACACTCTTCTTTAGAAGACTTATAAACGTGACAAGTTCGCTTATGCTTTGCAAGACCCGGTCTATACTTATAGCTATTACCACATATGCAGTTAAAAGTTTCATCTTCTTTGGTGGGCATTTTTTTGTTACTCTCGGTTACTCTTTTGTGCTTGATGGTCTCAAGGTGTTTTTTATAGTTAGATTCTTTACAGCATTTAAAGTCACATATTTCACAGACAAAAATGTGGCATTTTTCGGCATTTTTTTGGTTATCCATTTTCTCCATTTTCACATATATATAGAGTAATATAAAAAATGCCTAAACCCTTTTCATAAATATTCTAAAAATGTCCAAAAAGTTATCGTAACAAATTTTTCAACTTAAAAAAGCAAATGAGAGCATTATGGTCTGAGTGTGATTTTCAATGTTTTTTTCAAATCTAGAAATGAAAAATGGAAATTGGACATTTATAAATGTCCTTTTTTGAAAAATCCAAAATAGAATTGGAAAAAACATTACATCATTCGTTTTCACAACTATTGCGTTCCATTTCACCGAACTAAATATGAAACTATGAAACTAGAAAACAATATTCTCGTCTATCCATTTTTTAATCTTTATATTTGTTGGTTCTAGTATTTTATTTAATCCATCGATGAGTGTTTGGTAAGAATTCTCATTTTGATCCATAAGTATCAGTGTATTGTATACGATATAGTATATTTCTTGTGTATATATGTCGGTGATTCGTATGAAAACATCATCGATTTTTTTAGTGCTGATTGCGTCGCTAGGTTTGCTAGTATTTTTGTGAGAACTTTTATCTTGATCATTATCTTCTTCGTTTGCGTCATCTTGCAAGACTTGCTGTGTATTCTTTGTCTTTTTCTTATTTGTTTTGTCTCTTTGTGTATCGTGAGAAGGGTGAGAAGGGTGAGAAGGGTGAGAAGGGTGAGAAACAATTAAATTATCTAATTCATGATTATAAACATCGGGACGTTGATTTTGTTTTGTTATTTCCGAATCAGTTTCAAGGATGTTTTTATACATTTGCAGTGTATGTAAAATATGTATCTTTTCGGTCTGCCCATAGGTTCGAATCAAGTTACCTATTCCATTTTTTGCAAGCTCAATTAATAATTCATATAGTTTTTTATTTACTATTTTGGAAGAATGGTCGCAATCTTTTACTGCTACGCTTGCGCCGCTTCCGCCGCCATTACCGCCATCCCCGCACCCCCCCTCGTATAAAAAATAATAAAATTTTTTAAACCGATAAAAAATATTAAATAAATAAAATAAGTCTTCTTGTGTATCGTTGTTATACCACCGAACTATCGATTGCGAATAATTAGGAGGCTGAATATATAATATATTATTGTGAATAGTTAGTTTTGTTCCAATTGGTGTAAAAGATAAATAAGCGATTTGTAGTAACGCTTGGAGGGGTTCAAGGATAGTTTCAAAACGTTCCTTCTTCTTTTTTGTTTTTATTGTTTTATATAATACATTTAGTGTTGCTTGCATCTTGTTTTTTATTTGTAATTATACTATCCTATTATAATTTTAATATATTTTTATCGTATAATACCAAAATATAATATATATTAAACTCGTATATATATTATATTTTGGTATCGTATTGTATTTCTCTATTTACATATGTCAACAAAAAAAGAAGTAAATGGCATTATTCTTATTTTGTCGTGTCAGAAGCATAAAGAAACAAGATTAAAAGAAATAAATTTAAAAAATACGTCCTATACGAATTGGGAAGTTGTATATGTTATAGGTGATTTTTTTTTGCCCACGAATTACTGCTACGAAAACAACGAAACTACACATGGTAAAAATTATTTATACATAAGATGCGAAGATTCGTATCTACATTTATTGAAAAAATTGGCATTATCGATAAAAGCGGTTTATGAAATATTTGATATTAAAGAAGGAGTATTACGATGCGGCGATGATTTGGTTTTTAACGAGAAAAATCTATCTATATTTTTAAATTCTAGAAAATATGATTACTATGGCCAGTCCGCATGTGGGAAAAGTTATAAATGTGTAAATAAAAATGTATTACGAAAAATAGGTATAGACCATTTTATGACAAGATACTATGAAAAACATCCTGAAGATTTTTTGAATCCTCAGCATAATTTAAAAGGTATACAGGTATATTCGTATGCTACTCGTCCAAATATATATGGAGCGGCTGGTGTTTTTTTCTTTTTGTCCAACAAGGCATGTTCGATACTGGTAAATCATATGGAAAAAATAAATTTTAATATATTGCATCACGATCGGTTTACAAATTCATATCCATATATTATTGAAGATTGTGGTGTAGCATTTATAATGTATATGAATGATATCGTATTTATTGATAATCAAGATTTTATTTTTAAAGGCAATGAATACCAAATAAATATTGGAGAATTTTTAAAAACAAAAACGATAGTTATGCACACAAATAAATATAAGTAACGAGGATACGTATCTATATATTTCTCACTTTTCTCACTTTTCTCACTTTTCTCACCTTTCTCACCTTTCTTATATCCGACAACAATCGACTCCTAGGCTATTCCCATGTGTATTTGATACACTTTCAATAATATCGTCTACTATGTTGGATACTATGTTGGATATTTGGTGTTCTTGTTGATGAACCGGTGGTATGTTGTTGCTGCAAATATTACTATCATTGCTACCATTACTATCATTTTTTCTATTACCGGTATTTTTATGAGTATTATTTTTATTTTTTAAAAATGTATTTCTTTTTAATGAGTTACTATTATTGCCACTACTACAAATAATATTTGCAGTATTTGCGGTATTTGCGGTAGTAATATTCGTAGAACACATAGATGTAGCGTCATCGTATATTCCAGATAAAAATATATTATTCGACGACAATAATTTTACACACGTTATATCGTATTTTTCACACCATGAAATACACTTTTGTATGTTCGTTTTCTTCAATGAATCTATTTTATCATGGTTGTTTCTGCTACCGATGATATTTAATGTTGTAATAATATTCTCTAGCTGTTTTTGACCCATTATAATATTAATTTCTTCGATTTTGTTCAAAAAATAATAGTCATATTCAAAATTCAATAATGAAACTATATTATCATATTGTGTCAGTTTTTCAAATTCGTTGGTAAAACTAGTTATAAACATTTCACAATCGGTTTCATCCAATAAAAAATTCTTACATACTATGTATTTCTCTGAGTTCGCCAACCTACTTGTGAATGGTTTGGTAATATATACTTCAGAATACATTCGCGTCAACATATATAAAATATCAATCGTCAGTTTTGAAAAAATATCAAATATTTTAAGTATAAAATGTCCGCCTTTTTTTTGCATCGTTATGGCATATATCACTTCCGATACAATTAATTTACTTACCAATTCCTCTTGTTTATTAAAATCGTTTGATACGTCAATGCCGCCATCCGCGGTGATAATGTGCATAGTGTGTTTGAACTTATTCACACAATAAATATAATTATCCTTGTGTAATAAATTTCCCGTTTCATCTTCGCCAGTTATAATAGTAACGTTTTTATTCGCTTCTAAAAACTGATGACTTTTCTTCCACCCCGGGCATCCCGGGTCATTATTTATAAGTGTCATGCCATAGTATTTATCATTTATATTTTTACGCAAAAAAGCCGTTGCTTCAATAAACCCTCCGGGACCCTCTGCAAGATGAAATGTTTGTATATTTTCTCTAAAATCGCCAAGTTTAAACATTTTCCATAATTCTATCATTTTATAAAAAGAACGGGATAATGGTTTTAGTTTACTAACAGAAAGTTTACTACCAGGAATAATAGTATGAATGAATTCATATGGATTTGTATATTTTTTAATAGTGTCCCATGCTTCTGCTGATAGTTCGATCTGTTTTTTAAATCTTGATAAAAAGTCAAATAATGAATTGGAAATATAAGTATAATTAGTTTCGGAAGATATTCCTTTTTCGTTTCCGTTTTCATTTTCTTCCATTTTAGGTGTATCATCGCGAGAAAAAAGTATTTTTTTATAAGTTTCTTTATCTAAAAAACACGATAAATTATAATATGACATTAATTAAATATGTATATTTTTAAAAATATAGTTATATGATAATATGAATAATGTTTAGGTGGTTTAAACAGATAAACATTATTTTTTATTCAACATAGTTCAACATAGTTCAATATTTTATTCATCATCCTTGCTTGTGCTCTTGCTTGCACCTTCCAAGCTTAATTTCCCAAGTTTCAAAAGGGAAGCCTTTGTTCCCGATTTTGACTTTCCTACGATGGATGCAGCAGCGGCGGATGCGGATGCGGATACTGCTCCCAAACTTACGGGTTCAAGGACGGATTTCTTCTTAACAACTAGTTTTCCAGTTCCGGTTCCGGACGCGGACGCAGACGACGCCTCTGCTTTTTTACTTTTCGGTTTCGAAGAACCAAATAGTTTCGAAATAGTTGCATCTTTCTTTTTGGGCGATATGCCAGAATCCAAGTCTTCCGGTTCCAATACCCCTGCTTCTGCTCCCATTTTCTCCAAGTCGGCTACTTTTGATGCGCGATATGACATCACAAGATTTCCCTTTGCCGACGACGCCAATGCAGCACCCTCGCCCTCGCCTGTAAGTTGCAACGCCAGTTTTTGAACACTTGCGGAGTCCGCCAAATTCATCTTTTCTTGGAATACATGAACGCCAGTAACACTACGAAATACGTCTTCAACATCAACATTCGCAACTTTCTTAAATACAAAATACCGGTTATAAAATGATATCTGTTTCTCAATCGGTGTCATATAGATCGCACCACCATATCTATTCTTCTGCCGCTGGTCTTGTTCGACATCTTGTTCCATCCTTGCGAATAACTCCGAAAACATCCCCGCGCCATTTGGCAGCCCTAGTGCCACAGCTTCTTCGCGTTTTAATAGTTGAAACCCGTAGTATTCCATAAGTTGCGTAAAATACGTAAAGTTCACCAGATATTCTTTGATCGTTTTATTTATGGAGTCTTGAAACACGTCTATAGCATATCCTACACAGCTAATATCGTTATCAAATGTAGTTTTCGAATAGTCTTTGGCGACCTCCCATACTTTTGTATCTTTTATGCGAAGTGTAATAGATTGTCCTTTTTCGACTCCTCTCAGCGCATTAAACATGACATTTCCATCATAGCATGTGCCGATAAAATACCCGTCTACTTTTGTGCACTCGCTCAGATTTTTAATAAAGTTGTTCAGTTTCTCAATCGTTTCAAAGAAGTAGTGCAGCGCAAATTGGCACGACGATATATTAAACCCATCGGCGGCTTTCCCATATTGCCGATAAACACCTTTTCCAAGCAACCCTTCATCTTTGGGCCCTTCGTTAAATAGAGCATGGACGATTTGTTTGCCCTTCTCGCTAAATATGGCTTGCCCGGATTTAATATTCGTGCTGCTGTTTCCATTTACAAATAGTGCATAAGGCATTGAATGAAACTTTTTGCGATAGTTCAAAAAACGCGCACATGCTCCATCAAGACGATTTTCAATATTGTCCTTCGACAAGTCTATACCAAATACAAACGACAATTTTGCATCAATCCATTTCGGGAAATCGCCGGCTTTTCCGACTGCATAATCAATAAGCGTGTTTCCTTTTGCCGCGACTTTAGTAATCAGCATTCGCTTGACAAAGAGGTTATGAAAGTCGCGCATCGCTCTTGTATAACTATCCCCGCTGCCGCTACTCCTGTTATAATAAATATCGTCGTCGGCTAATTCATCGGGAATATTTTCGCCCGTAGTGATCATTTCTTCGCTAATCGGATTATGAATAGAATACCAGTTATTGTTCGCGACATGATAAGCATTGCCGTAGTTTTTAATTCCCTTGCGATACTCCGACGTCTTGTCGTAGCGAACGCGCTGCGGAATCCATTGCCAGTGTTTGGGGCGACTTGCATCGTAACTGAATTCTACTATTGTTTCGTCGTCGAATATCTCATTCTCAGCGGTAAACATTTGCGCCACGCCGTTTTCATCTTCGCGCAAAGGAATGTTGCAAATATGCGTATCCGGGTCATATGGATTTGTAGGATAAAATGGGAGCGGCTTATATCCTTCTTCGAGATCCACGTCACTCGCGGACGGAATTTTATCATCGATAATAGCGGCACATGGATTAAGGTAGCCGTGTTTGCGTTCGTCATAACCGACACGGAGAATAATCGTTTTATATTGTTGCAATTGCTCGCTGCGCAACGTATCTATCCCGCCTTCAAATATATTGCCCACAAAGTCGGTCATAGTAGTTGGATTCTTTTTTGTAGTAATAAGAAAGTCAATCGTATTTTGATTGAGGGGTTTCCACTTGAAAGACAAATCCCATGTTACTTTATGCATTGGGCCGGCAACGCCGATTTTATTACTGGCAACCCCGGTATTAGTTGGTGTGAAAATAAGACCATCGGTATTATACTCATATACGCCGGCCTTTTGGCCGGCAATAATAGTTTTGCAACACATGAATATATTTTTCTCGCTTGAAACAATTTCAAATTTTTTGACGTGTATTTTTATGGGGGGGACTTCGCCTTGAATTACTGCCCGAATATTCATAGCCTGGATTGCTTGCTTCAATAATTCAATGCGCGAAGCTTCTGGGTTTCTGGTTGTCGCAGTTGTTGCGCTGGTTGCTTCGGTTTCTTGCCCCGCTTCGCCTGCGCGACTTTTGCGTGCTTTACTAGACTCAAAATTAGCTTCCGCACTACCAAACTCACTTAACCGCGCCTGTTCTCGTTTAAACTCTTCTTCTGCATCTATATCTTCTGGGTCGCGCATAAGTGATTCACGGGCACGCATAATATTTTGCTCCTCGATGGATATATTTATGAATGCATTCCGGCGAATATCACGTCCACCCATAAAGTAGATATCGAATGCAGCAAACAGATTAATATACTCGCCGTGTTTATTATGCAAGATGTGCTCGCCATCGATTAACGTATTGTATAGTTTATCTTCTTGTGCAATTGCACCGGTGAATTCCATATCCATATTCGTATTTATTAGGTATATACGCCCGCTTAGTGCAATATATAACATTTTACGCATTCCGTCTGCTTTATCTGTCACGCTAAAATTTGTCCGAATATTTGGAATAGTGCAGTCTGGATTAATAGATGCAATATTTAATACTTGCAGTGTATATGAAGATGGTCCGATAAAATGATGCGGAATGAGTTTTATATTCTCGTCGGTGTGTGTAGATAAACGCCCTTC
>Ga0209550_10006502_pt1 | contig 10880 bp, 10 predicted proteins | sample LauGreSuBDMM15SN_2_FD_187567 | JGI IMG/M metagenome (GOLD analysis project Ga0209550, IMG submission 187567) | Freshwater lake microbial communities from Lake Michigan, USA - Su13.BD.MM15.SN (SPAdes) (version 5) | ecosystem: Environmental > Aquatic > Freshwater > Lake | place: Lake Michigan... | reverse complement strand
ATAACATACGATCTGGACCTCTATTTCGTAGTTTTATAGGAGGAAATTGACGTAATCCGTGTTCATTAAAATCTCCTAAAACTGTAGTCCAAACAGTAAGTTTATTATTTGCTTCTGTCATTTCAATATCATTTTTAATTCCATCAATTAATAAAGAAATAGTTTTATCAACAATATATCCATAATCATCACGTTGTGTTTGATCTACTACAAGATATTTACCATAAATATCACCTGTTCTAGGTATATGATTTTCAAAAACTCCATATAAAGCAATAATAACAATTCTTTCAGATGGGACTATTTTTTTATCCATTGCTTCTAATAAATATTGATAAACTTTATTTTGAATAACTTTTAATGTATATTTTGTAAATAATTGACGAGGTAATTCATTCCATTCTGTAATAGTAGACCATCCAATATATTTAGAAGGATCAATATGTTCATTATATTCTTTATCAGTATCAATTACTGTATTTTTAACAGTTTCAAGTAAATTTCCGTATTCCATTTTATTTTAATTTATATTTAAAATGTGTTATTTTTTTAAAATGGATGTCCTACTATTTAGTAAATTCTCATCATCATCTAAAAAGTTACAAATACAATTAGAAAAAACTCCAGATATATTAAAAGCTCTTAACATCATATATATTGATAATAAAAAAATTAGACAACAAGTATTAAATGATATAAAAGTTAAGGTTTCATTTTTACCCTGTTTAATCCGTTTAAATGAAGAAACAAGTAATTTTGATATTTATGAAGGTCAAAATGTATTTGATTTTTTTTCAAATATTCAACAACATATTTTAGAAGACTCTAAATTAGAAAAAATTAGAATGGAAGAAGAAAGATTAGAAAAGAAAGCTGAAGATATGCGAATGGAAAAACTTCATATTGAAAAAATGCAAATGCAAATGACAAATATAAATAAAAATAAAAACGTAAATAAAAATAAAAATGAAAACAAAAACAAAAACAAAAACGAAAATGAAAACGAAAATGAAAACGAAAACGAAAATGAAAACGAAAATGAAAACGAAACTCCTAAAAAAGTTTCATTTACACCGATTGATGATTTAGATCAAGGAATTAATACATATATACATATTGAAAAAGATAATACAGATAGTGAACGTAATGTTAATTCAAAAAATGCTGAAATGATTGTTAAAAATTCATCTGGAAATTTATTATCAAAGGCTATGAAGATGCAAAAAGAAAGAGAATCAAAATAAATTTAAAATATTTTTTGACAACCATTTGCAACTCCAAAAGTTCTATCACTTTTTTGTTTTTTATAATCAAATAAACTACCATATGTAACACATGGTCCACATTTCCAATCTGATTCATTTTTTAGATTAATTCTACGATAAAAATTCTCTTTTGTTTTTTGATTGTATGCAATTAAACATACTAAAACAGTACAACAAATAGTTAAGAAAAGCAAGATACTCATTTTAATTTAATGATTAAATTAAAATTTTTAAAAATTTTATACACCTGTTAATCTTCTAATACCAAATAATGCATCAATTTGTGTAAAAGGATTTGGACCAGATGGACTATAATAATCACTCATAATTGTTTGATAAAGTCTACCATTTGGTAAATAAACTGAAAAACGTAAACAATCATTAGGTTTAAATTTCACAGTTTGAGTCATTGATCCACCATCTAATTTTATAAAAGTTGATCGGATAGGATCATTTATATCTGTAATAGGAACAATAAATAAAGCATCTGTGCTATTTGGATTATTACTATAAATTATATTTTTTGATGAAAGACTTGCAGCAGTTGCATTTGCTATTTCAACATAAACATAAGGATAAAAAGATGATCTTGAGCCTGTTATAAGTGTTAAATTTGGTAATGTTAAATTTACTAAACTAATTTCATATGCAACAGTTTCATTCTGAGATACTGTGCTTCCATTATACATTAATGGATTATAATTATCATTTTCAAATGAAACAATATTTATAGATGTTCCTGGTAAAGGAAAAGATGGGTTAGTATTTTCATAACTTGGATAATAATAACTTGGATTTCTTAAAATAGGAGTTTTAACTTCTCCAATAATACATGCATTATATGGACTTCCAATATAACTTTGAATATAAAAACAACTACCTTTAATATTCTGTAATGAAGTTGTTTGATTATTTACAACTTGATTTGGATAAATATAAATATATTGACCATTATAAAAATTATCAGTTTGAGTTAGACTTGATGGTAAAAATATACAATTTGATGCAACTAAAATTGGATTATAATTAGTTACAGGTGTTGGTTGAGCTAAACCAGGATCAGGTGCTGTTATAAAAAATTGTTTAGGTAATGTTTTTCGAATCGTATATTTATCATTAATAGTCCAATTTGTTAAAGGTGTTTCTAATGTTACTGTATTTAATATAAAATCAAAAGATACAATTCTACTAAAACTTAAACTAGTTGATGATTGTGTCTCATCAATTAAATAATAATCATTATAAGATTGATCATATGATAAAATTGTCTTTCCAGTACTATCAATTAATGGTAAAACAATTTTAAGAGGATTTGCTATATTTGAACCATTACTTGGATCAATAATAGTAACTGTATCTAATTGATTTATTGTTGATAATAATGGTAATTCTACTGTAAAAAGACCACTACTTGGTGTATATGAATTAATAATTCCTGCAACACCACTAGTTAAAACTAATGAATAACCAACATAAAAATTAGTAATATTTTTATAAGGTGAAATTAAATTATTTACATTTACATAAAATCTAGAAACAGTACTTGGAGTTCCAGTCTGTAAAGTTGATGTATCATAATAAGAATCATTAGTTAAAATTTGAAAAGGTAAATTAACAGAAAGTGTTAAAGAAGAAGTTGGTTGTGGCACAGTAAATGTTATAGTAGAACCGGTTATAGAACATGAAATAATTCTATTATTTAATACAATATAATTATTTGAAGCACTATATGTATTTGAAAGTCCTGATACAGTTAATGATGTATAATCAGCTCCAACAATGGTAGAACTTACTATAATTCCTGTATCATATAATTGATTTTGTCCATACCATTGATATTCAACAATGCCTGATGTAATTGGATCAGCAACATCAACATTTTCTGTATAAATTAAACGTGTATTATTAGTGTAACTAAAAGCACCTTTTAAAGTTTGATTTGTATTTAAAGAACGAGGAGGAGCAAAAGGAACTTCAAATTGTGCTGGTTGAGGATATTGAGAACGATTTCTATTTGAACTTGTTATTTCAATAAAACGTCTATTACTCATTTTAATTTATATAATCTATTAAATTAAAATTACGCAATTCTTGTTATTCCAAATACAGCATTAATTTGAATAAATGGATTTGGTTCAGAAGGACTATAATAATCATATGCAATTGTTTTAAATAATTTTCCATTTGGTAAATATACAGAAAATCGTAATGAATCATTTGGTTTAAATTTTACAGTTTGAGACATAGAACCTCCTGTTAATTTTATAAAAGGTGATAGTGTCTTGTTTCTAATATCTTTAATAGGAACAAGAAATATAGCTCTATTACTATTTGGATTATTGCTATAAATTGTTTGTGATAATCTTTGTTCTAATACAGAAAACTCAACATATACATATGGATAAAAAGATGTATAAGATCCTGTCTCTAATATTAAATTAGGTAAAACTAATTGAAGAAGAGATATTTCATATGCAACTGATTGAGTCTGTGATACAATACTTCCTGTATAAATTAAAGGAATATAATTATTTTGTAAAAATGATACAATATTTATTTGTGTTCCTGGTAAAATACTAGATGATTGGGTATTTATATAAGTTGGATATATTGAGTCTGAATTTACATCAGGTGTTTCTACATTAATTACATAACATACATTATATCCATTTCCTATATAAGATTGAATATAAAAACAACTACCTTTAATATTCTGTAAAATTGTTGTTTGATTATTTGTAACTCTATTTGGATAAATATAAATATATTTACCATTATAAAAATTATCAGTTTGATTTGCAGTTGATGGTAAAAATATACAATTTCTATTTATAGTTAGTTGTGGATATGGATTAACTCTTTCAAAAACAGAATTAATTGTAAAATTTACAGGAAAACTTGAAATAGTAACATTATCTTTAAGAACAAGATTTGTATTTGATAATGAACTAGATGTTATAATATTTAATGGATAACCATTAATATTAATTTCAAATCCATTATAATTTGCTGTTGATGACAAACCAGAAACAACAACAGTATTTGTATTTATTTGAGATGTAATTGATCCTTGATAATTAGGACTAGAAATTGTAGTTAAAAATTCATCTGGTAAAGATTTTCTTATTGAAAATATATCATATAAATCATATACAAAAGATGATTCTATTATTATAGATCTTGTCATATTATTAAATGATAAAATTGGTGATGAAATAATAGATATATTTGATTTTGTTTCATTAATAAGAAAATAATTATGATAAGATTGATCATAATCTAAAATTGTTTTACCACATAAATCAATTCCAGGTAAAATAATAGATGATGTTGGAATTGTAATTGTAAAATACATAGAAGATGTTGGTATAATAGATAAAGCTATATTAAGATCAAATGTTTTTGTGCTTGGATTATAAGATTTAATTGTTGAAGTTGCTAATACTGGATTATTTAATGTATATAATTGAATTTGATATCCAACATAATAATCAATAACATTTGAATAAACAGTCACTAAATTATTTACAATAATAGTTGATGATGTGCCTCCTATTACACTTCCTCCATCTATAGATGTTGTATATGAATAATTTAGATATCCATCTAGTAAAGATAAATTAGGAGAAAATGTAATATTAATATATGGAGGTGGAATATCTAAAAATGATGAAGTAATTGTTGTAATACCAACAATATTATTTGTTAAAGTATCTGTAACAATAATAGTTATATTTTTAAAATAATCTGTTAAAGTTACATTTGGATTTGTTGTAGAAGATAATATAGTTGCTGTATTTGTAGATGTAATTATTCCAGTTCCATTATCAAAATAAAGAGAACCTGTATCAAATACATTTCCAAATAAATAATCAATTGTACCTTTTATCACTGTATCAATTGAATTATTTGATGATAAAAGTATTTTATTTCCATTACAAATACCTCTTACATTTTCATTACGAGATAAAATATTAGTTGATGTAAAAGATAATGTAAATTCAGAAGGATTTGGATAAAGATTACGATTTCTGTATGAACTAGATAATTCTATAAAACGTTGATTACTCATTTTATAGAATTATCTTTTTTAAAATAAATATAAGATGTCTTACTCAATTTTGGATAATCGTAAAATTTACAAATCAACATCTATTGAATATGAAAAAGATGTCCATACTATTACTTCAATAGAAGATAATAATCTTGAAGAACAACAAAATTACTCATATGGAATGCCTTTACAAGATGATATATATTTATCTAGATATAATTCATTTTTAATAGGAAATAGAGATTTTGATATTTTTCCTCAACCTTATACAGGACCCAACTTGCGACTTGGCGCCTTTGGAAATATTGCAAGCCGCTCCGGAATTCCGACAGAAAAAGAAAAAGAAAAAGAAGTAGTTAAAGAAGATCTTTGTCAAATGAGTGAAGATGGTGTAAATAATATTTGTGGAACAGATAAAAAATTATCAAAAATTTTAGATCCACGTTTTAATTTAAGAGAAGCTGCTAAAAATTTAATTTTATTAGAAGATCATTTATTTCAATCATTAAAACGTTGTAATGATTGTATTAAAAAACATTGTTTATTAATTGAAGGATTTTTAGAAGAAGGAATAACATTAGATAAAACAGGAGAATATAGAAAAGAATTAGTAGATTCACTTTATGAATTTTCTACAGTTTTTCAAAAAATTTCAAAAAAAATGATGGAAGGTGTATTAACTGATAAAGATTGTATGGAAATTGCCCAGGAATTAAGAAAAATACGTAAACCTTTATGTCAAAAATATGCAACTTTTTTTTAATTAAAAAAAAAAAATAATACCTTAAAGAAAATAGATGTCTTCATATTATTCTGCTTTTAATAATTCAAATGGAAATACTAATCCCGGAAATCTCGGAATAACTAACACTACTAAAATAAGTGTAGTGAGTAATAATGGATATACTACAACTCTAAATAATGGTGGTATAGTTGCACCTGTTGCAGCAACTAATACAAACACAAATGTTATTGGCGCTTTAGCTCAACCTGCTTTCTTTGGTGGAATTAATGAAAATTTATTATTAAATACAAATAATGTTACTGATAATGGTGTATTTGATGTAACAGGTGCAACAGGTTTAAATCGTAATTTACCTGTTAATAGTGTAAATAATATGTTAAATGGTAATGTTAGATTTAATGTTCTTAATTCTAGTATATTAGATAGTTTTGGTTCTGGTCCTGTTATTGCTCCTACTATTGGTGTTAATGGAATTGCTAATTATTAAGTTGTTTATAAGTATTTTTAAATTGAGGGTATTCATTTTTAAATGATACAAGAGAAGGAACTCTCATATCATTATTTTTGACTTTATAAGAATTTTTAAATTCAAGTCCTGTAATTTGAGGATTCATTACACGTATATCTAAACGATTTTGTTGTTTGTCTGTATATTCACTAAATTTCTTATACATTTATTATATAAAATAAAAAAGAGTTAATTATACAATAATGTATAATTAATAAATTAAATTTACTTTTTTACAGTTCGACGAACAGTCTTTGTAACTACAGGAATCTCCACTTTTTTTTCTTCTTCTTCTTCATTCTCATCATCACTCTTTAAAGAACCAGTATCATCTGTAGCCAACTCTTCAAATTTATTACATACTTCTGAAGCAACATCCACTTTTTCAATCTTTTCAACTTTTTCAATCTTTTCAACTTGTAATTCAGGACGTAATAATCTTTTAATTCCTGAATCTTTCATTTTAATTTCAGCTTCATGTAATTTTACTTGAAGACTTACTTTACTTCCAATAAAAATACCTTCAATTTTAATTGCTGCTCTAACAAAACATTGTTTATTTAATAAACTCATAGGATCCATTAATTCACCATTAGTATCATAAAACATACTAGTAATAGTATCATTCTTTTTATTCTGACTAACTTTAGCATATAACATTGGACTTGATCCTTCAACAACTTTTCCTTTTTCTTTCTTGAGATAAAGAGGATTGAATTTCTTTAAATCTGCCTTCTCTAATTCATATTTACAAATATCATCACGATGTTCAAGGATATAATTTGAAGCATGTTCACAAATTTGATTAAATGTATCAGTCCATTCTTTCTCTTGTTTAGTAGGAGAATCCATATTCCATAAGCATAAAGCAAGAGTATAACCATCAGTTTTCCCAGTAGTCATGTTTACATTTGGAGATAATCCAAAAGAAAATAAACGTTCTGTAGGTAAAATTAATTCACCAATAGAACCATCAGGATTACGTGTCCCCATTTGAACACGTTTAAATGTAACAGAACTATTTGGGATAGATCCATCACGTGGTTTTCCATAAACAATATTGGATACATTAAAGCCAGAGGCCGTAGTAAGTTGTGTGTTATCAAAGCTCATTTGCTTTTATATTTCTATTTCTTTTTAAATAATAAAAATAAAAAATCAATTTTATTTAATTAGACATAATAAGACATAAAATAATAAGAAAAATACAACAGCATGTAAAATATTTCCAATTTCACTTGGACATGAAGAAGGAAGTAAAGTTGGAAAAAGTTTATTTGTAAATTCATATACTTTTTGATTTGATAAAATTATAAATAATAAAGTAGCAATAGTTACTTTAAAAATACAATTATAATCTGATTTTTTTGACATTGCTTTATCAGTTTGATTACGTAAAGGTTGATTATAAGGAGATGGACAAGGTGGACAAGGTGAAGAAGGTGGAGGATTAAAACATGAATCTAGATCTAATTTATCAAAACCAGGATAAGGATCAGATTTTATTGAACCATCTCCATATTTAATTACCATATTTTTTAATAATTGATAATATGTCATACCACTATCACTCATCATATTATACATACATCTATTTTTAGATATAAACTCTTTGTCTCCAAGTAAAAAAGCAATAATATATGTTGATTCTTCACGTTGGTCAACTCCAAACCAAGTACCTTCTTTATCTAATTGATATTGGTCAATTGCAGCAAATATACCTTGAAGAGGTTCTAGATCCTTAATACTATAATATCCTGGACGAATTTGATTTAATATATATTGTGTATTAGATAGATCTGAATTAATATCATTTTGATTAAAACCTAATCGTTTAAACATTTTATAATATATAAAATGTTTTTTTTTATAAATCATCTTGTTTTTGTAAATAAGAAACTTTAAATTTATTTTTCCAAGATTCTACTATCTTTTTACGTAATTCAAATTCATCTTTTTCTGTAGATCTTGAAATTAAATGTATATTTATATTTTTTGGTTGTCTATCTATTACATACATTGCCTTTACACAATCCATATTTTTTTTAAGAAAGTTTAATTGTCTTCCATAAATAAAATATAAAATATAAACTAGTTTTACATAAAAATCTTGTGTAATTGGTTCAAAAAATGTCATCATTGTATCTTTGGACCAGTTTACTAGTTGAGACATTAATTGATCAATTACACTTTGATTTCTCTTATATTCTTTTCCAATAATATAAATTTCAGAATTTCCTCCTCTACTTGCTAAAGGTTTTGTTACATAAAAATCTTTAAAAACAGTAGACAAAACACGTAATAAAGACATATTAAATGGCTTGAAAAATAAAAACATCTTACAAACCATTGTTCCACCATTTTTTAATGTATTTAAACCACAAATAACTTGTCCAAGATTAAGTGGTGCTTCTTGTTCTTCTTCATTTTCTTCAGCTCCAATACCGATATCACTTGTATATAAATCAACTTTATCATATAAACGTTCTTTAATAATTTGAATCATTTTAGGATCAGTAACACTTCCTCCATTTTCAGGAGTCATTAACCAACGATTCTTATATTTTTTATATAATTCAAATGAATCTTTTAAAATTTCCTTATTAGTAGGCCATAAACTATTTGCATACCACTCAAACTTTTTAACAGGAGTTTTTGTTTTAATATAATGATTTAAAGCAAGAATAAAAGCTCCTGGAAATTCAGCATTACAAAAAATTGTAAATTTATCTGTATGATTATCAGGAATAAGATTAAATGTTTGTATCATTTCCCAACATTTCATCCAAGCATTTGTAATAGATCCATTAATATGAACAAGTTTTTGAACTTCTTTACTACTATAAAATTTTAATTGATCAAGTAGTTTTGTTGCAGATACATAATATTTAAATTTTTGCTCATCTTTACGATAATTATGAAATACATCGATTTGTTTTTTTTCATTTTCTAATTCTTGTTCTAAATTTAAATATGTTTCTTTGATTATAATATCTGATAATTTAGAATCATCTATTTTAAATATAATAGGATTTGTTTCATCATATGAAATAGTTAATATTTTAATAATATAGTCAGACATCCAATTATTTGGAATCTTTTCACATTGTTCTTTAATTTCTTTCTTTATTTTTGGAGGTAATGAAAGTAAATAATCAACATCAATATGATTACATACACGGTCAACAATAAATCGTTGTTTAAAAATTTTTAAAATAGAATTAACATTTTTTAACTGTTCAATTTTCATAGCATTTATTGATAAAATAAAATTTGGTAAATAGATTGGATTTTCTTTTAAATAAGATTGTCTTGTAAATACACATTTTATCATTTGATCAGTATACATATTTTTTCCATGTGTATATATTTCAAATTCATTTTCCTTATCATTTATATATAATAAAGCATCATTTTCTAAACATCTATTATTTGTATAAGGAATATTTTCAATATCAACCATTTCATATGTTTTAATATTAAATAATCCTTGATCAATAATATATTTATCTGTTTTTCCAATCATTGTAAGATTATCATAAATATCTAAATGATATAAAATATCATCAATCGTTAGTCTATATATAGGTAACGTATTAAAATAATCTTTAATTAAAATAGATAATTGTTCTTCTTTTGGATCAGCTAAATATTTAAAAGTAAAAATACTTGGTTTAATAGTTTCTAATTTCATTAATTTTATTTTTTCTCTTAATTCTTTTTCTTTTTCTAATGTTAAAATTATAAATTTTGATAAAGTTTGAAGAATTTCTTTTAAAAAACGTAAACCCTCTTTTGCTGATTTTGTTTTAATAATAAAAGAAGATTCAGAAAAAATACATTCCATAGAAGAATTTTTTAATAAAATGACTTCTTTTGTAATTGGTTTTGAAAAACGAATAGGTTTCTCTTCATTTACTTCAATTGTTTCATCATCAGACCATTTTTTATGGGGTTTTACTTCTTCAGATAGACTATATCCAGATAATATAATATTATGTTGAAGAACTAAATTACCTGTTTCAAATGATACTTCTCTCTTTATGATTGTTTGATTTTCTTTAATATATTTATCTGAAAAAGAAGTTGTTAATAACATTTTTGTTTTCTTGAATGATTTTTCAAGAAATTTAAATGTTTTATCATTTTGAACCATATTTTTAATTTCATAAATATATAGAGATTTATTTTTTGTTAAATCAACAAAATCAATATGATTCTGTATAGATTTTTCAAAAAAAATATCTAGATATTCCATGTTAATTTATATTGATTAAAAATAAATATATAAATTCATTTTTATAAAAA
>Ga0209550_10006498_pt1 | contig 10882 bp, 15 predicted proteins | sample LauGreSuBDMM15SN_2_FD_187567 | JGI IMG/M metagenome (GOLD analysis project Ga0209550, IMG submission 187567) | Freshwater lake microbial communities from Lake Michigan, USA - Su13.BD.MM15.SN (SPAdes) (version 5) | ecosystem: Environmental > Aquatic > Freshwater > Lake | place: Lake Michigan... | reverse complement strand
TTCAGCCAGGGGCTTGCCTTGCTCTAAGGTCAAAATCCGAGCCAAATCATCGCTATTGTCGACAATCAAATCAAACCAGCGGCGCAAGATGCTAGAACGCTCTTTGGCGGTTTTAGCCCGCCAGGCTGGTAGGGCTGCCTCGGCCGCTGCAATGGCTGCTTCAGACTCAGTAGCGCCCAAATTACTGACCTGCGCAATCACTTCGCCGCTGGCTGGGTTGTCTACCGCGAAGCGCGAGCTACCTGCAACCCAATGGCCATTGATCCAGGCGTCTGCTTGAAACAAGGCAGGGTTTTGCAAAGTAGCTTTAATGGTGGAATTGGGCATGGCTCGTCTCGATAGGAAGTGTTAGCAAGATAACTGCAGGATGAACTGAAGTGTAGCAAGGTACTAATCGCTCTGTTTTAATGCCATGTGAATTAGCGCAATCCACCGCTTTCCAATCAGTGGTTGAACACTACCCCTAGGTCTATGCTTACAAAAAAATAACTAGATCTAGTGTTTTTATCTTCTAGATCATGAAAAAAACTACATTTAAGGGTAGATTTTCATATACCAAAATTAGTGATGACTAACATTTGTAAGTAAATGATTTATATATATTTTTATTGTCATATTGGCTCTGGAGCGAGTCGAGGACCTGTCTATAGTAGTAAAAAGTTATAGAAATCTACTTTTATATACTTGACATGATATATAGGGCTACCTACTATGCATCATCTATATTAAATGTTGCAATGCAATATGCAGGAAGTAGAAGAGGCAGATTGCAGAGTGACTCCGGTAAATGAGAAAACCAGTTGACATCGTAGCGTCGCAATTTAATAGCTTGAAGCTCCAGCTTGCACAGCTGGAGTTACCGCCATTTTTAAGGGCGTTGAGCACAAATACCTGGATGGTCCTGGTATTCCTGGCCATTAGCCTTTGGTTAACCGGCCCACGCACCAACGCTGGTGCCTTTGAGTTTGCGCGCATATTGGTTCCCAGCGAGGCACGGCAATTGCTCTTGGAGTTTGCCAATGTCGAATCCCCAGCGGTATTTCCATCGATTGCCCCTGCCGCAGCGGCAATCCCCAGCAGCAAGATCGATCTTGCTGCACTCGATGCCCAGTTTTTGAAGAGTGACAAAGAGCGCCATGCAGTTGCCATTCATCTGGCTAGCAAATACCGGATTAGCATGGCCGAGAGCCAGCGTTATGTGAGTCATGCCATCGAAGTGGCCAATGAGGTTAATTTAGATCCAGTATTGCTTCTCGCAGTGATGGCCACAGAATCCAGCTTTAACCCCAATGCCCAAAGCCGTGCAGGAGCGCAAGGCCTCATGCAGGTACTGACCCGCGTACATACCGAGAAATTCGAACCCTATGGCGGAGTAGTAGCGGCATTTGTGCCCGAGGCTAACATTCGGGTAGGTGCATTGATACTGAAGGCATGCATCGCCAAAGCCGGATCACTGGAGGCGGGTTTGCGCAGTTACCTTGGTGCCCCCAATGCCAGCAGCGGCCCCAATAGCTACACCTACAAAGTCATTGCAGAGCGTGAAGAACTCAATGAGGTGGCGCGCAATCGCTCCGCGAGAACTTCGGGTCAATCCAACGCCTAAGTCTTTGGGCTTGGGCTAAAGGCCATGCCTAGCCCGCTTGGGTCTCGGCAGCCCTCAGGGACTGCGCCAGTAAATCCAGCACCCCATTGACGTACTTATGGCCATCGGTGCCGCCAAAGGTTTTAGCTAGCTCCACCGCCTCATTAATTGCTACTTTATAGGGTACCGAAAGATCCATGGCGAGTTCATAAGTACCAATCAGCAAGGCGGCATGCTCTACGGGGGAGAGTTCATTGGCGGGGCGATCGAGGGCAGGTGCAATCACACTATCCAACTGATCAGCATGATCGAGTACACCCTTAAATAAACCTTCAAATAAATCCAGTTTGCAGCGGGCAAAAGCAGGATCCTCTGCTAACTGCTTGCTAATGGTTGCGGCATTGCCCAAGCTACCAGCGCGGCGCATCACCAGCCATTGGTAGACACCTTGCAGTGCGTATTCACGGGCGCGGCGGCGGGGCGTCAGCGAGCGCTTCGGCGCGGCTGCTTTGGTATCGCCTTCGTCGGCTAGTTTTGGGACTTTATTCGGCATTATTGATTTCAATATCGAGGTCGGGCGTCAGGGCCAAAGCAAGGTTGGCCATCTCGACTACAGCACGTGCGCAGTCAACCCCTTTATTGTGGACGCGCTCATCGGCCTGCTCATCGGTATCGCAGGTTAAAACGCCATTGGCAATGGGTAAGCCAGATTCCAGGCCCACGCGCGTAATGCCAGAAGCAGATTCATTGGAAACCAGCTCAAAATGGTAGGTCTCACCCCGAATGACGGCACCCAAGGCAACTAGACCATCAAACTCGCCTGTCTCGGCCAGTTTTTGGAGCGCAAACGGAATCTCCAGCGCGCCAGGAACAGTCACTAGCCGAATATCGTCTTGTGCCACGCCCAAGTGAATTAACTCAGCGATGCAGGATTCGCTCAAAGCATTGCAATGGTCTTCATTAAACCGCGCTTGCACAATACCAATGCGCATGTCTTGCCCATTGAGATCGGCCTCTAAAATGCCGACGCCGCGGCCTTCATTGCCATCGTCCATGGCAGGAGAAGAAGTCAGGCTAGTCATAAAGGTTCCGATTGGTTGGGTGTAAAAAAGTGATGTTGGGTTTATCTAAAATCAGATGGAATCAAACGGGATATGCCCGGTGATTTCCAGTTTGTAACCGGAGAGGTTGGGTACTGGCGTAGGCTTTGCTAGTAAGCGCATCTTGCCCACATGTAAGTCCTTTAGAATTTGCGCGCCGATACCGTAACTCCGAAAATCGGTTTTGTGACCAACGGTCTTACTCTCGCTTGGCGAAACACTCTTATTGAGTTTATGGAACTGCGATAACCAGTTTGCTTCGGATGGCGCTGCAACGCCGGCAATATTCAGCAGCACTGCAACACCTACTGGAGCCGCTGCAATTTTCTGCAGGGCATGGGCCAAAGGCCAGGAGTGGGTACTTTCTTTGCTATCTAAAAAATCCAGAACGGTTGCAGGCTCGTGCACGCGCACTAAGGTCTCGATATTTTCCATGGGCTTACCCTTAACGAGGGCCAGGTGGACACAGGAGCTCGGGGTATCGCGGTAAACAATCCCTTGAAAATCACCCCAGGGGGTGGAGAAGCTACGCTCACCTTCACGTACGACGATGCTCTCGTTTTGACTACGGTACTGAATCAGATCGGCAATACTACCAATCTTCAATTGATGCTCTTTGGCAAACTCCAGCAAATCCGGCAGCCTTGCCATACTGCCATCGTCTTTCATGATTTCGCAAATGACTGCGGTCGGGGAGCAGAGCGCCAATGCGGCGAGATCGCAACCGGCCTCCGTATGGCCAGAGCGAATTAATACACCACCCGGTTGTGCCATGAGCGGAAATACATGGCCTGGTTGAACCAGGTCATTCGGTTTTGCGTGTGGCGCTACGGCTGTCTGAATCGTATGTGCCCGGTCTGCCGCTGAAATGCCCGTAGTCACGCCACTAGCCGCTTCAATCGAGACTGTAAAGTTGGTACCCATCGATGTGCCGTTATCGCGCACCATCAGCGGTAAGTTCAATTGCTGGCAACGCTCGCGCGTCAAGGTTAAGCAGATTAAGCCGCGGCCGTGTTTAGCCATAAAATTAATGGCCTCTGGTGTGACGTGATCCGCAGCCAAAACCAAATCACCTTCGTTTTCACGATGTTCTTCGTCAACCAAAATGATCATGCGACCTGCTTGCATTTCAGCAATGATCTCGAGGGTTGAGGAGAGGCTGCCTTGCGGCACAGTAGAAATAGCGGAGGAGGTTGTAGGCATAAGCCCCTATTTTAAGCGCAGGGGGCAAAAGCGGTAGATCCGCGGCACTTTTACCGGACAAAAGCCGTATTGCCTGATAGAAATTAGCCCTTCATTCCCGCAATATGGGTGAATGCAAAAACTACAACCAAGCCAATTGCATCCATCAATTTCGAAGTCCCATACAGCCTATCTCGCTGACGATAGGGGGTTTGGGCTGATTGAGGTGCTCGTAGCTATGGCCTTGATCGCCGGCACTTACATCGGAGTGCTTGACGCATACCAGCAAGTACGACTGCATTACGGGCAAATCGAGGCGCAGCGAACCCAGCTCAACCAGGCCCAGGATCAGCACGAGCGTGGCGCACCATGAACCTTTTAGGATGTTTGGTGAGTATTGGTCTTGGCATTGCAGTGCTAGCGCCTGTGATGCAGTCCAGCGCAGTACTCGTGCGCAAACAAACCCAACTCGAAAAAGCCTGGTTAGTGGAGCAAGATGCAATTCGAGTGCTTGAGCTCATGGCACGCGCGATTCGTATGGCGGGTTACCGCAAGATCAGCTCCCTGGCAGATTACCGGCAGCGCACGACCAAAATCGATTACATCGGCCTTGAGCAGCGCAGTGGTTGGAATCATTCGGATTTATTGTGGGTAAAGAACGAGTCAGCCGATAGTGCAGAGGGGGATTGCTTAGGTAATCGGGTTGAACAAGTCGCTCACGGAAAAGCCCAATCCAGAACCAAAAAGGGCTTGCGGCACCAAGGCTTTTTTGTACAAAAGGCAGTAGGTGAGAATGCTGGATCGCTGATGTGCGCCTCACTCGATCGCCAAGGCAGCCTCCAAAATACCAGCTTGATGAATCATATTGACTCACTCCATTTTAAATGGGTAGAGCACAAAACAAACCAAGGGCAGTCACCTTATTTGGCAACCAAAGGCGTGCAGATTGTACTCAAGACCACACTAGTGGAGCGCGAGTTCAGTCGCTTTGTGGCCCTACGCAATACGCCATGATCATTGCCTGGGTCCTTTGCATGATCGTGCTGGTTACCAGTCTGGTTAGCCAATTAGTAGATAGCGCTGCTCTGCAAATTCGGCTACTTGCAATCGAACACGAGGCGCACGCAACCTTTGCAGCGGCAGAGAACAAACTCAATCAATGCGAAGCGCAATTGAGTGATGCGGCTTCACTAGCCGCGCTAAATGTATACGACGCCAGCGCAGTATGTGATATCACCGTAGTAGATGCCAATGTAACCGGCGAGCTCATCCGAATTCGCGCGCTTGAGAGCGCTATACCAAAACAGCAGATAACATCCAAACCCAATCACGCCAAACAAACCATACTCGAATCGATGGTCTATCGTAATAAGCAGGATCACACCCAAGAGCGGCTGAGTTGGCGCGTACTGTGGTAAGTAGACTAGTCTGTGCAGCGCAATCCCATCTAATGCCGAATCCAATTCAAATATCAGAGGACTCTGCTGCAAACGGCCATACCCTGCTGGAAATGATGGCGGTCGTAGCAATTATTGCGATCATGGCCATTATGGGAGCACCAATGTTACAGCAGCAGTTGGCAGCACGTGAAGTCGAAGTTGTGGCGCGGCGTTTTATTCAGCATGCGCAGTTTGCGCGCCAAGCTGCTTTATTTGGTGATGGGCTTGCTATTCAAATTGTGCCGGTTGAGCATCAGTGGTCGCGGGGTTGGAGGGTAATTCAAACTGAAATACAGCAGGTATTGCTAAGTCAGGGCGACATTTCTCCAGTTGAAATTGATGAACGGAGCTCCGGTTTTGGTGGGCCGAACGGGCAATACAAGCAGATTGGCTTCGATGCTTTTGGATCCGCAAAAAGCCAGTCTGGGGGTTTTGTGGCGAATCGAATGGTGTTTCGGCATCAGCACGCACCTGGGATTGAACGCCATGCCATTTTGAGTAGTGGGGGACGTTGGCGCTTATGTGATCCAGACCAAGATAGGAGGGCCTGCCGATAAATCGGTTTTAATATGGGTATGTTCACAAAAGAAGATGCTGATTTTATGCGCCTAGCCTTTGCTGAGGCTCAAAAGTCCTTATACCTTTCTAATCCGAATCCGCGGGTCGGCTGCGTGATTGTCAAGGCAGGTCAAGTGATTGGTACTGGATTTACTCAGCAAGTGGGTCTCGCCCATGCTGAAATCGAAGCCCTGGCGGATGCGCACAAGCAAGGCGCTGACTTGAGCGGATCGACCATTTACGTCAGCCTAGAGCCCTGTTGCCATATTGGCAGAACGCCACCATGTACACAGGCCATCGTTGCCGCCAAACCGGTGCGCGTGGTGATCTCCATGCAAGACCCTAATCCTTTAGTCAGTGGTAATGGCATCAAACAGATGGCAGATGCCGGTATTCAGGTGGAGTGTGGCTTATTAGAAGAAGAAGCTGCAGCCCTTAATCCTGGTTTCATATCACGCATGACGCGGCGCTTGCCGTGGGTAAGACTCAAGGCCGCTGCCAGCCTTGACGGAAAAACTGCTTTGCCCAATGGCCAAAGCCAATGGATTACCGGCCCCGCTGCCCGTGATGATGGCCACCACTGGCGAGCCCAGGCCTGCGCAATTTTGACTGGCGTTGGCACTGTCAACGAAGACGACCCCAGCTTGACCGTGCGTGCCGTGACTACACTGCGCCAACCCAAACGCATCATCATTGATTCCAAGCTGGATATTTCGCTAACTGCAGCTGTACTGAAGCAGGACGCCAGTGCGTCGGCCTCAATTAAAGATAATGGTGCCATGGTGGTGTGCGGTGCGATCGCGAGTGATGCGCAGTTAGCGAAGCGCGCGCAGCTACAGGCTCAGGACGTTGAGGTGATTTCCATGCCCAACAGCATGGGTAAAGTGGATTTGCCCGCACTTATGCGCTACCTTGCGACCGAGCGTGAGATGAATGAGATTCATGTGGAAGCTGGCCATAAATTAAACGGCTCTTTATTGCGCGAGGGCTGTGTTGATGAGTTACTTGTTTATTTAGCCCCTACCTTGCTTGGCTCGGGCCTGGGCATCGCCAATTTACCGGAGCTTGAGTCATTAACGCAGCGTACCGATTGGAAACGAATCGACCATACGGCATTTGATCCCGATATTCGGTTACGATTTGTGCGGCAGTAAGGCGGCACCATACAAAATTTATTTTACCGATAAAGTACCACTATGTTTACTGGAATCATTACTGCAGTTGGTCGCATTACAACAGCATCCCCCTTTGGTGATGGTATGCGCCTCACCATTGAGACGCCTACTGGCTACCTAGATGATGTGGCAGTGGGCGATAGCATTGCAATCCAAGGTGCTTGCATGACGGCAACTCAAATTCAAGGCAACCAATTTACCTTAGACATCTCGCGTGAATCCCTGAGCAAGACCATAGGACTAGACTTGCAGGCCCCCGTGAATTTAGAGAAAGCACTGCGCCTCTCGGATCGCCTCGGCGGGCATTTGGTTAGCGGCCATGTTGATGGCATTGGTCAGGTAAAGCGTTTTGCAGCAGTTGATCAGTCACCGGATGGATCATGGCATTTAGTGATTCAGGCGCCGGCGGAGATTGCTCCTTTTTTGGCCTATAAAGGGTCGATTGTGGTGAATGGGGTTTCGCTCACCGTGAACGCCGCGAATAAAACCAATGCAGGTGGCTGCACGATCGAAATCAATATCATCCCGCACACCATGCAACAGACAACATTGGGTCAACTTAAGGCCGGTGATGCAGTGAACTTAGAGGTTGATCTGATTGCACGCTACGTGGCGCGTTTGATGGATTTTCAGATCAAGTAGTGACTGGGTAAGAAGCTTAATCAATCCGATGTTAGTTTATAACCTGGCCACTAGGCTGCAGCCAATAGTGGCTTCATAGCGACAGGCGCACTTGCAGGATTCTTTTTAAAGCGTTGCTCGACCTCCCATAAATCAACTGCTTCCTGCATGTGTAGCCAACTCTCGGGAGTGCCGCCGATTACTTTTGAGATCCTGACTGCCATCTCGGCGCTGACACCTCTTTTTTCGTGCAATATCTCCGAAACAGTCAACCGGCTAACACCTAAATAATTAGCAAAAGCAGCTTGAGTAATTTCAAGTCCAGGCAAAACATCCTCGCGCAAGACAGCGCCAGGATGGGTTGGTCTACGGTTTGGGTTTCGTAAGCTTCGTATTAATTTCTTCATTAGTGGTAGTCCTCTAAATCAACTTCAATCACATTGTCGCCATCAAATCGAAACGTAATGCGCCAGTTACCTGTTACAGAAACAGAGTAAACGCCCTTACGTTTACCTTTTAGCTCATGAAACTTATAACCAGGCAAATTCATGTCTTCAGGCACAACGATAGCGTCTAAGCGGTCTAGGACTCGTTCGATTCTTGCTGCATATTGCGCAGGAATTGCTTTATAGCTTCCTTTTACAAAAAATCCCTCTAACCCTTGATGGTTAAACGTAATGATCATATCTATGCCCTTTGAATAATTGTAATGCTTATAATTACAATGTCAACAAAGGCATTACAACTAATATGGAATCTTTTTTCTGGAAGAAGGCTGCTTGAATCGGCGCTAGCAATCGACTTACGCAGATTTATGGTAGTACGTTGGATCGGCAATACCCGCCTGCATAAAACCGGCTTGGCGCAACTTGCAGGATTCGCATTCACCACAGGCGCGCCCTAATGCGTCTGCCTGATAGCAGGACACGGTTTCTCCGTAATCAATACCGAGGGCCATGCCCAAGTGAATAATTTCTGCTTTGCTCATGGCGATGATGGGGGCGTGCACCCGAAAGCGCGCTGCATCGTCATTAGCCTCAACCCCTACTTTGGTAGCGAGGTTAGCCATGCGCTCAAAGGAGGCAACGTATTCGGGGCGGCAATCAGGGTAGCCCGAGTAATCCACGGCATTGGCACCATAAAAAATATCAGAGCCCCCTAAAGCCTCTGCCCAGCCCAATGCGAGTGAGAGCATGATGGTATTACGTGCAGGGACATACGTAATCGGAATATCGGAGTCTGGATTGGTGATTGCATTGGAGGTTGTCGGTACTGCCAGATTAGAGTCTGTTAAAGCGGAGCCGCCAAAACGCGTGAGCGCCAGATCAATCACCTCATGCCGCACAACGCCAATGGATTGGGTAATCCGTTCTGCTGCAATGAGCTCAGAGGAGTGGCGTTGACCGTAACGAATCGAGAGCGCGTAGGGCGCGTAACCCAAGTATTTGGCAAGGGCCAAAATCGTCGTTGAATCCAGTCCACCGGAAAACAAAATGACTGCAGGCGCCCCCGATTTGCGGGGCGCAAAATCGGAAAATGCAGAGAGCGAATTGATGCCGGTCATACTGCGCTTAAAACGACTACTTACTTGGTGCGCGCCAGCATCTGACGAGCCTCTACCGCCACCTCAGTGTCGGGATAGTTAGCAATCAGGACACCATAAGTTTTGCGCGCAGGGGTTTTATTACCACTCTCGAGTTGGCAATTGCCGAGCGTCAGCATCGCTGCTGGAATGCGGGGGTGTTTCGGGTAGGTCTTGATGAGGGCCTGCAATTGGGTGATGGCGCCGGGATACTCTTTTAATGCGTATTTGGTGTTGCCTAACCAGTAGAGCGCTAAGGGCAAGTAAGGACTGGCATCGTATTTGCGTACAAAACCCGTAAAGCCAGCATCCGCTTTTTTGAGTTGACCTGCCTGAAAGGCGGCTAAAGCCTCATCGTAAGCTGCTTTTTCTCCTGGCTGAATCGTGCCAGTGACACCTTCAATTTCAAGGGTACGAGGCTCAAGCTTGTCCAGGCGCGTATCTAAATCCCGGTAGTTGGTTTTTTGACTTGCAATCAGTTCTTCGCTCTGCCGTTGCAGACCTTCAATTTGACCGCGTAATTGGGCATTCTCTGATTTGAGGCGCTCAATTTGACCTTGCAGCTCTAACTGAGTACTCGCCAATGTCTTGCGCAAATCCAAAATGGCTTTACGCGCTTCATCATCCGAAAGAATCGCTAATGCAGACGTGGGTAGCGTAAATAAAACAGCAAGGGCGCCAGTTGCTAGCGCCCTTGGGAAAGTGACATTCCAAGTCATTGCTGAAATACTAAATTACTTGGGAACATAAACAATGTCAGCACGGCGATTTTCAGCATACGCTGCATCCGTACTGCCTTCTGCTTTGGGTTTTTCTTTGCCAAAGCTGACTGCTTCTATCTGTGCATCGGAGACGCCCATTAAGGCCAGTGATTTACGTACCGCATCCGAGCGGCGTTGACCCAGTGCCAGGTTATGCTCGGTTGTACCGCGATCATCGGTATTACCTTGAATAATGATTTTTTGGGCTGTATTTTGCTTCAGAAAACTCGCATGGGCTGACAACATTTTTTGGTATCTGCCATCTACGGTGAACTCATCAAAACCAAAGTACACGCTACGCTCAAATAAAGGGCTTTTAGGATCATTCCAGGGTTGCGAGCCAAATGCACCCGCTCCACCGCCGCCGCTAGCGCTATTAACATCATCCAACTTCACGCCCGAAGAGCAAGCGGTTAAGAGGGCAACGAAGCCTAAGATAGCGAATCCAGCACAGCGCCGAGCTATAGAAATCATGGTTGTGGTCCTTTTCAGTATGGGTAGTAGGCATCTCTGATAATGCCGCTATGCCTCTATTATGCCTTCTCGTCCCTGAATTAGAAAGAGATCACTAATCCATGAAGGGACCCCAGGAGGGTTGTCTGACATCAGATCCCGGAATACTCAAGACTTGTTTTGATTGGCCATCGACCGAAACTGCGGCCAGCACCCGCTTGCCGCCTACCCGAGTGGAGTACAGAATGTAGCGGCCATTGGCAGCAAAGGAGGGCGATTCATCATGAGTGGTATCGGTTAGGGCGCGGGCTTCACCTGTTGCTAAATTGTGGGTATGCACCCGAAAGCCGCCACCCACGTTTGCAATGTAGGCCATCAGTTTGCCGTCGGGCGATATCCGCGGAGAGGTTGCAAATGATTGCTTAAAGG
>Ga0209550_10006497_pt1 | contig 10884 bp, 9 predicted proteins | sample LauGreSuBDMM15SN_2_FD_187567 | JGI IMG/M metagenome (GOLD analysis project Ga0209550, IMG submission 187567) | Freshwater lake microbial communities from Lake Michigan, USA - Su13.BD.MM15.SN (SPAdes) (version 5) | ecosystem: Environmental > Aquatic > Freshwater > Lake | place: Lake Michigan, USA... | reverse complement strand
TCACAGAACATACAAAGGGCTCCCCCACCTTGGCAGCCTCCGAGCTCGTGGTCGATATCAGTGGTTCCTTGGCCACAGTCGAGCATCTTATTACCAAGGAACGGCGCTCCACGCCCTTTTGGGTCCGTATGATGCATCTGGTGGAGCCCATGGATGTCATGTCGGGGGATTATGTGTTGCCGCTCGATGGAGCTCTGCCGGCCTTTCGTGCCGGTTGGCAACGGGCTCTTCGCAAGATTAACGATCCCTACAATGAAGCCTATACGGATGCGGTGTTTGCTTGTATGGCTTCCCGGCTCGTGGAAACAGGAGTCTCTCCCCACTTTGCACGATTCTATGGCACCTTCTCTGGCCGTGCGCCCTCCTACAGCTATAATATCACGGATGACATGGATGATATCGAGCAGGAGCCGTGGTTCCATGAAGGACAGAAGAAGGGGGAATTTGATATTATGGTAGTGGATCCTTGCTACCCAGAGATCTCGGCACCGTTTTCCTTCTATGCTTCTAAAAGACCCGTGCGACCGGTGCGGGAGGTGACCTCTATTGCCAGTGATCTGGAGGATGAGGAGAGCCCAGAGGAAGGGAGCACAGACGATAGCTCCGAAGTATCGGATGCTCCTCTCGAGGAGGCTGATTTGGAAGTGGAGGGTGAGGCTGTTGTAAATCGCAATCCTGGGCGTCTGCGACTCAGCCAGCTCCCCGGTTCTCCGTCTGATTCAGGCTCGACGGGATCAGAGAGCGAGGACTATCTCGAATTTCGGGCAGTCTTCAAGAACTTTCCGGTTCAATTCACCGTGCTGGAGCGCTGTGATGGCACAATGGATGATCTCATGGAGGATGAAGTCGATTCAGAGGATGCTGACATGCACGAGACGAAGGAGGCGCGCTGGACGGCGTGGATGTTCCAGGTGATCGCAGCTCTCACGACGGCGCAGTCCGCCTATGATTTTGTCCACAATGATCTCCATACGAACAACGTCATGTGGTGCGGGACAGGGGAGACACATCTATACTATAAGATCCATGGGCCGGTAGGGGGAGATCGTGTCTATCGCGTGCCGACCTATGGCCGTGTCTTCAAGATCATTGATTTCGGCCGTGCTACCTTCCGCCCGCCGACCTCCGCAAAGAAGTCCGCCGTATGGATCCCTGATTCCTATGCCCCTGGTGCCGATGCGGAGGGGCAGTATAACTGTGGCCATTACTTCAAGACGGGATTGCCCAAGGTGTCGCCGAATCGCTCCTTTGATCTCTGCCGTCTGGCCGTGGCGATGCTCGATACACTGTGGCCCGATCAGCCCGAGGAAAAGAAGGTGAAGAAAGTTCTCACACGGGAGTCAGGGCTCGTGCAGCATGAGACGGTGTCGCCGCTCTGGAATCTGCTGTGGCTCTGGCTGACGGACGACAAGGGCCGCAATGTGTTGCGCCTTCCGAATGGAGAAGAACGCTATCCGGAGTTCGATCTGTACTGCGCGATCGCACGCGATGTACACAACGCTGTTCCGGCGGCCCAGCTGACGCTGCCACTCTTTGATGCTGCCTTCAAGGTGCGGGCGAAGGATGTGCCGGCCGAGGCCAAGGTATGGAGCTTACAGGGAAATAAATGATCACTTCCTATAAACTATATTGTAATGAAGTTCTTCTTTAAATAATGCTTAATAATAGTAAAATTTCTCAGAAAATATTAATGAAGGCGTTGGAATTTCACATTTTTAAATTGATTTATCATTTGCGTTATACTACATCAAATATTTCAGACCACAATAGATCGACCTGTCCAGGGGATGTATAAACTCGAAACACGGCAGGGATCGTTTGATAGGCCAGGGCCAATCCAATTTGGTCTGTATCAATACGCCCCTTCCCTATCATTTCTACATTCCAAATTCGCATAACTTCCTCCTTAACAGCATCAAATGCGGACGGTGTCATTAACCACAAGGTCCCCTTCAAAATGCATGTATTAGTGCCGATATATGTAGCTGGTTCTACTTTTGGTACGACACTATAGGTTGACTGAACACAAAAATGTTTATTGGATAAATCCTTTGCCCGATAGTTCTTCGTCAGATCAATAAATCTTGAAACGCCAGCATCCATCCAGCAGAATTGTTTCGAGTTATATAGGTTTCTCGTAATAACTCTTTCAAGAAAATCAAATTTATTAAAGAGAATCATAGAATATCCGGGATTCTGATTCGTAACATCTTTTGGATTTTTATGAGTAACAGTCGACAAAATAGTTGCAATACGATCCATGTAGGGATAAGTAGCAGTATCTTGTAGTGGGATCTCTAATATCTGTAAAGGCCCCCGTGCTACCCGATGGAAATCATCCTTCCATCCAAGAGTAGGGTCAAGAAATAAAACCGTCGGTGCTGTTATGACAGAAAGTGTTTTTATAAGATAATTCTTGTAGTCATTCATACTACGACCATCCGCAGCTTCGCGACCGATATCATATAAGGCAGTTACACAGGTTAGAGGAGTCTCATCTTGCATCTGAATAGCGCGCGCAAGATCACGCACACGCTGTAGATACGTGTGATGTTCTGCAATATGTTTCATACATGCCTTTCGCCATTCAACATCATGTTTGCGCTTTTCAACTATTGGAAGAACTTCCGCAGGAGTTGCAGCATATTCTACAAAATCACCAAGAATTTCTTTTACACGCGGAGAATTAGTAATGCCTGTATGGCCATAGCTAATAGCCTTCAACACACGACAGGGTATATAGCCTATCCCGACATGATTAGTCCCATTCATGACACCATATTCCGCACGCTTATCCGCTTGTCCAAATGATCGAAAATCTGGGGCACAGTAGGATTTTTTCATAAGTCTCACATTTTCTTCATAGGATACGGGGCTGCTCCAAGGATTATGATGAATAATTTTATGCCCTGCCTTTTTCGCATAATTTGCAAATTCCATAAACGGGTGACTGCTGTCCACAGAACCTAAATAATGAATTTCATTATCATGTGAAGCAGCAGCATCCTCATAATTAAACTCATGTGGTAATAGATCTGTTGCCCAATACATGTAGATTACTTCGTACGGTCTTTCGGAAATAGGGCGACCTCTACGCCCTGCAACTGCGGCATCATTTGATACCCTCTCATAGAGAGTATCATAACTCAACTGCACAGCATCCGTAGGTAACTTATAGGTATAGTTGAAATCATTTATCTCCTTTACATTATAGCGGATGTCGATAAGGCGTGCGCCCTTTTCAAGATATCGTCCTGGATTCTTAGCAATATGCACAAAGTAGGTGGAGGAAGATTCAATCGGAATGTTATCATCTGCCCATCCTTCCGTAATGAAACATGTGTTAGTATAATCAAAATCACGTGGATAGTCCTTATCATGAAACCAGTGAACAGGAATACTCAAATACTTAAATGTTTTTACCCATGCACCATGAATATAGGAGTGAGTATGGCTATGCAGAGGAAATCCCCATACGACCACCTGACGGAATCGTTTGAATATTTCTAGCTCTGGGTAATCCATATAGTTTCTATAGATATAATATTCTTTATATTGGCATCAATGTAAATATGATTTAAAGATTTTGCGTATACTCCCCTGATATACAAGTGCTGGATGCGCCCAATATATGTTAAAACTGCCTATATATTCACTAAAAACATCCATCTTTGTATCAAACGGACCATCTATATCTACTGTGCTTTCATAATAATCTAGAAATTTACATATACTTTTATAATTCCACAGTAAGCCCTCCGTACACCGAGTACGTTTTTCTGAATACAGATGTAAATAAGGATGTATTGGCCCGCGTGGGTTATCACTGCCATTCCCTTCACCAATATTAATTATATCCCAATCGATCATAGATCCAAGAGTTATAACATCCTGAAGTTTCTTTGTAAAATCAGCATGAAATAATACATCGGACTCAAGAATTAGAAAGAGGCCCTCTTTATAAGAAGAACGAATTTGTTTCAAACATTCTATATGATTTAGGAACAAGCTAATCTCCCCATTTGAAAGAGGGTTTGTATTCATAGACCGGCCATGGTATTGCATAGATGTATCTGTTTTGCACAATTCAGCCCTTATAGCAGGTGTTATATCGGTTCCCCATGTATGTGTAAAGATAGTATAATCTGTTAGGCTTAAACTTTTAATACTGGTTTTAATAGATGTAAATCTATCCGGTTCATGTTCGGGATGTATAATAAAATATGTATGAGATATCATTATATAATCTGACACCAAAATAATATTTCAGAGAGCGCATGTGAAACATACCTATGGCTTTAACGATTAAATTATTTCAAAATGGAAGAGTATATTGGTAATAAAAAGAACTAGAAATATATATTCCTGGAACTGCTATATGAAGAGTCGGGGTATATAATAAGCATATATAGTATGAAATTAGCATTATAAATTTATGGCCATCTTCGTTCATTTGAAACTGCTCTTCCAACTTTATTACATTTTATTGAAGCGTGGTGGGGAACCCCCTGCAACTATGGATTTAAAGTTGTGCGAGTTTAAAGATATTTGGCTTATGTGTAGATATAAATGGATAAATATAAATCGTATCTTGAGCAAGCCATGAAATATTATCATACCGACGAGGATTTTATTTCATGTTTTGGATATTTGCCTAAGACTCGCTATACAACATTTAAATATTGTATAGATTATATAAACTCGCTTGACCGCGAAGCGTCGATTGTGGAGCTTGGGACAAGTAGAAGTTTTGTAGATGGCCGATTCCCAGGCTGTAATTCAAATGATCCGCGTTTCTGGGAACCTACAAATCCGACTAAGTGGGATTGGAGTGCTGGGCATTTTACACGTGTTTTTTCTGAATGTACGCCAGCCTCTACTAGTCTACATACGGTTGATCTAGAACATTCTCATATAGAACGTTGTAAATATATGACGAAGGACTACGCAGATAAAATACAGTACCATGTCAGCTCCTCGGAAAAATTTTTAGATCAATGTAAAGAAAATAGTATAGATCTTTTATATCTGGATACTGGAGATGTAAATCCAGTTGAACCAACCGCACTTCTTCATCTGAGAGAAGCACAAATAATTGTCAACAAAAATATATTGCGTAAAGATGGACTTATATTGATTGATGATGTGAAAAATATTGCATCAAAGGTTGACGCAAAAGAAATGAGTAATTTGGGAAAGGCAAAATACTCAATTCCTTATTTTTTAGAAAATGGGTTTGAAATTGTACTTAATGAATATCAAGTTGTTTTAAAGAAAAGCATTTGAACGATATATGTCAATTTTATCGCATATATTTTTCCAACTTATTAACTCGCGTTTCTCAATTACTCCGCCATAATAATTCATCCATTTTGATTTCTCTGCACGAATTGCTGCCGATGTCCCTTTAATTTTTTCTACAAGATCATCGAATGAATCAAAATAGATACGTGTTTCAGGATAATGATACCATTCACAGAGATTTACCCATTCTTGCTGAAGGCGCCCCCCACTACCCTCTATATTAAAAAAATAACGAGACTTCTGCATAAGTTCCAATAAGAACTTTTGTGATGGTAAATATACAAGTATATTATTTTGAATAGATTCAAACGCAAAATATTTAGAAAATGCATCTGGTAAAACTACAAGGCCTTTAAATGACGCAATTTCACTTAAATAATTATAACCCCCTTGCGCAATACTTACACCCTTGCTTGCTATATGATCGGCTAATTTCATAAACTGTGTATGATTAAAATAAGTTTGAATAAATATGGTATCAGTATCTGGCCTTATCATCTGCGATCTATTTATTGTTCCAAAATCATCGATTATACCCTTATTAGTGTAAATGGAGTCTGGTAACCATTTTCCTATTGGTGTAATAGGGGTCTCATAAGTAAAAACATCTTTCTTTGCGCACCAAATCTGTTCAAATACCGTATAGGGGATATATGTTACTTTATTGAGGTGTTTCGGGGCACTTCTTATAAGTTCATAAAAAGTCTTATCGCCGTACATGCCATAATCGAAGCGATTTGAATTTAAAATAATTAAATGTGGCATCAGTTCTTTTAAGCGTAAAAGAAAGATATAGGATAATGCAACTGTATCTGATGTTATGATAATATCATACGACTGTAGTTTTTCTTTATTCCTTTCCCAATATTCAGCCGCGATTGCCGGTGTAACAGTACACCCCTTATATGAAACTTTTTCAAAATCTATACTATGCCCTAATGTTTTGAACACATAATTTAAATCATTAATGCAGCCAACATGATAGGATAGATGAAATATTTTCATTATATATTTATTTAATTACAGTATCTTTATATCCATACTACATACATTTCAGGAAGTCCGCATAGCGTTCAACAACACTTTTCCAGCTGAAATGCGCTAGGCCATAGGCACGAATTTCCGTACGCATAGTGAGTGATTTCTTACGATTCTCTTCTATTACACTGGTCACATAAGGAATATCATTAAGACGCGCTGTTGGGATGACATCAATAAAGGGCTTTGATAAATCAAGATTTGCAGCAGCATACTCGGATAGAACAAGGCCAAGGCCGCAGATTAATGCTTCACAACAGACCAACGGGTGTGCCTCTCCGTCACTGAGCAATACGAGATTGGCGTAGTCGGTTAGGGAGTCATACAGTACAGGCTTCTGCCATTCCCCTAAATAGCGTGGTGATCCTTGCTTGAAGCGAGGTTCAATACAGTTACCAGCAAAATATAACTGAGGGATGTCCTGGTATACATGCTGACGCTTTCGGTAATCTACCTTTGCTAGATAAATACTACGATCCGGATGCGCAGGTGTTTCGGTGTAGCGGAATATTTCGTCATTAGCCCCATTTGGTTGAACATGAAGTCTCCCCTCAGGAACGCCAGCAGATCGGTATAGGTCGGCAATTTGAGGCGAGAGGCAAGCTAACTTTGCGGAAGAGTTAACGAAACTCCTAAATATATTGATATTATAGTTGTCACGAAGGTGCATCCGTTCCTTATGAAGGTAACCATAATGAGAGGTCATCAGAACTTTCTTACAGGATAGATGGGGAACAATATGCGCATGTTCATCGTATTGAATGTGTACAATATCAGGATTTTCCTTGTTCACCTGTTCAATCATTGATCTTGTATCACGAACATTAACTATCACGGTTGTAATATCAGGATGATACTTATCTAGGAATACTTTATAATCCCAAATAAGACTTTCTACAGCACCCCACCCCGTCGGCGGGATCGGCATAATGCCAGGTCCAACTATAACGAGCTTCATAATACATTACCACTTGCTTGATGTGTTTAAACTAGCACAATATCCTTTTTATATTGTTTTTACATGTGTACCCTAGAAATTTCTATCTCCTTATAAAATATAAAGAGGATGAAATAACTATCTAATATTTATTTATATTATCCTTTATATACCAATAATCTATCGTCGCCGCGCCCATTAACATTGCTTAAATCAATATGTTTAAATTTAGATAAGAATGACTCAGGGTATTTTTTCTGTTCAATATGTTCAGGATAAATATCTTCTATTATATAAATTCCATCTTTATTTAAAAATTCATTTAAAATATGGAATGATTCAATTTGATCGGGCGCTTGATGAGAAGCATCATCTATAATTATATCTAGTTTAATATCTTTAAAGATTGATTTTAGCGCCGTATCAGTTTGACTTAAATTTAATTTTATAATATTTTTGCGAGTTATATCAACTTTAAGGTTTGAAAAATCGTAATCCAATGTATAGAGTGTAGCAGTTGGAAATAATTCTTCAAATATAAGGGTAGAGCCTCCGTAATATGTGCCTAATTCTAGAATATTCAAATTATCTTTGTTTAAATATTTCTCTAGTAAATCAGGATAAATAAGTTGATAACAATGATGATGGCCCTTATCGCAAAGACAGTCAGATGTTCCATCTGGCTTCAACACGGTCATATTGCTATATTTCATAATAGCTTTAGAAATATCCTCTTTAACTTTCATTTATGATTTAAACCAATCTCTACGGCTTTAGACCTAAGTATTTTTGCCCATAGTCTATTGTAAGTGATTTATAGAAGTTATTTGTCAAAGTAGTTTCATCTACAACATATTCAAGGCCTAAATGTTTAATCATATATCGGGAAATGGGATACTGCTTATCGATTGTATTATATACATTATCGGGTAACCCCCATATGTTTTCTTCAAATAAAGTGCCTTTTTCAAAATTATATTCTATATCTAATATATCACAAATTTGTCGAGATACTTCATTAAATACGTAGGAGGTAGGGTGGTCATTCGTTAAAAACATCTTGTGTTTCTTCATATTATCATATATAAAATCAATAATTTTTATATCTGTTTCTGATTCTTTTTCTTTAGAGATCATGTAATTTTGGGCCATTCTATTGGTAAAATCATAGTCAATAAGATCATTATCATATAAATAAGTTAGATGATCCAGACTATCTATATGATTCTTAATAGCCCCATACATAGCATCACGTTTCTCATTTTTATGAAAAAGGGGCCACATAGCATTATTATAAAGTCGGGGAAATGATATAAGTTTGCAGTCCGCTGAAATAAGATTCATAAATGAATCAGGATTCTTTTTATTTGTTGAATAACAGCCATGAACATCACCTAAGGGCTGATAAATTATTAAGTCAGCACGTTTTAAATCATTAATTGGAATAGTCATACTATTATTTTTAATTAATTCCCAATTAGCATACGTTTTATAGTCATATTGTTCAAAGAATGGCGATAGATCTCTCAGATATTTTCGTAAAACTCCTGCTTGACAGTTTCCGAATGCAACACATAACTTCATATATATAGTTTTTAATATAACAGAGGAATAATAACCCCATAGCCATGCCCAACCTTATGAAACCGGGAAGGATATTCAGCGTAGATATGTGTCCATAAAATTTGATCTGTTATAATTTTTTCCGACGATGAATACTTTTCTAATGCTGCACTAAATATTTGCGACATATACTTTATAAGTGATATATGCATGAGATACGCAGTTCCAGCTATATGATGATGATCATGTAATCCAATATGTTCAGGATGGAATTGCGCATGAGCAGAACTACTATACATAAACTTATCAATTGGTAGGGTCTGTAATTTCTTGAGATTTGGAAACGGGCTAGCAGGTGGCGTCTTATCCCTGTATACACACACCCCCGCATCCGCCCACATAAAAAAGTCGGATGAAAATGGATTCAACTGTGCCGCGCGCTCCACTAAAAATATTTTTTCATTACAAATCATGGCTAGTTCTTTCGACGGGCAATGTATTTTATCCACAAATATTTTATCTTTGTATTTATAACAATAAAAATCTTCTATATTACATTCGATATAGTGCGTTGGCAAACCTTCACGAAACGGTTTCACTAATTCAATCGATTCAGCATTACCAAAGAAAACATAGGGAGCATTAATCTTAAGACTGTTATTGAACCAGTTCGCATACTTCATATCATGTTTATTTTTAACAATCCAATACCCCGAAACAATAGTAAGACTCATTACTGGAAGCCAACTTTATGTTTGGTGTTTTCAACCGTATATTATAGGATCCGGGATTATGAGACATATCCTAAGTCACAGAATATGCTCATGTAATTTTGTATAACTGCCGCCGAAAAGCAGGCAATTATTTCAAGCAAACATATGTATCCCGTATTCTGATTCCCTTGTGTTAGCAAGGAATATTATATTCATGATGATATAAAGAGAAGGGGAAGTGAAATTTTCAGATGCCTTTTGTAAAGTTAATCGGCGGGCTCGGCAACCAACTCTTTCAGATAGCTGCGGCCTATGCTCATACACGAAGGGAAGGAGGCACACTCACACTGTCAGATGATGTTGATCATGGCCGCGGCCGCCCTAGTTACTATACAACTTTCCTCCATCAGTGCGCAAAGTTTATTGGGTCACCTACACTAGGCTTTTTCTATCATGAACCGCATTTTCATTATGCGGATATTCCCAGGAGTGTTTCAGCAATCCATGGCTACTTTCAGAGTAGTAAATATTTCTCAGATATAAGTGATAATATACGCACTCTATTTACCCCACACCCCGTTATTCAGAATGTAGTAAAAGCAAAGTATGAATCCTATTTTTCCGACGATAAGATCGTCATTGTACACGTGCGCCGAGGGGACTATATATCAAAGCCAAAATATCATGGAATATTGACACCTCTGTATTATAGAGCCGCGATGGCTCTTTGCCGTGAGAGGCTAGGCCCTGATGCGAAATTTTTGATTCTTTCAGATGATATCGAATACTGCCGTTCAACCTATGGGGGCGAAGCCGGTGTAACCTGTATCGATGAGCCGAACGAATCCGTAGCCATGCACTTCATGGCTCAGTTTCAAAACTATATTCTATCAAATTCTACCTTCTCATGGTGGGCCGCTTATCTCGGAAAGCCTGCGACGCTTGTAGTTGCCCCTGATCGCTGGTTTGGCCCAGCAGGGCCCCAGGATTACCAGGATATTTATGAGCCGGACTGGATTCGCATTACTGCTGAATAGATTGATGTAAGACAGAATGAACCGCCTCCCGTAAATCTGCCAAGGAGCCATCATTCTGAATCACAACGCTCATCGGCTCTCCATCCAGATCATGCTCGATGGGTGTATCAGATGGTATGATAGAGCTTCGAACCACACGGCATCGACTGATTCGATAGATTGATGGGTCTAAGAATGATTGTAGAAAGGACTCTTCACGCTTGTAGCGCCAATCGCTAATTACAATGCGCTCCGCATTACTCTCAACAATCTGAGCTCCTACAAGCCGGCTGAAGATATCAGGGTCGATCGC
>Ga0209550_10006496_pt1 | contig 10884 bp, 9 predicted proteins | sample LauGreSuBDMM15SN_2_FD_187567 | JGI IMG/M metagenome (GOLD analysis project Ga0209550, IMG submission 187567) | Freshwater lake microbial communities from Lake Michigan, USA - Su13.BD.MM15.SN (SPAdes) (version 5) | ecosystem: Environmental > Aquatic > Freshwater > Lake | place: Lake Michigan, USA... | reverse complement strand
GCAGATGTTGTTGTGCCACCGGAGGTTGAAGCTGAGATAGCAATCTTCAAGGGTCTTGTTTCATACTTCCTAATGTCGGCAAGAGATAGACAGACCTATTACGAATGGCAAAGAGCGCTTCTAATTGAACTTGCCAACGAACTCCTTGCCACCAACGGTGAATACTTAGACCCTTTCTCAAGAATCGCTTGGACTAATGCTAAAGATGATGTTCAAAAGCACAGAGTGATAGTTGATCAGATTGCTGTGTTCACTGATGCTGCAGCACTAAAGCTTCACAACGGACTAATCGGTTCAAAGCGAAGAAGCTTCTAATGCCCGGAAGAATCCCACCTCGAGATATCGAGGCAATCAAGCACCGCACCAACATCGCAGATATCGTTGGGGATTATGTTCAACTCAAAGGTGCCAGTGTTGGTTCACTAAAAGGGTTATGTCCATTCCACGACGAGAAGTCACCATCGTTTAACGTTCGCCCAGACCAAGGTTTTTATCACTGCTTTGGTTGTGGTGAAGGTGGAGATGTCTATAAGTTCCTGCAGAAGCTCGAGAACATAACCTTCTACGAAGCAGTTGAGAAGTGTGCTGCCAAGATCTCTTACCAAATCACTTATGAAGCTGGAAGCGGTCGTGACGAGGGAGTAAACAGAGCACGACTTCTTGCAGCCAACGAAGCAGCAGCCAAATACTTCCAGCAGCAGTTGGGTTCTCCAGAGGCTCAAACGGCAAGAGATTTCCTAACTCAGAGAAACTTTGATCAGGCTGCCTCAGTTCACTTTGGTTTGGGTTATGCACCTAAGGGTTGGAATGGTTTAGGGGATGCTCTAAAGGGTCAGGGCTTTACTGAAGAGGAACTGGTCAAGGTTGACCTTGTTGTCTCTAAAGAAGGTAAGAGTTACGACAAGTTCAGAGGGCGTTTGGTCTGGCCAATCAGGGACGCAACCAACTCAGTAATTGGTTTTGGTGCCCGAAAAATCTATGAAGATGACCCACTAGCTAAATACATCAACACGGGTGAGACTCCGGTTTATCACAAGTCACAGGTGCTCTACGGATTAGACCTAGCCAAGAAGGACATCGCTTCTAAGCGTCAGGTGGTTGTCGTTGAAGGATACACAGATGTGATGGCTTGTCATCTAGCCGGCATCACAACAGCTGTTGCTACCTGTGGAACTGCTTTCGGTGATGAACACATCAGAAGAATCAACCAACTCTTTGGTTCAAGTGATGCACCTGCTCAAGTTGTCTTTACCTTCGACCCAGATGCCGCTGGCCAGAAGGCAGCAATGCGAGCATTCGAGAGTTCAGGAAAGTTCATTGCCAGCACCTTCGTAGCGGTCGGTCCTGAAGGTTTAGACCCTTGCGATCTAAGAATCAGCAGAGGCGATGCTGCAGTGCTTAAGATGATTGAAACTAAGCGTCCTATCTACGAGTTCGCTCTAGATCAGAAGATTGCAGGCCACGACCTAAGTTCTTACCCAGGCAGACTATCTGCAGCAACAGCAGCTGTTAGCGTGCTCACCAAGATTGCAGATCTTGGAGCAAGAGAAGAGTATGTTCGAATCCTTGCTGGCAAGGTTCAACTAGGTAGCGATGAAATCAACCGGCTGCTCTCTGCAGAAGTAGCGAAGCTTAGAAGCAGTGCAGTTGCTGGTGCTAGACGTGGAATGGACATCGATCCAGGCGAGCCACCGCTTCCTGAAGATGCACCAGAATTCCCAGCACCTAACTTGAATGACCCGAACACCAGACTTGAGCAAGAAGTTCTCGCAGTTATCTTGCAGGCACCAGCAGCTCTTACTGAAGATGGTGTCTTACTCATCTGTCAGCAAATGTTTGCAACTCCTGCTTATGTAGTGATTGCCGATGCTGCTTCGCAGTCGATCTCCTCGCTAAAGCAACCGGATTGGTTTGCACAGATTATTTCTAAGACCCCAGAGGTACTTCACAATCTCCTTCGTCAATTGGCGGCTAAAGAACTACCGATTAGAGATGCTGAACAACTAAATGAATACGCTCTAAGTGTTGTGAACTCAGCTCGTAAGAAGATCATGATGAGACAAAAGAGTGCTCTTGTCGCTGCACTAGGTTCCCTAGATCTTGAAGCACAGCCAGAAGAGCACAATCGAATTCAGCAGGCTCTGGTAGTCCTAGAAGGTCAGATTAGAGCTATTGAATGAGTGTTGATCTAAAGAAGGTTGCAATCGAACCAAAGTCTTTTCCTGCCTATGAAGAGGCCGTTGTTGCATCAGGTTGTGAAATATCAGGACTCGATGAAACCGTTGGTGCTCTTATCTGGACTGATTACTCAAACCCTAGAGGTTTAGCGGAAGCAATTGCAGGCAATCCTCAGCTGACTTTTGTTCAACTTCCTTTTGCTGGAGTTGATGCCTTTACCGAAGTTCTTTCAGCACCAGTTAGATTCGCCTGCGCTAAAGGTTCTTATCGTGAACCAGTTGCAGAACATGCTTTGACATTGGCTCTTTCTTTAGCTCGGGTAATACCTGAGCGAGTAAGAGCGAAGAGTTGGGGGAGAAAGTTCGCCGACTCTTTGTATGACGCCAATGTTCTGATTGTTGGTGCTGGTGGAATCACTGAAGAACTAATCGGATTGTTGAAACCGTTCCGTTCAAAGATCACAGTGATTAGAAACCAGGTGAAGCCTTTAGCGGGTGCTGATGTGGTCTTAGGCCTTGACGCTCTTGATGAGGTTCTTCCTGAAGCAGACTTTGTTTTCTTGGCTTGCTCGCTCACTGAGAAGACCAGGGGTCTTTTTGACCTAGGTAGGTTTGGAAGGTTCAAGCCTTCGGCATACTTCATCAACATCGCTAGAGGTCCGATTGTGGTTACCGATGACCTAGTTGTTGCTCTAAATTCAGGGCTGATTGCCGGTGCTGGAGTAGATGTCACCGATCCTGAGCCACTACCTGCAGGACATGCCCTCTGGGAGGCTCAGAACGTCATTATTACCCCTCACACGGCCGATACCAGCGCTCAGGTAATCAGGATGTTCTCCATTCGCATCAAGGAGAATCTGGCTGCATATCAAGGTTTAGGGGACTGGGTAGGGCTAGTTGACCCAGAACTTGGTTACTAATCCTCTAGTGTTAGCGGCAACCACTAGTTTTTGGTAAAGTATTCAGGTTGCCTAAAGCAATATTCCTCGGTAGCTCAATTGGCAGAGCAATCGGCTGTTAACCGATAGGTTCTTGGTTCGAGTCCAAGCCGGGGAGCCATAAGAGTCAAAACTTTGGAGGAGCCCATGTTTCTCTGGATCAGAGACCAGAAATGGCTCCCAACCATTTATTTATCCCTGATTGCCCTAGTGGTCTTTGGGATTAGCGACTTTCTACTTCAAGGTCCAGATACCCTAATCGCAACTTTGCTCCTTGTGGGTTCAGTTGCTTTCTCTAGGCCGCTTCCTTGGCTGTCCATCGCACTTTTCTCTGCCGGTATTTTGACCCCGCAGTACCTGCACCTAGATCCTCAACTATCTCAACTGCTAGCAACCTTTAGCTTGCTAGTTCTTGCCGCCTATGGAACTAAGCTGCAGAGAAGAATCGGTTATGCGCTAAACGTTGCTGTTGGTATTACTTCATTTGTTTGGTTGATCATCACTCTTCCAGTTGGAGGGTCTTTCTATGGCATTGAATTGCCAACACTGGAATCGAAGTATGTAATCTTTACCGCAGGCTTTGTTGCGATGATCGCTGTGAACGCAAATGCTTGGTTCTTCGGTCGCTTGCTTATTACTCGAATTACTCACGTTGGAACAGATTTCGACAGAGCCATTCTTGAACGAGAGATTGCAACCACTCAGTTATCTCTAGCAGAACAAGACAGGCGCTTTGAGATTGCTAGAGATGTGAACGACTTACTGCTTGAGCAAGTTAGTGCAACGCTAACTTCAGCTGAGGCAGGCATGTATGCGGCAAAATCAGATCCGAGTGTTGCCCCTAGAATTCTTGAAAACATCTTTGACGGTGTAAAGAAAGCTCACGCTGAAATCAGAAGATTGAGTGACCTGCTTGGCCTACAAGATGTTAAAGCGCTAGCGCTACCAGGGCTTAGAGATCTTCCAAAGATTTTCGTTAGCTACCGCGAGTTCGGCTATGGCGTGAACTACCGGCTAACCGGTGACCCATTGAGTCTTGATGATGGTGCTGAACTTGTTCTATACAGAATTGTTTTTGACTCTCTAGAAAACGTCAGACAGCACACGCCACAGGGCACTGAAGTTGACATTGATTTCATCTGGCAGGGTAATGCCATGCAGGTGGTTATCAAAGACAACGGTGAAGAAACTAGAAACCGTCTTGAAGAGGCAATCTCCGGATACAGCGTTGAAGAAGACCACCGTGCACTAGTTGAGAGACCAACCGGTGCAAACCTCAATGCACTCCAGGAAAGAGCTGCGCTATACGAAGGCGCTATCGAATTTGGCAAGGTTCCTGGTGTTGGCTTCACGGTATCTGCTGCCTTCCCAAACATCGCGAAGTATCGGAAAGCCACTAACTAAGTGGCAGCGGATATTCGAGTTGCTCTAGTTGGTGGCTCAGATGCACTTCGAGCTTCTAGGAGAGAGATTCTCTCTACCGCGGAGCACATCAAAGTTATTCATGACTCTGATGGTTTTGGTTTAACTCCAGCGGAGCTTGTTGAAGTGAACTTTGATGTTGCGGTAATTGAACTTCGTTTAGAGGGGCAATCAGCTTTGGAATACATAAGAACAATGTTCGTTTTAGCGAAGATTTCAAAACAGAGCTTTGGGCGAATACTGATTGCTATCCAGTTCAGCGATGAAAAGTTACGGCTTGAAGCCATTCAAGCAGGGGCAGTAGATGCTGTGTTTGTTAGCGATGGGATGCAGTCACTGCTTTCAAAGATCGATCTCTGTGCTGATGAATATGCTGACTATGCGATGAGAGAGTTATTGCCAACTCTTCCTAAGCCGGAGCTATCCCAAGAGGAGTATCAGCAGGTATCTGTTGCTCTCGATACTTTAGATGAAAAGGAAGCAAAAATCCTTAGAGGTTTTTGTGAGCTAAAGACAGACTCGCAGATTTCTAGCGCAGTTCCTGTTCCGAAGTTAAAGGTTCGTCAGACGCTAGCTAAGGTTCAAAATCTCTTGTTGTTGGATACTAGATCGCAACTTCTATTGAAGATGTTTAGCCTTGGAGCTTTAGCCCTCTAGCTTGTCATGGCCTGGTAACCAGCTCTGGTCAGGAATTCCCCAACCACGTTCATTGATAATCTCTGCAACATCAGATTTGTGAGGTTCAGCCAGACGGTCAACATACAAGGTTCCATCTAGGTGATCGAACTCATGCTGGAAGATTCGAGCGAACCAACCTTCGGCTTCAACATGCACTGGATTCTGATCTAGATCAACACCTCGTAGAACGGCCTTATCAGCTCTTCTGAGCGGGAATCGCTCACCAGGAACACTCAGACAGCCTTCGCTCTCTGAGTCCCAGTCAGCCTCACCTGATGGTGTTTCAGAGAGTTCAAGGCTTGGGTTGATCACTACGCCTCTCTGCGGGGTGCCATCTTCGGCATCCCAGTCATAGACGAACACTCTTAAGCCAACTCCGACCTGAGGTGCTGCGAGCCCCACGCCGGGAGCTTCGTCCATGGTTTCATACATATCCCGAACTAGGTCTCTAAGCTCCTGGTTGAACTCAGTAACCTCTTGGGCTCTGTTGTGTAAGACGGGATTACCGGTAATAACGATGGGTCTGATAGGCATTACTCAAATTTACCCTAAAGGCTTATCAGGGTTGCCTTCACTAGGCTTAGAGGTAGACAAGAACAGGTGGGGAAGCCTTGAAGGTTATAGCGATTGGTTTGGCACTGATATCAGCAGTTGCCCTCGCTATCGGTGCTCAACTCCAAAACGATGCTGTTGGTATTCAAAAGAAAGCAGCTCTATCTGGAAGATCTCACGTCAGTTTCAGACAATTACTCGATCTCCTAAAACACCCGAGATGGGTCACTGGTTTAGCTATCTCAGCCTTTGCTCTAATCCTTCAGTTCACTGCTTTGCTACTAGCTCCTCTTATTCTGGTTCAGCCAATTGGAGCAATTGCTCTGGTAATCACTTCAGTGCTAAATGCCAGAATCACCAAGACAAAGTTAAATGCAGCCTCGATGTATGCGATAGCACTCTGCACAGCAGGTCTTGGTGCCTTCGTTGTAATGGCCCACCAGGTAGCGGTTGAACCTGAGATTGACGATAACAACCTGTTACTAATCCTGGGCTTGGCAATCTCGCTGATTGCCATCTTCAGCTACATCTTCTTCAGTGGAGCAAGTAAATTCCGCCCACTAACTTTCATCATCGGTGCAGGTGTTCTGTATGGGTTTGTGGCGACCCTCACCAAGGTAGTTATAAAGAGACTCTTCTATCAAGATGGTTTCAACCGTATGGTCTCAGGAAACATCGAATGGGCAACTGATTCGCTAACAGTATTGGCTCTACTGAGTATGTTGGCAGCAGCCTTCCTAGGAGGTTGGTTCGTCCAGAACGCATATGCTTCAGGACCTCCAGATCTAGTCATTGCAGGCCTTACAGTAATTGACCCACTGATTGCAGTAAGCATCGGTGTAGTGATCCTGAATGAGGCTATGAACGCTCCCTGGCCAATCATGTTGGGCTTCCTAGGCTCAGGAGCGATGGCTGTGATGGGTGTTTACCTTCTCTCTAAGGTCCATCCTCAGGTCACCGCAACAGCCTCAAAATAGCCTCTATCGGGTAAACTTGTCTAGCGGTCAGATTGACCATCACTTTTACCTTTGTCACCAGAAAAGACAGGTTTTTAGGCTTTGGCTGAATCGATTAGACATCCAGGCGAACCCCTTAGGGTTCTTATCGCCTCTGATACCTTCCCACCGGATATCAACGGTGCTGCACGCTTTACTGAGCGTCTAGCCGGAGGCTTGGTTAGAAACGGCAACAACGTACACGTAATCGCACCCGCTGTTGATAAGAACTTTGGAACTTTCATCGAAACCCACGATGGTGTTGAGATGACAGTTCACCGCCTCAGATCTCGAAAGTTAATTCTTCACAAGACACTCAGATTCGTATCTCCATTCACACTCAAGAATAAGATCGAGCCAATTCTGGAGAGCTTCCAGCCTGACGCCATTCACTCACAGTCACACATTTCCTTGGGTCGTGCACTAGCAAAGAGCGGACACGAACGCGGCATCACTCTTATTGCAACAAACCACCTCATGCCCGAGAACCTGCTTCGATATGTTCCAATGCCTAAGTTCCTAGAGAAGCGTTTTATAGCTGCACTCTGGAGAGACAGCGGAAGAGTTTTTTCTAAATTCGACCAGGTGACAACTCCAACCAGGAGGGCTGCTGAGCTCCTAGAGAATGCAGCAGGCATCAAAAATGTCTTGGCAATCTCATGTGGAATTGATGCAACCAAGTTCACCAACAACACTCCAACTACTAACAAACCTTTCAGAGTTCTATTCCTAGGTCGTTTGGACTGGGAGAAGCACATTCACAACCTACTTAGAGCTGTTGCCAAACTTCCTAAAGAGATTGACTTCCACGTTGAGATCGCTGGAGATGGTAACCAGCGAAAGTATCTAGGTGAGTTGGCAACAGAATTAGGTATTGCTGGAAGAGTTACCTTCTCAGGTCACATCACTGAAGAGGCACTTCCAATTGCCTACGAGAAGGCAACTGTGTTTGCGATGCCTTCAATTGCAGAACTGCAGTCAATTGCAACCATGGAAGCTATGGCTTCAGGAAGGCCAGTGGTTGCAGCTAACGCAATGGCACTACCTCACCTAGTTCACCACGGTGATAACGGTTACCTGTTTGAACCTGATGATGTTGATGATTTCAGCAATGCACTTCTAAAGATTGCAACTGCAAACCAGAAAGAACTTGATCGTCTGTCTGAGAACTCACTTCACCTAATCCAGTCACACGACATCAAGCGCACCCTGGCTATCTTTGAAGGTCTATACAGATCAGAAGAAGGCTCTAAGCGTGAGACCGATGACAACATGCCTGAATACATGAAGCCAATCGGTAGATTGAGTGTTGCAGTTAGAAGGGCACAACTCAGAATGCGTAAGCAGACTCTGCAGGCTCTAGGCAAGATCTCGGACCTTGGTGATGACATCAAAGACGGTCTAGAAGAGCTTAGAGACGATGTAAAGCGTCAGGCTAAGAAGGTAGACAAACAAGTCCGTAAGGGCGTCAAGAAGACTGTCACAAGGGCTAAGAAGGCAATAAAGCGCAACGAAGAATAAACACCTTGGGGTGTTAGCTCAGCCGGTTAGAGCAGCGGACTCATAATCCGTCGGTCGCGGGTTCAAGTCCCGCACACCCCACCAAAGCAAAAGCGCTGCAACCAAGACAAGGACTCGGTTGCAGCCGCACGTTTCGGTTCAATGTTTGCGGTGTATGTAATCGTTATCATATTGCGACTGAAAAACTGCCCTTAAACCAACTTAAGGGTTAGTCCTAAAAAGCTCTATACCTGCCTTGTAGGTGGTTAGGACCTTTGTTTGAATTAGGTCTGAAGCCTTGAACGGGTTCTGGCTCATTATTACCGCATCAAAGGGCTGACCTAATTCCAAGGTTCCCGTGTTTGAGGCATTCAGCATTAGTTTGACGTTTTTTGAGTATGCAGTTATGCCTTGCTCAACAGAGACCGCTTGAACTAGGTTGTGAGGTTTCTGGTGTGCATGCTCTTTGCGATTCACAGCAACAGCTAATCCCTTGATTGGGTCGTATGTTGAGATCGGCCAGTCACTTGAGAAAACAGTCAAGACACCTGTCTCAAACATGTCTCTGAAGGCATAGAGGCTCTCTAGACGGCTTGAACCCAATTGAGTTAGACAACTAAGCAATAGACCATTGTTTTGTGCCCAGTAAGGCTGAACACAAGCTACAACACCCAACGCGGTCATCCTGTTCAGCAGGTTCTGGTTAGTGAGTTCAGCGTGAGCAATTATTGGGGGATAGCTAAAGTCTCTGAGCTCTTCTAGGACATCTAGGGTAAGCTCCGTTGCTGCATCGCCGATGGCGTGGACGTGGATCTGGAATCCGTTTTCATGAGCAAGAACAATAGCAGTCTTGAACTCATCAAGTTTCCAAGTTGCTTCACCATGATGATTCGAAGTTAGGTATGGATCCGAGACCAGAGCTGTTTGGCTACCAAAAACTCCATCGGCAAAGAACTTGATTGATGTTCCCTTAATCTGCCCCTGCGTTACATCTAGCGCTTCACGCATCTCGAGGAAGTAAGTGATGTCTTCGCCAAAGGAAGCAGGATCTGCTCTGAAGCAAAGAGTGTATTCGAGGTTTAGTTTCCCAGTCTCCCAAGCGGCTAAGTATGTCTCTGCCATACCTCTGTCGATCCAGGCATCAACGCATTCAACGATTCCAGAAGCAGCTACTGATCTATCTGACCAGAGCAGTGCTTCAACGTCCTGTTCTTGAGTTAGCTTGGGAGCTAGATCCATTACCAGCGACATAGCTGGCCACTCACGAAGGATTCCGGTTGGGATGCCGGATTCATCTACATCAACGCTGCCAGCTTCCATTGTTGGCGGTTGACCATTCATGAGTCCAGCCGCCTCTAGTGCTTTGGTGTTTACCCAAAGAGTGTGATGGTCATCACCGTGGAGGACTACCGGCTTGTCTGGAATGGCTCTATCTAATGTCTCTTTGTGAAAACGCATGTTTAGAGATCTGTCGAAGACTGCTGCATCAATCCAGTCGAGTGCTGGATTCTCCGATGCGTAATTGGAGAGCGCTGTAATGAGGTCATCTTCAGTTAGGCAGTTGCTTATGTCCAAGCCTCTAGCTTCACGACCTGCAAAGAGAGGATGTGCATGTCCATCTCTAAAGGCAGGGGATAGGAACTTACCTGCTAGATCAACTTCTTGTTTCGCTGTGCTCTCTTCAAAGGTTTCTTGATCTACGACTCGTCCATCAGCAGAAACATATATGACTTCGGTAAAGTTTGAGTTACCTAGGTAGATTTCACCATTGTGAAACTTAGTAATCAACTAGCCACGCTCGTTGAGATAGCAAACGCCGCAGAGGGATTCGTAGGTAACTTCAATTCCGTCGATAGCAACTTGATCACCGTGGAAGATGAACTCTCCGTCAAACTTTCTACCGTTGAACATCGCTTTCCTACCGCAGCGACATATGGTCTTTAGTTCTTCAAGGCTGTGGGCTAGTTCCATAAGTCTTAGAGAACCTGGAAAACCCACGGTTAGGAAGTCTGTTCTAATACCGTAGGCGAGGACTGGAACACCGTCTAGAACGGCTAGTTCAAAGGCTTGATCAACCTGATCCCTGGTTAGGAATTGAGCTTCGTCAATCAACAGGCAGGAGAGGTTCTTGATGCCAGGGATGATTAGTGAATTATTTGCATTCTCGTGAGCGAGTTCGCGGAGGTTGGCATCGGGGGTGACTAGGAAATCGACTCTGCGGTCAACTCCGAGCCTAGAAACGATGGTTGAATCGCCCTTGGTATCGATGGCTGGCTTGGCAATTAGGACCTGCTGGCTGCGTTCCTCGTAGTTGTGAGCAACCTGCAAGAGAGCAGTACTCTTACCACTATTCATCGCTCCGTAGCGGAAATACAACTTAGCCATTTGTCAGCCTTTCTGAGCCAATACCAATGCTAGAGCCGATGAGAGCGAGGCTTGCGCATTTGGAGCTGTAGTCGTAATCTATAACTCTCTGGAACACATCAGGACGTTGGGGAAGACGCACCTAGTGTCTGTTTCGGAGGATAAGACGATGGCCAGAGGCCAGATACCCACCAGGTTAGTCATTCACGCCTGCCCGGCTTCCGAGATAAGCCGCATCCAAATGATTAGCAATTGGAC
>Ga0209550_10006495_pt1 | contig 10884 bp, 6 predicted proteins | sample LauGreSuBDMM15SN_2_FD_187567 | JGI IMG/M metagenome (GOLD analysis project Ga0209550, IMG submission 187567) | Freshwater lake microbial communities from Lake Michigan, USA - Su13.BD.MM15.SN (SPAdes) (version 5) | ecosystem: Environmental > Aquatic > Freshwater > Lake | place: Lake Michigan, USA... | reverse complement strand
AAACATTGTAATGATAAACATAAGATGATACACTTAACATAATAATCCCGATCATATCAAATATATATTTTTCATTTGGATTACATGTATAAATATAAAACGATAAAGGAATATTTATAAATTGTAAAAACGAGCATATATAATGACATACTATATCGGTATTGATTTGTATAATATTTATCACATTTTTATATATTATTTTATTCATAATAAAAAACCAGTATAGATTTAGAATATATAATCCATAACAGGATAGTAAAAGAATAGATGATACAACATAATCTGAATTTGAATATTTTTGAAATAGTTCATTAAAGGAAATATTGTTATAAATTAATTCACAATAAAAATCATAAATTCTTAATTTAAAGAATGAAATATAAAATAATGCTGTATTTACATTATAAATAATGTGTTTCTTAGGCAACCAAAATTTCAAAACATAAAAAATGGAAGAAATTTCTGTCTTCAATAGAGTATATATAAATATTAAACGATCATCTATTGATACATTATAATAATTATTATAAAAAATAATACAAACTATACAGATATGATGTAATTTTAAATCATAGTTTTTAGTCATAAAAAAATCTATACAAGCATGAATTCCTACAACTGGTAATAATAAATCGAAAGGTGTTGCGAATTCTGTTATACCAATTTCGTTATTTATTCCAAACCATAATGGTGCTAAATTATAATATATACATGAAACAAATGATGAACAAGCTATTATAAAAATAGAAAGATTCTGTATATCTTCTATTTTTATTGAATTTAAACTGTATTTATATATATTATTAATTACGTTTGACATTATTAGTAATATATATAATATATCTTTAAGTATGATTTATTATGATATTTCTGATTATAAATAGATACAACAGATTCATAATAGAGACAGAATATAATACTTATTCAGATTAATTTGTATTTACATTTGGTATTTTAATTAGGAAAAATGTGTAAAATAGGAAAGTTACAATAAAGATTATATTATAATAATATATGAGATTAGAAATAATTATATTTGGAATAGCAGCATTTTTAATATATAATTCTTATCATGATGGGAAATATACAAAATTATTACTATCATATAAAAAATATTATAAAATGGCATTAATAGCTTTTCTAGCTTTATGTTTTTATATAATGATAAAACGCAATCCCTCTCAAACTAAGAATATGTTATTGTATACTAACAATATGATTAAATATATGCCGATTGATAAATCTTCAATGGATATGATATCTCCCATTTTTGATTTATCATCAAAAGGTAGAGGATTTATGGAAGGTTTCAATACAGAATTAAATCCTGGATATAATTATAATCCAGGAATGATAGCTCAACAACAAAGGAATTTGCTATCTGGACCAAAACCAGTAAAACGTTCTGTAAGTGAAACAAAGAAAAAATATGTTGCTTCTATGCAGGATTGGAAATGTGGTCAATGTAAAAAAAAATTATCTCATACATTTGAGGTAGATCATAAAATCCGTCTAGAACATGGTGGAGGAAATGATGTTACCAATTTAGTTGCGCTTTGTCGTGAATGTCATGGAGAAAAAACTGCTATGGAGAATATGTAATATTATATTATACAATATTATATAATATTATATTAATATGAGTATATTAACTTTAGAACAAGTTTTAACGTCTTATAATGTTTTAATAGCATTTCTATTTCTATTTATTTTTTTAGTCATATTATTGTTTATATTAAATCCAAATGGATTCAATAAATCACTAGGATATGAATTTTTTATAACTGGTCCGGTATTAATGCTATTAGGATATTTAATTAAAGAATTTATTGCCTTTAAAAATAATCCATATGAATCTAATTTGGGAAAACATAAATGGGCTAAAGAGCCCTGGTTTTCACCTGTTTTTATTACATTAATTATAGCAATTGGATTATCTGGATTTTTCGCTATGTTAGCAGTAGGAGGTGTATTTTCTGACAAACCTCCCGAAAATAATACAGCAATGATCTTAAATTTTGCACTAATAATGTTATTTTTTGTAATGGGATTTGTTATTTATAATATGAGTAAAAAGAAGGACGAAAGTACTTTAAGTACATTACCAAAAGAATTCCAAGAATTATTTGCATTAAGAACAAAATACACCATTATGTTCGTATTTTTTGTTATTAGTATAGCTATTTTGTATTTCGTTAATCCTTATTCTATTATGACTAATTATGGAGGACCAGTTGTGTTTTTTTCACTCTTTGTTGGAATGATTTTTATGATTTTAATTACAGTTTATCAATATTATATGGCAAATCCCTCAAAACTTAATGGATTTAAAACAGAACAAGGATTTATGTCATATTTTTTTAAAGGTTTATATATTTTGGCTGCATTGGGTATATCAGGAGTATTAATTTATGGAGCTCTTAAGTTAATGGGTGTATTTGACCAGGATGCCTCTAATCCAGAATCTTGGGGTCATATTATTTTCAATATAGTTCTATTTTGTGGAATGTTAGGAATAATATACAAATTAGCAAATGCTGGTGGGTTTCTAGATAAAAATCCATTATATCGCTTAATACTTAACATTATTTTATATATTCCTTGTTTGTTTGTTAGTATATTTAATTATATTGGTCAACTTGTTGGTTTTATTAATGGTGTACCTGGAACTGGTAGTACATTTACACCACCAAAACCATTTGAAATTAAGATGCTAATAATAAGCTTAGTTTTATTAGGTGGTTATTTTTTCTGGTTCTTTTTAGGAAAACCATTTATTAAAACTAGATATTTAAAACAAGGTGGTCAACAATTAATTAATCAGCCAGTTCAAACAGATATTTTAACAAATGTTGCTTCATATCAAACTTTATCTGGAAGTGACAAGTTTAATTATCAATATGCTCTTTCATTTTGGTTTTATTTGGATTCGTTTTCTCCAAGCACAAACGCATCATATTCAAAAGTAGTTCCAATTTTATCTTATGGTGAAAATCCATCTATTAAATATAGTTCCGCAAATAACACATTATATGTTACAGTTAAACAAAAATCCGAAGAAGATCATGTAATTGATTATGTTCAAGGAAAAGAAACAGAAATAAAACCCGAAGCAATTGATAAATGGAAAAGTATTCAAGAAAAAATTACAGATGCGATTGAAAAAGTAAAAGAAATGCCATTTGGAAATGATGTAGACGCTGAAGGTAATAGAATTATTTATAAACATCCAGACGTAATGTTACAAAAGTGGAATCATATTGTATTGAATTATAATGGCGGAACTTTAGATATATTTTATAATGGAAAGTTGGTTAAATCAGCAATTGAAGTAGTTCCATATATGAAATTAGATATGTTAACTGTAGGTACAGATAATGGAGTTAGCGGAAATATAGCAAATTTGATGTATTTCAAACAACCATTAGATCTTGTAACAATTAACACATTATATTCATCTCTTAAAACAAAAAATCCTCCTGTTATATCAGAAAATAACGAAAAATTGATTCCTTTGTAATTGTAACTTCACAACCAATTATTTTAAGAAAATTTCTAAATGTATAATATAATGGAAGTAAAGAATATACTGTTATTTTTAATTATACTTGTTCTTTTAATAATCGTAATTCGCTATATAATGAAAGATGTAAATACTTTATCTGGCTTAACATCCGCCCAAACTATGCAAAAAGTGGAACCAACTGATTTAGCATCTTCATCTAGTTCTGGATCTACCAGTAATTTCACATATTCTATTTGGTTTTTTATTGACGATTGGAATTATCGTTACGGAGAATCCAAGGTAATTTTTGGACGTATGACATCTGGAAAGGGTCAAAAAGAACCATGTCCATCTGTTGTATTGGGTCCTATTCAAAATAATATTGTTGTTTCTTTAGCTGTTTATCCTGGTTTAGATGATCAACCAGAAGATGGAACAAATTATATTGTTCATAATTGTCCTGTAGCAAATGTTCCTATTCAAAGATGGTGTAACATATTGATTAGTGCTTATGGTCGCACTCTAGATTTATATCTAGATGGTAAGTTAGTTAGAACATGTGTTTTACCTGGTGTAGCTAAAATAGATGGTAATGCTCCTGTATATATTACCCCAATGGGAGGATTTTCGGGTTGGACATCTAAGTTCCAGTATTGGCCAGATTCTAGTGATCCTCAAAAAGCTTGGAACATATATAAAGCTGGATATGGTGGAAGTTTATTAGGAGGTATCTTTGGAAAATATACCGTAAAGATTTCTTTAATGGAGGGAGATACTGAAAGTGAAGCTTGGACTATTTAATTATTGAATGAATGCTTTTATTTTATTATTTGGTTAATAATAATAAAATATAATGGTTTTAACAACACTTTTTTTTAAAAATATATTATATATATAAGATGGATTATTCAAATACAGGTTCAGGTTCTACATTTAATCAATTTACAACCAATTCATATGTTAATGCTACTCAAGATTTTCTTAATTCAAACAGCATAGTTGCTCAAATTGCATTTTTGTTGCTTGTATTATTTGTTTTCATTATTTTACTCCGTTTAGGAATATCTCTTTTAGGATATTTTTTGGCTCCTACTGGAAGTCCTAAACTTATTACTGGAATGGTTGATGCTAAACAATTGATTGTTATCCCTCAAGACCCATCATCTGAAGGTTCTGTTACAATTTCTAGGTCCGTTAATGCTAGTGAAGGAATTGAATTTACTTGGTCAGTATGGATTTATATTGACGATTTAACATATAATTCCGGCAGATATAGATGTGTATTCTATAAAGGAAATGATTATGCTAAAAATCCTAATCCAAACGGAGAGGAAGCACAAGGATTAAATTTCCCCAATAATGCACCTGGTCTTTATATTGCCCCTAATACTAACAACTTAGTAATTATGATGAACACATTCAACGTTATTAATGAAGAAATAACAGTTACAGATATTCCTCTTAATAAATGGGTAAATGTAATTCTAAGATGTCAAGATAATACTCTAGATGTATATATTAACGGTTCAATCATTAAAAGTCATCATCTACATGGTGTCCCTAAGCAAAACTATGGTGATGTCTTTGTAGCTCCTAATGGTGGATTTTCAGGATATATTTCTAATTTATGGTATTATGATTATGCATTAGGCACATCTGCAATTTCAAAATTGTCTTCTAACGGTCCTAATACTAAAATGAGAGGTTCTAATGGACTTAATATGAAGAATGCTAATTATTTGTCTTTAAGATGGTTCTTTTATGGAGCAGGTGACTCATATAATCCATAAACTTCAATTATAGAAAGTAGACCAAAATATTTACTCCTCACTTATTATATTAAGATGTCTTCTTATAATAATTGTTATTTACCACAACCACCAAGAGCTTGGTCTAGAGTACAAAATAGTTGTTCTCTTATAACCACAATAGACAATGATGGGTTAACAAAGGTCCCTTTAACAGGAGAAATCGTGCCAGCATCAATTTTAGACGTAAAAATGGCAATGTTAAATAAAGGCAATGTTTTACAATACAAAGCAAATAGCAGCAACTTGACTAAAGTCCAAAAATATTCTAAAATAGCAAAAGGACAGTGGGTTAATCGTAATACTACATGGGCAACACAATCAACAAGAGGATATACAAATCCAAATACAACAAGTCTTAAAAGATCAGGAAATGTTGTAAATATTGCAGTAGACCCAATTACAGGAGCAGTTATTGGACCAACCACAGCTCCTGTGACTTGTCCACAAATAATTAATCCAAGTAATCCTGTATTGCCTCTAACTGTCCCCGATAGTGATACTACTACAATAGTTCCAGATATTCCTCTACCCGTTAATCCGTCACCGGGAAGTGATATATTTCCCCCTATTATTTCTGTTACACCGGTGCCTCCACTTGTTATTCAAGACGAAGGCGTTCTTATTTGCTCTATACAGGAGAATGTTTGCACTGGAGAAACTAAGACTAGTATTTCTCAACAATTATGTAACTTTACTTCAGATTCAGATGTTCCTGGACCAATTCAAGAACTATGCTGGAATGATGGAACCCCAACATGGTATCCTAGACAAAGATATACTATGTCTAATAGTGGTAATAAATGGCCTACTAATTATAAAGGTCTTGTTAGTGCAATTAAACCTAATCCTCCAGTTTTGGCTGTAATTGTTGATAATGAATTATATATTGAACTATCTTGGACAGAAAATTATTGCTCTGGTTATACTATTACTAGTTTCAATATATATGTTAATAATAGACTATTAAAAAATATTCCAAATAATAAATTATACACCATAAAAATTAATAATTTGACAAATGTTACTAATTACATATATATAACTTCTTTGTTAGGTCATATAGAATCTTTACCTTCTAATATAATTACAACTAGCAGCAAACCTGATGGTATATTGACTGAAAATACTGTAAATAATATAAATATTGTAGATATTTCAAAACCTCAAGTTATTACAGATATAGTTAAGTATTATAACAATTTACTACAAGATAATGCCATTATTCCTATCAATACTTATTTGATTAATTATAACAATAATTTTAATAATCCAGATGATAATACATATATAACTGCCGATGAATATAATAATATCAATTCTAAGTTACATAAATTATCATTAAAAGGAACTGACCGTAATTCATTAGTAATTAACGATATTATTAATACTTATAAGTCTATATTTAAATCATTATATTTTTCATTTAATTCTAAAAAACAACTTAAGGATACACAATTAAGTTTAACGCAATATAAGGGTGATTCTACAATACTTAGAACACCTGATTTATTAGAGGAGTTTATTAAAATACTATTAGAAGCTAGAAATAAGATGATGGACATTATGGGAATTACTATTGAAGCGCCTATGGTTATATTTGGGGAAGAATACTTAATTTATAACGATAAATACGGCATTCCCCAAAATTACATTTACGAACCAGATTTACTTGAGCAAATTAGAAAAACGTTATCTAATAATCAGTTAAAATAAATAGATAATATCGTTTTTTATCATGAATGATAATAATTAGTTTTTTTGAATAAATTTAATTATTAGTATATATTATAAAATGGACCCTACTCCTGAACCTGCTCCTTTGTTGTTTACCCTCGGTGCTTTGACTATTAACATTTCTGCTGATAATGTAGCAATAGATAATTACAATCCTCCTTTTATTAGAGAAGGCATTTTAGTAAATGCTTCTATACCATTAAGCGTAATCCAAAGTTCATTCGTTTATTTAACAGATGCCCCAGATAAAACATTATTTGATAATATAACATCTTGTCAGTTTGCTTGTGTACCAACTAATAAAGGTACTGCAGAAGTTCCCAATTTTAATTATGATAATATCATACCTTCGGATTTAGATGTTGGTTTTGTATTACCAAATGCTGAAGGTTATTTTATAACCAATTTTACATCATCTAGCAGTCCTAATAAGTCGGTTGGAGACGATCTTTTAAATACTATTGCTACTTATGTGGTATACACAAATGATGCTATTGCTACTGCTTTGGAGCACCCAGAAAAAAAACACAGTACTGGTAGTTATCTTTCAGACCCAGTCGGTGGAATTGTTAATGGTTTTCCCTTTAAAAATAAAGTAAAAAGCGATATTAAATCTGGTTTTAGTACAAAATTGGCTTCTTTTGGCTTAACTAATGCTGGTGAAGGTACTCCATATTCTGCCACCGCTCCTACAGATGCAACCGGACAAGTATTAGACTTTGCTCCTGGTTTAGAAGTTGCAAGAAAAATGTTTAATAACGCTCCTTACCGTCTAAAAACTATCGGAACTGCTGTCAATGTTCCAGGACTAAAAGAAGGATTTACTGCATTTTCATTGCCTATTTTGGTAGATGATATTTTAGATTTTAATATTGTCGCTACAACAACTCAATCTGGCAAGTCTGGTACTACAATTCCAACAGTAACATACAGAATACGAGCTACAATCGTTGCTTAAATAATTTAATAATATATTTTTTTTAAAAAAATAATTTATTATTAGTATCTATAAATGACTACTGTAACTCCCACTAATGTGAATGCGTATTTGTATATAAGCGCTCAATCAGGATTTCCTGGTTTTAGTCCTACTGGTTTATATGTAACTTGGTCTTATACTGGAGCCGCTACATTTACAATCACACCTTATATAAATGATGTAGCTCAAACTGCTCTTATTACAACATCAAATGTTACAAATAAAATTTTTACAAATTTAACAGTAGAAACTTCTTATTCTTTTAGAGTTACTGCGACTAGTGGAGGTATTACATCTACACCATCTAGCATGTCTAATACAGAACTATATACTGATAGTATTAAATATAGTGTAGAAGGTGGAGGTGCTGTAGTTTGTGGAGGAGATAGAAAAAAAACTACTCCAGTTGATATAGTTATACCTTCAGCAGTTTATATTGCTACACAAGTATATGATGTAAAAAAAATATTTACTCAAGCATTTGATGGTAATGGTAGTGGTATAATATTAGGTTCATTTATCATGCCTGACACACTTACCGATCTTATGAGTTCAAGTATATTTGTATTTCAGTCTAAATTAAAAAAAATTAGATATTCTAGTAATTTAGTACAACTTAGGGGTGAATATAAAAATACAGGTATAGAAACTCTGGATTTATCAAATACTAAAATAACAGAGTTATATCCATATTCATTTAATGAAATGCCTAATTTAACAAAGATATTATTTCCTCCTTCACTTACAACTATTTACCGTGATGGTACTCATAGCAATGGAACACAACTACCTTATCCAAATCCAAATAATCGTTCAACTGGTCTAGAAGTATATTTTTATGGCTCAAGTATACCATACATGCATCCTATAAGTAATAATTTTATTGGTCCTTATGGTACTTACCATTATCCTTGTATAGCTTATGTCCTACCAAATGCAACAAACCAAAATAATTTGACATCTTTAGTTAACCCAACTTATGGAAATGGCCCACTTTTTACAGATATAAAAGTTTTTTTACCTGAACCAACAGATTTTAATGGTTATCTTTACCAAACAGTTGATAAATCTCTACCTACTGGTATTATGTTTACGTGGAATTGCGTATTTAGCGCATCATCCTATATTATTAATATTTATGATTCGGCGTCAGCAACCACTCCGGTAAAAACAATAACTTCAATGGGAACAAATAAAACATATACCATTACTAGTTCAGATAATTTACCATCTGGAAGATATTATTTTGGAATTCAGTCTCAATCAATAGCTGATAATGTTATTTCAATAGAGTCTGTAAGAACATCAAGTATTATTTATGATACATCATTAATATATACTATCAATGATTCCACTACAGCAACTATAACTGGTAGCGCATCAACAATTACCGAAATTAGTATTATACCTAATATAATTAATATTGCAGGAACTAACTATACTGTAAACAAAATAGGTGATTCAGCATTTACTAGTGTACCGTCTTTAATATCTGCTAATATTTCTTCTAATATACAAAATATTGGTATTTCTGCTTTTGAAAATTGTATAAACCTAAGCACATTAACACTTCCATCAAATCTATATTCTATTGGAAATAATGCATTTAAAAGTTGTTCTTCTTTAACAAATATTATATTTCCTTCTTCTTTGACTACCTTGGGTAGTTCTGTATTTCAAAATTGTTCAAAATTGGCTTCTATTTCATTAAGTTCAACTAATATAAGTTCTATACAATCATCCACATTTGATAATTGTTCTTTATTAACTTCATTAGTTCTTCCTACTACATTAACAACTATTGATATGACTGCAATTTTAAATTGTCCTAAATTAAGTAGTATATCCATTAGTTCTACTAATAGTTTATTTTCTACTGATAATGGTATATTATTTAATAAAACAAAAACAGCTTTACTATTTTATCCTGCAAATATAACAAGTACATCATATACAATTCCTTCTTCTGTTCTAAGTCTAGAAGATTATTCTATACATGATAATAGTTATTTAAGAGATTTGACTTTTAATGCTAATATCCAGACAATTGGAAAGTATGTTTTTAATAATATAAACCTAAATATGAGTTTTTTTTATAATGTCCCAACATTTGATACATTAAGTTTTTCAAATACTGCAAATATTGCTTATAAGTTGTCTACTACTACTAATATAAGTAATTTATCTGCTACTAACTTTATAGATATAAAAACAATAACAGCACCTACAAATATTCAATTATATTCTTATATTGCAAATGTAGGGGAGGATATTTCTGGAATTTATGCTTCTTGGACTAATTCAGCATCTTCTGTAACAAGCATGACAATGTCTTTATTTTTATCTAATGGGACAAATGCTTTATCAACAACTAATATATCAAATCCTAGCAATGCCATTTCGTTTATATTAAATACAGGTTTAAATTTTAACCAAAGTTATAAAGTAAAGATAACTATTACATTATCAACAGGTGATTCTTTGACTTCAGATTATTCAACAATATTATTTTATACAAATAAAGTTACTTATAGTATTAATAATGGAAATGCTATAGTTTCTGGTTTTAAATATAATCCTAGTTCAGTTGTTATTAACTCTCAAATAAGGATTAGTCAGGCATTTTATAGTATTATTGGAATAGGTAGTATGGCTTTTAGAAATTGTACTACTTTAACAAGCATAACTTTACCTGACACAATTACAACTATTGATACATATGCGTTTGAAAATTGTAATGCTTTATCGTCTATAACTTTACCCAGCAGCATATCATTAATCAAAAAGGGTGCGTTTAAGAGTTGTTCTTTACTATCTAATATTATACTTCCATCATATGTAACAATATTATACGA
>Ga0209550_10006493_pt1 | contig 10885 bp, 9 predicted proteins | sample LauGreSuBDMM15SN_2_FD_187567 | JGI IMG/M metagenome (GOLD analysis project Ga0209550, IMG submission 187567) | Freshwater lake microbial communities from Lake Michigan, USA - Su13.BD.MM15.SN (SPAdes) (version 5) | ecosystem: Environmental > Aquatic > Freshwater > Lake | place: Lake Michigan, USA... | reverse complement strand
TGGTAATGATGTCACGCACTGGACGCGGGCCGCAGTCGGTGCAGTCGGTGCCATAGGCGCAACTCGAGAACTCGGAGCCGGAGCCGCCGTCATTGCAGGCGCCATTTGACGCATATTGGGAACTAAAGCTACCTGCTCCAACGCACGCGTCGGAGCAGATTAAGGAGGTGGGGCGCATGGTAAGTGACCGAGGCGCTCGTTGTTTCTTTGAAGAGGGAGCCCGTGACTGCAATGTCCTCCGGTCACTCATCCTGGCAAGAATGGAGCCGCTGTCCGGCTGAACGCCGCGGAGTGGCGATGGCAGCCGTGGCGATGGCAGTCGTGGTAGCGCTGTCACTTGTGCTTCAGGTAGCGCTGGCGTCCCAAACGCAGACGTAAGCGGTCGGATTTCATCCAAATTCCCAAGAAGCAGCAACCAAACAAAGTGCCCCATGCTTGCGTGGGCGGCCTGCCGTGGCACGGTGAACCCTTGCGATTGCGATCTTGCTGCGTGAGCGCTGTGGCTCGTCACGCGGTAGGATTACATGCACGAATTGCCACACGACGGGTTGTGTTTGGGCGGCAAGTCCATTCCGTCATGTCAGGACAAGTCAAGACAAGGCAAGGCAAGGCAAGGTGGACCTTTTATAGATGCATCCCCTCCGTCACCTCCGCCCACTCCCTTTCACCACAGCTGGCTTCCGGAGCACGTTCGATACAATTGTACGCTTCCGGACTTGACTTGACATCGGCAGCAACTGCAGACCCTGGTTGCCAACGGGCGCCGAACTTTGCTGTTTGCTCAGTGTGCGTATCCCCGCTGGCGCGCCCGCTGACAGTCGGTCGATTCGCTCCCCCGCTGGAAACTAAATCCACATTCACACTTTGGTTCATTTCGCTCGCTCTCGGGACCCGATTTCAAGAGGGGGTTCTCTTTAGAACAGGGGGCTCTCTTTAGAAGAGGGCGGCTCCATGCCGACCTCGTGCGTCCGCCTGCGCGGTGGTGGCCTGCAGGGCGGCATGCCATCGACGGTCGGCCGATATGCCGTCGGCGACAAGCTCGGTGAGGGCACCTTTGGCACCGTAATGAAGGGAGCGCATCAGCTCGCTGGCGAGAAGGTGGCGATCAAGGTGCTCGAGAAGCGACGGATGCAGCAGGCGGACGACATCGAGCGGGTCGGGCGCGAGATCCAGATCCTCAAGCAACTCAAACACCCGCACGTGATTCGGCTCTGGGAGATCATCCATACCTCCGACCGCATCTACCTCATCATGGAGTTTACCGCCCGCGGCGAGCTCTTCCAGCACATTGTAAAGGCGGGGCGGCTGAGCGAGGATGAGGGGCGGCGCTTCTTCAACCAGATCGTGGCGGGCGTCTCGTACTTGCACGCAAACAATGTTGTGCACCGCGACATCAAGCCCGAGAACCTGCTCCTCGACAGCGAGAAGACGATTCGTATCATCGACTTTGGGCTCTCGACCAAGTGCGCGCCGGGGCAGGTGCTCAAGCATGCGTGTGGCTCGCCGTGCTACGCGGCGCCCGAGATGCTCACGCGCGAGGGGCAGACGCACGGCTACGTCGGTCACCCTGTCGACATCTGGTCCTCGGGCATCACCCTCTTCGCGATGATCTGCGGCTTCCTCCCATTTGAGCATCAGAACACCTCACAGCTGTACAAGAAGATCATCGCGGGAGACTACGCGGCGCCGCCCTTCCTGACGCGCGAGGCGAAGGACGTGATCAAGCGGCTACTCACCACCGACCCGCAGCGCCGATGGAGCCTCGAGCAGATTGCGTCCCACCCGTGGTGCACGGCGGGCGGGGCCGCATCTTCGGTCATCCGCGCGGGCAGCAGCGAGGCCGGTGCGGTGGCGCAGCTTCTCTCGGAGACGACGCCGGACGGGCCGACGCTTGCCAAGATGGAGCAGCATGGGTACAAGGTGGACGAGGTCACCGCTGAGCTGGGCAAGCACTCCGAGGGCGCGGCCACCTACTGGCTCATGCGTCTCCATGCGCTCAAGTCGGCTCGGCGCGACGGTGGCCCACTCGCGCCCGCCGCACCAAACCAGGTGTCCGCGCGCGGCGTTCGGCCCGAGTGGGACGCGGCGCCACGCCCGCAGCAGCCGCAGCCGCCGAAGCCGCCGCCGCCGCCGCAGCAGCCGGCGGTCCCACGCAACGGCAAGGAGAACCACCCCCTCGCCCAGTCGCCGCTCGCGCCTCGCACGCTCAAGCCGGCGGCAGACACTCCGACAAAGGGCCTCACACGATCCCCCAAGCCTCTCACGCTGCTGACCGCGGCGTACGCGGCCAGCGGCGCCGAAGACACGCGCCGCTCGTCCCCCAGTCTCATGGGCCCTGTGGGTCCGGCGCACGCTGCCGCGCGCCACCGTCAGCAGCAGCAGCAGCAGCAGCAGCAGCAGCAGCAGCCTAAGGAGCCCCACCCCGACCCGCGATACGATGCGCTCGCGAGCTTCCGCGAGCGCATGCGGGCGGAGGCTGCCTCCAAGCCGCAGCCCGCGTCCGCGCGCGAGCGCGAGGCTGTGGACGACGCGGCTGCCCACTATCATCGCACCGCGCGGCCGCAGTCTGCGCGCCGGCAGCATCCCTCGGGATCCTATGCGCCACGTCCTCCCCCCGAGCGCTCCGCGCCGCAGGCGCCGCCGCCGCCGCAGCAGCAGCAGCAACGGCCGCCCTCACGCTCCGTGTCACCGCGACACGTGGCGCCGGGCGGTCCGCGCGACCCGAGCCCGCGCGACCCGCGTCCTGAGGCGGCCTCGCGCCGTGGCGCCGACTTTCGCAGCCGCAAGTACGCAACGACGGGGCAGCCTCGGATGGTGGGCCTCATTGCGCAGAAATGAGTGGCGCGAGGTTGCGGTGACCAGGGCACTAGCGGCGTTCGTGGAGGCGACCGCGGCACGTGCGGTGGAGGCCGATGGCGAAGGCGGCGACGTCGGCGTGGTCGCGATGGCGGCGACGGCTTCTCGGTCGCGATGGCGAGGAACCGGGTACGTTACGGGGGCACAGCCGTTACGGCTGCCGTTACGTCGGTACGTTACGGGGGCACAGCCGCAGAGGGATGCGGCAGCTGTGCGCGGCACCTGTCTCCGTTTGGCCTTGGCCGAGGCGATGGCGGCGCGAGGCGAAGGCGGCCCTGCTGCACGCGTGTGTTGTTTGAGGTGGGGGGAGAGCGGGTGTCTGCGGCTCGGGCTGAGGCCCCTGTGAAGCCCCCGAGACAGTGCGCCGAGGAGCGCTTATGACAGCATGACAGATCCATGCGGAGATGTGGAACAGCTTTGTGAGTGTGGATGACGATGAGCGATGGCAGTTGGCACGGGGCTATCACCTAATACGTCATATCTCGGTCTCGAGGCATGCGAGATGCACGTCGTTGGAATGTTCAAAGCGAAGGGCGAAGGGCGCCGGGGCCGCGGATGATGCCCACAGAGTGAGGGCGCAACCGACCACGTGCGGAGCGGCGACCTCCGGACGCGGCGCGAGATCTTGGGTGTGATCGGAATACGGAAACCCAAACCGCGTACCGCGATCTGCACGTTCATTGTTCGTTCTGGGTTGATGCCCCTTTTTCTCACCGATCCACCCCGCACGCACGCGCGCACCCGACCCGACACCCATAAACCGTACGCTACCGGAGCGGATCGCTTCAGCGTGGGGCGTGCTCACACGGGGCGATTGCTGCACCGTCCCGCGTTCTCGCCTGGTCTCCCCACGCCTTCCCCCGCATGCCTGTTCGCAACACGTGGTTGCCCTCCTGTAATTTTCACGCACCTTAGATGGCATTCGATTATGCGTCCGCGCGGTGCCCCGGCGCGACGCGGGAACCAGTCTCGAGAGGAGAGTCAGGGGCGGAAGGTTTCGCAAAGGCGCAGGGAGGGCCGGTTTAGTGCATCGTGTCATCGACCACGGAGCACGGGGAGGGGGCGTGCGCCTTGGCAATGGAGGCCTCGAAGCGCTTGAGCTCGTGCAGCAGCCGATCGATGCGGTCCACGAGCAGGGGTACCTTATCGTCCGACCCACTCCCCACGAGCCCCCCGTACGAGAAGCCCCAGCGGGCGTAGCGCGAGAGGCAGTCGGAGGAGACCACGGACATGAGGACGACTACAAGCCGGCGCTCGGGGTGGAGGGCGCGCCGCTCGGCGACCAGATCGCACAGAAGCCGGTACGCGGCGCCGTAACGGTCGGCCACGATCGCGTCAATGTACAGCAGCTCGTCGTCCTTCCCCGCGTTCACAAGCGAGCGAAGCAGTCGCTCCGCGGGGAAAGGCGTTTCGACAATGGCGGCGGCTACCGCGTCTCGGCTGCTGCTGCCAGGGCTGCTGCCGCCGCCGCCGCTGCCGCCGCTGCTGGTGCTGCTGCTGCTGCTGCTGCTGCTGCTGCTGCTGCTGCTGCCGCCACGGCGAGGGCTGGGCGGCACATCTGTGCTACTGCTGCTGCTGCTACCTGTGCTGCAGAGGGCATGCACGATGGCGTCCTGGCGTGAGAAGCGGTCATTGGACCATCCCTCGTCGACGACAGGCATGGGTGCGCCGAGGAAGCTGAAGGTGGCATCCTGCACGAGCCGCCGCGCGTTGCGCAGCCACGGGGGTGTCGCAGCGGCCGAAGCTGGCGGCCCCGCAAATGAGCGTGCCTCCCACCCCTCACCGAAGCGCGAACTCGGCAAGAACTGCAGCTGCTTGATGGTGACGCGCGGCAGGTCAACACTCGTGCCTTTCAATCCGTACGCGCGCAGCGACACGCGCACGCCCGGCTGCAGCGGGGGCAGCGTGCGCCAGCACACGAAGCCCGAGGCATCGAGGCCGTCGTGAATGCCGGCGTGCAGCTGGACGATGCGCTGCTGCACGCGCGGCTCGAGGTCGTTCATGACGAGGCGTGCCCACAGGGCCGGCTCCGCGAGCCACCGGTAAAGCCGGTCCTCGTCGCCATTGAAGGGCGGGACGCCCTCCCAAAAGCCGCCAAGCATCACGAGCTGCCGCGGCGTCACCGCATAGGAGGCCTTGCTCGGCTCCTTGGTCTTGCGCGACTTTGCCGGGCGCGCATCCTCCTCCTCCTCTGCTGCGCGCTTGTTGCCACCCAGGCGGCTCACTATACTGGACCAGACCGTGCTTGGCATCAAACAGTGATAGGGCCGCGCGCGCCCGCGCTCCTAGACGTAGGCGAGCCTCCGCTCCTTCTACCTTCTGCTGTTTTTTCGATTGCTTTTGCAATTTCAGTTTCGCTGCAAACCGTTCTGGCGTCGGCGCGCATCACCACCGATACCGGAGCGCATGCCGCGTCGGCGCGCACCACCACCGTGGGTACCTCGAGCGCATGCGACGAGACGCGATGAGCATGCCGGTGCGATGCAATATCATGTGCATTTTGCAGCATCATTGGGCGACCCCCTGGGGCCTGGGCGAGGCTTCCGGCCGGGCATAGATGCCGTTGTTGAGTGTTTAAGTGATGGCGCTGCACGTGCCACCACCATGTCAGCCGCTGCTGGTGAAGCATGCCCTCTTGCTCTCTCTCTCTCTCTCTCCTAGTTGTGCGATGGCGGTCTCAAAATCTGCTGCCCTTCGTCCATTAGACGCATATTTCCTGCCTCGAAGACAGCTGACTCTTGCGCATCGAGAGGCACGATTTGTCCACCTTGACCTTCTTTTTCTTCACTTTCTCCAAGTTGGCGTCGCGATTGCTCTTAAGCGCCGAGCCTGGAGAAGACTTCCCTGCCTTGCTGCTCGCGGCGGAGTCGGGCGGCGACTTCGAGCTCGTACGATGGCTCTTTTGCGCCTTGGCAGGGGGCTGCTCCGCCTTAGCCGGCAAGAACGACGTGCGCGAAAACATCCGCGTGCTGTCGGCACCGGCACGAGCTGAGTCAGGTGGCGACTCCGAGCCCGAGCGGTAGCTGCGAGCGGTGACAGAGGCCGGGGGCATCGAGGGGGGGTCACCGAGGCATCCGCTGTCGGTAGGCGGCGCCGCGGCGCGGCGTGCGAGCCGCTCGGCACGCAGCGCCACCAGCGTCTCCTTCGAGAAGGCAGGCGCAAGCCTCGCAGGCTCAGGCGGCGGCAGCTCCGCAAGCTCGCCGTCCTCGTTGACTGTCCTCTGAACGCCACTCAGCATCTGCAGCATCGCAGCGGGCAGCGCGCCGGGGGCGTCGGGCAGCGCAGCCACACGATCTTCCTCGTCCATGTCCCAGTCCTCGTCGGCAGGCGCGGCTTGGTGCGCCATAGGTCCGACGTTTCGAGACTCTTCACTTTTGGCTCGCAAAATTACTGGCGGGGGTGTGGGGGGTCCGGGTATTCAGCCACATATCGCAAATATTAGAGACCTCTTTATAATATCGCGCGGCTTTGTTTACCCCACGTGTTTTGAGCAGAACAGGAGGAAACCCGTGTGCCCTCGCATGTCAGAGTACGGTCGTGTCGATAGCTGCGCCGGCGGCGCCGTCTTTGGCAGTATTGCTGCTGCTGCTGCTGTTGCCGGAGGTTCTGCTGCCGGAGGTGCTGCTGTTGCTGCTGGCTCAGGAGACGCTTTGCTCTCCTTCGCGGGCGGTGCAAGGTCGTCGTCGCCGCCGTCCTCGACCCGTGGCCGCTTGGCCGCCGCCGCCGCCGCCGCCGCGGCCTCCCCCTCACCCTCAGCCATGGCAGGACTGGCCTCCGCCCCCATAGCCTCCGCCGCCATGGCCTCCGCCGCCATAGCCTCCGCCGCCATGGCCTCCGCCGCCATGGCCTCCGCCGCCATGGCCGCCTCCGAGGTCCTCGGCTGGAGAGCGGCAGGGGCGGAGGCTGCCTGGGCGGCGGCCCGAGCGCCCTGGGCGAGCGCGAGCGCGAGCGCGGAGGACGCGTCCCCGCCCTGCTGCTGGCTCACTGCATGCGTCCGTACAACCACTTCGATCACCTCTATGCCAGTGAAACCACACGCAACTAGTGCTTCTTGTGTGCGAGCTATCTGCTCGATGCAGGGCGAGAAGGTGCAGAGCCGGCCGCCCGGGCGCAGGTAGGAAGCCACGTGCCGCACCGCGTCCCACGGCTGCGGCAGGTCGAAGATCGCCGCGTCCACCGAACCATGCGCCGTGTTGGCGTACTCCCAGCCGTCAGCACACACGTCGCCGTGCAGCGACGTGACACGCCCGCCGAGCCCGTTGGCGGCAAACTCGGCGGCCGCGAGCTGGGCGCGGTGCGCGTTGAATTCGAAGGTGTGCAGGTGGCCGCGCGCGCCCACCGCACGCGCGAGCGCGTGCGAGAGCGAGCCCGAGCCCGTGCCTGCCTCGATGCACACGCTGCCTGGTTGCAGCTCAAGCTGCAGCACAATCATCGAGATGTCGGCGATGTAGAGGATCTGCGTGCGGTGCGGCAGCGTTGCCGTCCATAGCTCCGGGCTCGGCGAGAGCAGGTACACGAACCCGCCGCGGCCGCGTGGCTCAGAGACGCGCTCGCCGAAGCGGCGGCCCACAAAGTCGGCGTGAGGGAAGGAGCCGTGGCGGCTGTCGAATCTCGCCGGCGGTGCGACGCGCACCGCGTGCAGGGTTTTGAAATCCTCGTACACGATCACAAGGTCGCCGATCGCGATGCGCTGGCGCGGATTGAGGCAGGCCGTTGCGGAGCCGTCGTTCGACGCTGCCATGTTGCCACGTCGCAAAAGTGCCTGTCCGCTCCCGTCCTTCTTCGGCCCAAGAAACTTGTGAAGTCTCGTCGGTTTCTTCTTACATGTATCAGATCAACGCTTACTTCTCTGATGCAACCGCTGCCTCGCCTTCTTCGGCACCGCTTGGGCGCTGAAGCACGTCTCCTGCATCAACGCGCGCATGCGCTCTGTGTACAGGAGGCCCGGCCGCTGCCGTTCCGAGGTCTTGCTCGCAGGAGGCCGATCGCACAGGGCCATGGTGCATGTCCACGTGGGATGCAGCGCGTCGTAGAGATCCGTGTACGTGTCATTGTCCTCGGACTCGGCGGTGGCCACGTGGCGGAGCTTGGGCTTCAAGGGGTCCTTGGGATGGACCGATGGCGCCCACGAGCCGTTGGGGGTTTGTTGAGAGAGCAGCCACTGCGTGCCCCGATCGAGCAGCGCGGGAAGTTCCTGCATGAACGCCGCGTGCTGTCGCTCTTGTGCGTCGGAAGTTGTGCCGAACTTGTTGGTACTACTGGCGCTGCGGCTATGCTGCAGCCCGCGAAGCACATCGACACATTCGGCGAGGCCATCCAAGTCGACGTACACCAGGCCATCAGTGGCCTCGCCCGCAATCCCTTGCGTACGGAGCTCGGCCTGCGCCAGCCAAAACGCGAGCGTGTCGCGCACATACGCTACAAGCCATGGCGCATCACGTAGCTCCAGTGTGGCCGAGTACGCACTCAGCCAGTAGCACAGGTGGGTAGCCAGGTAATAGCCTTCGCCAAAGTCCGAGTCGGCCGCCACCTGGCACGGCGGCTCGAGGCTGTGCCGCCGCAGGGACGCTAGCACCTCTCGCATGCCCACCCGCGGCCGAGGCTGCAAGCGCCCGGGGTGCACGACCTCGCAATACTCGATGATGAAGACGCGGTACGCCACTTCGTACCAGTCGCAAGTGCAGAGCTGCCCGCTGCGCCAGTCGGCCAAAAAGCGCCCGGGCATGGTGAGGCCTACCATGTCCACGTGTGCGATGGCCTCGTCGGCATGAGCCAGGAGCTCGGCTGAATCAAACCCAAGCGGTTCGTATCGAACAGCGCCAAGGATCTCGAAGAGCTGTGTCACCGAGAGCGGCTGCGGCCACATCAGCCAGTGCTTGGCGAGCACTGTGAGCAGCGCCAGTGCCCATTCACGCGCTTGCTCGCACAGAGCGGCATCTGTTTCGCTCAGGAAGACATCATAGAACATGGACACACACTGACCGCCGAGCCGCAGAAGCGGCGAGTAGTCGTCTCGCGAGAGATTGGTGTAGAGAAAGGAGAGCCCACGCTGCACAGCCGCTTTGCGGGCCTCATCCATGATGATTGTGACCGTCGCTCGTAGGCATCGGGTCGACAGGCCTTGTGTGAGGAGGCGCGAAAGACATGTGAACGATTTCTCCGGTGATGATTCCTTACCTCCTCCGCTCGGTGTTTTTGAAACTTGGTCCTACCACACTTAGTTCTTTTTTTATCCGCGACCGCGCTGTCTCTTTGCGCCGCGCAATTGCACCGGTCGTGGACCCAAGCCCTGAGTGCATGTACTGCGTCGTGAGCGCAGAGAATGGTCCATCAGCCAGCGCCGTGGGTGCAGAATGCGACATCTCAGCCAGCGGTGTGGGTGGCTTCGCGTCTGCCGGCGCGCCGAAAGTCACGAAGCGCGGCCGCAAGTCTGGCAGCAAAGTTCCCTGTGCTCCGTGGTCAGTCGAGGATGATATGCGGCTCAAGATGATCGTGGAGGCGTGGGACTCATCGGCAGGACCTAAACGACTTTTGTGGGCAGACGCTGTTCAGCAGCTTGGCTCGCATCGGACGGTAGCGAGCGTGGAGCAGCACTGGTACTACATGGAGCGACAGCAGCGTGCGAAAGCGACGTCCCCAGCGACATGTGGTGCGAACAAGATGAGCTCACGCGTGCCTGCCGCGGCAGCGGAGGCCAGGGCCAAGGCTCCAACGGCAGTGGAGGCCGCCTCGGCCGCTCCAGTCGCGAAGCGCAAGAAGCATCCACGAAACTCGAGTGGAGAGAAGCTGTCCTTTGCAGGGCACTGTGCTCCAAACGGCTCAGAGAAACTCGAAACGGCGGGTATGGAGGCGATCGTGGGCGTGGCTCGCAACACAAAGACTGGGCCGTGGGGGTTTGCGGTCATGTGCCCTGGCTGCCGCACGATGGAGTTTCTGGAGCGTGGCCTTGTCCGGTCGGCCGCTCCACCATCGGAACGTGCGCGCGACGGGAACGGCCTGTCGTACAGGTGAGTCCCACTGAGTGCCACTGAGTGCCACTACTACTAAGTGCCCCTCTCAGCTCCACCGTCTGACGGGAATGGCTTGTCGTACAGGTTCCCCCCCTGCCACCAGACGGACGCGGACGGTTTGGGCATGAGCGTCATCAGCTGTCGCTCCTGCGGACCGTTTCTCGTGCGACACCACCAGTACTTGTTCTGGGACGAGAACGAGGAGTGTACGGCTGTCGAGTGTGAGTGTGAGGGTTGTGTCGAGCACGACAAGATCGGCCTGCCTGAGGAGGGTGCAGACGAGATGAGGTGGCTGGCCAAGTGCGACAGGGAGGGTCGCTGCTTCGAGTGCGGCGAGGCACACCAAGGCCGCGCAGAGCCGTATTGGATCCCGCACCCCCAAGACGAGGACGAGTGCATCCGAGACGTGCTGTTCTGCTACCGCTGCTACGACGGCGTTCGCGATGATCGTCGCCGCGGCCTGGGCATGTCGCATGGCTCGGACCGCGATGGTAGGAGGGACTCAGACGAAAGTGGGGGCGACTACTGGGACTAAGCCCGATTGACTGGCATTGCCTCGCCGACAGCATGCGGCCAGCCGCACAGGAGTGCGGCGGATATTCACATTCACAGTAGTGCGGCGGATCGGACAGGCCGGTGCGATGGCACATGACGCCGGCGGTCGGCTTCGGGCTTGGAACCTGCGGGGTTACTGTACGAGGGCGGCTGCCTGGGCAACCGCGTGGGGGGGGGAAGAGAAGGGATCCACCGGTCGCCAGCGGCGAAGTAAGGGACAGAAGGCTGGATGCAGGCTACCGGTACCTTGCAGCGGCCCATGCAGCGGCCTTGGCGGCGGCGCGCTATGCGTGCGCGGGTGGCGGCGGCGGCGGCGGTGAGAGGGCGCACCACGCTCACACGACCCGTTGAAGTCAGTATGATTCACAGTGACATTCACAGAGCTACCCGGTACCGACGTCGGGGCGAAAAAGGTCACTGTTAACAAGTAAGCCCAAGTGTCTCGTTTCACACAAGTACCCGTA
>Ga0209550_10006492_pt1 | contig 10885 bp, 9 predicted proteins | sample LauGreSuBDMM15SN_2_FD_187567 | JGI IMG/M metagenome (GOLD analysis project Ga0209550, IMG submission 187567) | Freshwater lake microbial communities from Lake Michigan, USA - Su13.BD.MM15.SN (SPAdes) (version 5) | ecosystem: Environmental > Aquatic > Freshwater > Lake | place: Lake Michigan, USA... | reverse complement strand
GAGTCGTTGAATAATCGGTTCATTAATATTTCCGTCGTCATAATCAGTACGTCGGCTTCTGGATTTGTTTTTATATCTCCGGTAAAGAGACCGAAGGAAATGTGGGGATATTTCGTCGTGAATTCAAAGAACTTTTGGTTGGAGAGCGCTTTTATCGGACTGGTGTAAATCACTTTTTTCCCTTGGGAAACCCAATGTTCTATGGCGAATTCGGCGGGAAGGGTTTTCCCCGAGCCGGTATGCGCGGTGATGAGAACATGGTGATGATTCACGATCGCCTGGATCGCATGTTTCTGGAATGAACTGAGTTCGTAGGGGTATTTATCAAAATGGGCATTGTATTCGCTTTCGATCGGAAAGGTGGAATTGCAAATGACGACCATGGTTTTACTTTTACTATATTATGAGGTGAAATGATTTGTTCCGGGTATTTCAATTTTGTTATGTTTTTTTGTCAATTCAATCCCGATCCAACATATCCTTATCTCACATTGAACAAAATGTATCTGAAATAATAAAAAGAAACGATCGTTAGATAAATAGAAAAAAGATTGGAAACGGAATAAAAGACCAGTTGTTTCATGTGGTGAACATCGCATTTCATTTCAAAAAAAACATGTAATACAGATACAATAACTGCGACCACAGATACAGTTCCATATACAAATCCGGTATAAAATGGCCACTCCCAAATCAATCCCAGAAAAAAACCTACAAACGTTTTCGGATCCGTGCCAATTTGTTCTGTGTAACGCGCGACGTAATAATATGATTTATAAAAATGAGCTACAAAATTCACGTACTCATCCGAAAAAGGACAGTTATTGCAGACAATAAAATGCAGTTTCATTAAGATTCGGGGGGTTTTTTGTTGTCCTGTCTTTTTCACTTGGTGAAAAGTTCTGTCGAAATCAAATAACATATAATCTCCCCGGTTGATTTTATGTTCTAATTTTAAATGAATAAACTCTGTCGTCGTGTCATTATTTCCGTCAGTCAGTCCTACAAGAATCCTGTAAAATCGAATTCCATAAAAATTGTATAAAATACAGTCTCGGTGAGGAATCAGATTCGCGGCGGCACCGTATAAATTTTCCTTTTCGAAATTAGGGTGAGGGTTGGAGTAATATATCTCGTTCATTTCAGTGACGCTATGCTGAATACATTTACTATCGCACAAGGTATCATTCCAGAATTCGTTGTATTGAATTTTATCGAAATCTTCTTTTAACTTCCCGGTCAGATCTTTGTAGTATGTGTGATAGGTAGTACTTGATTTATCCGGAATGTGGTGTATATATTCGGTGGATATATCATCTACCACGGGTATTAAGGTATTCGGAATTTGTCCAATGCCTACTTTACCTTCCCGGTCATCGCCTTGTTGTGGGAAAAACAACAATACAAAAATGAAAAGCAGACTCATTACTTATACTCGATATTAGATATTTGTGCTTAATCGTTTTTCCTTCTTATCACTTCTTTGGCTTGCACCTCTCTAAAACAAGTCATTCCTTCATAGTCGTACACGATTCTTTTTATATTTCCCTCCAGATCTTTGAAATTCTCCGCACCGCCTCTACTATCACCAGTAGTCCCCCATCTTTCGCTGTACATATACGTTCCTAAATATCGCAGAGGGGTCAGCGCATAGTACTTTTGATTAGGCCATATCCCTTCCGCCTTTGTCTCGGTTGCGCATTCATAACATTTGTTCGTATCGAATTCAGTTAAACGAAATACTTCTACTTCCTGACTCATTTATTATATGTATTATAATTATGTATATATCAGTAATTTAAGGAAAAATATATTGGATAACTATATATGTCGAATGTTCCAATAAGTCCGGGTGAAGATGTTCCGTTTCAAACCCTCTTTATAAATTTTGCTGAAAAATATTATACGGATCCTGAAAATATTAATGCAGAAGAAAAACAGATATTGTTGAGAAAGGTAAACATTGAAGATTACGCAACGGAAGACTCCGGCCGCCTTTTGGAATCGATATGCGACAATTTAAATGAAGATTTTCACAAAATTTTTGCTATAAACCAATTGGATGTAAAAGAGTGTAAAACAGCGAATGATACCTTACTCACCAGAAAAGAGTTTGATTCTGTTTCACCATTAATGATGATTAAAAACCTGTCAATCGAAGAAAATATATCAAAAGTAGTGAATGATCTTATTAAAGGAGACGCGGAAGCTATAGACGACGTTGCCGGATGTCATAGAATTTCCATTTGTACTGCGACGCTGAAAAATGGAGATAAGTGCAAAAATCCCAGTTTGAAATCGAAAAAGGATTCGGCCGTTGGTGATTTTTGCGGAAAGCATATACCGCCAAGGACAAAAGGAAAATGGACGAATATCAATAAAAAAAATTATGTGGCAGATAATATCTATCAGACACACATCTCATACAACCCAATCGGCAGTAATTTAGTTCTATCACTCGCAAACACATATAATAACCCTACAGATTTTAAAATAAAATTAGAACACAGCTTAACAATTCAGGTAGTAGGGAAGAAAAAACAAACCTATAAACTGGTCGGACTTATATTTCATATCCCTGCACCATCTATTCATTATGTGGCTCACGTGAAAAGAGGGAAAAAATGGTATTTAGTAGATGATTCTCTTTTAAAAGATCTGGAGGAAATCAGTTCTGACCAGGTTTTCGTTTGCAACTATATAGACCAAAACAAAACAAAATCAACCCTACACCCATGCTTGATGTTTTATACGAAAGAAAAAATAATGGAGGCACCCCCTGCTCGTCTACTACAAACTGGAAATACCTGTTTTTTTGATTCTTTGATGGATATCATACTTGGTCTTGAATCCGTACGCAAGTGGGTCTCTGCAAATTCTAAGAGAAATACCAGACAGGAACGACATACGAGAAGAGCAAACAAAAAAGAAAGAAATTCGACTAAGAAGAATAGAATGGAACAAAACGATGAACAAAACGACGACGACCAAAACGACGGCCAAAACGAAGATCAAAACGATAGAGACGGGGAAAAAGATAAAGACACAACAAACCAAGAGAAAAGCGATAAAGTACAAACAAAGATATGTGATAATCAAATCACGTTCAATCAACGTAAAAGAGGAGACATTGATTGTAGTCTTGACGTATCAAGTAAGAATTGGAAGATAGGGATGTATGATCAGTATCAATACGGAAATAGTGGACGACAGTATAAGGCGAACGACCCCGTATTTGAAATACAAGGCGTACCAAAACGTGATCCAATGTGGTTACCCGGAATCGTTCATGTACCTACCACCTATATTTACATTATAAGTAAGACAATAAATAAGGAAACCTTTTACAAAATCGGCGAAGGTGGGAAAGGGTCATCGAGTACGACCGGTACTGGGCGTTTGGGAGATGCGCAAACATATCTTATTCCCGGATCGATCGATGCGGGATTTTTAGTCCACTATCTCCTGTTTTTCCGGAAAAATTTCCATATAGATTCGAAATATATTGGGCAACATGTCGAAAAACAAATACACGCGACCTTACAAACTCTATTTCCAGCTTCGAGTATTTCGTTTGCAAACAATAATGCGAGTGAGTGGTATAGTATAAAAGATTCGGAAAAGAATTTTTTCTTTGGGTTTGTGTTTGATATCATAGGTTCGTTTCATGAAAAGCGAATGAAGCCATTGGAAATCACGAGGGTATCTCCTAACGACAAAGAAGATGAAAAGGTTGAACTTCCATCCTCCACAGATATAATGGAAAGAATGAAATTAAATCCAGAGGCTGAAAAAGTATTACAAATAGTAAATACCTTTAATTTACGGTATATTAGACCAATAAACCAAATATTTATCGATAGAAATAATCCGGCGGAAATAGAATCGTACATGAAAGAATTAACAAATATATTTATTACTACCGGCGATACAGTCACATTGAAAACCCCAATTTTCAAAGATACTCACGCGTTCACAGTGATTGAAATACAAAAACATCGTGTTCATGCATGGCAGAAAGGATTGAGTAATAGGTTAATATATGCTACTGTACAACCAGTGACTAACTCGGGTAAAATAACTCAAACCAAAGCTATACCATGGTTGGATCCTAGTTCCAAACCTATTTATTATGTGGATATCCATTTGTTTTTGGAGAACTTACACCCGTTTAATAATCAAAGTGACGAGAATAAAAAAAAACTTGCACACATGTATGACTTTTTCAAAAATCATTATGAAAAAAATCAGAGTGAAGTGCCATTGCCCGTTCAAATTTTCCCGAGTTATTTTTTATACAAACCTTTTCAAGATAGATGTGGCAATAATTTTGTATTAAAAGAAGATTCCCCAGGTAAATATCATGACGATTACAGCATTGAAATAGAAAACAATACAGACGAAAATCAATATAACCGGCCAGAAAACCAAGAAGAAGACGAAGAAGTAACCAAGCCAATGGACACATTATATTCATGGAAAGTAATGAAATATGAAAATTACATGATTTGGAGAAAAAGATGGAACAACGATACATCCACTGTGTTTGGAGAAGAAGAAATGATCCCTGTGTTAAGACTGATGAAAATAGCAGACGTGAAGGAAATGAAAAATATAAAGGTGAAAAAAGGACCTAAACATCCGTGGCGAAAGGCAACCTGGACAGAAGTTGAAGGGAAAAAGATAACCATTGACGGTGAAACGTATGCAGTAGGAGATACAGTATTAATCGACGACTCTCAATTTATCAAAATAGTGAATGATATGCCAAGTACGTCCAGCGATAAAAGGTTGGCCTATAAAATCACCGGATTTTATAATGATTCGAATTTGGATACAACGTTAAACCCGTTAATTGTGGTGCAGGAGAAAACAAAGGGAATGAGAATAAAACAAGATCAAGAATCTTTATATACCAGCGCGCATCCAGATATTATGGGGGGGCATATAGAGATGCATATACGAGGCAGTCTATTGACACCAGTCGAGCCAGCGTATAAAGAGCGATATGTTCTTAAAATAAATGAAATGAAAGATCTGTATGACGACATACCCCCATTATCAAACAATAATGAACTCGCCAAAAAGTGGAAAGGAGTACATTATGTGAAAATTGTCAATCTCACCAAACTTAATTACGGTGTCTCATTCTTCCCACCGTACGATATACCATCCTATTGGCATTCGAATCAGACAGAAAAAAACTATATAATAGATATACCAATTGAAAAATTAGAAAGACATTCGAAACAACAAATAAATAATAATGACCGGGCGTTAGAACTGTATAAAAGCAAACTACCTTTTCAAATAACAGGAATAGAAGTCATTATTTCACATTCACCCAAAAACGCGAGACGGGAAAATGTTTTAACCTACCGTGTGCGATGGGCAGCGGAAAATGGAATAGTCATAGAGCCCGATCAATCAAAAGACAATATAGAAAATTTTGCCAAAGCTCAAGTTGACTTGTATTGGGAAAAGAAATCGACTCCGATAGATGCATATAATGCCGACCATTTAGACGACGACAAAGACAAAAAAAACTTTGCGAGGGAAAATGTACAAAGGATAGAAACCAGCAAAAACAAACCAGAAAATTTACGAAGAGCATTTACTTTGACAATTGATACCGAGCATGGATTTAAAATTGGGGACATGTTTTTCATCGACGAAGTGTTTTATTTTTTAAGCTATTTCACCACGGATTTAGAGTCGAACGATGGATCATCATACAAATATGGTTTATGCGAACCAGCAGAACGTAATAATGGAAGAGTAAAAGAATACACGTTTCGAAAATTACTGGATGAACTTGGAAAATCGACCATTAACTATTTCAGGGAAGAAATACCGGACGGGAAGAAATTATACTTTAAAGGCATGTTAGATCGCTACAACACTCTCCTAAGAGTAGAACAAAATAGACTACTACCCCCTCGGAACACACGTAAAAATATTCCGATAAAAAAAGCTCCACCAAAACCACTAACAAAAGCAAAACAAACAGCAATACGACATACAAAAACCAAAAAGAAAAAAGGAAAACCAGATAGTACTCCATCACTCAGAAAAACAATCAGTAATAAATCAAACAATAAATCTCCAAAACTTTTATAGAATATATGATATATATATAGAGAGAATACATGTCCCTTTTTTTACATGTTCCCACAGGTGTTTCCTACGGACAAAACGAGCGCGTAGATGAACTAAACGATCGACTTCATGCGAGACAATTTTCGGATAAACCTTTAGCACCTAATTTTTCGGGAAGGCCCGTTCCTACAAAACATAGTCGTTTCCAAATTCTGGATCGTAGAGCCCCTTTCCAAGAACCAATTATCCCTATGGAACCACATAATGTAGAAACAAACTTCAGTCCAGCTACTCATCGTGGTCCTCCCTCTACCTTTCTCTCTCAGGTGGATGTCGAATCTGGGTTACGTAATCAGACGGTGGCTTTACAAAAAGGATCGATTCAGAGCGTATATGTGCCGGACTCTACCAGCGATTTATATAGAGTCCAAGTTCCTTTCTCCTCCTCCTCGACTATTGGATCGAATCCTTATCCTGGACTATTTGCTCAGCCGACCTTTAGCGAAACCAGGTCAGCATCCACTATGAATAATAATAGTATCGGGAAAGACGTGTTTAACAATCATACGCGCACACAACTTCGTGCATTGTAAAAAAATATATTATCATTTCCATCATAATAATATATATATGTACTTCTATCGCGAACAAAATTACCAGGTATTGATTATTATTCTGGCAATAGGATTAATGTGCCTTTGGTATTACAGACGGGTGATTGGCACAAAAAACAATATTGAAAACTTCTCTCAATTGAAACCATATGTACTGAAAGAGGAAAACGAGGTGTACGATCCATTCTATATAGACAAATACGATGACTTTTTCCAAACCAAATCGTACAGCGAAGACGATATAGTCACGATTCTCGATAAAACCCAGCCACTACTGAGAACCAGCGTATTTTTAGACATTGGATGCGGAACGGGGGAACTCATGAAGGCTCTTGAAAACAAAAAATATAAAGTGTTTGGCATAGATCAATCGCCTACGATGATTGAAAAAGCAAGAGAAAAGTTGGTCGATGGGGAAGTGATGTGCGACAATGTATTGAGAGATCCCATGTTATATGAAAACAATACATTCACCCACATTTTATGCACGCACTTTACTATATATGAAGTAGAGGATAAACATACCTTTTTCCGACACTGTTTTCATTGGTTGAGAGGAGGAGGGTTTTTCGTATTACATATAATAAACCCGGAAAAATTCAATAAAATTGTCCCCAAATCCGACTTGTTTATTCGCGTGAAACGACCGATCATTAAAAAAACGTCGATGACTTTTGACGACTACGAGTATACAAATACATATGAAAACGAGACGACGAGTCATAATCATAAGACTATGCAAGTCGAACACTTTACTTCGGCAAATTTTTCGCGGCAGAACCGAAAGACGCTGTATATGACCCCGAAGGACGAACTGATGTCGCTTGTCTTGAAATGCGGTTTTATTATACACTCGGAATCTCCATATGCAAATCTCATTAAAGATGAGGACCAGTCGTTGGTTATTTTCGTGAAACCGAATTGTGGGGATAATTGATTAACAAATACCCGACTTTTCTAAAAAGGGGAGATATATTAATAGGTGGAATGCGTAATAAATCATAATTGAATTCACACTCCAGCACCACATACTCCCTATGGTGTTGCCGTTTTTATAATTAACGACTGCAATCAATAAAGTGACCAACCCAAAAATAAGCCCGACACAATTTTTTTCATAGACAAACCTGAATAAAAAGAAGAATAACCAAATAATCCAAACTACGAACGGTGTGTCTGTGTCAAAAAATTTCCATGTTAAATGACCATTTTTACTGATAACTGAATGAATATGCTTTGTTGAAAATTTATACACTGAATATGGTAAAGCGATCATCAAATATGAAATTATCAGTACATTTCGCAGTGGTATGTTTTGTAATATCATCAAACTCGCAATCGGTTGTATAAAAAGCAAAGTAGCTGCTGTAAGAGAAAATACATTATTGTAGTAATAGTTGTTTATATTTCTCCAAATAAAGAATTCTATCAGTTGCATCGATACAAAAGATGCGAAAAAAAGACATACCCATATATTGTTTAGACCTTTAATTTTATATTTTGTGTAATTATTGTTGTAAATAATAAGGGCCAACACAAACCCACTAAACAAAAAGGTATTCAACGAAACCTCCTGATTCCAACACATATATAGAACATGGTTACAAATAAATTGCATTTTTTTACTGAAAAATCGGAAGAATATAAGTAAGGAAAATTGAAACTTATTGTTATTGAAAGTATACTACTCAGAGCAATAATCATGGAGTTACAAACCGAGCCAGATACATATACACCCAGTGTGAATCATTTGGGGAATTATATTGATGTTATTCCTTCTTTCAATAACATAAAAAATGGATTGCGTTGTCCTTGTGGTGCGAGAAAAGGCAAAACATACGTGACTCAGAGTCTGTTTTCTGCCCATACCAAGACCAAAGTTCATCAAACGTGGATCGAGAATTTGAACCTGAATAAAGCAAACCACTTCATCGAATGTGAAAATCTGAAATCGATTGTGAAAGACCAACGAATGGTGATTGCGCAATTAGATCGAGATCTGCAGAATAAAAATTTGACGATTGATTACTTGACGCATCAATTAGTTTGCAAAACAAACAGTATTGAAAGTGTGGAAAATTTATTATGCTTTGATTAATCAAAACGTGTAGGAGGAGGGAGGAGAACATTTCCAAAATATTTCATATTCTGGCACGGACAATTCTTGCAGCACTACAACTCGTGGCAGATTTCCACTGTTTATACGTTGTTTTATTGACTTTACGAGTTTTTTTTTTGATTTTGAGCTTCTTGTGACTATTTTTCTTCTGTTTATACATTGATTTATTTCTTTTGCGAGTTGCTTTTTTGCGTGTGAGCCTCGCGTTTTCACTATTTCCACCGTAATATTTATTTCCCGAAAGCGATTCATACTTTTCTTTTAGATTGAATAATTTCTTAACTTGAAATGCGGTTAATCCATTATTGAAGTCATCAATTGCCTGTAAAGACTTAATTTCTTTTGCCAGTTGTCTTATCTTTTTTTGTTTTTCTATTTCCTCTCGACCAATAAGATCTAGCCTGTTCTTCTCTAATGATTCGTGTTGCCTTTGAGTCTCTTTTTGTTTGAGTATTTTTTGTCGATAAAAAGACACTGGAGACATTAAATCACCTTTGTCAGTGTAGATTATATTGTATATACTATATAAAGTCATCAATTTAAAATATAATTCAATTTGTTTATTTATGGTTATATCATCATCGATGATAAATTCATCGGTTTGTGTAGTTTGGGGGGAGTTGTTGTCCTCATTATAATTGTCGATCTTTTCACGATTTGTTTTTAAAAAAATTTCAGATTCATTCAAATTATTGTTCATATATGTTTCAAAACAATGAAAATAGTCCTTATTTTCATAAGAACTACCATCTATCCATATTCTGGATATATGATATTTTTGTCTTGTAGCCGCGGTTAATTCAGCTAAAGTAAATTCCGCCAAATATACCAGATTCAGCGGCTCTTTTCTGAATTTCTCATAAGCTTGATGCATGTCTGTAATACCGTCTAAGTATTTAGTGAGATTGTTTGTTTGATCTTTAATTTTTACTTGCGTATCTGAATATTTTCCGTGATAATGGTAATTATCATCAATTTTTTTTTGTTTGACACGACATATATCATGTAAGAACTGGATTTTATAATAAAATTTCACTTGAGTATTTATTAAATCGTCTTCTACAAGTTTCATGCTATCTGTCGATCTATCTGTTAAATCGAAGTTTATCTTTTGTAGGTATAAATTATATTGAGCTTTCAATGTACCGGAATCAAAAAACTTTTTTTGAGTATCTGACGCTTGCTTCACTAATTTAGTAAAATTGTCTAACTCCTCCTTTGGAGAATCTAAAAAACTATGACGAAAATAATGATTCATACTATTAAAACTATTATTATACGCACTATCCAATGGTTCAGCTTCAGATTCATTTTCAGATCCGGTTTCTCCAGAACCGGTATTATCTGCGTTGAGCCCGTCAGATTCAGATTCATCTACAGATAGCATTTATATATATACATTTATATATATATAATTGTAGAAAGTATTACTAGGTCCATTCATATATACGCCCCGAATATAAACGTCACATGAAAAATTTATTTTGAAACGGAGTATTAAACCTTTGTACGAAAGAAACAAATAATATATGAACTACTCAAAATTAAAATCATTCTAAAGAGTTCTTCTTCGTCATTCATACAATTCTAAAAATCTTAATTTTCTTATTTCAAATTCAATTCGCTTCCTTCTCGAATACTGTAGCTATAGAGAAGAAAGAAGAATCAATTATATGGCGGTCGTCTCGTATGTTTTTTTAATGGTGTGGTGGGAGAGCTTACAACCAATCCATTAAAGATACTCTCCGGAATAATAAATTCAACTTCGGCGCATTTCGGTTTTCTGCCACGTTTTAATGGCAGGGTTGGATCGATTATAGGGGCTTTCCCATTAATAGCTTCTTTCCCCTTAATAGCCGGTTTCATTTTTAATATAAGTAGAGGATTCATCCCTTATAGAAATCAATTTTATTTCGAATAATAATCATATGAAAAAGTATCATTATTCTATATAAAATAATCATATGAAACGTTTCTTCACATTCGGAGCAGGAAGTAAATTCATTGAAGCGGCAGAGAGATTGACAAAACAAGCCACCAAAACAGACATGTT
>Ga0209550_10006491_pt1 | contig 10886 bp, 8 predicted proteins | sample LauGreSuBDMM15SN_2_FD_187567 | JGI IMG/M metagenome (GOLD analysis project Ga0209550, IMG submission 187567) | Freshwater lake microbial communities from Lake Michigan, USA - Su13.BD.MM15.SN (SPAdes) (version 5) | ecosystem: Environmental > Aquatic > Freshwater > Lake | place: Lake Michigan, USA... | reverse complement strand
ATTGCGACTCGGTGCGACTGGGTGCGACTTAGTGCCGTCGAGTGCCCTGCTTGTAGGTGAGGCTCTTCACGATGCTCCTGCTTTGCGCGCGCCCAGCCAGTGCGCCTTCGCTCACGGATGAGGTCGCAGCACGTGGCGGCGCCTCCACGGCCGCCTCCGCGACGACCCCCGTGTCGCCACAGCTGTCGCGCTCCGCAACGGGGATGCTCATGACGTTCCGGGAACCTTCTAACCCGGTGCTGCTCGCGCTGCATGCCGCGGCCGATTGCGAGCTCGAGCGGCCACACTTCGCGCGGGATCCCGTCATCATGGAGCGTCTCGCGCAAGCGTCCCTTCTCCTCGAGCACATCGCATCGGGGCTGCTGAGCGGCGCGGTGCGTCTAGCGTCTGAGGGCCTCTGAATGGCCTCTGATGTCGTCTGATGGCCTTTGAAGGACTCTGTTGGCCTCTTGATGGACTATGATGGACTATGTTTGCCTCGGATGGCGCTGATTGCCTTTGATGATCACTGATTGCCTTTTATGATCACTGATTGGATCCCTCATTAGGTTCGCGCTACCAAGGAGAAGCTCGAGGTGAACAAGTCCTTCAATCCGTGGCGCACGGGCGTGCAGGAGGTGGACCCGTCGGTCGCCCGGGACTTTTTCACGCATACATGCCTGAACCACGCTGCGGACTACGACCTGCGCGTCTTCCTCTCAAATCCCTTCGTCGCGGCGCATTTGCTCGATACGTTCTGGCCCACCCAAGACTTTGCCAAGGAGGACACGAGCGTCATCCTGAGCGAGGAGGATGCCGAAGTGGAGGCCTCTTCCTGCGCCTCGACACTCGTTGGAGCCCTCGGACGTGCGTGCCAGCGATGGAGCCGGATCGGCCTCGACGCTCTCGTGAGCGCGTTCGCGCACGTGATCGCCTTGCCGTTGATGCTCTTCATACCCCGCTCCACCGAGGTGCTCATCGAGGAGTCGATGCGCTTCGCGATCAGCTCGCCGGGGCGCAAGCCGAGCAGATGGACACCCACGATCATTTGGTTCATACCGGCGGGACGCTTTGCGCTCTTCTGCTTTGCGATCCTCGGGCTCGCGATGCTGTGCGCGCCTGATTGCATCCGATGGATCGCATCTGAGTGCATCTGAGTGCATCTGATTGCGATCCTGGGCTCGCAACGCTGTGTGCGCATGAGCGCCCCGCTGAGCACCTTTCTGAGCGCCTCTCTGATGACCTCCCCCATCAGGTGCACCTTCATGGCGCCCGCCACGGCCGAGAGCGGACTGGGGGTGCCCGAGGCGACGCTGTTCGGCTACCTGCTCGGCTGGGTGCTGGCCGAGGCTTCGGAGTTGCTCGCCGCGGACCGGATGGATGCATACCTGCGAGATCCATTCAACTTCCTCGATCTGCTCCTCGTCGCATTCATGAGTCTCACCCTGCTCACACGGCTCCTTGTGGCACTCGACCTCGAGACGAGGCTGGCGCCGGGAGGCTCTCTGGGGGAGGCGAGGCAGCTCTCGACGCTCGAGACGGCGCTCGACGTGGCCGAGGTCGGCCTGCGCCAGCTGGCGCTCGAGACGGCGCTCGAGCTGGGCAGCCTCGCCTCTTCGGCCATGCTGCCGTGCCAGGCGGTCATGGCCATGCTTGGATGGCTCCGTCTGCTCCAGGTGCTCTACATCTTCCCGCGCTACGGGCCTCTGCTCATCATGGCCATTCGGATGCTTGAAGACCTGACGCAGTTCGTCATCCTCGCCGTCTTCGTCCTCATTTCCTTTGGTGCCGCCTTCTTCGTCCTGTTCAACGGGCACGCGAGCCTGGACGGCCTCGCGACGGGCACCCTCGCCGAGCCCGTCTCCTTCCGAGAGGTGCTCACGATGTTGATGGAGGGCACCTTGGATGGCGAGCCCGACCGCATCATGTCAATGCAGAGCGCGCACGCCCTCTCACCGTTCGCGTGGTGCTTGATGGCGCTCTTCGGCGTCGTCGTTGTGCTGCTGATGCTCAACCTCCTCATCGCGCGCTTCGCCAAAACGTTCGACCTTGTGCACGAAGACCTGGCGGGCACGTTCCAGGTCGCGTTCGCGCGGGTAGCCATCAAGGGAGCCGGGCTACAAGCCATCCCACCGCCCTTCAACCTCATCCGCGGCCTCGTGCTCGCGCTCTACGCGGCGGCTGAGCTCGCGCGCGAGATCGCGCGCACCGGCTGCGCCACGTGGCTGACGAGCGTCGTGTCGGGCTCCGCCTTCGAGGCGCTGCACGACACGGATACAGACATCACTGCGGAGCAGACGGCGTCCATCTTTGCCTTCCTAAAAAAGGCAACTTCCCCTGAGGTGCGTCTCTACCCTGACGCCGTCGAGGTCTGGGTCCGCCAGCATCAGTTCGACTTTTCTCAGGACCAGAGATGGCGAACCAACATGAACAAGCACATTGGCGCCGTCGAGGACAAGGTGGATGACGTGTCCCAGAGGGTCATCGAGATGCAGGCGAACTTGAAACTGATCTTGGACAACCAGAACGCGCTGCTGGCTGGGCAGCCGGCCAGTGCGCCAGACCGGGCTTTGCGAGAATGGCTCTGACAGTGGTGGAGGAGGACGGGAAGACGGAGGAGAGTCCCCCGCCCGGCCCTTCCTCCACCTTCACACTTAAGACTTCTCCGGTGGGGGCCACCGCAGGCCCCGACTCGACGACAGCCTGGCGCATGACAGTCTCTCGGGTCTGAGCGGCGGTTTCTCTACAATCACAGAAATGGAGATGTAGCGGGATTCGGCGGGCCAGGATGGGGCATTGATGGAAGTCAGGGGAAGGAAACTTGAAGGAGCGTCCCCTCCGCGTGTATTGTGTCCGGTCAACGACGGTTCAAACCTCTCGACGCGAACAACACTACAGAGGAGTATGTCTGTATAAAACTGTAACACGCACGGTTCAAAATCAGGTGGTGGGGATAGCGGTGTGAAAGTGAATCCAGAAAGAATTCCTCCCCAAACCCCTGAGGGTCAAACTACTTTAACCTGCCGGAGTGTGAACAGCCCATTCACACCTCCGATAAATGAAGACCCTTTGCAGCACGATGGCAATCGCGGTGACGGCCAGCGCCGCCTTTGCTCCGAACTTGATGTGTAGCATGCTGGAGGGCGCCACATTTCGTGCACAGGCTACCGCCTGTGCTGCACGTATGGTGGAAGCTGACGAAATCGGTCGCCTGCGAGCCGAGATGAAGGCCGCTGTTGACGCGGAGGACTATGCTGCCGCGGCGAAGATTCGGGACCGGGTTGAGATGCTGTCCGAGGCTGGGGCAGTTCCCGTACCGACGTCTCCACCTGAGCGCAGTATGGCCAAGCCACCAATGAGCGTCATGCAAAAAATGGAGGCGCCGCGGTTGGTCAGTGAGGCCGATGCTCAGCGCACGGTGGTGAGACGCATGCCCGGGTTTCTGAGCGAAGCCGACCTTGAGAGTATCCACATGGCTGCTGAGACGTGCCGTGCAGCTGCGGCATCTGCCGGCTTCAAGGTGAGCTCTACTTACGAGCGGCAGGTTCGCGAGGGCGGGAGGACTGTGTGGCTCAATCATCGAGTCCTCGAGCTGCTGCCCGAGTTGCACGCTCGCATGATGGGGGCGGCCCAGGCGGCGAGCCGCGAGCTGTGGGGCGGAGTGCTGGACGACCGCATCGCGCTCCATCTGCGCTCATCGGAGTACCACACGGTGATCCATGACGCCGAGGACAGCGGTCGCAACATCCCTATGCCCGTACATGCCGATTATGGCTCGTTGGTCACCATCAATCTGATGCTGAGTGATCGCTCAGAGTATCAAGGCGGAACATTCCAGACACTCGAAGCGGACGGCAGCATGCTGGCGCACACGTTCGAGCGCGGCGACGCCCTCATCCTCCTCTCGCACAAGTGGCACTCGGTCACCAAGCTCGAGGGCGGCCGTCGCAACATCCTCGTGTCGGAGATTTGGGAGGGCTTGCCGCGTCGCTGCCCGCAGAGGTGCGACCAGCCTTGGCTCCCTTGCCTGTGCCGTATGACGGAAGAGGGTCTGTACACACAGGGCGCCGAGGCGCGCGGCATCTGCTGGCGCGACGGGATGACCGACGCCGAGAGGCTGCTGGTCAACGGGCGGGCCTTTTGGAGGAACGAGCGACTCGAGCGCGAGAGGCAACGGTACCGAGGCGCACAGCAGCGAGAGGGGATGAAGGAGGCGCCGCGCGATGCGGCAGGTGAGGAGAGCTTAGTCGAGTGGGCGAGGCGTGTCAAGGCGGAGAAGGAGGCGGCTGATGGCAAGAGGCGAGGTGAAGGAGGCCGTCGGCCAGGGGAGTAGCCCCATGAGAGAAGCCCTCTGCCTCCGGCTTAAGGATGGTGCTGTGTGGGAAGTAGTGTTGGCAGCGCGCTGCCTCGAGTGGCGTGCTCGGGCTTCTCTTGATTTTCGCCCACGTTCGAGGAGCAAAACTTCCCTTTTTGGGAATGTGGCATCGCGGCGCAAATGATCGTACCATGGTAGCGCGTCGGATTCTCGCTGCTTCAGCCGCTACTTCCATGGCAGTGCACCTGCGTGGCCGTAGTTCGTCATTGAGCGAGCCAACAGCGAGAACGGCATCCATTAGTGATAGCTGGTCTGAAGTCTTTGTCAGCGCCGACAAGGCAAGCTGCACCGGCAACGCGCAAGAGGCGCTAGTGCAAGGTTTCAGCATCATACTTCTTCATGATGTTGCCGACGCCGCCGAAATCGACGCGCTACACTCTGCAGCGTCCGGGTGGGCGAGATGCCGCCGAGCCGAAATGGGCGAGAGTGCACATCGTCACGACCGTGACCATATTGACGCGCATCCGGAGAGTCTGAAAACGCCGATTGCCTCAGTGCTCGACATGGATGGCGTCACTCGCTGCGATGTCCTCCTGGTGCGCACCCTGGCTCGCGTCCAGCAGATTGCGCCGTCGCTGCTGCAGACGCTCTTCGGAACCAACTGCCTCTCCGACGAGACCGTCGTCCGAAACCGCAAGCTCAACTTCACGCCAAACGAGCCAGCCATCAGCGTGTACACGGCCGGAGGCTATTTTCGGCCTCATATCGACGGAGAAAAATTGACCGTCCTCGTGCCGCTGAGCAGCGGCCATGCCTTTAGCGGCGGCGGGACAGCCTTCTGGTCCATTGCCGCAGCGAGGGAGATCGAGCGGACCGGGGCCGATCTGCCGCCGACGCTAGTGGTGAAACCTCCAGCCGGCACCGCCATGCTCTGGGCAGGAGACGTCGTACACGCGGGGCAGTCGGTGAGTAGTGGCGAGAGGATCGTCCTCGTTGCGAGCTTCAGCCCAGCCGTCCAAACAGTTGGCGAGCGGCTCCGATCCCTCCGACGATGGATCAAGCATGTGGGACTCTGCTCGAAGTCGAATGGTACGCCATGGGGTGGGCGACCGGCTTGGGAGGTTGGCAGTGAGCGCGGGGCTCCAAGCCAGGGGGCGGCTCCTTGATCTCCATGTTGATCTCGCAGGCCCGCAGCCAAAAGTGATTACTACGTAGCATGTAGCTTGTAAGGATGAGTACTGAGCACTGCCACGACAGAAACGAATACGCGACCACCCGAACACGGTAACCACCTCAGCACCTTCCTACCTTCTCTTCCTTCACATTTTAGGTCAAGTTTCGGCAAGATAAGTTGGGGCCGACCGGGTTCCACAGACCCGATCTGCTGGTCTGGGCTGCTGCCCCAGCTACGCTGTAGCTTTTGACTCCTTGTCTTACCTTGTGTGAAGGTCCGGTGTCTTGGTGTCGTTTCTTGTATGACCACAAAGCGTTGTCTGTGAAGGGATTTTGCGCGAATTCACGATGGCCAAAGTGCCGATCGCCGGTCGCTCACCGACCATTGCACAGCAGCCGAAGCTGCGCACGGATGCTTGGGCGTACCCGGCTTTGCTGTGGTGGTCTGCATGGTCGGAGAATAGCACGTTCTTGCACATTCCCAAGACGGGCGGCACGGTTGTTGAGCAGCTCGATTTGCAAAGCGGGCGGGAGCGTGTGCTCATGCTGCCCCCTGAGTATCACGAGGGACCACTGGGCGCGCTTGCCCACCACATGACGCCGTCACAACTTGAGCAATTTGGCGTGCCCGCGCAGGCCAGCCCGTACAATGGCGAGGCCGGACAACAACGGGTGTACTGCATCATGCGAGAGCCCCTGGAAAGATTTGTGAGCGAGATGCTGTACCAAGAGATGGTTTGCCATCGCTTTGAAAAGTCGCCGTTCGGCATGCAAAAATGGAGGGCTGCTCGTGAGTCGTGCATGGGAGCCTGCAAGTTTGGCGGCATGCACGCTAGGCTCAACGCGAGCGAGGTCACGCCAGATCTGGTGCGTTGCTTTGCACGCTTTGCGCAAGAGCAAACATACCAGCAGCAGAGGCAGGAGGAGTCGGCGGCGCAGCAGCGCCGCCGCAGAGCAGTGACGGATGCACAGCTCCATCTGCAACCCCAGAGCGTCTACGTACGGGACGCCAGCGGCCAGCCAACGTGCCACGATATCTTCCGTTTCGAAGATCTTGCCGCCGCGCGCATCACCAAGGGAGCTGCGAGAGACGATGGCCGCAATTTCGTCTCTCCCAAGGCGCTGGCCGCGAAGGCGGCCGCCTTGCTTCGGGCTGATGAATCGGCGCTGACGGCGGTACACTCTCTCTACCGAGAGGACTTCGAGCTGTGGGCGCGTGTATCTGCCCGCGAGGCGCCCACGCGGCGGCACGAGCCGCTATCAGTGGGCGCAGCGACTCTCCTGGCCAAGGCGCCGTTGCTCGCGCGAGCTCCCCCAAGGTGTGGCACGGGCTCAAGCAGCCAGCATCACGACACGAGCACCGACACGGAGGCCGCTGCGTCTCCACGCGAGGGGTGCACGTGCCCCTCCCTGTGCTGCGGGCGGGGTGCTCTGCGACGCAACTTCCGCTTATGCATGCAATGCCATCTTGACAGCCGTCGCTGCGGCGGTGCGGGACAAAGGAGGGCGGCACGGATGCCGCCCTCAGCCGCCCGCGTATGCCAGAGCTACTCGACACGCCAGTGGAATTGGCTCGCCGGCAAGATGCAGAGCTATCAGGTCGAGTGCAACGTGTGCGACGCTTGCTGCGAGGGCCACGCGACATCGGCGGGAACGGCGCCGAGGCCCGTGAATCAGAGTTCGTCGCCCACGTTTACGGGTACCCTAAGGCATAGGCAGGCACATGCGTGGCTTCGGGTCAAGGAGCCGGGGTGCGCTGCATGTGAAACAAGTCGGTGCCGCGCGGGTAGAAGAAAATAAACGGAAATAATGCAAACGAACAAGCAATAGGTCTACCAAAAATGTCCATTCCGTTCATACAATTGTTTGGTACGGTACAGAGATCGGATCAGAGTAGTTGTCACCGACCGGACCACTGTCGACTGTGACTGTGCACTGTCCAGCTGTGTGTCGACTGTCCTCCGCTCTCGTGTGCCTCGGCCGTCGCGTCAAACTCCCTGCCGAGTCGGGGCGGGGGATTAGACTTTAGAGCCGCGCGGTGCACGGCAGGCTGTGGCTCACCCCGGGCGGCAGCCAGCCTCAGCCTGAGCCTCGCCCTCGCGCTGGTCCTGTCGAGACGTCAGACGACGGGTTTCGATTTCGTGCCGCTGCCGCGGTTACCCGTCACGGTTAGTCCAAGACGCGCAATAGATAGAATTACGACTGCTACTTGCCTACCTGCAGCAAGTGCGATAAACCTCGGGCTCTCGATCGGATCTCGATCTCCGCGGTGCCGTGCTTGAGGTGCTTTGTAATTTGACAGCTCGAAATCCCTTGAAGCAACTCTGTCCTCACCCTCTCACCCTATCTCCGTGGGCTTCCCGCTCGAGCACTACGAAACGAAACACGTTGTCGAAGGCCTCTTCAACGCTCGATTCCTCAGCTGCGAGGAGCTGCGCGAGCTCTCGAACGAAGCTGCGGCAGTTGTAGAGCTCGACGTGCGCCCATCGCCTGGATGCGAGATCGTGACATGAACAAGCTGCGTGCTCGACGCTCAGCCCCTCCCGAAGCGCGAACCAGCCGCTGCCCGCCGTGACGTTCCCGCGCTCCGAGTAGCAAAGGTCGCTTGCAGCGCAGGCTGGAGGGGGGATCCCCTCGGAGGCAGCTCCCTCGGGGGCGGGTAAGAAGCGAAAGATCGTCGGGTACATCCGACCACTCCTCGGGTATGCGAATGGGGCATCAACGAGCGCCGTGGCGGCGCCCCAGCAGTGACCTTTGAGCTTGCTCGCCTGATGAGGAGGGCAATGGTCCATGGTCATTAGGGGCAATCGGTCCTCATCAGTCTCCGATCGTTGAGCTTGCTCGCCTCTTTCATCATGTCGGCCAGGTAGAGGGCCCCACCCTCTGCACGCAGGTAGAGCTTCAAGTGGCCACCGGAGAGCGGGCCGCGGTGGACGAGGGCAAACTGCGTGAGCAGAGGGCTAGGCGCTTGCAGCCAGGCGGCGTCGAGCGGCGCGTACTTGGCCGTTGGCGGCGGGTGCGTGGCGGGCAGGTAGGGCAGCGGCAGGTATGAAGAGTTATCGACGGTGAAGACGGTGAAGAGAGAATCGACAAAGTGCTCGATGGCCTCCTGGTCCTCAAGGGCCGCGCACGCACATTCTGCGCTCGGCTCAGCATCGTCGTCGCAACCCTTGGCACGCCACGACGCGAGCCGGGCGTACAAGGCAGCCGGATCGACGCGCAGCGCCTGTGCGGCGCTCTGGACGGCGACGCCCACGTGTGGCACGAAGGCCGTCTGCGCGAGCTTCGCAATCTCGTGCGGTTTCAGGGGCGACAGTCCGCGCGCGCGAGCCTTTGCGGTCGCCATCTTGGCTCGCTTGGAGGCCTTGATGGCCGCGCGGAGGCCCGGGAGGCCCTCGTCGAGCAGGACACGGTGCATGGCCTTGAGCTCGAGGGCTTTGATCGCGGCGCGTAGGGCTCCAATCCCTTCTGCCTGGAGAACCTCATGGAGCGTCTCAAGCTCTTTGGCGGAGGCCTTCGCCATGTGGATGTCGTACACATGGCCCTGCACGCTCTCGATCGCCTCCCTGTACAGCGCCATCCAATGCCGCATCCCGCTCCGCCACGACGCCTCCACATGTGAGGGCGCTGGTGGGAGCTCCGGCGTAAAGTGCTCATGCAGCAGCAAGAAGTCACGCAGCGATGCGCTCGAGTGCAATGATGTCTCCAAAAGGAGCGATGCGAAACGGTTGTAACCGCTGCACGTCAGGTGCAGCCCATCGACCTCGAAGTCGCAGGAGCCCTCCTCCCACTCCATCTCCTCCTCGGCCGGGTCGCCAAAGTCGCACCAGCCGCCGCTACCCGCCGCAAAGGCGCGAAGGTTCTCGTTGACCGCACGCCGGCGTCCGCCACGGACGCTTTCGGGAAGTGAGCTACCTTTGAAATGCGGAATGGCCAGCGCGAGCGTGCGCGCGCCAGCCGAGTGGCACACTGAGTGCAGCCGCTCGAGGCTCTCGGTAATCTCGGTGGCGGAGCGCGTCTTGAGATCGTTGCTGCCCGCCATTAGGAGCACGTGCGTGTACGCTCCCTCCTCGAGCAGGCGTCGTAGGCCGCGGCAGCTCACTTTGCACACGTCGACGTTCGACGCACTGTCGAGCCCTTCAAGCATCTGCGTAGTCTTCCAGCCGCACATACCGACGTGGTGGATGACGGGAACGCTGAGGGCGTCAGCCACGTGTGGTGCCCAGGGTGAGAAAACCCCTGTGTACTGTGTGCGCGCTGTGAATCCGGCGGTCAGCGAGTCGCCGTAGCACAGGACGCGCGGCTTGCGGCGTCTGTCAGCCTCTGACATCACGCGGGGCCCTGGCTGCTGTGAAGCGAATTCAACTATGTCTGTGAAGCAGTCTGTGAAGCACTCGACGCGCGCACACAACGGACCCCCCCAAAAGGGCGTGATCATCTACTGTGTACTGTGCGCTCGGCTCCCGCCGGGTCTTTTACATGTTTTGTCGTTGGTTTTGTCGTTCAAGTTCAAGTTCAAGTCAAGTTCCCTGTGGCGTGTCTCCTCCTGGTCTCTTTCTCGCTCGTGCTCCTTCCGTTGTGTCTCATCATCTCCGTCGACTCTCACCCCCACTGCTAGCCTCGAGAGCACTTTCGATAGGCTTCCGTTAGGAGGTTAGGTTGTCTGTTGTTTATGTAGTACAATTGTAACTTGAACTTGGTTTTGTCCTGTAGACACTCGCGAAACCCTACATTCCTAGGGAGCTACCTGGTCTTCATTCAACACGCAAGCTGTCTGTTCACACTGACTAGGCGTGCGCAATCCTTCCGTTTTAGGCAATTGTGTGATGAAACCGCACGCCGAGTCGTTTCTTGTTGTCGCGGTGCAACGGAGACGGACGGGTCCTGTCAGATACAAAGCGCTCGACAGTTGCTATGATGGCATCCACACTTCGGCTTCTGTGCGTCGCATACGCGGCTGCAGCGCCCATCAGCAGCACCGTTGATGTGGTCTTGGCGCGGTATGACGAGGTGCGTGCTCGATTCCTTCCCTTTCACCGGCGGCCGCAACGTCTGCCATGGCGAACCCGTGCCGCTTGTTGGAGCTCACTTTGTGTAATTCGACTTACAACAAGAGGCACTTCGACTTACGCCCATCCTCACACTCACCTTGTCGGCTCCCTCCCCGTCTCGCGACTCGCAGGATTTGTCCTGGTTGGCTGAGGAGACCATCCTTTCGAAGCCCGGAACGCGCACGCTCGTGTACGGCAAGAGCGAGAACGCCAAGGCTCCGTCGTCGCTGCCGGACAACACCAAGCTGATCATGCTCCCCAACGTCGGTCGCGAGTCGCACTCGTACCTCCATCACGTGGTCGAGCACTATGACGACCTGGCCGACTGGACCGTCTTCTCCCAGGCGGGCGTGCCATCCTTCGGCTAC
>Ga0209550_10006489_pt1 | contig 10887 bp, 8 predicted proteins | sample LauGreSuBDMM15SN_2_FD_187567 | JGI IMG/M metagenome (GOLD analysis project Ga0209550, IMG submission 187567) | Freshwater lake microbial communities from Lake Michigan, USA - Su13.BD.MM15.SN (SPAdes) (version 5) | ecosystem: Environmental > Aquatic > Freshwater > Lake | place: Lake Michigan, USA... | reverse complement strand
GCCAAGAAGCCCCAGGATTGCTACCCCCGTGAGCAGATGAACCCTGTCGATTTGTTACCCCAGGACAATAACTCCCAGTGGGCGCAGGTGAACCCTACGGGCGCGGGTGACATTCAGGGCAAGAACTTCCTGTCGGCGGGCGCACTCATTGGCGTCAACACCGTTGGCCAGTCTCTCCGTAACGCCAACTACCAGCTCCGCTCAGAGCCCGCGAACCCGCAGGTAAACGTGAGCCCGTGGCAGCAGAGTACCATCGAGCCGGACCTCAACCGCCGCCCGTTGGAGTAAACTTCTAGGATAAGGATCCGCGTGAATGATTTTGTGGTATGATTACGTCACAAATGACCACACACAGCTACAAAATATATCTTCGTATGTTGCGCTTTTAAAGTAGCATACGACGATAGGGGCAACCATGAATACAGCAGGATCCTATGCTGTAATACTCGGCGTCTTAGGGGCCGGACTCGCCGCAATGGCCTATAAGCAAGAGAGCCATGATATGTCACTGACAGAAAGCAAAGTAGATGGCCAACGATACCTTGTTCGCAATCTGCCTGATAAGCAGGAAGCGGCCGATCGCCTGGCTCGCACTCGTGCAAAACTTGTGTCTCTCATGCTATTCCTCCATGAGCATCATCCGAAGACACCCATGGTAGTCCAGATCCTCCAGAATTTCGATGCTGAACCCGATCGTTTCTCGGAGTCGGCCCCCGATGCCAGCTATACATCCTACAGTGTCAACAAGGGCGAAAAAGTCTACATGTGTTTGAGGCAGCGCAATACCAAGGAGGAGCTCGTCGATGAGAATATTATCACCTTTGTGGCGATCCATGAGATGGCGCACATTGGCACCAGCGAAATTGGTCATACACCGATCTTTTGGAATAACTTTGGCTGGCTGCTGAAACGAGCCGAAGAGGCCAAGATTTACCAGTATACGGATTTTGCAGCACACCCGGTTGAATACTGCGGCATTCATATTACAGATCAGCCAACCTATGATAAGGAGAAAGCCTCTAATATATAAAACAAGTCCCAGTCCTGATCATATGATAAAATGATATGAACCAATAGAATGTCTCTACAAAATCCAACGGGTATCTGTACTGATGGTGTTAATCTATTTATATGCGATACAACAAATTTCATTGTTGTAAAGATGGTGATCGCAGATCCCACAGCCTATACACTTTTAGCTGGATCAGGATCGCCAGGCTTTGTCGATGGAACAGGGGCCGCTGCGTCTTTTAAGCAACCTACGGGAATTGCGTATGATAGTGTTAACAATTGTGTCTATGTAGCCGATATTGCTTCTTACGCAATTCGGAAAATTACAATGGCCGGTGTTGTTACAACCATAGCAGGGAATGGAACATCTACCTATGCGGATGGCCCGGCTCTTGGGACTGCATGTATAGAATATGCCCCACAGCTTACATGCGATGCGACCAATGGCTTGGTGTATTTCACTGAACAATTGTCGGGCACTGTTCGACGCCTGAATTTAGCCACATCTACTATTTCTACAATTATAGGAAGTTATCCCCCACCATTTCCACCACTATTGGACGCGCCAATCGGTATTAAATTTTATAGCGGATCCCTATATATTGCAACTTCAGCAGATAATGCTATATATACGTACGATATTACGACAACAAATTTCACCAATATCATAGCAGGAGGGAACCCACTGTTTACGAGCATTTTTGATATTATTCCATTTAATACCAATATATATTTATTAGATACAGTTGGAAATCGTATATTCGTATATGATACAGTAACATCTACAATAACGGCCATAGCAGGCGCCCCAGATCATATTCCAGGATTTGTAAATGGCACGGGGGATGCTGTACGATTTAATGCTCCACAATTTTTCACTTCTATATCTACATTACTATACGTTTCCGATACACAAAATAACGCAATTCGAACTGTTTCTCTTACAGGAACTGTGGGTACAACGAACACTCTATGGAGAGAAAACAATAATGTACTCTGCCTCGTTCGAGGCACCCCGATATTAACTCCTTCTGGGTACGTCCCCGTAGAGAAACTTCAGGAGGGTGACCATATACAAACTTCCGATGGTAGAAGAGTAAGTATAATCCCTTTGACAACACACATTGATTGTACAACAGAGAAAACCGCCCCCTATAAAATCCCAGCACATTGCCTCGGCCGAAATGCGCCTGTGTGCGACTTGGTGCTTTCTCCTGGGCACGCATTTGAGATTCGCAAAGGAGTATGGCAATTTCCGCGTATAGCAGCACAGAGTTGTCCTGCCATTAAACAATTTGGTCTGGGAGAACCGATTGAATATTTCCACATTATATGCCCAAACTATGCTAAGGATAATTTAGTCGTAAATGGTGCTGTTATTGAAAGTTTAGGATTACTGACCAAAAAGGAAGTTGCGTATACATATAACCCACGATTGAAAGGGTACACACGCGGTGCCCTTGTAAAACGGTTGATTGCACATTAGAAAATTGCGACGCACTCTTAGAGGACTATGAGTGTCATAGAGATTCCCATGCAGAGAAATCTGCAGGGGGCCTGGGCCCCCTTTCGGCTAGTGATAGAAGGTGCACCGACCAACATAGGTCAGGTGTATCCCTTTATGAGTCTGCTGGATCTGAAACGACTGCTCTGGATACACAAGGGCGGAGATCCCCGGTGGGCGCCCGAACACGTATTTCTTTTTGAACGCATGGAAGACGGTGCGTGCCGGCCCCTGGAGATTCGCTGGCCGTTTTCTGCCTTCCTACCCGATCCGCGACTTGTCAAAACACCTTCGCCAGAACTTCTTGATGAGGGAGGAAACCGCAAGCCAGTAACACCCAAATTGATTGGCGCCTCTATTCTGGAGGATGTAGTGCGCCCCACGGCTCAGGTAGAGGCGCTGTCACTTTCTGAGTTGGCAGGTGAAGACATAACGGCTGACAGTCTCCTAGGCTATATTCAGCTCTATTTTCCATGGATTACAGAGCCCAGGCAGGTGACCGAGTCGATCATACAGACCGATGCTCTACGAGAAGCGTATGCTACATGCCTCCCGTATATGTTGGATCGCACAGGGCGTATTAGTGTAGTCGAATCGGCTCTCGTGGGGGGAGTCGCAGGCTCCTCTGTGAAGATGCAGTCGATGGTGCGACTCCGATGGACTTTGCCAGAGCCGATGACACCGCCTGAATCCCTCGAAAAGACTTTTTACGGACTGACGGCATCCGAGACGCTGCCCTTTCTGCGATTCTTCCCTGTCAACGGCCCGCCGATCCTCAAGGTGGCCTTGACCCCAGAGGGCCGGCCGTTAATCGAAGACCAACGCGTTCTTCTCTCTTATCTCAATCAGCCGCCCCCCGTCCTGAAGAAGGCGGTGATCATGGCGCGGATCCCAATTCTATCAGAGCATGTGAAGCCCGGAACGGCCTTTATTCTGTATATGTTTGATACCGGTGCTTCTGATATAACGCTGGAAGTGCCCCAGCGGGGAGCCACCTTCATTGCGGCCGTTGCCGCCGATGCTACACGTATTCTAGCCGATGTGTTAGTGGCCATTGGCTTTCCAGCAGATCTTTCCCCCCAGCTTCGCGATATTCATGCGACCTATAAATGGATCCATCCGAATCCCAGATCGGCTGCTCCGCTCACGGCGGCACGGATACAGACTCGCGTGGCCTCCTTGACACCGTTCTTGGAGATAACCCCCATGCTGCCCGATGAGACGGCGCTCTCTGTCTTTCGGTGGTCGGCGGTGTCTAACTACAATGGCGAATCATCGCAGCTTGCGTATATCACGCAGCTCTTTTTGCGAGCAAATCGTGTTCCGGATGCCCATGCGCTTGATTTTTATAAGCGTGAGGTTCAGGAAAAGTTTGGCTTAACGGCTGCCGCGGCGGCCTCCGTCTTAGAACGCTGGATGGAGAACCGTGGATCGAATCAGGAAACAGGGGCGGTGATTGCTCTCCATGCGGCCTACCCGGAATATTCGATCGAAGTTCAGGATGTCACATCCTATGAGGAGTTGGAACGGATTATGAGCGTAATGGGCGTTCTCCTAGGATCGCCTGATTTATCACTGACCCCTCCTCCGCCTGTGATACAGGAAGTTGCGGCTGTGGTCGAGGCTGCGGATGCCAGTGTAGCTGCTGCTGTTGCCGAGGAAATTGATGAAGGGGCGGGCGATGCTATGTTTGATCTGATGGCAGATTTGGGATTTGGATCCGTCGAAGAGGCGGTGGAGATGCCTGCTGCCGCAGCAGGAGGAGCAGGTGGTCCTACCGGTGGACCACCAGCAGAAACAGCAGGACCAGACATTGATGCTGCCCTTGCGTCTGTAGCAGAAGAGGAATGCCGCGGTAAGCCCTGGACTCCTGGTGATGCGCCCCTCAAGCTCCATGATGATTGGTATATGGACAAACTGAAGTCCCGCGATAAGATTCTCTTCGGCTTCAGCCGCGTGATCAACGGTCGCACAAAGGGCTACAGTAAATCATGCCAGCGCCGCGATGATCGTCAACCCAACATCCTGACGTATGCGGAGTACCTCCGTGTTCGCCGTTGCTATGAGGACATCGTGCGATTTGTTATGTTGCCTCCTCAGCGGAAAGAGGACTTGCCACTGGATCCTGCGTATAGAGCCAAGCGTGCCTATCCAACAGAATACTTCCTACGAGATCCTGTTACGGGAAAGCCCATGTGGACATTCTACAGCTATGAGAGTAAAACAGATCCCGGCCAGTTTATATTCATGACAAGTGCAGAACTGTGGTGTGATCGCGATAACTTGCCTCTTATGCGATCTGAATTTGAATCAACGCAGGGCAGAGGATTTATTAAGAAACCGAATACATGCGCTTTCTGTGGAGGAAGCCCGTTTGAAGATATGACGCGCCCCCGTTTTGGCGAATCAGTAATTGTCCGTAAGAAGTGGCATCCGTTCATTGGCGTTATGCAGCGCGGCGTAAAGCATCCCGCAGGTCATGATCTGCCCTGTACAGATTTAACACCGAGATTGCTGAGAACCTATTTGGATGCGGCCTTGGCAGGGAAACTCTCCTATGGGAAAGCCATTCAGCTTGAGGGCGATGAGGGCAATGAAGAAGGGGGGTCCGATGATGAACCGGTTGCCGCAGCAGCGCCACCACTCGAAAAGACGAAAGAGAAAATCGACTATCGCCAGGCACTTGGGAGTATGCACACGCAGTATATCATCTCAAGCGATAAGAAGCTTGATGAGATAGGCAAGATCGCACTCACACCTCCTGCGCTCGATGCCTTCTTTGGACAGAATAGCACAAAAGCAATGATAAAGAAGGGTATTCGTCCTACATTTGCCGAGGGCGCTACACTCTTTATGCGTCTTGGTGTTGATTATCGGAGTCGTGAACCCGGTCTCAATCTTTTTGCGGCTCTCGCCCCCTTCTTGGGCGCTGATAATGCGGAAGGCTGTCGTACTCTACTTCTCAAGTCACTCCATCTCCGCGCCTTTGAATCCGCCAACTATGGCTCTCTAGTGACCGAGTTTGCGGCACGAGCACGTCTAACTTCTGCTGAAGCCATCGCGGATGCAACAGCCTCTGGGTATCCCATGACGGAATCGTCCCGGCCGCATACCGCCCGCCTCTTCAAGGCCTATAACGCATTCCAGAAATATCTGCTAGATCCGAAAGAGCCGAAACAACTCCGTCACCTAGAGCATCTGTTAGCTCACCCTGGCTCCTTGACACCTCGCGGCCTCCTTTTAGTGGTGCTGGAGGCGACTGCGGACGGGTCGATCCATGTAGTCTGCCCCTCCTTTGGAATTCCACCGGCCTCGATCTTTGGCGATGTCCCCATCTCCTTTGTGTTCCACGATCCACGCGACGAATCATGGGAACCTCTCATTTTCTACAATGGCACCAAGGATGCAATGCGATTCTTCAGTGATCGTTCGGCAGAACTGGCGCTCCTGCCCAAGCCCCTACAGATGGCTATGCGATCCTGGTTGCGTGACTGGCGATCATCCTCCAAAGGCTGCGGTCGTGCGTCCCCGCCACCCCATGTATGGACTCCTGAGATGGACACGGCAAGTCTCCCCCGACTCTCCCAGATGCGCCGCCTGGCACCGCAGGCCCTTGTCCGTGATCGCAGTAATCGTCTGGCGGGCATTATAGCAGATTCTATCTATGTGCCATGTCTGGATGACGGAACCTTCGCAGAGGATCTGCCCCGTGTCTATGAAGCAGCGATGATCCCTGTAACATCCATCGGCCGCCTCGTGACATACTACACAGAGTTAGCATTGGTCTGGAAGGCCTTACGGCCGGTTGGCCTCAAACAGAGTACCTCCTCCTCACAGATTGTAGGGCTTGCCACCGAATCTGGCACGCTGATTCCCTGCGAACCAATCAACGAAAATGCAGCAGAAGTATCTGCTGTTGCCTTACCGATTACCCCGATCGATCAGTTTGCGTGGGAGCGGGATGCTCTTATCTTGAAGAACGCAAATGCGCCGACTGCTTTAGGCGTTGCTCTTGAGGAATCAAAGGCTTCGGTCGAAGAGCAGATGGCGGAGGCCTACGAATATCTTCGTCTGCGGTTCAGTAAATGGCTTGCGGGCACCCTTGCGTTTCGCGATGAAATCAGCGCCCTACTCGACTCTGCTCTGCCGCTCTTCGAGAAGCGCAAGCGCATGGATATCCTGCTAGAGCCTCATGTTGCCGAGTGGATCACAACGTCGGTCACGGAGGAACGTATGGCTTTGCCTCTTCTGCGATCAGATTGTGTGACACTCCCAGCAACTCCTGAAGGCTGTACGGGTGTATGTCGTATCAGTGAGGCAGGAGATCGCTGTCTCATTCATGCTCCCACGCGGGAAGCAGGTGTATCGCCTGTGCGGGTCTTTACAGCAAAACTGAGTGATGAGCTCCTGCGCTATTCGGGTAAGCGGCGTGAGTTGCTGGCGGATCGTGTGCTTACGATAAGAGCGCCTCAGGGAGCTGTGCGCATCGGCGATGAACTCTATTTGGCCACAAAGGCTAGAGAGACAGCAGCGGATGTGTTACGCCGGCTCGGGTTTGCGGAGACAGCGGCAACAGCCTTTCCTGAGGAGATTCTTTCCTTCGCGGGTCTAGAAGAAGCACACGAAGAGGTTATGGGGCCTGATACATTGCCCGTAGACTGGTCATTTGATTTGCCGAGCACAGGGGGAGAAGGAGACATGCGTGGCCTATCCTTTGCTGCCGCCACAGGCAAGTCTCTACCAACGTGGGCGACCCTCATTCGCGATCGTCGGCAAAAGATTGGCCTGCCGGTTGACAGGCCGTTCAATTGGAGTCTCCAGGATCTGTATGTAATTGCCAGTTTAACAAAAGGTAATCTACTTTTTGTGGAACGACAGGAATCAGGAATCGGAATAACACAATGGATTGCCCCTCCTAGTGTGGGGCCACAGCCGGCTCAGCCAGTCTATATGATCTTTTGGGGACCAGCACAGGTTGTGTTGACGAGGGGCCGCAGTTACCTATTTGCGGAACGGGATCTACCAATTGATTTACGCTCCGCGATTGATGCAGCAAATCCGATGGCTGAAGAAGAAGTTCGCGAATTTCCGTTGCCTCCCCCTCTCTTGCCTGCTGCCCCTCCTCCTCTCTTGCCTGCGCCTGTCTCTGAACCGGTAGCAGCCCCTCCTCTCCTACCGGCTCCTGTAGTCCTTGCTCCAGCAGTCCCTGAACCTCCTCCTACAGCTCCAGCAGTACCCGAACCAGCAGCAGCCCCTGAACCTCCTCCTACAGCTCCAGCAGCCCCAGTAGCCCCTGAACCAGCAGCCCCTGCTCCAGTAGCACCAGCTCCTGAATCTGAGAGTGAAGATCTACTTGGTGATCTAGAAGGCGAGGAGATACCTTTGGCCGAGGGATAGATCTAAAGGGGTCATATTAATACTACACCAGGATGAACTATATTGATATCTCAGGTGTAAGATATTATTCTTTTATGGGTCCTATGGGTCCTACCGGCCCTTCAGGCCCTAGAGGTCATGCCTCACAGGGTTCGAATGCTTCAGCGGATATTTCTGGCTCAACGACTGCCTCAAGGGATATTTCTGGCGTTTCTAGTTCACAGGGTTCGAATGCGTCAACGGATGTTTCTGCTCCTACCACTGTCAATATCAGAACTTCCGTTGTGAATTTTTTGGATTCAACACGTCTCCGCGGTCTTACTATAAATATCTATGATTCCACTGTAAATGTATTAGAAAACAACAACCGGCTTTGATCCATCATTTCCTTCCATCGCAAGCGCGCGTGCCCGTGCCTCCATCATGCCCGTCACCTCCTCATCCATAAAATTTAACTTGGCCACCTTCCACGCTGTATTCGCAGGATGCAACACAACCAGCGCCAGTTCAGAAACTACAACTCCATAGTGTTTCTGTAGAATATAGCGATATACATTTAGCTGCAACGAATAATGCCAATAATTCGTGTCAGGTAAATGATCGATCGGCCCCAAGCCGCTCTGCCACCGATTCTCCGTCTTTAACTCTTCAATGCGCTTCCAATCATAAATTGCCAGTGTCCCATCGGGCTTCAGGTAGATCATATCAATCGATCCTGCCAGCTTATGCTCTTTATCAAATACAATCCACTCGGTACGAAAGGGCTTCCATCCTAGCGGCTGAATATAGTCCCGCTGATAATCGCAGAAATAGTTCCATTCCGCACCGGGATTAGGGTCCCAGGCATCGATTGCAAGACCAGCCAGACCATCTTCCAGTGTATAGGAATTACCGGGAGCTGCCGGCATAGCATTGTAACACCTCTCAATATCCAAGTGCATGCGCGTGCCGGCCTCGGAAGATGCCTTGCCCTTGTCGGACCACTTCTTCTTAATCTCTTCGGCGGTCATCCCGTAGTATTGGGATGTGATCCACTTCGGCCCCGCCATCATTTTCGCAATCACTGCGTCTGAGTCAAAGTGACCAAAGAAGCTGTGAAGAAATCCTGTGCAACTTATCCAGCCCTTTCGGACTCCATCAATTGTATAGATATGTGTTGCTTCTTCAAACTGGATATGATCATCACGGTCATGGTGATTGATCACAGCTAGTCGCTGCCAGTCAAGTGCTCCATCGGTTATAGAAAGTGGCATCGTGCCCCTCATATGGGCCTCAGTCACAGCTGTCACATTTAGGCTGCAAAAGGGAAAAGATCCTTGTCGTGCTGAGGCTCAATAGGCTGAATATTAGGGGGAAACGATGGGCGCATAGGCGCGGGGTTTGGGCTCGGGGAAAATGGTATATTCCCATTGGGATTCACGGGAAATCCGTGGTGAGCCGGGATGTTGGGATGAGGACGGTAGCCATTGGGTTCCGGTGCTACAGGGATCGGCTTTACGGTAGGATTGGCAGGGAACAGGGGAGGAAGATTGGGATTGTAGCCGTTGGGAGGAAAAGAGGGGTGAGGTTGCGGCTGCGGTTGCGGCTGCGGCTGCGGCTGCGGCTCGGGTTTCGGATAAGGAAATCGCGGCCCATGATTGTCATCACGGGGATAAAACAGGCGAACCCATCCACGATAAATATCATCGGGGAAGAGATAAATAATGGTGAGAGGGCTCTGCGGATGAAGGGCCAAGCCCGCTGCCGCAACGACTAGAACAATAATGATGGCCGCAACGGCGATCGATGTATTGTTCATCTAAGGAACACAGCGGATTTATCTCTAGGCAAGATTGCGGCGCCTGAGCAAAGAAGATCCAGAGGAAGAGGATCCAGAGGATGAACTGTTAGAGGAAGACGTAGAAGGGGGTGAAGAAGAGGAGCCGGAGGAAGACCCGCCCGTAGAGGTAGAAGGAGGCGATGAGGTCGTAGGGGGTGAAGAAGAGCCGGAGGAAGACCCGCCCGTAGAGGTAGAAGGAGGCGATGAGGTTGTAGGAGGGGCGAGTGTAACCCCCGTGTGATTTGCGGCACATTCACCCAGGCCAGACTGGTTCGACGCAGGATAGAATACAGCAGACACAGAAGCAATGAGCAACAAAAGGAAAGAAGGGCGCATTATACTCTTATTCGCCTAATATTCTTTAGGCTATAATAGTAGATATGTTATCATTACTTGGCGCGATTCTGGTATTACTCCTACTAGTGGCCATTTCGATGGTTTATATTGAATCATTTCGAGGCGGCCGTGGTGGTGGTCGCGGTGGCGGTCATCATCATGACGGCAGTTATCACGGCGGTGGCCATGGTGATATTTATTATGGAGGCGGTCATGGCGGTCATCACGGCTTCTACAGAGGAGGGTATTCCTATCTGGGGGGAGGTGGCAGCAGTGGCGAATGGTTTCCCTATACGTGGTTCTATCCCTATTATGTAGTTGAATGTAATCCTGAATACCCCTGGTCCTGTATTTACTAGACCAGGCTCATCATCCATTTTCCTACCAAGTTGTCACCTCCGACTAGGGAGCCGTCCACACGAACGCCCACCCCGAGTTCACTAGGCTCCACTCCGTTCACAAACAGAATCTCTCCTCCCTTGGCCTTGATGGCCTCCAACATTGCTCTGAAGCGCCCATCCGCACGAAATCTCTCTGACAGATACGTCCGATAGACTTCATCGCGGGCAGCATCCCATGCTCCCTGATTCCATTCTGCCTTATTCGCCTTGACCTTGTTCTTTCCTGATACAAGCCGTGTCATTGCGACCTGATCATCAACGGTCTTCCGGACTGCAACATCATCCCCCACGGTCATAGCCGTTGCGCGATCTCCCTTGTATTTCTTATCCACCAGCCCGTCGATGGCAAAGAGCTTTGGCCCCAGATCCGGCTTATCAGTTGCCCGCTGATATTTGGCAGAGGCGATGGCCGCTTCCACGCTTGGATAGCGCACACCTGC